>Ga0075021_10000872_pt1 | contig 15508 bp, 7 predicted proteins | sample ColStrG_CSR_2012_FD_72749 | JGI IMG/M metagenome (GOLD analysis project Ga0075021, IMG submission 72749) | Freshwater sediment microbial communities in response to fracking from Pennsylvania, USA - Cold Stream Run_MetaG_CSR_2012 | ecosystem: Environmental > Aquatic > Freshwater > Creek >...
AAACGAGCCGAAGCGCTTCTGGAGCGCGACGCTTTCAGGGTGCGCAACCGACATGGGTGCCTCCACTCCTTGAATCTCGTGCCCAAAAAGGTTAGGCCGGCGCCGGCGCTCCGATTGTGACGCAGTTCACCGACCTTGAGATTTATTTCGAGGCGAGAAAAAGCAGACATTTCCACCATTCATTCGATCGCCTTGCGTGAAGTAGCTCACACAGGCGCTAAACAACGCGATGCACACTAATTTTCAGGTTTCCGTGGTCATCTGGGGTGACAATTGGCAACCGAAGACAGATTTATTGCTTGTGATTCCTGCAAGAAGGGGCGGGTCATCAGTGCATTGAAGGAACTGAAACTTCAGCAATGGAGCAGAAAAGGCTATGTCCATTTTCGCGTGATGCTAACAGTCCGTGTTTGCGACTTTTGCGGCGCTAAATCATTTGAGCCGGGGGCCGAGCAGATTTTGGATGAAGCCTTTCAACGAGAATACGACAAGCTGCCGTAAGCTGCGTCCAGCTAAACTAGTCCCATTGCGCGTAACGGGCCGGTCAGTCACCATGCACACCTCGTGGTTGAGGCGGCACATTAGGTCTTATCCCAAGCTTGGAGAGCGCACATGGTCAAGCCGAAGGCGGACAAGGACAAGCTGAAGAAAGTGGCCGTCGGTTGCCAGGGCGGCGGAATGCATGCTGCTTTCGAAGTTGGCGTCCTCACCGAAATCCTTAAAGACATCGACGAGCACAACCGGTTCGAACTGGTGGGCTTGAGCGGGACGTCGGCCGGCGCCCTGTGCGCGCTGATGGCTTGGTACGGCCTTGCTCCGAAGAGTGGAAGCCCCGGGTCAGTGGTCGACGCGGTCGACAACCTCAACGACTTCTGGGAGAGCTTCGTTGCCAGCACGGGCGCCGAGACTCTGCTGAATTCACTTACATACGGCGCATTCAGGGTGGAGGAGACACAGATACCTGTGCTTGGAGTAAGTGCGCCCGTCCCCGGCCTCAATCCGCGCGACATAATCTACAAGACGGTCGCTGCATGGCTGCCGAGCCTTGGCGTACGCAAGCAATATTTTGATTTAGACCACATGCTTGCCGAGGCTTGTCCACATTTCGGCAGCATCAAGTGGCCAGACGTAAAGACGCGCTTGCTGATCGGCGCCTCGGAGGTCGTCAACGGCTTTGAGACTGTGTTCGACTCCGACGTCAATAAGGGAACGCAACCCAAGGCGGTTCATTACTGGCGCCAGCGATTGCCACTCACTCTGTCCGGGGTCGCCGCGTCAGGAACGCTGCCCACTTTCCGCGAGGCCGAGCATATCAAGGGGGACGGCCATTACTGGGACGGCCTTTACTCACAGAATCCACCAGTGCGCGAGTTCATTGCGGGACCTAAGCAGCAGGAGGTGCCCGACGAACTGTGGATCGTGCGTATCAATCCGCAGCAATGGCCGGAGCTACCCAAAACCATTGGGGACATCCAGGACCGTCAGAACGAATTGATGGGCAACCTGTCACTGCACAAAGAGCTGGATTTCATTCTGAAGGTCAACGATTGGCACGAGCGCTACAAGCGCGAACAATTTGGGAAAGACCACAAGCCTGTTACCGTGCGCACGATCATGATGAAGGAAAAGACCGCCGACGAACTGCAATATTCGTCTAAGTTTGACCGCAGTCGCGACTTCATGCGCCAGCTGCGTGCGGAAGGCCGCGCGGTCGCTCGGGATTGGCTCGACCGCTGGCACAAAGGCAAAGTCGGCCGCTATCCGGAGGACGCTGCGTATCGCAATATCTAATGCGACAGTCGAAAGATCGCGGCGCTCAGGGACAGTAACGAACGTGGTATGAAGGCCAAAGCACGTCGTCTTTGATAAGTTCGCTGAAGTGGTCCCAGTCGATCGGACCCATCACTTCAAGGCTGCCCACCGCCTGGGCCACCACTTGGCCTTTGTCAAAGCCTGCGAAAGCGCGCCCCAAAGTCACATGGAGTTCATTGTCGCTGAAATAGGGGTCGCACGCAGGCGGTTTCGATGCAGTCTTCTTGTGCACGGGGCCTGTCTTCGCGCTTTCGTGGTTCGATCCATCGATGGCACTAATCTTGTAATAGTAGGTGGTGTTCGGTGAGAGGCCTTGATCCCCAAAACTGGCGTTTAACAGCGGGTTGCTGTTTATTTTCGTATACGTTCCGGCGCTGCTGGTTGACCGGTAAATGTTGAAACCCGTAGCGGCACTGTTGGGCTGCCAGGTCAGCGCGATGGCGCTCGATGTATTGTCCGCCACCGAGAAGTGTTGAGGTTTCCCAAAAGTATCGGAAGAACCGCCACCTGACACGGATCCTTGGGCGAGGCGATCAAGCATCCTTCTGATCGCCGAGATTTGGTAACCGGTTTTTCGCGCGAACTCGCGGTTCCCGGAGAGAGTGTCGCTAAGACCCCACCAGTCCCAGCACCCTTGTGGATTGTCCCCGAGAGGTAAAGTGCCGATAGGTTCGGTCTGCGGATAAAGCACGATGAAATTGTTCGTGTCCGCCCATTTGTTATAGCCCGCGTTCTCGTAGACTGCGTTGTTCACCCTTCCTGCGTACTGTAAGCAACCGTGAAATACGATATGCACCCGACATGTTGTGGTTTTGCATGCGTTCGGAACGTAGACATAGCCCGTGTCCGCGAGGCCGACACGTCCGACCAACGCCGGATCTACGAATTCAGTTTGGTCAAACGCAAGGATCGAACCACCGGAACTGTTGCTGCTGGGTGGGTTTAAGCGACCATAGATATGCTTGAGCAAGAAACCGGCGGCGTCGTAGTTGCAGTTGTTTAAGAAGTCATGATTGACGTCGAGGCACGGCCCCCCAGAGTGATTAGTGATAAGCGCGTGAGGGGCATGGCTGTTGTTTTTGTAGAACACGTTGCCGAGGTAATGCTCGTAGTACTTGGCCACGGTATTCATCGCCTTGCGCCGCACCAAGCCGTCGTTGTACCCGGAAAACAGCCATACTTTTTGGCCAGCAAGTTTTCCTGGATTGTCGATATAACCATGGGCTGCAGCAGAGTCTGTTCTGCCTATTGAGTCGTTCGCATAGTCGATGGAGCCATCCATGCACGAAGCGCCTTGGATCTTGCTTGCGGCGGCCGACGGTAAATCTGAGTTGGCGCAATCGTAGGTAACACCCGCGATTACCCCGACGCCGCGCATTATTGACGAGTGCGCTACGTGCATCTGCACTGCCATCGCGCCTCCCGATGACACTCCGGAAACGGATGTTTGGTTGATGTCGATCCCGTAATTGGGAAGGGGCGGCGCTGCCAATACAGGGCCAACAAAGCAGAGACTTAGCGTAAAAATACACCCGATGCGCTTCATGGTCCGGCCCACGCGACCTCCGAAACCTCGTGAAACAAGTTTGCACAGTGATGTTTAACGCCTGTGTGAACCATTTCACATAGCAGATGGCCGGTAAGGGTTTACCGAAGTGGGATATCGCGGGAATCAGGACACTGCGGGCGATCTCACGGGTGTTAGCCAATGAATGTTCGGTTGGGTGCCAAACCGTTCGAGTTGCTGCACGAGATGTTGCCGGACGCCACGCTGATGGGCCCACAGGCCCAGGAGCTCATCGGTGATGTCGGTCAAAGGCGGCTTGCTCAAAAACGTACGATGGCTATCCTGAGGAAGGATCGCGGGCCGGTTTTGGCAAGCGGCCCGGGCACATGATCTATGCCCGCAGCAAGGGCTTCAGGGCTTCAGATAAGCGCGTTGCGGTGTCGCCCGCGACTCGCAATCCAATGCGGCATACCGTCAGGCGGCGCGCCGGACCGCGGCGCCGAGTTGGCCGCGCCCGGCCAGTTGCGCCACCGCCCGCCAGGTGGCCCAAGGTGCAAACGCACTTAATGGACGAAAGGTGCTCAGATGCAGAATGATAAGGACAGCAACCCGGATCATGTTCAAAGCATATTGAGGAGTTTTAGTTTACTGGCGTTACCATGGTTGTCCTTCCAACGAGATATGCTCGCAATCGTGAAAAAGGGCATTGAAGATACCAGCCATGTTAAGCCGGTTCAGAAGCTGACGTTGCTTGAACTACATGCTCTGATGATGATCTTGGATCCGTCGCGAAAGTGGAGAAGTCCTTTTGATGCCGATCTCGAAAAGAGAGTAGAGGACACATATAAAGAGACCTTCCCAAAATTGGTTTCTGGTTCAATTCAATTTATCGAGGCCCAAGAAGCAATTTTGAAGCGTCTAAGTGATGCATTAAATACAGTGAAGGATGGCCACAAGGATGAGAGCCACAGCAAATAGAAAAGACACTGACCAATTCTCACTGATCTTGGATTCTGCACAGATGGGGTTTCTGTATGTAATCATTTTGCTGACATTAATTTCCAAATGCGTGTGTCGATCGAGGTGTCAAGATGAATGGTCCACGGCGGAACGTTGACATCGCGATAATCGGTCTGTCTTGTCGACTTCCTGGAGCGGCCACGGCCGCAGAGTACTGGAAGAATTTGTGTGACGGCGTCGAGTCCGTCTCTTTTTTTTCCGATCAAGAGCTTGTTGCAGCCGGTGTCGACCCGTCCTTGGTTGCCAATCCTGGATACGTAAAGGCTGCGCCGATGTTGCGGGACGTCGAAATGTTCGACGCGTCGTTCTTCGGTTATTCCCCCAAAGACGCAGCACTGATGGACCCGCAGCAACGCTTGTTTCTGGAGGTGTCCTGGGAGGCGTTCGAAAACGCGGGTTATGACCCTACTGGTTACCCGGGAAAGGTTGGTGTCATTTCAACCGGCGGCGGTGTCGTTGCGAGCTATCTGCTGGCAAAACTGCACCACTCAGAGTTTCCCGGTCAGACAGCAAGCACTTCGCACATCAACAACGACAAGGATTTCTTGAGTACCCGTGTTTCCTTCAAGCTGAATCTCACGGGCCCCAGCTTCACAATTCAGTCGGCGTGCTCCTCATCCTTGGTGGCGGTCCACCAGGCGTGTCAGAACCTGAGGTTCGATGAGTGCGATATGATGCTGGTAGGAGGCTCGGTGGTGCGTGTACCCCAAGTCGAAGGATACTTGGCGGAAAAACGGAACCTCTATTCGTTAGACGGGCACTGCCGCCCCTTCGATTCGGATGGCCAGGGAACTATTTTTGGCAGCGGCGTCGGCGCGGTGTTGCTTAAGCCTTTGAAAAAAGCTGTCGCTGATCGCGACCATATCTATGCAGTGATCAAAGGAACTGCGGCGAATAACGATGGTTCAGCCAAAATCAGCTACACCGCCCCGAGTCTGGGCCAGCAGTCCCAGGCGGTAGTCGATGCGCTGAAGTTGGCTGGGGTAAGCGCAGACAGCGTCGACTATGTCGAATGCCACTCAACCGGCACGACTGTCGGCGACCCGTTAGAAGTCGAAGCGCTAACCATGGCTTTCCGAAAGGAGACCAAACGCAAGCAATACTGTGCTGTCGGTTCAGTTAAGGGCAATATCGGCCATCCAGAGCAGGCGGCGGGAATTGCCGGCCTAATTAAAACCGCGCTGGCGCTGCATCACAAACAAATCCCACCGAGCATCAATTATAAAACGCCGAACCCTCGAATCGATTTCGCATCTTCGCCGTTTTACGTAAATACAAAGCTGCAGGATTTTCCCTCCGCGAATACGCCGCGGCGAGCGGGGTTAAATTGCCTTGGGATCGGCGGCACGAACACCTTCGTTGTCCTCGAAGAAGCGCCGCCAACCGCGGCGGAGAGGAACCAGTCACCAGACCGTTTCCCGTGTTTAATTACCCTTTCAGCCAAAAGCGCAGACGCGTTGGTTGCGCGTGTCGAGCAGCTTCTGAACTGGTTGAATGACAATCCAGATGTATCAATTGGTGACGTTTGCTACACCACTAACGTTAGCAGAAGCCAGTTTGCATTTCGCTTTGCCGCGCCCGCTCGATCTGTAACAGAGCTGAAAAAGCACCTCGCGGCATGGCTGCGGGCGGCGGCCAAAGATGCGTCGAGTCCGCAACGCACCAGTCGCGCGCCGATCGCATTCATGTTTTCCGGTCAGGGTTCGCAACATGCCGGCATGGCCGCGCAGCTATATCGCACGCATTCCGTTTTTCGGAATGCCATGGATCGTTGTCATGCTTTGGCAGAGCCGTATCTTGAGCGAAGCTTGCTCGACGTGATTTTTGCCGGGGACAGCGATGGTGCGCTGGTCAACCGCACCGACTACACCCAGCCTGCGCTGTTTGCAGTCGAGTTTGCCCTGACGGAGCTTGTGAAATCCTGGGGCATCGCACCACACGCAGTGATTGGGCACAGCTTGGGAGAAATTACCGCTGCTTGCGTAGCGGAGGTCATTACGCTCGAAGATGCGATGCGATTGGTCACTGCCCGTGGTGCGTTGATGCGGCGACTACCAAGCGGCGGGACCATGGCCTCGATATTTGCCGAGGAATCCGTGGTACGTGCGCTCATTGACAAGATCGCTCCCGACATTGCTGTGGCGGCAATGAACGGACCGCTGAATACGGTCGTGTCCGGTGGCCAGGATTCATTGAGGCCTCTGTTGCAAGAGCTGGAGCGGCGAAATATCAGTTATCGGCAATTGCAGGTTTCCAACGCCTTTCATTCGCCGCGTACCGAGCCCATCCTCGATGAGCTGGAAAACGTTGCAGGTCGCCTCACGCATAACGCGCCTAAACTGCCGCTGATATCCAACGTCACCGGCGAGCTGATGGACGCCGCGCCCGACAAATCCTATTGGCGCCGACACACGCGAGAAGCGGTGCGTTTCGGAGATGGGATGCTCGCGCTGGCTAAGCTTGAGTGCCGGACCTTTCTCGAGATCGGGCCACACCCGGTGCTCCTGCCGCTTGCGCAAGTTTGCCTTGAAACAAAAGGCAAGTCCGCCGCCTGGATTGCTACGCTCAACCGTCAAAAGTCAGATGCCGACTCAATTACCGAAATGCTGGTCGCGCTGTATCTCGCCGGCCACAACGTAAATTGGGTTGCAGTGCATGCCGACTCGTCAGGGCAACGAATACCGTTGCCCACTTACCCCTTCCAGCGCCAGCGCCACTGGATTGAGGATAATACGGACCATACTGCAAGGGCCGGGAATGCTGTCGAACGGCCTCATCCATTGGTGGGTGTACGGATAAATTCAACCCACAAAGAGGTGCGTTATGAAGCGCGCTACGGCGTGCGGCATACCGGCTACTTTTCCGATCACAGGATATTGGGAAGCATCGTGCTGCCGACCACCGCTGAGCTGGAGGCGGCAACGGTCGTCGGCCGAATGCATTTCGGGACACCGCGAGTCAGCTTCGACGATGCGATGCATCACCAGGCGATGTCGTTTGCTAATGGGGAAGATCGGACTGTACAGGTATTGGTAACTCCGCTGAAGTCCGGCGGGGCAAGTTTCAGACTGGCAAGTGCAGCCACTGAAGACTCGGAGGTCTGGCATACCCACATGACGGGCACTTTGCGCAAGTCAGAGGTGCGCGGTTCGCCCTTTTCGACGAAAGATGTACAGACCCGCTGCCAGCAAACACTGCCTGTTGCCGATTTATATGATCGACTGGACAAGCTCGGACTTGAATATGGACCCAATTTTCGTGGCATCCGGGAAATGTACCTCGGTCAACATGAGGCGCTTACTAAAGTGCGGCTTCCGGACGGTTTGGCAAACACGCAATACGTGATGCACCCCGCGTTTCTGGACGCGTGCCTGCACGCCTATCCTTTGGTACTGGATGGTGAGGAAAACGCCAAAGGCGGTCGCCGCAATTCCTACCTGCCCATCTCGCTGGCGGGATTTCGCTGCTATCAGGACGGGATCGACGAAGCATGGGTTCACACCAGGCTGCGAAGTGTCGATAAAAACGATACGCAGGTGGTCGACATTAGGATTTACGACGCGGCCGAGCAGCCGGTGGCGGAACTGGAAGGGCTGACCGTACGCCTGATGCCGCTTGATAGAGTGCAATCGTCTCGAGCAGGCACGGACGACCTGTTTTATCAGGCAGCCTGGCGCAAGAGCGTTCGAGCGGCTGCTAACTCTGCGAAGGACCATGCGGCGGCAAGCTGGATGATCTTCGCCGACGCAAAAGGTATCGGCGTGGCGCTGGCTAGCAGACTAGAAGCCGCGGGCCATCACTGCCACCTCGTCTACAGGGATGATGTATTCGCCCAACAGAGCGCCCGAAAGTGGACCGTAAACGAACGGCAGCCTCCCGATTTTCGCCGATTGCTGGAGCAATTCGCCGCCAGCGAGACGCTGCCGTGCGATGGCGTGGTCTACCTATGGGGGTTGGATGCCCCATCTTTGGAAGGTCTGAACCTGGCAAGATTGAAGAGCGGCAGCGAGATGATGTGTCGCGGCGCACTGGCAATCTTGCATGCCCTTGACCAAACGCGGTCGGTGAACCCGAGAGGCAGGCGGCTTTGGTTTGTAACCGCAAACACTCAAAAGACCGAAGGTCAGAGCCAACATGTTGATCCGGTTCAAGCACCTCTGTGGGGTTTGGGACGAACCGCCGCGATTGAGCACCCGGGCATTTGGGGAGGATTGATTGATCTGCAACTGGATGGTGATCAGACGCCGGACATAGATTTATTGGCGGCGGAGTTGCTCCACCCAGATGGCGAGAATCAAATTGCCATCTCCGCCGACGGCCAACGCAGCATCCCAAGGTTCGTCAGGCAATCACTTGCCGAGCTGCCGGCACAGCTGCCGCGGGTGCGCGAGGACGCCACCTATCTGGTGACCGGCGGCCTGGGGATGTTGGGGCGCAGTGTGGCCAAATGGCTACTAAGTAAAGGTGCGAAACACCTTGTCCTGACAGGTCGAAACGCGAGCTCCGAAGCGGTACAAGAACTATTCAGCGCAGCAGAAATCAACGAGGCAGCAATCCATGTAGTAGCAGCCGACATCAGCCGCGATGAAGACGTAAGCCGCCTCATGCGGACAATCAGCAACGAATTCCCACCTTTAAAAGGTGTGGTGCAATCGGCTGGCGTCTTGGATGATGGAATATTGGCCCAACTCGATTGGGATAGATTCGCGCGTCTATTCGAGCCTAAGGTGTATGGAAGCTGGCTACTGCATGAATACACCAAATCGCTAGAGCTAGATTTCTTTATCTTGAAATCTTCTTTATTGAGTCTGTTAGGTTCTGCTGGCCAGGGGAACTACGCCGCCAGCAACACCTTTCTCGATTCTTTGGCAGCTCACCGCCGCGCCACGGGTTTGCCGGCAATGGCGATCAACTGGTCAGCCTGGTCAGGGGGCGGGTTGGCCACCGTTTCGGGCGCTCGTGGAGAAGCGATGTGGTCGTCGCTGGGCGTAAAATTTGTTTCTCCCGATCTCGCAATGCAGGCGTTCGACAAGTTGATGCACCGCGATGTGGACCAGATCGCGGTCGCAGTTGCTGATTGGCCGACTTACGCCGGTAGGCTGGGCAAACCCCCGTTCCTGGCGGAGCTTCTGAATAGAAAAGAGAATTTTAGACCGCCGAAATTTGAGCAGGGAAAGGCCGCCCCGGCTGGACCTCCTATGGCAGTGGATGACGAAGCATGCCAACAGATTTTGAGCAGATTGCAACGACGCATAATGGTGGAACTCGGCTTCGTAGACCCAATAGATCCGGATCGACCTTTGAATGAAGTTGGTCTGGACTCGTTGAGGTCGGTGACACTCGCGAATAGGCTGGAGGATGAATTTGGTATACCGGTTTCGATAGCGGAGCTCATTAGCGGACCGACTATTAACCAGTTAGTCGGGCATCTGCTCGATCTGTTTGCAGGAATTGCAAAGGACGAGCCCGCCGAACCTGAGTCGGCGACGACATCCGCGGTGGCTATCGGAACATTAGCTAAAAACCCGCCCATAGCTGCGTCGCACGGAAGTCCGCGTTCGCTGACAGCGGAAGCTTGGGTTGCGGGGGATCAATTCCGAGATGCGGCGGGACTGCAACAAGTCACCAATGGTTACGCGCCCGACGAGACGGCAATAAATCCTGCTGGAAATGGAGATGATTCGCAGGATGTTAGAATGAATGAAAAGACACTAGGCGCCAGCAGGTGCGGCATTGGGACTGGGAGAGAAGATTTCGGTGCGCAGGTCTGTCGCCCCGCCGGTGAGGTCGCGTCGCGCACCATCGGAAATTGGTTAATCGCACCTCGGCCCAATCCGAATGCCAAAGCCCGGATATTCTGTTTTCCCTATGCAGGCGGCGGCCTTGCATCGTTCCGGGCTTGGTCGCGACTGCTCAACGATTCTGTCGAGGTGGTGGCGGTTGAGCCGCCGGGACGCGGAACCCGTATCAATGAAACAGCCATTGATGACCTGGATACTTTTGTCGAGCGTCTGTTGCCGGAAATGGTTGACTGGCTTGACAGACCAGCTGCCTTTTTTGGCCATTGCCTGGGTGGCCTCACCATGTTTGCGACACTTTGCGCGCTACCCAAAGGGTGCGCGCACTTCATCAAGCACTCGTTTGCCTGCGGAGTAAGACCGCCCCATCTGTTGAAGCGCAGGGGAGGGTTTGAGGACAACTTGATCTACGACATGATGCTGCATCAGGAATTTGATATTAGTGTTCCGCTTTCCAACCAAGCGGACGCAATCTTTGCGGAAATGATACGTCATTTCGATATTCCGGCTGCCAACAAGATGTTGGAAATACCGACGCTGAGGAAGGTGTTGTTGCCCACAATCCGCGCCGAGTTCGGGATGGCCTACAATTATGAGTATCAGCCTGTCGAGCCCTTTTCCTTTCCGATCTCTAGTTTTGTCGGCGATGCGGACCCGTGGGTATCGGAAGAAGACTCCGCCGGCTGGAGCGAGCTCACCCGCGGCGGGTTCACCAACCATGTGCGCAAAGGTTCACATTTCTTGATGGCGGACGACGGAGAGTATATTCTGGAGACAATCAATAATGAGTTCGTAAATTTAGCGATTCAAAGAGACAACCGGGTGCTGCGCATCGTTTGAACCGGAGCGTGGATTCCCACACTGATTTTCAGTGAGATCTTTGGATGGCCGGGAATGGCGTTTTTCTCGTTCGCAGTGCTGGCTGCGCCATCGTGATTCAGCAGGATGATCGAGCGAGACTGAAACATCTAATCAAACATTCTCCAACCTTGCCTTGGCTTTGACAAGATCCGGAGTGCCAAAACCCTCGCTGAAAGATCCGTAGATCTCGCCCAGTTCGGAGCGACACTTGTCGGTATTTTGTCTCTGCTCATACAGGTCATAAATACTCAAGCAAAGTTTAAGTTCAAAGGATTTGGCCCTTTGCTCGCGCGCGACCTTAAGACCTTTAGAAAAATAATGTTCCGCCTGATCTAGATTTTGGTTCGACCGCAGATGTGTTTCTCCGAGCAAGCGATATATTTCGGCCGCGTAAAAGCGGCCGGAGTTCTCTTCATCGAGCCGCAATTGCGCCTGGTGCAAAGCGTCGAACGCTTGCCCGTAGCGTTCATTCTTTATGCATGCATCCGCCAGTAACCCGAGAGAGTACGACTCAAATAATAGGGCGCCAGTGGCCCTTTCTTTTTCCAAACCCTCTCGAATCTCGGCGATACCTTTCTCAAACTCGCCTTGCTGGGCACTTGCCCATCCGCGCAACATCAAAGCCATGGCTAGATAATGTACAAACTCATGCTCTTCGCAGAGTGCGATTGCCGTGTTGACCTGGCCTGCGACAATTACAGCCTCACCGCGAAACTGATGCACCCGGAGGCTTATCGTTCGTTCCATTGCCTCGCTGTATGGATGTTGAGATGCATTTGCATAACGGCGGGCCTCCGCGCAAATCCTCAACGCTTGATCAGGATAGCCGAGGAACCATAGTGCCATGCTGTCGTATGATCTTACATGAACGCGCGGGTCGTGCGCCGCCAGGTCAAGATACACCGAGGCCTTGCTGTCCTCACACAGGCTAATGCTGCGTTGTAGCTCCGCGTGGGCAGCGTCAAATTTCCCTTGTGCAAATAAGGTGAACCCTAGAGCTTCATGGGCAAGGACCTTACGAACAGAATCGTCTACTTTCTCAGCTGTGTTAAGCAAATATTCGGCAAGAACTTGAGCTTCACCAAGCGCTGCACGAAGGAAATTCCAAGTCCACAAGCCAAACACCGCAGGCAAGGCATGTTCGTCAAGCCCGCCCTGTTTGCTCAGCTGAAGTGCTCGCGTATACGCATGCTTCACACTGTCGGTGCTCCAGCCCTGAGTCGCCTGGAGAGAGTTGCCGAGACACGTTTGAAGCAGCAATTCGTACTTGTTGCGTAGGACCGGGTCGTCAATATTGGGAATCTGTTTCAAACCTTCTTTCAGATGACCGACAGCAACGTTCGGGAAGCGGCTGAGTGCAAGATTGCCAGCCTTGAGCCAGTAATCGATCGCGGGCTCAACAAGCCCGGCTTCGGTGAAGTGGTGAGCCACGATTTCCGGCTGGTTCACCACAATGTCGGGAAATTTATCTACCATTGTGCGCGCAATCTGACCGTGCAATTGCTGCCGGCGGCTCTTGAGCAGACTCTCATATGCCGCATCCCGCACCAGCACGTGCTTAAAACTATAGATCGCTTCCGGTGGCTCACCGCGGCGGAACACGAGCTCAGCCCGCTCGAATTTGGTGAGAGCATGCTTTAGTGCGGTTTCGTCGCGTCCGACCAACTCGCGCATTAAGGAATACGAGAACTCACGCCCGATCGCTGCTCCGATTTGGCCGATTTCCTTCACCGGCGCTAGGCGGTCAAGCCGCGCCATCAAGGAGGCTTGAAGGGTCGCCGGAATCGCTAGCGGAAGCAGAGGCCCGTCGAGTCGATAGCCGTCGGCGTCCTTGACCAGGATATCCCCTTCGAGCACCGCCTTAGTGAGCTCCTCGACGAACAGCGGATTGCCGTCGGTCTTGGCGACAATCTGGTTCATCACTTCGGTTGGCAGCGCACGGCCGTGGGTCACCTGCGTGACCATGCTTTCAACGTCGTCGCGGTCGAGGCGACCGAGCGTCAACGTGCCGACATTGGGGAGGCCAACCCAGGGTGGCTCGAATTCTGGTCGAAGGGTGAACAAGGCAAGGACCGGTAGTTGTCGTACTCGCTCGACAGTCAGATCAAGCAGCTCGAGGGATGTGGCATCGGCCCATTGCGCATCCTCGAACAGGAGCAGAATTGGCTTCTGACGCGCGAGATTCTCGAATTGATCGAGCAGTGCCGCTAACGTGCGACGGCGTTGCTGTGCGGGGTTGAGCGCCAGTTTCGGATACCGGTCGCCGAGTGGGATCGACAGCAGCGCAGCAAAAAGCGGTGCCGTGTCCTGAACTCGCGATGCGGCCATGGCGAGAAGTGCTTCCAGCTTGTCGAGGCGTTGCTCGGACGTATCGTCTGCCTTGAAACCCGCCGCTCGCTCCAATTGAGCGATGAACGGATAAAGCGCGCTGTTGGCATGGTGAGGCGAACATTGGTAACGCAAGTTTGTGTGCGGCTCGTCGGCAATACGCTCTTCGAGAGCCGCTGCAAGGCGCGACTTGCCGATCCCCGGTTCGCCCGAGATCAGCACGATCTGGCCTTCCCCTTTCCAGGCGAGGCGTTGGCGCTTCAACAGGAAATCGAATTCGTCTTTACGGCCGACAAGATCGGTTAGACCCGCCGCGTGGACCGCTTCGAAGCGGCTCTCGGAAGCCGACATGCCGTCAACCGCCCATGCCGCGATCGGCTCGGCAATACCTTTGACTTTGTGAAGGCCAAGGTCGCGCAGACGGAACCGATCGCCGAGGAGTCGACGCGTGGAAGTGGCGACAACGACCGTCCCGGGCTCGGCCAACGCTTGAAGGCGGGCCGCAAGGCTTGGCGTGTCCCCAACCACAGTTTGCTCCCGCAATGCACCCCCGCCACCGAGGTCGCCGACCACCACAAGGCCGGTGGCAATACCAACGCGGACCGAGAGCGGCTCTTCCGCGGGCGTCTTGAGCCGTGCAACAGCGGCGGCGATATCGAGCCCCGCGCGTACGGTTCGCTCGGCATCGTCCTCGTGGGCGCGGGGATATCCGAAATAGGCCAATATCCCGTCACCCCGGAAATCAGCAAGGAAGCCATCAAAGGCTAGCGTGATACGGGCGCAGGTGGCTTGAAAGGCGTCGATCACGGCGCCCATGTCTTCCGGATCGAGTCGGGCCGATAGAGCGGTCGAGCCCACCAGATCGCAGATCATCACGGTCAAGTGACGGCGCTCGGCAGCAACCATGGGGAAGTAATCGTTCGGCGCATTCTCCACGACTTCGCTCGCGATGAGCGCACTGGGAGAGGCGCCAGCCGTCGCCTTGATCGCCTTGATGAGACGCTTCCTGTCGCCCAGCGGGATCCCGAGCCTTTCGAGATCGCCTTCGGTCAGCTCCGGCAGCACATCGGTATCAATAGCGTTCTCGATGAATGCTGACTCATACTTTCCGAGTCCAAGGTTTCTAAGCCATGCGCCAACGTCCATCGTAGGGCCCTAATTTCCGTTCCAAACTCGCAACCCCGAGCGGTCTGAACAAGCCTAAATATAAGCGAATCCGGTGCCGGTTGCAGGGCTGTGCCCGTGCCACGAGTGGCCATCCCGCCGCGGCAAGAACGTGATGAATTCGCGTGGTCTCATTGCCTTCCCGAGGTTCAGGACGGCATCGTGCCCATTTAAACTAGCACATTGGGAGGACCCGGCGAACGTTGAACTTGACGGCCTTGCGGATCTTGTAGGTAAGTCGGTGGGTTGCTTCCGCCTTGCCGTGCTTACCGACCTATTCAGTTTAGCAGTAGATTGCAGACACCCTTATTTTGTCGTCGCTGTGCAAGACCCGCATCGAGATGTCATCTCGTTGACCACGCAGAGACAAGTCGACAGTCGAATTGCCAAGCCGCATACCACGAATTGTCAAACTCTCGATGAACGACGGCAGATGCGGATTTCGCAGCGTGATCTCTTTATCAACCGGATCGAATTCCAATCCGAGTGAGGCCTGTAGCAACGCAAAGGGTGCCGCTGCAGCCCAAGCCTGTGGCGAGCAGGCAACGGGGTATAGCGTCGGACCGCGGTTGCGCCGACGCCCAAAGCCGCAAAATAACTCGGGCAGGCGCTGGAATTCCATATACGACGCAGCCGCCAACATACCAGCGAAGATGCGATCAGCAGCATCCATAAAGCCATAACGTCGAAGGCCAAGTGCAATCAGCGCATTATCATGCGGCCAGATCGAACCATTGTGGTACGACATCGGATTGTAACGCCGTTCATCTCGCGCCACAGTGCGAATGCCCCAACCTGAAAAGAAACGTGGCTCCATGAGGCACTCCGCAACCACCGCGGCGCGTTCCTGATTGGCGATACCGCTGAACAAAACCTGACCCGCATTCGAGGTGCGCACGAGACAGGCTTTCTTGTTTCCATCAAGTGCCAACGCATAAGTGCCGAGGCTTTCACACCAAAACGCCGCATCAAATCGCGTGCGTAAGCGGGCCGCTTCCACTTCGAGGGCGCAAGCCCA
>Ga0075021_10000873_pt1 | contig 15507 bp, 14 predicted proteins | sample ColStrG_CSR_2012_FD_72749 | JGI IMG/M metagenome (GOLD analysis project Ga0075021, IMG submission 72749) | Freshwater sediment microbial communities in response to fracking from Pennsylvania, USA - Cold Stream Run_MetaG_CSR_2012 | ecosystem: Environmental > Aquatic > Freshwater > Creek >...
GTCTGCCCCCCGGAGGGCGCGAGCTGGACACCGGGTGCGGTCGAACCGCCGCACGCCGCGACGCCCGCCGCGAGAGCGAGCGCACCGAGCAGTCCGAGGGCAGTGCGTCTCATGGAAAGCGAGAGGGTAGCGGGCGGCCATCGCGGGCGATGCCCGCATACGACGCGCGATCAGCCTGCGATCCGCTCGAGCACCTCGGCGTCGACGTCGAAATTCGCGTACACGGCGCCGACGTCGTCGTTTTCCTCGAGCGCGTCGATCAGCTTCATCAGCCGGGCGGCGTCCTGCTCGCCGACCGGCACGCGCACGGATGGGCGCTGGGTCAGATCGGCGCTGTCGATCTCGAGCCCGGCGTCCCGCAGAGCGCCACCCACGCTCGTGAAGTCGGCGGGCTCGGTGATCACTTCGTAGACGTCCTCGTCCAGCGCGATGTCCTGCGCCCCGGCGTCGATCGCGACCATCAGGTCCTCCTCCGAGTAACGCGAGGCGTCGAGCACGATCACCCCGCGCTTGTCGAACAGGTAGGAGACCGAGCCGGGCTCGCCGAGGCTTCCTCCATGCTTGCCCAGCAGGTGGCGCACGTCGGCGCCGGTCCGGTTGCGGTTGTCGGTCAACGCCTCGATCAGCAACGCGACACCACCCGGACCGTACCCCTCGTAGAGCACGGTCTCGTAGCGCTCGGCGTCGACGCCCTCGCCGGTCCCCTTCAGGATCGCGCGTTCGATGTTGTCCTTCGGCATCGAGGACTCGCGCGCCTTCTGGATCGCCAACCCCAGCGCGGGGTTCCCGTCCGGATCGCCTCCCCCCTCCCTCGCCGCGACCGTGATCGCGCGAGCGAGCTTCGTGAAGTGCTGACCGCGACGCGCATCGACGATCGCCTTCTTGTGCTTGATCGAGTGCCATTTCGAGTGGCCGGACATGCCCGCAAGTCTAACCTCGAGGCTCTCTTTGCCCTGACCGGCGGGTGGGCTCTGTTTGCCCCGGCCGGCGGGTAGCATCCTCCGCCGCATGCGCGCCCTTCCGCCGGGGATCTTCAAGGCCTACGACATTCGCGGCATCTTCGGCGAGGAGCTCGACCCGGAGGGCGCGCTGATGATCGGGCGGGCGTTCGCGCGGGTGATCGCCCTGCTGGCGTCCCGGCCGACCAGCGAGCTGCGGCTCGGGCTGGGTCGTGACATGCGCCTCAGCGCCCCCGAGATGGCTTTGGCGTACGCGAGCGGGATGGCCGCAGAGGGCGCCCTGGTCCTCGACGCCGGAATGGTCGGCACCGAGATGCTCTACTACCTGGTCGGGTCCCGCGATCTCGACGGCGGGCTGATGTGCACCGCCTCGCACAATCCCAAGTCCTATACCGGCGCCAAGCTGGTCAGGCGCGGCGCGATCCCGCTCTCGGGCGACGCCGGGATCGGTGACGTGCGCAAGACGATCGAAGCCGGGCTGCCGGAGGCGCCCGGGGGTGGCGGCGTCGAGTCCGTGGACATCCACGACGAGTTCCGGGCCGCGGCGCTGCGGTTCGTCGAGGGCTCGTCGATCCGCCCGCTGCGCGTCGTGCTCGACGGCGGCAACGGGATGGCGGGCCCGATGGTCGGCCCGATTCTTCAGGAGCTCGGGCTCGAACTGCTGCCCTCCTATTGGACTCCGGATGGGAACTTCCCGGACCACGAGCCCAACCCACTGCTGCCGGAGAATCGGCGATTCATCATGGACGAGGTCGTGCGACGCGAGGCCGACCTGGGGATCGCCTGGGACGGCGACGCCGACCGCTGCTTCTTCATCGACGAGCAGGGCACGTTCGTCGACGGGGACTTCGTCACTGCGCTGCTCGCCGGCTCGATGCTGCGCCGCAACCCGGGCGCGACGATCCTCTACGACGTGCGCTCGAGCCGGGCCGTCGCGGACACCGTCACCAGCGCCGGCGGGCACGCGCTCATCAACCGCGTGGGGCACGCGTTCTTCAAGACCCGAATGCGAGAGCAGGATGCCGTCTTCGGCGGCGAGGTCTCGGGCCACTACTACTTTCGCGACTTCTACTGCGCCGACTCGGGAACGATCCCAGCCCTTCTGATCCTCGAGTTGCTATCCGAGACCGGCAAGACGCTGTCGGAGCTGCTGGCGCCCTACCGCTCGCGCTACTTCATCTCCGGCGAGATCAATTCGCAGGTGCGCGACCCGCTCGCCACGCTCGACGAGATCTCGGCGCACTACGCCGACGCCCGGCAGCTGACCCTCGACGGCGTCTCGGTCGACTACGACGACTGGCATTTCAACGTCCGCCCCTCCAACACCGAGCCGCTCCTGCGCCTGTGCCTCGAGTCGCTGCGCTCGCGCGCCGACATGGAGCGCCGGCGCGACGAGGTGCTTGACCTGATCCGCTCGTGACCGACACTGAGCGAACTGTCGGTGACCCTGCCGAGGCGCTCGCGCTGGCCGCTGCAGCCGGGATCCACGCGCTGTCGATCCCGACGCCGTTCCTGGTCGGCCGCGTCAACTGCTACCTGATCGAGGACGAGCCGCTGACGCTCGTCGACACCGGGCCCAACTCGGGCACCTCGCTCGACGCGCTCGAGCGGGCGCTCGCCACCCACGGACGCACGATCGACCAGCTCGGGCTGATCGTGCTCACCCACCAGCACATTGACCACTCGGGACTGGTGGAGATCATCGTCAGACGTTCGGGCGCCGGCGTCGCCGCGTTCGGACCGCTCGCGCCCTGGCTGGCGGACTACGCTGACAGCGCCGCCCAGGACGATCAGCACGCGCAGCAGATCATGCGCCGCCATGGGGTCCCGAGCGACCTGGTGAGTGTGCTGGGCGGCGTCGGCGCGGCGTTCAGGAAGTTCGGCTCGCGCGGGACGATCACCCACCCGCTCGCGGACGGCGAGCCGCTGAGGCTTCGCGATCGCACGTTCACGGTCCACCACAGACCCGGCCACAGCCCATCCGACCTCGTGTTCGTCGACGAACAACGGAGGACCGGGATCGGCGGCGACCACCTGCTGTCGCGGATCTCCTCCAATCCGCTCATCGCCCGCCCGCTCGGCGGCGAGCCGGCGGGCGGGCGGTCACGGCCGCTCGTCGACTACATCTCCTCGTTGCGCGCCTCGGCCGAACTGCCGGTGGATGTGCTGCTCGGCGGCCACGGCGAGCCGGTGCTCGATCACGTCTCGCTGATCGCCGAGCGGCTCCGGCTGCACGAACGGCGCGCGCGCAAGATCGAGCGGATCCTCGCCGACGGCCCGCTGAGCGCGCACGAGATCGCGGTCGCGATGTGGGGCGACGTCGCCGTCACGCAGGCGTTCCTGACGCTGTCTGAGGTGCTCGGGCACCTCGACATCCTGAGCGAGGAGGGTCGCGTGATCGAGCGCGAGGACGATCAGGGCTCGTCGTTCGCGATCGAGTAACCGTCGTTCGCGATCAAGTGATCAGGTCCCGGCCTCAGGTCCCGGCCTCAGGTCCCGGCCTCAGGTGCCGGGAGGGATCGCGCTCCCCGGCAGCAGCGGCGACAGCGTCGCGATCCCGCACTCCGGGACGCCGCCCGGGATCCTCACCCGCAACGTGGCGGTGTCGTCGGGCGCGATCGCCTGAAGGCCGCCGGCGGTGGCGCAGCCGGCACCGGTGCCCGCCTCGGCGGAAAGGTTGGCAATCAGCCTGAATCCGGCCGAGCCGCCAGGTGCGATCACGATCGCGCGCGGCGGGGTGGAGCCCAGCGGATCGTGCGTCGTGCGCGCCGCCTTCGTCCGCAGGCCGACGCCGGACCCTGCCAGGAACAGCACGCCCGGGTATCCGTAGGTGTGACACGGGGTCGTGCTTGTGTTGCGCATCGCGAAGTACAGCGCCAGCGTGCCCACGGCGCCGTTCGACCCCTGATAGACGAGCCGCAGCCGCGACGCGGTGCAGACGGGGATCGCGGCCACGGGACTCGTCGAGGTCGTCGTGCTCGACGAGGTGGCGGTGCTGGCCGGATTCTGCGTCGCCGTCGCCGCTGCAGTGCCCGTCGGGGTGGGCTGGCCGGATGGGGCTGGAGCGGACGAACCGCCGCACGCCGTGAGCATCGTGGCCGTCAGCAGGGCCGCCGTCCGGACGGGTGCCCGGGTCTTAGGACAGACTCTTGCAGCGAGGCGCAGGACCGCGAGTCGGACGTGCTCGATCACGGGCCGGCCACATCCTTCACACCGGCTACGGTAGCGGCATGAGCGAGCCACCGGACGCGGCGACCCTGGAGCGCGAGACCCAGAGGATCGGTCGCGAGCTCGCCGCGGCGTTCCCGTCCACCTCCCGGCATCCGATGCGGGCGCTCGACGCTCGGGCGATGGAGCTGGCCGCCTCGGACCGGGAGCTGAAGGCCGCGCTGTTCCGGTTCGTGGATGTGGCGCCTGCATGCCACTCGCTCGACGATCTCGCTCGCCACCTGGTCGGATTCCTCGGCGAGGTCGACGACGCGCCCGGCGCGATCTCGGCGGCGATGAAGATCGCCGGCACCAAGGCCGGGCGGGCGGCGCTCGGCGCCGCGGCGGCTGGCGGGGTGCGCCACATGGCGCACCGGTTCATCGTCGGCGAAACGCTGCAGTCGGCGGGCGGGGTGCTCGGCGGTCTGTGGGAGCGGGGCGTCGCGAGCACGGTCGACCTGCTCGGCGAAGCTACGGTGACGGCCGCCGAGGCCGATGCCTACGCGGAGCGGTGCGCGGCCTCGCTGCGCGAGCTTTCGCGGTTGGCCTCGGGGTGGCCGGGGCGACCGGCGCTCGAGCGTGACGGGGCAGGGCCGCTGCCGCGGGCCAACCTGTCGGTCAAGGTGTCGGCGTTGACACCGCTGCTGCGGCCGGATTCGCCCGAGCTGGGTCGCGAGGACGCCGCGAGGCGCTTGACTCCGCTGCTCAGCGAGGCACGCGAGCGCGGCGCGCACCTGCACATCGACATGGAGTCGCTGGACTCGCGCGAGGCGATCCTGTCGCTGGTGCTCGAGCTGCTGTCGAGCCCGCCGCTGCGCGAAGGGCCGTCCGCCGGGCTCGTGCTCCAGGCCTACCTGCGGGACTCGGGCGAGCAGCTCGACCAGGTCCTTCGGTTCGCGCGCATGGCCGGTCGTGCGCAGCCGCTCGTGGTGCGGCTCGTCAAGGGCGCGTACTGGGACCATGAGCTGGTCCAGGCCCAGCAGCACGGCTGGAGCGCCCCGGTGTACGAATCGAAAGCCGAGTGCGACCGGAATTTCGAGGGGCTCACACGGAGGCTGCTCGATGCGAGGCCGGCGGTCCGCGTGGCGGTCGCCTCGCATAACCTCCGCTCGGTCGCCCACGCGATCGCCTACAACCGACTCAGCGGCGGTGTCGACGAGGACCTCGAGATACAGGTGCTGCGCGGACTCGGCGACGAGCTGCAGGACGCGCTGGCGTCGCTTCGCATGCGCGTGCGGACCTACTGCCCGGTGGGGAACCTGGTCGCGGGGATGGCCTATCTGGTGCGCCGGTTGCTGGAGAACACGAGCAACGACTCGTTCCTGTTCCGGATGAGCGAGGGCGAGAGTCTCGACGCCCTGCTCGCGGCGCCGAGTTAGGGTACGGACCCTCCGAATCAGGGTACGGCCCTCCGAGTTAGGGTACGGGCCCTCCGAGTCAGGGCACGGGCCCTTAGGCGCGGGCACAAACCAGAACGCTGCGGGGCCCTCCGATCCGATCCACTGGTCTCAGGGCGCCACAGGGCCCTTGAGCGGCCGCGACCCGAACCCGCGCCCGGCGCCCGAGAGGCGCGCGATCCGCGCAAACGGGACGTCGCCCAGCGCGAGCAGGCCGAACAGCGCCAGCAGCAGGAGATCGCGGCCCACGACCGCCCAGGATTCGATCGGTGCGAGCGCCTTGAGCTCCTTGAAGTCCAGCGGGTACCAGATCTGGGTCATCCACATCGCGATCGCGAGCAGCCAGATCGCGATCAGTCCCCGTCGTCCGGGCAGCACCGCAACGAGCCCCGCGAGCCAGATCAGATACTGGGGCGACAGCACCCGATCGAACACGATGAAGGCGGCCACCGCCGCCGCCGAGGCGGTCAGCAGCCGCTGCACGGTCGCCGGACCGCGCGCATGCGAGATCCAGACGAACAGCAGTGCGAACAGCTGCGTGACGCTCATCATCTGGGCGAGCCACATCGCGGGATGCCCGTCGATGTTGTCGGACTTGTGCGTGAAGTACAGCGTGACGTGGATCCCGGCCAGCTGATGCGCCGCGAGGAACACGGCGGACGCGAGACTCTCGAGCTGCGGCGGCCGCGACGCCTGCCCATGGACGGCCGCCCACACCCCTGCCGGCGCGAGGGCGAAGAACGGCGCGAAGCAGGCGAGCAGCACGGCGAAGTACAGCGCCACGCAGACGACCACCTTGCGTGCACCGTGCCGACGCCACACGTAATAGGCCACGATCGGCACGAGCACCACCGGGTACGCCTTGGCGGCGGTGCCGAGCGCGAGCAGCACGAATCCGGTTCGCCGGTGGTCCAGCACGATCGCGGCCAGAGCCGCGGACACGAGCGCCGCCGGCAGCAGGTCATAGCGGGACAGCAGCACAGCTCCGAGAAGCAGCGGCGCGACCGCGACGAACGCGACCGCGCCGAGCAGCCGGCGGGTGCCGATCCGCTGGGCCGCCAGGGTCACCGCGACGCTGACGAGGATCACGATGCCGAAAGCCGCCATCATCAGCTCGAACAGCTCCTGGTAGCCGGTGAAGTGCCTGCCGGCGATCAATGACGGAAGCAGGAACACCGGCAGCGCGAGAGGCGGGTACTCGAACGGGAAATCCCTGTAGGGAACCTTGCCCTGGACCAGGATCCCGTGCGCGTCGCGGGCGTATTCAACCGTGTCACGCAGGTGATCCAGGGCGTAGAAGAGGTGATGGATCACGAACCACGAGCCCACGAACACGGCCACGCCCAGCACGAGGACCAGCGGCAGGCGCCGATCGCGCAGCGGGGTGTCATTCATTGATCAGTGGTCCTGTCGTGTGGCCGGCGTGAAACGGGGGTCACGGTCCCGACGCCGCATGCGGCATGCCGGTCGCGCGCATCCTCCGTCATCCGTCTAAATGCGGGCTAACGTTTCGATTCTCGGAGATGACCGCCCTGCCCGAGTTCAAGAACGAGCCGATCCTGGAGCTGCGCCGGAGCGCGGTGCGCGAGTCGCTGGCCGGAGCGCTGAGAGAGCTCGATCGAAAGCTCCCCCTGTCCGTTGGGGTGATCGTCGGCGGCGAGGGGCGCGGCGGTGCTCGGCAGCTCTCCTCGACCGACCCGGGCGCCCCTGGCCGAGTCATCGCCAGCGCCCAGGTCGCCGCGCCCGCCGACATCGACGCGGCCGTGACGGCCGCGGCCGGAGCCCAGGGCGGCTGGGAGGCGATCGGGGCGCTCGGGCGCGCGGACGCACTCACGCGCGCGGCGGCGTGGATGCGCGAGCGACGGCTCGAACTCGCGGCGCTGGCGCTCCGCGAGTGCGCCAAGCCGTGGCCCGAAGCGGACGCGGACGTGTGCGAGGCGATCGACTTCCTGGAGTACTACGCGCGTGCGGCGATCGCGCTCGAGCAGCCACGGCCGCTGATCCAGGTTCCCGGCGAGCACAACGAGCTTCGGTACGTGGCGCGCGGGGTCGCCGCGGTGATCTCGCCGTGGAACTTCCCGCTCGCGATCGCGTGCGGGATGACCGCCGGGGCGCTTGCGGCGGGCAACTCTGTGGTGCTCAAGCCGGCGGAGCAGTCCCCCGGCTGCGCGTGGATGCTGGTCCAGGCGTTGCGGGCCGGCGGGGTGCCGCCGGGCGCCGTCTCGCTGCTTCCCGGCGCGGGCGAGACCGGGGCGGCGCTGGTCCGGCATCCGGGCGTGCACACGATCGCGTTCACCGGCTCGCAGCCCGTCGGCCTGGGGATCCTCCGCGCTGCCGCCGAGGTCCTCGACGGGCAACTGCACATCAAGCGTGTGGTCGCCGAGCTGGGAGGCAAGAACTGCGTGATCGTCGCGTCGGACGCGGACCTCGACGAGGCGGTCCCGGCGATCGTGGCCTCGGCGTTCGCCTACGCGGGGCAGAAGTGCTCGGCCGCCTCGAGGGTGCTCGTCTGCGAACCGCTCGCGGACGCGCTGATCGAGCGCCTCGGCGGCGCCGCCGGCGTGCTGGTCGTCGGGCAGGCCCAGGAGCTCACGACCCAGGTTCCGCCGCTGATCGAGGCCGACGCACAGCAACGCCTGCGAAGCTTCGGCGAGCAGGCGGAGCGGGACGGCCGGGTCATCGCGCGGGTCCCGGCTCCCGAGTCGGCAGGGCATTTCGCCGCGCCGACGGTCGTCGCCGAGCTTCCCGCGGACTCGCCGATTCACTCGCAGGAGCTGTTCGGGCCGCTGCTCGCGGTCCAGCGCGTGCGCGATGTCGAGCATGCGTGCGAGATCGTCGACGGGCTGCCATTCGCGTTGACCGGCGGCCTGTTCTCGCGTGACCCCGCGACTGTCCGGAGCGTCCGGGCCCTCACACCCGTGGGCAACCTGTACATCAACCGGGCGATCACCGGAGCGATCGTCGGTCGCCACCCGTTCGGTGGAAATCGGCTGTCGGGCACCGGCACGAAGGCCGGCGGGCCGGACTATCTTCTGTCGTTCGTCGAGCCGCGGGCGACCAGCGAGAACACGATGCGCCACGGGCTGGCGATCTGAGCCGCCAAGGACGCCGAGCCGGCCGTCAGTGATTCTGGCCGGTGGCCTCAGATCAGACTCAGGAGAAGCTCGTGGATGCGCGTCTCACCGGCGATCTCGGGATGGAACGCGATCGCGACGACCGACCCCTGAGCGACCGCGACAGGATGTCCGTCGACCGTCGCCAGAACGCGGACGCCGTCGCCGTGCTCCTGCACCCAGGGAGCGCGGATGAATACCGCGCGCACCGGCCCGCCGCCGAGCCCGTCGACGGTGAGGTCGGTCTCGAACGACTTCAGCTGGCGCCCGAAGGCGTTGCGCGCCGTGCGCACGTCGAGGATCCCGAGATGATCGCGGTCCAGGACGATCAGTCCGGCGCAGGTGCCGAGCATCGGGGTCCCGTTCGCGGCCATCGCCCGAAGCGGCTCGGCCAGCCGCTCGCGTTCGATCCCGAGCGTCATCACGGTCGACTCGCCCCCGGGGATGACCAGCGCGTCGATCCCATCGAGGTCGCCGACTGTCCGAACCGCGCGCGCCCGCGCGCCCAAGCGCTGGAGCACGGCGGCGTGCGCCTCGAAGTCTCCCTGCAGGGCGAGCACGCCGACCAGCGGCACAGCGTTCGCCACTGGGGCGCTACCAGCCGCGCTGCGCGAGCAGTTGCTCTGACTCGAGCTTGGAGGACTCGAGGCTGCTCATCGCCCGCCCGAGCCCGGCCGACGCGGCCGCGACCCGCGCCGGATCTGCGAAGTTCGTGGTCGCGTCGACGATCGCGCGGGCGCGACGCTCGGGATCCTCGGACTTGAAGATCCCGGAGCCGACGAACACGCCCTCGGCGCCGAGCTGCATCACCAGCGAGGCGTCGGCCGGGGTCGCGATCCCGCCGGCACAGAACATCACGACCGGCAGGCGGCCCTTGAGGGCGGCCTCACGGACAAGCTCGAGGGGGGCGCCGAGCTGCTTGGCGGCGGTCGGCAGCTCGGCCGCGTCCAACGTCGTGAGGCGCCGCAGCTCGCCGGTGATCGCGCGCAGGTGGCGAACGGCCTCGACGATGTCGCCGGTTCCGGCCTCCCCTTTGGAGCGGATCATTGCCGCGCCCTCGCCGATCCGGCGCAGCGCCTCGCCGAGGTTGGTCGCGCCGCATACGAACGGCACCTTGAAGGCCCACTTGTCGATGTGGTTGGCCTCGTCGGCCGGCGTCAGGACCTCCGACTCATCGACATAATCCACATCGAGCGCCTCGAGCACCTGCGCCTCCGCAAAGTGCCCGATCCGCGCCTTCGCCATCACCGGGATCGAAACCGCCTCCTGAATGCCGGCGACCATGTCCGGATCGGACATCCTCGCGACGCCGCCGTCGCGGCGAATGTCGGCGGGAACGCGCTCGAGGGCCATCACCGCGGCGGCACCGGCGTCCTGCGCGATCTTCGCCTGCTCGGGCGTGACCACGTCCATGATCACGCCACCCTTCAGCATCTCGGCGAGCCCGGCTTTGACGCGGAAGGTCGCCTCGTCGCGAGAGGTGGCGGCTGAGTCGGCCATGTGGCAATCTTACCCCGACGCCGCCGGATGCCGCCCGACGCCGCCGACGGCCGCCGGCGGTGAGGCCTACTTCAGACGAAACGCCTTGATGCGGACGTCGTGCTGCTGGGCGTCACGCGCGTACACCCCGTAGGCGAGCGCCTGGATCAGAGACAGCAGCGCGGTGTGCGAGCGCACGAACGCGGGCGTGTTGGACGAGTAGTACAGCCGGGTCCGCGCCAGGCGGGCGACCTCGGACATGGTCGCGTCTGTGATCGCCAGCGTGGCGGCCCGGCGGTGGCGGGCGAGCTTCATCGTCCGCGTGATCAGTGGATGCGGCCGGCCGGCCGACAGCCCGATCACAAGCGTCTGCTCGTCGATCCTGGACAGGCGGCCGAGCGCTTCCTGCGACGGACTGGCGACGACCTCGGCACGCAGATCGAGCAGCATCAGCAGGTGCCGCAGGTAGCTGGCGAAGAACGCCATCTGGTCGGTGCCGGCGATCAGCACCTTCTCGGCGGACAGGATCGCGTCGATCGCCGCCTCGACGTTCGCTCGCGAGAGTTTGTGGGCGGTGTCCTCGACGTTGACGTGGTCGGCCGCCAGCGCCGACTCGAACTCTGTGTGGTCCAGCGAGAACAGCGGCACGGCGCCGCCTGCTCCGGGCGCGCCGCCCGGGCGGCGCCGGTACTCCTCCCGAGCCGCCTGCTGAAGCTCGGGGAATCCCTCGAACCCGAGAGCCTGGGAGAACCGCACGACCGTGCTCGAGGAGGTGCTGGCGCGGCGCGCGAGCTCCTCGGCGGTGCGAAACGCCGCCTCGTCGAGGTGGTCGACGATGTACTGGGCGACGTCCTTCTGCGAGCGTGAGAACTCGTCGAAACGGGCGCGGATGTAGGCGGACAGGGCCTGGTGGCCGTTAGGCGACTCGACGACCGCCGTCGTTGTGCTTGATGCTTGCTTCATGGGCAGGCGACTGTTTCGACGTTGCCTGCCACCGTTCCTTCACGGAGCCTTGCTGCGGGCACCTATTGGACGCGCGCTCCCTCGAGCGGGCGGAGCCGCCATTCCGCGCTTCTCGCTCAGCGTTCCGCGGGCCTCAGGCAGGTTCGTGGCTGCGCCTGCGTTCCAGGTTCTGCCGGCGCTCGACGAACACCTGGACGATCGCGTAGATGATCAGCGCGTTGGCGACCACCCCGATCCCGACGAACGTGATCAGCAGCGCGAGCGTCGTGCCGAGCGAGCTCGGGGACTGGCCGAGGATCGTCGCTAGGACGGGCATCGTGTGCGGAGCCTATCTCAAGCCGCGGAGCGGGCGCCTCAGGCGGAGGCCTGGAGCATGGCTGCGCTCGCCGGCGGCAGCGTTACGACGACAGCGCTGTCGGGACCCGGCAGCAGGCAGTTTGAAGCGTCGCGGTCCGAGCCACATTGCGCCAGCGGCGCCCGAGCGGGCGCCCCCAGCGTCCCGGTGACCGTCCGATCGCCCGACACCGAGCCGCGGGCAGGCGCCCCGAAGCTGCGCCCACCCAGCGTGATGCCGGCCCGCGCGCACATCCCGCTCGCAACGTAGGGGGCCGGGCAGCGTGCTGCGTCGAACTTCGACGATCCCCGCAGCCACATCACCGTGAATCCGTGCGCATGCGCGGCCGGACCGTAGAGGATGATCCGGTGGCGCAGGCGGTCCTTGTTGATGATCACGATTCGGACGCCGCCGGCGGGCGGGCGCGTGGCCCACACCTTCACCCCGGGCTCGTTGCCGCTGGCCGACAGCAGCTGCGAGCCCGGCGGCGATGCCAACCCGAACAGCAGGAGGCCGTAGTACTCGGGCCGGACGACCCACCGATCGCCCGAGAGGTGATCGAACAGCGCGTAGGGCGCGCCGGGAATCGTGTGGACGTTGACGCCGCTGACGCCTGCCGCCTTGAGCTCGAACAGCGTGTCGAGCGACCACAGCGCACTCGCGAACGTGTCACTGACGCCCGGCAGGCCCTTGCCGGTGACCGAGTTCATCTCGTCCACCCGCACCTGCGCGGGCGCGGGGGTGGCGGCGACGAACGGCGCCAGCTGCTCCGCGAGCCCGTGACTCGAGCCCTCGGCCATCAGCGCCGGGATCGATGGACACAGCGCTCCGGGACATGCGTTCTTCAGCAGCGGGTAGGTGTGGAAGGTGAGCAGCCGAGGTCTCGCGTGGCTCTGCACGAACCGCTGCCAGTTGGAGGCGTTCGCGCCGGTTATCCATGGGAGCCCGAGGCGTCCCAAGCTGGGGCCGGCGACCGTCGCCGCTGGCTGTCTGGCGCCGCCGCGGGCTGTGGCGGCCCACGTGGCGAAGTCGCTGAGGTAGCGGTCGAAGCCCGAGGAGGAGCGGTATTGCGAGTAGAGGTCCGGCTCGTTGCCGATCTCGAACGCGTCGATGAAGCCGGTCAGCGGCGTCGGCCCGAGTGCGCGGCTGAGCACGGCTGCCTCGACGGACGCGAGCGAGGTCCGGCGCGACTTCAGGTTGATCCCGAGGATCAGGCGCGCGTCAAGCGAGCGCGCGAGCGCCCCGATCGCGGAGACCGTCGCAGGGCCGAGCACGTAACGCCGGAATGGACAGCGCCCGAGCCGCCGAGGTGCGCGCGCGGTCGCGCTCCAGTTGACGTGGTCGGTGCTGTCACCCCCGATCCGCAGGACCGGGCGCTGGCCGGGCGCGAGTCCTGCGATCAGGTTCGCCAGCACCGGGCTCGCAGCCGGAGTTGCGCCGGAGGAGGCCCGGTCGACGACCCCGGTCAAGAGCTCGCAGTACTCCATTGAGACGCCTACGAACCCCGGCGCCACCGGCGCCACGGCGTGGGAGGTGTCGTACTGGGTCGCGGGACGCAGCGAGACACCGAAGGTCGCGGTAGAGGCGGCGGCGCTCGCCGCCACAAGCAGGCACGCGAGCGCCGTGGCCATCAGCAGGCGGAGCGTCAGCAAGGAAAGGAGTGTGGCACAGCGGCTCGCGCTGGTCCGCTGACTCCGGGCAGCGGCACGGGCGAGATCTGCCCGGTGACCCGGGTTATTCCGCCTCGGGCGTCGTCGCCGCTGACGCTCCGCCTGCTGATGGCCTCAGCTCACACCGACGGAACCTTCTTCTGCGGGTCCAGGAACGGGATCGCTGCGGTGCGTGCCGGGATCCGCTCGCCGTCATGCCATTCGATCTCGAGCGGGTTGCCCGGCGCTGCGAGCTCGATCGGCACCCACACGTAGCCGATGTGGTGGCCGATCCTGGGCGAGAACACGAGATCGGTCACGTGCCCGACCACCTGTCCATCGGAGAGCGCGGGGCGCGCCTCGGTCAGCTCGACCGACGGCGAGGACCACTGTTCTGTCACCTCGATCCCCACCAGCCTGCGGGAGACGCCCTCGGCACGAATCCGCTCGAGCGCGCCCTTGCCGATGTAGTCGGCCTCCTGCTCCTCCACGAGCCGCTCGAGTCCCATCACCTCGAATGGGTTGTTCGCCAGCGTCATGTCCGAGTTGTAGTTGAAGATTCCGGCTTCGACGCGGCGCGCCCCCGAGGGCGCGATCGGGCGGATTCCGTACTGCGCGCCCGCGGACATGATCCGCTCCCACAATTCGTCGCCTTTCGCGGGGTCGGTCAGGTAGAGCTCATAACCGACCTCGCCCGTCCAGCCGGTGCGGCTGATCACGACCGGGATGTCGTCGATCAGGGTGTCGAGGGTCCAGTAGTACCTGACGCCATCGACCCCTGCCCCGACGAGCTCGTGCATCAGCGGCCTGGCCTTCGGTCCTTGGATCTGGAGCGCATAGGCGTCCGGCAGCGTCACGGTTGCGTCGAGGCCGGCGGCCGCCGCGATCCCCATCGCGTACAGGTGGACGTCGGAATCCGCCAGGCACAGCCAGAACGTGTTCTCGTCGCGCCGCAGCAGCACAGGGTCGTTGACGATCCCGCCGTCGGCAGCTGTGATCAATGCGTACTTGCCTTGCCCCACGGCACAACGCGTGAGATCCCGGCAGGTGATCATGTTGGCGAGCCGGAACCCGTCCGGCCCGCCGATCTCGACCACACGCTCGACCCCGACGTCCCACAGGGTCACGTCGTTGATCAGCGCCCAGTACTCGGTCACGGTGTCGTCGTAGTAGGCGGGCAGGTACATGTGGTTGTAGATGTCGAACGCTTTGCAGCCCCAGCGAAGCGTCGCTTCGAAGAACGGTGACTTCCGGTACCAGGGTCCGAAGTAGATCGTGCTCTCGGTCGCGTCCGCGGTCGTTGAATCGCTGCTCACGATTGGGCCTCTCTCGTCCGTGGGGCCGCGATCGGCCCTCGTTTGGCGGTCTGGGCGAAGCCTATCCGGACCCGCCGGGGCGAGCACGGGCCGCCGCGGTGGCGCTAGTGTCGGATCCTTAGTGGCGCACCCAGGCCCTGTAGCTCAGCGGTCAGAGCACCCGGCTCATAACCGGCGAGACGCAAGTTCGAATCTTGCCAGGGCCACTGACCTGAGGGGCGGCGTTCTCAGCGGGCGCCGCGTGAGGAGAGTCGCTGTACTCGCCGGCGCGCGAGAGCCCTGATGTCTCGTCCTAGAGGGCTTCCGAGATCGAGCAGGGCGCTACGCAAACGACTCCAGGATCGACCCGAGCGGCTTGCGCACGCCCGTGATGAACGGCAGCTCGTGCTTGGTGTACTCACGCGCCTTGGCCGCACGCAGATGCCGCATCAGATCGACGATCCGCACCAGATCGTCGGCCTCGAACGCGAGCAGCCACTCGTAATCGCCCAGAGCAAAGGCGCTGGTCGTGTTCGCGCGGACATCGGGGTACTCGCGCCCCATCACGCCGTGTTCGCGCAGCATCTCTGCTCGCGCTTCCGGCGCGAGCAGATACCACTCCGTCGTGCGCACATATGGGTAGACGCACACGTAGCGGCGCGCCGGTTCGCCGGCATAGAACGCGGGGACGTGCGACTTGGTGAACTCGGCTTCACGATGCACGCCGATCGCCGTCCAGAATGGCCGCAACCGGCGCCCGAGCGCCGTGCGGCGAAACGCCGTGAGCGCGTCCTGGACGACATCGGCCGACGGCCCGGCCAGCCACACGAGCAGATCGGCGTCGGCTCTGTAGCCGCTGACGTCGTAGGTTCCGCGGACGGCCACGCCGTCGGCGTGGAGCGCCTCGAGCGCCTCACCAGCCGCGCCCGACCGGACGGCCGGTTGAAGCCGATCGACGTCGCCCTCGGAGAAGGCCGCGTAGGCCGTGAATTGGAGACCGGCGGGGAATGCATCCTCGGCCTCGTGACGCTGGGTTTCGTTGAGAACGGTTGACACTCTTCTGACTCCTCGGTTGGTTCAGGTGGCGATCGTCGGCGCCCGTTCACGTGCG
>Ga0075021_10000876_pt1 | contig 15472 bp, 14 predicted proteins | sample ColStrG_CSR_2012_FD_72749 | JGI IMG/M metagenome (GOLD analysis project Ga0075021, IMG submission 72749) | Freshwater sediment microbial communities in response to fracking from Pennsylvania, USA - Cold Stream Run_MetaG_CSR_2012 | ecosystem: Environmental > Aquatic > Freshwater > Creek >...
GGGCTGCACAGCCCGTACTGGTGGCTCCGCTGCGCGGTGGGGACCACGAACGAGGACCACGTCGCGGTCAGGGCCTACCACCGGATCCTCGTCAAGGACATCGTCGAGGCACCACGGACCACGCGCCTCGCCGATCGCGTCCTGTCACCGGTCATCGGCAAGAGCCTTGTGGTCTACCTGCGCAAGCCGGTCCGTGCGGGGGTCGCCGCGCTACAGGGGGCGCCCGCATGACGAGCGGCGCGGACCTCTCGACGCTCCCCGAGCTGCCCGGGGTCCTGAGCGCCCAGGAGGCGGCCGATTCTGCCCGCCACCTCGCGGCGCTCCAGCGGGGCAACGGGATGATCCCGTGGTTCCACGGGGGTCACTGCGACCCGTGGAACCACGTCGAGAGCGCGATGGCGATGTCGGTATGCGGACTGCTCGACGAGTCCGAGGCCGCCTACGACTGGCTCGCCGCCACCCAGCTGGGCGATGGATCGTGGTTCAACTACTACCAGGGCGGGTTCATCAAGGACCCGAGGATCGACACGAACACGTGCGCCTACGTGGCCACCGGCGTCTGGCACCACTACTGCGTGACGGGCGACCGGGGGTTCCTCGAGCGTCGGTTCGACATGGTGGCACGCGCACTCGACTTCGTGCTGCGCTTCCAGCTCGCCGACGGCACGATCCGCTGGTCGGTCGACGCGACCGGGCGACCCGAGCCGTACGCGTTGCTCACCGGCTCCTCGTCGATCTACCACGCCCTGCGCTGCGGCGTGTCCGCCGCGGAGGAGCTCGGCGCGGCCCGCCCCCACTGGGAGCTCGCGGCCGGTCGGCTCGGTCACGCCATCGCACATCACCCGGGCTCATTCGCGCCGAAGAACGAGTTCGCGATGGACTGGTACTACCCGGTGCTCTGCGGCGCCCTGGAGGGCCCTGCAGGACACCGCCGCCTCGACATGGGGATGGCGACGTTCGTCATGGCGGGACGCGGCGTGCGCTGCGTGTCGACCAGCGACTGGGTGACCGCCGCGGAGACCGCGGAGTGCGCCATGGCGCTCGATGCGCTCGGACGTCGCGACGAGGCGCTCGAGGTCCTCGGACGGACCACCGCGCACCGCCGCGAGGACGGGTCGTACTTCACGGGCATCGCCTACCCCGAGCTCGCGACGTTCCCCGGTGGCGAGATCACGTCGTACACCGCCGCTGCCGTCGTCTTGGCCGCCGACGCGCTCAGCTCGACTTCCGCGGCGGCCGGCCTGTTCCGTGGCGAGCGACTTGCGCCGGCGCTCGACCTCCCCGCGGTGCGATGCCGCGGGGCAGCCTCGGCGACCTGCACGGCCCGCTAGCCGCGCCGCAGCACCCGCAAGCTGCCGGTGGCGGACACCTCGACGTAGCCGTCTGCGAGCGCAGCGAGATAGAGCTCGTAGGGAGGACGCCCGCCCATCGCGGGATCCTCGAAGACGTCATGGATCGCGAGGTACCCGCCCTCTCGCACCGAGGGGGCCCACGCGCGGTAGTCCGCCCACGCGACCTCGGTGCCGTGTCCGCCGTCGATGAAGCACAGCGCCGAGGACGCCCGAACGTGGGCCGCGACCGTGGTCGACTCGCCGACGAGGCCCACCACGCAGTGCTCGAGGGCTGCGTCGGCGATCGTCCGCTGCCAGGTTCCCAGAGTGTTCAACCGCCCGTCGGTCGCGTCGAGCAGCTCGGGATCGAAGTGCTCCCACCCGGGCTGCTGTTCCTCGGAGCCGTGATGGTGGTCGACCGAGAGGACCACGGCCCCAGCCTCCTCTGCCGCCGCACCCAGATAGACGGTCGACTTCCCGCACCACGCGCCGACTTCGACGAGGGTGGCGTCCTCGAATGCCCGGGCCGCGGCCAGGGCGGCGACGAACAGCGCCTCACCCTCGTCGTCGGGCATGAAGCCCTTCGTGGCCCTCGCGAGCGCGAACAGCTGGTCTCTCCTCGGCGGCATCGCACGATGCTTCCACGTCGCGGCTCAGCCGCTGGTGAGCAGATAGATGGAGTAGGCGGCGAAGCCGAGGAGCACGACGCCTCCGGCGCGGCGGATCACGCTGAGTGGCAGCAGGCGCAGCAGCGCCTTGCCACCGAAGGCCCCGAGCGCGGCGACGGCGACGAGCGCCGTGCCCGCCCCCAGGGCGACGGACGCCGGGGCGTGGGTCCGCGCCACGAAGCTCGCCGTCAACAGCTGGGTGAGGTCCCCGAACTCCCCGACGAAGATCACGCCGAACGCGGTGAGGGCGATTCTCCTTGAGCGGCCCGGTCGTACCTCGGCGGCCTCCTCCTCGCCGCGCTGGGACTCCTCTTTCTCGGGAACCAACAGCAGGTACGCGGCGCCTCCGAGGAACAAGGCCGCAACGACTGCCTCGATCGCGGTGTGCGGGAGCCTCGTGAGCAGCTGGCCCGCCAGCACGGCGATCCCCACGTGGACGACAAACGCGCACGACGCGCCCAGCCACACCCACAGCGGGTCGCCGCGCGACCCCATCACGAGGGTCGCGATCATCGTCTTGTCGGGCAGCTCGGCGAGGGCGATCACGGCGAAGACCGTGACGACGACCGCCGGCTCCACGAGGAGGCTCAGCTGGTGGGCAGGGTGGAGAGCACGGGGCGCACGCGCTCGGCGAACGCCACGCCAGTGAGCATCCGCTCGACGTCCTGCTCCACGGAGCGCTGTCCCGAGGCGACCGGGTGCGCCCGATGGAACTCGGCCACGCGCTCGGCGAACGGGCGGTCCGCGATGAACGTTGGGATCGCCGCGACGAGGTAGCTCTGCGACTTGGCCGGCATGAAGCTGAGCAGCTCGTCCCATTTCTCGACGAGCAGCTCCCACGCCCGCGGACCGCCCGCGCGGTTGGCGATCATCGAGATGACGAGCAGCGGGACGTCCTGGAGTCGGAACTCGCTGAAGCACAGCTCGAAGCACCGCTCCACGAGCGCGACATCCTGAAACTGCGCCAATGCGCGCCGGTAGCGGTTCTCGGTCTGCGGGTCCTCGGCTTCACGCAGACGCTCGAGTGTGGTCTCGAAGTCGCCCGGACGGTTGATCGAGCCGATCGTCGCCAGCACCGCGGTCGCGAGGTCGCCCTCGACGACGCCGCTGTCGAAGCGACGCGTCGCCTCGGTCCGCACGACCTCGTCGGCGCCGACGGTCCCGAGCGACTCGGCGAAGATCCCCCGCAGCGTCGGGGTGCGAGGGTCTTCTCCGTCGCGGGGCTCCCATCCGAGTCGCTCGAAGCGCGGCCAGAGCAACTCGCGCGTGAGGACCTCGACCGCCGCCTTGTCCGCGGGGTCCACGGCCGCGCGCTTGAGGTACCCGAGCGCGCTGGCGATCGTGGTCCACGTCGCGATCTCGATCTCGTCGCCGAGCCCGCGGGCGAGCGCGAGGAGGCTGGTCACGTCGTGGCGTCCCGCGAGCACGAGCGCCCACGTGTCGTTGACGAGCACCGCGCGCTCGAGCTCGTCGAGCTTGCCCAGATTGCCGGCTATCGCTGCGAGTTCATCGACGCCGTAGCTCGTTCGGTACACGCCGCTCCCCGCGGCGTTCGCGACGATCGCGCCGGTGCCGGGCAGGTGCTGCGGTGACGCATCGAGCAGCGTGCGCGAGACCGCGGTCCCGTCGAGCGGCCTGGTCCGCACGGGCACCAGCCACGTCGAGCCGATCGAGCTCGTCGCGGTCTTCGGGGTGAAGCTGAAGGGTGCCTGGGAGATCGTGCCGTCCTCCACGGAGATCACCGGGTGGCCGCCCTGGAGGATCCAGGTGTCCATGGTCTTTCCCACCGGCTCGCCGGAGACCTCCTCGAGTGCCGCCCACAGGTCGTTGGTGACGGTGTTCGCGTAGGAGTGGTTCTTCAGGTAGTGGCGGATTCCGTCTCGAAAGACCTCCTCGCCGAGGTACTGCTCGAGCATTCGCAGGACCGACCCGCCCTTTTCGTAGGTGAGCAGGTCGAACATGCCCTCGGCGTCCTCGGGGGAGACCACCTCGTACTCAATTGGCCGCGTCGCGTGCAGGGAGTCGACGCCCAGCGCCATGTCGCGCGAGATGCCGAACTGCACCCAGCGCCTCCACGCGGGCCGGAATGCGTCGCAGCACTTCTCGGCCATGAAGGTGGCGAACGCCTCGTTGAGCCAGATGCCCTCCCACCACTCCATCGTCACCAGGTCGCCGAACCACATGTGTGCGAGCTCATGGGCGACCACTTCGGCGACGCGCTGGAGCTCCAGGCTCGATGAGGTGGCAGGGTCGATGAGAAGCGCGGTCTCGCGGAACGTGATGCACCCGAGGTTCTCCATCGCACCGGCGGCGAAGTCAGGAATCGCGAGGAGGTCGACCTTGTCCCCGGGGTACGGGATGCCGAAATAGTCCGAGAAGTACCGAAGCGAGAACGCCCCGATCTCGAGCGCGAAGTCCGCGAGGTGGCCCTTTCCCGGGGGATAGACGACGGCCAGCGGTACGCCGTCGACATCGATGGCGGGCGTCGATTCGAACGGTCCGACGACGAAGGCCACGAGGTAGGTCGACATCTTCATGGTCGGCGTGTAGCGGACCTCACGACGGCCGTCGTCGAGCGTGGTCTCCTCGGCGACCGGGGAGTTCGAGTAGGCAGCGAGTCCGGCCGGTGCGACGAGCGTGATCTCGTAGGTGGCCTTGAACGCCGGCTCGTCGAAGCAGGGGAATGCGCGGCGCGCGTCGGTCGACTCGAACTGCGTCGTGGCGATGGTGTGGGTCACGCCCGTCGTGTCGGTGAACGTCGAGCGGTAGAAGCCGCGCAGCCGATCGTTGAGGATCCCGCGGAACTCGATGGACACGACGTACTCGCCGGGCTCGACGGAATCGGGAAACCGCAGCGACGCACGCTCGTGCGCCTCGTCGAGGCTGACCTGCCCGACGAGTGAGCTCCCGCCGCGCGCGGCGATTCTCGGCGCGTCGAGTTCCAGCTCGATGGCGTTGAGCACGATCGTGTCGGTGGCCTCGGTGATCGAGATGTCGATCTCGGCGCTGCCTGAGAACGTCGCGGCCTCCAAGTCGGGCTCGAAGCGCAGGCGGTACGCAGAGGGAGCGACCGAGGTGGGCAGGCGGTACGGGTTCGACGTCGAATCGGGCATCCGACGACGATAACGCCTCGGGAGCTCGTCGGGGCTAGGAGAGCGCCTCGCGAAGCGTGGGTCGGACGCGCTCGGCGAAGGCCACGCGATTGAGCATTCGTTCGAGATACTGCTCGACCTGGCGCTGGCCGGTGGCAAGGGGATGCTCGTTGTGGAACATCGTGATGCGCTCTGCAAGCGCGCGGTCCGCGACGAGCGAGGGGATCCCGGCGCACAGGATGGACTGCATCAACGGGGGTACCTGGGCGAGCACGCCGTCGAAGTCGAACGAAAGGGCCTCCCACACCGCGGCCCCACCTGCGCGGTTGGCCATGAGCTCGGCGACCACGAACGGTGCGTCCTGCCCCCGGAACCACTCGAAGCAGTGCCCGTATGCCTCCTGGACCGCCGCGGGGTCGGCGAGCGAGGTGATGCCCCGGCGGTAGCGGCGCTCGGCCTGGGGACTGTCGGCCGAACGGAGTCGGCGCAGCATCTCGTCGAGGTCGCCGGGGCGCGCCATCGAGGCCACCACGACGATCACCGATTCGGCCAGGTCGCCCTCGAGAACCCCTGCGTCGAAGCGCGCGACCGCCTCGGCGCGCGTCGAGGCGTCCTGGGCGACACATCCCAAGCATCGAACGGCCGTCGCGCGGACGTGGCGAGCGCGCTCGTCCTTGTCGCGGGACTCGTCCCACCCGAGGCGTTCAAGCAGCGGCTCGAACAGCGCCTTGGCCGTGGTCTGGAGCGCCGGACGGTCCTCGTCCGCGATGAACAGGTCCAGCAGCTCCAAGAAGTCCTCGACGGTGTCCCAGGCCTCGGGCTCGACGACCGTGCCGAGGCTCCCTGCGAGCAGTACGAAGTCGTGGACAGAGCGCTCCCCGGCGAGTGCCAGCGCGCGTGTGTCGGCAAGCAGGACCGCTCGCTCGATCTCGTCGAGGGCGCCCAACTGCCCCGCGATCGCCTCGAGCTCCTCGGTGTCGTAGTTCGTCCGGAACACCCCGGTCCCCCCAGCGTTGACGACCGCGGGATGCGGGGTGTCGAGCGGCGCGGGCTCGGTGCCGAGAAGCTGGACGGTCGTCGCGCCACCGTCGAGCGGCCGCGAGTGCACCGGGATCTGCCAGGAGCTGCCGATGTTGGAGTCGCCGGTGGGCGGCCCGAACTGGAACGGCGCCTGGGCCAGCACGCCGCCGCTCGACGTCACCACCGGATGGCCACCCTGGAGGATCCAGCTGTCCATGATCGCGCCGACCGGTTGTCCGGACACCTCCTCGAGTGCTTCCCAGAGGTCCGACGTCACGGTGTTCGCATAGGCATGGCGGCGCAGGTAGCGGCGGATCCCGTCTCGATAGACGTCGGCCCCGAGGTACTGCTCGAGCATCCGCAGCACGGAACCGCCCTTTTCATAGGTGATCGTGTCGATCATCCCCATTGCGTCGGAAGGCGACGCGACCGGGAACTCGATCGGCCGCGTGGAGTGCAGTGCATCGACGGAAAGTCCGGCCTCGCAGGCTGCCGCGAACTGCACCCATACGTGCCACTCGGGGTGCAGCTCGTCGGCGCAGTGGTAGGTGAGGAACGTCGCGAACGCCTCGTTGAGCCAGATGCCCTCCCACCACGCCATGGTCACGAGGTCGCCGAACCACATGTGGGTGATCTCGTGGGCGACGGTCGTTGCCACGCGCTGCAACTCCACGGTCGATGCCGTCGTGGGATCCACGAGCAGTGCCTCCTCGCGGAACATCACGCAGCCGAGGTTCTCCATCGCCCCGAACGCGAAGTCAGGGATCGCCACGAGGTCGAGCTTGTCGCCGGGGTAGGGGATGTCGAAGTACTCGGCGTAGAAGCGCAACGCGAATGCTCCGGCGTCGCGGGCATAGCGGGCGAGGTGTGACCTGCCCAGCGGGCAGAGGACCCGGACGGCCACGCCGTCGACCTCTATGGGTTCGGTCGCCTCGAACGGGCCGACGGCGAACGCGACGAGGTAGGTGGACATCTTGATCGTCGGGGCAAAGGACACCTCGCGGCGCCCGTCAGGGAGCTCGGCTTCGGCGATGACCCTCGCGTTCGAGACGGCCTCGAGCCCGGCGGGCGCCACGAGCGTCACCTCGAAGGTTGCCTTCAGCGCCGGTTCGTCGAAGCACGGGAACGCGCGACGCGCGTCGGTCAGGGCGAGCTGGCTCGTGGCGATGGTTCGCACGTGACCGTCCGGATCCGTGAACGTGGAGCGGTAGAAGCCGCGTAGGTCATCGTTGATCACGCCCGCGAAGGTGACCCGAAGCACGACCACGCCAGCGGGCAAGGCGTCGTCGAAATGCAAGGACAGGCGCTCTGTCGGTGCGTCCAGGAGCGGCCGGGCGATGCGCGTGGCGCCGTTCGACAGGTTCGCCGATGCGCCTTCAATCTCGAGATCCGCGGCATTGAGGACCACCACGTTGGTCGCGGCGGACAGCTCGACGACGATCTCGACGTTCCCGCGGAACGAGAGCGCCTCTAGGTCGGGTTCGAGGCGGAGCCGGTAGGTCGTCGGGACCGCGCCGTGAGGTAGGCGGAAGTGGGTCGAACCGTCTGCCGTCATCGGCCGAAGGATAAAGCCTCTACCCTTGCGCCGTGGAAGTCACGCCCGTGGAGATCACGTCGCGTCCCGAGCCGCGCCAGCTGGACGTCGTCGGGATAGGCAACGCACTGGTCGATGTGATCGCAACGGGTGAAGAAGAGCTGATCGAGCGGCTCGGGCTGCCCAAGAGCGCGATGACGCTCGTGGACCTCGAGCGGGCGGAGTCGATCTATGCCTCGATGGGGCCCGCGCTCGAGATCTCCGGTGGATCGGCGGCCAACACGATCGCCGGCATCGCGTCGCTCGGCGGCGATGCCGGGTTCGCGGGCAAGGTTGCCGACGACGAGTTCGGCGAGGTGTTCCGTCACGACTTCACGGCTCTCGACGTCGAGCTCGATCTTGCCATCGTGTCCGCCGCCGACGGCGGCACCGGCCGATGCCATGTAATCGTGACGCCTGACGCGCAGCGGACGATGGCGACACACCTGGGGGTGGCGAACTCACTGGTCCCCGGTGACCTCTCCGGCGAGCTGTTCTCGAGGACCGCCCTGACCTATCTCGAGGGCTACCTGTATGACCTCCCACCCGCGAAGCAGGCGATCCGCGAGGCGATCGACGCGACGCACGCGGGCAACGGCCTCGTGGCCCTCTCCCTTTCGGACTCCTTTTGCGTCGAGCGTCACCGGCGCGACTTCCTCGAGCTCGTTACCAACGACGTCGACGTCGTCTTCGCCAACGAGACAGAGGCCCGTGCGCTGTTCAAGACGCTGGGACTCGACGGCGCCCTCGATGCGTTCGATGAGCTCGGCGTACTCGCGGCGGTCACCTTGGGGCCTCGCGGCGTGGCGGTCGTCACCCCAGCGGGCACCGTCGAAGTGCCCGCCTGCGACGTCGAGACCGTCGTCGACGCGAACGGCGCCGGGGACCTGTTCGCCGCGGGCTTCCTCTACGCCCTGGCACGGGGCGGCGATCCCGTCGAGGCCGCCAGGCTCGGGTCGGTGTGCGCGGCGGAGGTCATCATCCATCTCGGCGCGCGACCGATGGCGGACCTCGCCGAACTTGCGGCCGCCGAGGGGCTTCTCTAGCGCGGCAGCTCCCGCGCTGCCGCCTCTGCGTCGAGTTGCGCGTCGATCTCGACTGCGCGCGCCTCTTCGTAGTGGACCCAGAGGATCGTTGCGGGGATCATCGCAAGCAGCATCAGCGCGTCGCCGCCTATCCACATGATGGCGCCCCCCGCTCGGACGTCACTCAGGACGCTCGGTCCCCAGGTGCGCCCCTGGGCAGCAAGCGCGGGGAACGGGTTGTGCGATGACATCGCCAAGGCGAGCCCGGTGATCGTGTCGACCGGCACGGCGATCATGAGCAGCACGAGACGAAGCCCGGGGTGCAGTTTGACGGGACCGCGTTCGAGACCGAAGACGTTGCGGAAGTACAGGTAGCCGATCACGAGGAAGGCCATGTGCTCGAAGTTGTGGAACCACTCGTGCTCGATCGAGAAGTTCATGAGCCCGCTCAGGTGCGTGAGCGGGATGAAGGCGGCGTAGGCGACCAGGCCGAAGATGGGATGCAGCACCACATGGCCGACGGGGCCGTCGATGAAGCCATCGACGATCCTCTTTGCGGTTCCCCGGAGCGCCGCACTCGCGAGGTCCAGGGGCGCGGACGCCGCGAACAGCGGAGCCGCGATCATCACGAGGAAGAGGTGCTGGACCATGTGGTCCTCGAACAGCACGGAGTCATAGACGCCCAGCACCGACTCGGTGGCGACGAACGTCGCGAGGATGCCGAGACTGAAGGTGAGGGTCCGGTACCAGGGCCAGCCCGGGGTCCTGCGGACACCGAGCACGTAGGCCACGAGCGCGACGATCATCATCACGGTGGGCACCCAGTCGAACTGCCATTGCCAGAGGTGGGCCCAGCTGAATGGGGCGAGAAGTTGATCGAGTGCAACCGCCACCCGAGCAACGCTAGACCTCGCGGCCGCACGCCCTGTCGTGCGTAGGCTGGTCGGGTGTCGTCACGGTGGCTGTCGCCGAGGTCCCTCCTGATAACCCTGGGGCTCCTCGTCTGGGTGCTCGGCTGCGCACTGGCCGCCAGGTGGCAGGTCGGACGCGCGTTCCAAGGCAACCAGTACAGCTATCTCTACGCGCTCGAGTGGCCCGCCCTCGGCCTTGTGGGCGTCTTCGCGTGGTGGCGCCTCGTCCGATCCGACCCAACCCAGCGCGCGGCGCGGACCGAGGAGCGTGCACTCGTCGAGGCCGAGCGCGCGCGGTCCCAAGAAGCGCTTCGGGACCGGGACGCCGAGGACGATGCCCTCGCGGCCTACAACGACCACCTCGCCAGGCTCGCCGCGTCCGATGCACAAAGGACCCGGGGCCGGTAGTGGACTCGGCCCTGCGTTTCTACCGCGTGATGTCCTACGTCGTCGGTGTCGCACTGCTGGTGCTCTGCGCGGCGGTCATTGTGCGCTATGGCTTCAGGCACCCCACCCTGGAGAAGGTGGTCGGCCCGGCGCACGGGCTGCTCTACATCGTCTATCTGGCCTCGGTCGCCAACCTCGCCACCAAGGCGAAGCTCCGGTTCTGGCGGATCGTCGCGATGATCGTGGCGGGATTCATCCCGTTCCTCGCCTTCATCGTCGAGCACCGCGTGGTGTCGACGCTCGAGCCGAAGGAGGCCTGAAGTGCCGGCGAATCCCTGGCTGGAACGACGCGTGATCGCCTATGCCCACCAAGGGGGCGCATGGGAGGGTCCTTCGTCGACACTGCACACCGTGGCTGCCGGGATTTCGGCTGGGGCGACCGCGGTCGAGCTCGACGTGCACGCGACCAAGGACCGACACCTCGTCGTGTGCCATGACGAGACCGTGGACCGCACGACTGACGGCGCCGGACAGCTCTGCGACCTGACGCTCGCAGAGCTGCAGCGCCTCGACAACGCGCACTGGTGGGCGCCCGGCGCCGACGTGTCGCCGGGGCTCGAACCCGGGGCCTACCCCTTCCGGGGCCGTGCCCCCGAGGACCGTGCATTCGGGGTCGCCACCCTCGCCGAGGTGCTCGAGGCACTCGAGGGCATTCCCGTGAACCTCGACATCAAGCGCACGGCACCAGACGTCGAGCCCTATGAGGCACTGCTCGCCGAGGAGCTGCGGCGCTTCGACCGAGCCGACGTGACGATCGTCGCCAGCTTCAGCGACGTCGCCCTCCGGGCGTTCCGCGAGGTGGCCCCGGAGATCGCGACCTCGCTCGCGACGCTCGAGACCGCGGAGTTCTTCCGGGCGGCTCGCTCCGGCGGGGAGATGCCCCCGACGACGGGCGTCGCCCTTCAGGTGCCCGTCTCCTTCGGCGAGATCACCGTGGTTGACCGCCCGTTCGTCGAGCGGGCGCACGCCGAGGGGCTCGCCGTGCACGTTTGGACCATCAATGATGTCGAACAGATGCGCCGTCTGGTCGACCTCGGGGTCGACGGGATCATCTCGGACACGCCGAGCGTGCTGGCGGGAGTGCTCGCCGAGGCAGGCTGCGCGTGGGAAGGCTCGGGTCGCTGAGGCCTGGTTGCTAGCCCCGACCGCAGTTCGGCTTCTTGCCGTGGTTGGCCTTCTTCTTGGTCCGCAGCTTCCGCTTCACTGTGCGCTTCGACATAGGGGCGCCACCCTAGTGCCCGTATAGGTTGAGGGGGCCGCGCCACAACGGCGCGTGAAGGGGGCCGATGAAGTCCGGCTGGCTGCTCGCGGATGGTGAGGCGGTCGCCTCGGCTGCCGGCGCGCCGCGCTCCCCTCGGGCGCGCCACGGCGCGGCGAGCGCCGCTCGGCGCGGCGAGCTCGCCGTGGTGCTCCGTGGCCCGTCCGTGCTCTTCGGTCCCGTCGACGTCGTCCGCGTCCGCGGGGGTACCGCGACCTCCATCCGCACGTTCGGTCGCCGCCCTGTCTGCCTCCTCGGCCCCGGCGCCGCAGTCGTCGTTGCGAGGGGAGACGCTGAGCGGTGCGGGCTTCGTCGCGGCGCGACCGTCGAGCTGCGGTGGGCGCCGTGAGCGGCCAGCTGGTGCTCGTCGCCACGCCGATCGGGAACCTCGGCGACGTGTCCCCGCGAGCGAGGGACGTGCTCCAGGACGCTGACGTCATCTGCTGCGAGGACACGCGGCGCACAAGGGTCCTGCTCTCCGCGGTTGGCATCGCGGCCGCAGGACGGCTCGTCTCGCTGCACGCGCACAACGAAGCCTCCAAGGCCCAGTGGGTGGTGGCACGGGTGGAGGCTGGAGCGAACGTCGCCTACGTCACCGACGCGGGAACCCCCGGTGTGTCAGACCCCGGCGACCGTCTTGTCGCCGCAGTCGTCGCCGCGGGGCTCGCAGTCACGGTGGTCCCCGGACCGTCCGCTGCGCTGGCGGCCCTGTCGATTTCAGGGCTCCCCGCGGCGCGATTCTGCGTCGAGGGCTTCCTTCCGCGTCGTGGGGCGGAGCGCGAGTCACGCCTCGCCGAGCTTGCCGCCGAGCGGCGCACCTCGGTCGTCTTCGAGTCCGCGACACGGCTAGCTGCGACGCTCACGGACCTTGCGATCGCGCTCGGTGAGCGACCATGCGCGGTGTGCCGGGAGCTCACCAAGCGTCACGAGGAGGTGCGCCGTGGGACGCTCGCAGAACTCTCGGCGGCCTACGCCGGCGCCCCCGCGGTCAAGGGCGAGGTCGTCATCGTGATCGGAGGCGCACCCGAGCGGCGCGTTGACGATGCTGACGTGACCGCCGCGCTCGTCGAGCTGCTGGAGGGAGGGTCAACGACGCGCGACGCCGCAGTGGCGGTCGCGGCGTCGCTCGGGGTCTCGCGGCGACGCGCCTACCAAGAGGCGCTGCGTCTGCACCCCGGTGACGGCCACTGACGCCGGTACGCTGCCCGCGTGAGCCGCTTCTACATCACGACGCCGATCTACTACGTCAACGACGCGCCGCACCTCGGTGCGGCGTACTGCACGGTGAACGCGGACGCGATGGCGAGGTGGCACCGGCTCCTCGGCGACGACGTGAAGTTCCTGACCGGGACCGACGAGCACGGCCAGAAGGTCGCCGATGCCGCCGAGGCCCACGGCGTCACCCCCCAGGCCTGGACCGACCAGACGTCCGAGAAGTTCTTCGATGCCTGGCGCGACCTCGACATTCGCTACGACGACTTCATCCGCACGACCGAGCCCCGGCACGCACGTGCCGTGACGGCCTTCCTCCAGCGGATCTACGACAACGGGCACATCTACAAGAGCACCTATTCGGGGCTGTACTGCGTGAGCTGCGAGGACTACTACGCCGAGGACGACCTCGACGGCGGGCTCTGCCCGATCCACCACCGCGCGGTGATCACGATGCAAGAGGACAACTGGTTCTTCCGGCTCAGCGCCTTCGAGGAACGCCTCATCGAGTGGTACGAGGCCAACCCCACCGCGGTGCGGCCCGACACGAAGCGAAACGAGGCACTCTCGTTCATCCGCGGGGGACTCCGCGACATCTCGATCACCCGCTCGAAGCTGACCTGGGGGATCCCGGTGCCCTGGGACCCCGGCCAGGTCTTCTACGTCTGGTACGACGCGCTGATCAACTACCTGACCGCGATCGGCTACGGGGCCGATGACGCGGAGGTCGCGAGGTGGTGGCCGGCCGTGCACCACCTACTCGGCAAGGAGATCATCCGATTCCACGCGGTGTGGTGGCCCGCGATGTGCATGGCCGCGGGCATCGAGCCCCCCGCGCACATCCAGGTGCACGGCTGGCTCCTGATCGGGGGCCAGAAGCTCGGCAAGACCATGTCGCCCGACGCCGTGGGCGCGATCAAGATCACGGACATCTCGCCGTCGGCACTCGCTGAGGAATTCGGGGTCGACGCGGTCCGCTACCACCTGCTTCGCGAGGTGCCGCTCGGCGCGGACGGCGACTTCTCCCTCGAGGCCATGACCGCGAGGTACAACTCGGACCTGGCGAACAACCTGGGGAACCTGCTGTCGCGCGTGGCGACGGTCGTGGGCTCAAAGTGCGGCGGCGTCGGTCCCGCCCCGGACCGAGACTCGGCCCTCGGCGCCGCGGCTGCTGAGGCACTCGGCGCGGCCACCGAAGCGTGGGGGGGCTTCGCGCCGAGCCTCGCCCTCGAGGCCACCTGGCGGCTCATCGGCGCCGCGAACGCCGCCCTTGAGGCGGCCGAGCCCTGGAAGGCCGTGCCCGGACCCGACGTCGACGCGGTCCTGGGCGACGCGCTCGAGGTGCTTCGCATCGTCGCGGTCCTCGCCGCGCCCGCGATCCCGTCGACGTCCATGGAGATCTGGCGCCGCCTGGGGATCGACGGCGATCCCAGCCAGGCGCGGCTCCCCGAGGCAGCGACGTGGGGCCAGTACCCGGGCGGACTCACCGTCACCAAGGGTGACCCGCTGTTCCCGAGGCGCCGTGACTGAGGGGACCGTCGGCTGGACCGACGCGCACTGCCACCTCCAGGATCGCTACGTCGACGACGACGCCCAGGACGCCGAGGGCGTGGTCCGTGACGCCCTGGGGCGTGCGGCGGCCGCAGGGGTGACCCGCGCGGTGTGCGTGGGGACCGACCCGGCGACCTCGGCGGCGGCGATAGAGCTCGCGGGCCTCGACGACTTGGCCGTCGAGCTGTTCGCCACGGTGGGCCTGCACCCACATGAAGCCTCAAGGGGCACTTCAGGGTTGGCCGAGGTCCTCGACGCGGCCGACGCCGGGCGCGTCGTCGGGATCGGTGAGTGTGGTCTCGACTACTTCTACGAGCACTCCCCGAGGGCCGCCCAGCTCGAGGTGCTCGCTGCGCAGGCGGCACTGGCCGCCGAGCGCGACCTGGCCCTGGTGTTGCACGTCCGCGACGCCTTCGACGACCTCTTCGGCGTGCTCGGTGAGGTCGGGGTGCCCCCGCGGACGGTCGTGCACTGCTTCACCGGGGGTCCCGAGGAGGCTCGCCGGTGCCTGGATGCCGGACTGTCGCTGTCGATCTCCGGGATCCTCACGTTCAAGAACGCGACCGCGCTGCGCGAGGCGGTCGCCACGACCCCGCTCGACCGGCTGATGGTCGAGACCGACAGCCCGTTCCTCTCACCAGTGCCGCTGCGCGGGAGGGCCAATGAGCCAGCGAACGTGGCGATCGTGGGCGAGGCGCTCGCGGAGCTGCTCGGCCGCGGCGTCGACGAGGTGAGAGACGCGACGTCGCGCAACGCGGCGGCGCTGTTTGGCCTCGGGCCCCCCCGCTGAACTGGGACGGGCCCCCCCGAGCACAACCCTCAACCACTGCAACCGGCGGTTACCTAGGATGATCTGCACAAACGCCTGTCGCAGGGTGTGCCGACTTGCACCACGACGACGGGCCTCCGTAGCGTCGTCACGGTCCCTCGGCGGCTCGTCCGTCGAAGGTGCGAAGTGCCACAGAAGGGTGGAGGATCCTGAGGGCAACCCGCGCCAAGGGGCGGCTGGCAGTCGTCGCGCTCGCTGCGACGACAATGCTGCTCGCCCCGCTTGCGCTGCTGAACAGCGGCGCCGCCACGTCGGCGGTGACCGCATCGAGCCAACGGCCCGCGACCGACGCCGCGGGGCCGGGGGCGTCGACGCTTGGTGCCACGCAGCTCGTCGCGCACTCGGTGCCCGCGAGGCCGCCGACGCCCGCCGAGCGCGCGCGACACCGATCGGCCGTGCGTCACAACGCCCAGCTGTGGGCGGCCCAGAGGGCCTTGCACCACCGGATGCTCCACCATGCGTGGGCCGTTCAGCACAACGAGCAACTCGTCGCGAACCTCGCGTGGCACCACACGCTCGCCGTCCACCACGCCTGGGCGGTCGCCCGCAACGCGG
>Ga0075021_10000877_pt1 | contig 15472 bp, 12 predicted proteins | sample ColStrG_CSR_2012_FD_72749 | JGI IMG/M metagenome (GOLD analysis project Ga0075021, IMG submission 72749) | Freshwater sediment microbial communities in response to fracking from Pennsylvania, USA - Cold Stream Run_MetaG_CSR_2012 | ecosystem: Environmental > Aquatic > Freshwater > Creek >...
AACCTAGGGTGCGCAGGTGCCGACGACGCCGAAACGCCCGGAGCACATCTGGCAGCAAGAACCCAAACCAAATCAACAAAAGAACGGGGACAACTAGCCTCCAAATCCAAGTATTCGACATGACTGAACTTCACTCCTGACATTTCGTGCTTGAGAACAACTTCCTTGAATCCAGCAACACTCCCTTACCCCGCTCGCGTTCCATTCGGAACTGGAGCCTCCGGCATCGCCAGCACCGGCTTTACGCCATCCGCATAGCCGATATCAAACAGCATTCCTTCCGACACAACTCCGCGCATCTTCCGCGGCTCCAGATTCACGACGAAGAGCGCTTGCTTCCCTTCCAGCTCTCGCGGATTCGCTCTCTCTTGTTTGATGCCCGCGACGATCATGCGCGTGTGGTCGCCAAAGTTTACGCGCATCTGGCACAGCTGGTCTGCATTCGGAACGTCGGCTACGGCTTCGATGGTACCAACGCGAATGTCGATCTTGTCCAAAACATCCATACCGATGGCAGCTTTGACTGGGGCGGGATTCATGCACCCGATTCTAGAGCACTTTCGCTGACGCACCAACCGCTCGGTCGGTTGCGAGGCATTTTCTACTCCTCTATCATCGAACAGCACGCGGAGTGAAGATGCCGGATAACAAGCCTACCCAGCCTGTCGCGGAAAACCCTATTGCTGATGTGTTCGAGAACCGCCATCCTTCCGCCAGCGAGAAGGCCTGGGCGGAAAAGGTGCTCGCCCCGACGTTAGCCAAGAATCCCGAAAAGCCTATCGGTGCGGCCACTGGCACGAATGTTGACGAGCACGGTCACGCACGCTTCAGCACGATTTCCGATGTTCCGATACGACGGCTTTATACCGAAGCTGACCTGCCGGAAGACTTCACTACCGAAGCTGGCTATGAGAAGTATCTGGCCAATCCGGGCCAGCCGCCCTACACGCGCGGCATTCATGCGACCGGCTACCGCGGGAAACTGTGGACTATGCGCATGTTTTCCGGCTTCGCTTCTCCGGAAGAAACCAACCAGCGCTACAAATATCTTTTGGAACACGGCGGCGGTGGACTGAGCGTCGCCTTCGATCTTCCCACCTTGATGGGTTACGATTCCGACCACGCGGCGAGCGAAGGCGAAGTCGGTAAGTGCGGCGTTGCTATCGACTCTTTGGAAGACATGGAAATTCTTTTCGACGGCATTCCGCTGGAAAAGACTTCGGTTTCCATGACGATCAATTCGCCTGCGTCGGTATTGTGGGCGATGTATCTGGTGGTTGCGGAAAAACAGGGCGCCGACTGGAAGAAGCTGAACGGCACTCTGCAAAACGACATTCTGAAGGAATACATCGCGCAGAAGGAATACATCTATCCGCCTGCGCCTTCTATGCGCCTGGTCATTGATACGTTTGAGTTTGGCGCGAAGGCTACGCCGAAGTTCAACACTGTTTCCATCAGCGGGTATCACATCCGTGAAGCGGGCTCGACGGCGCTGCAGGAGCTGGCGTTCACGCTCTACGACGGCGTGGAATATGTGGAATGGGCCCAGCGACGCGGGCTGGACGTCGATGATTTCGGGCCGCGCCTGAGTTTCTTCTTTAATGCTCATAGCGACTTCTTCGAGGAGATTGCGAAGTATCGAGCCGCTCGCAAGATTTGGTACCGCGTGATGAAAGACCGCTTCGGCGCGAAAAATCCCCGGACGTGGCTGATGCGCTTTCATACCCAGACTGCCGGTGTTTCGCTTCCGGCACAGCAGCCGCTGAACAATATTGCGCGTGTGGCGATTCAAGCTCTCGCGGCGGTGTTGGGCGGAACGCAATCCCTGCACACAGACTCTTACGACGAGGCATTAGCGCTTCCGACCGAAGACGCCGCCCGCATCGCTCTACGCACGCAGCAAATCATCGCCTACGAAAGCGGCGTGGCCCAAACGGTCGATCCGCTCGGTGGATCGTACTTCCTGGAACGCTTAACCCTGGATATGGAACAAGGCGCTTTCGACTACTTCGACAAAATGGATGCGATGGGCGGTATGGTCAAGGCCATCGAACGCGGCTATCCACAAAAAGAAGTCGCTGAATCCAGCTACCAATATCAGCGCGCGGTGGAGGCGAAGGAAAAAATTGTCGTCGGCGTGAACGAATTTGTGATTCAGGAAGAATCTCCCAACACGCTTTACATTGGCGAGTCTGTGGCCAAGCGGCAAACGGAAAAGCTTGCCAGCCTGCGCGCGCGCCGGTCCAGTGAGGAAGTTCGCCGCCGTCTGAATGCTCTCAAGAAGATTGCCGCGCAAGAACCGCAACTTCGCGCGAACGGAATTTCGGAAGCGAACACCATGCCGTACATCATTGACGCTGTCCGCGCATACGCCACTGTGGGCGAGATTTGCGAGGCGCTGCGAGAGGTGTTTGGTACGTATACGGAAGTCAGCATCACGTAACGCCAACATCTCCACGCAACCACTGGGGTTGTCATTCCGAGCGTAGCGAGGAATCCCCGTCACGCAAGACTCTCGCTTTCGAAAGGGATTCCTCGCTACGCTCGGAATGACAAGATTCAAATTTGACTCATCCGGTCCATGACCTCGGTAACTCTCGCCGAAGGGCTATCCCAGCTAGAATCGCAGTCGAATGTCTCCCAACACAGCAGCCGCTCGCGCAACCAGCGTGGGCCAGCTTGAAAGCGCTTTGCGCTCGATCATTCGGGGCAAAGACGACGTGGTGCGACTCGCTCTGGTGTCGATTCTTGCGCGCGGGCATTTACTTCTGGAGGGCGTCCCCGGAGTCGGCAAGACCACGCTGGCGCACGCGCTCGCACGCGTGCTGGGTTGCGGATTTCAACGCATCCAGTTCACCAGTGACATGCTGCCGAGCGATATCCTTGGCGTCTCGATCTATTCCGCCGCGGAACAGCAATTCGACTTCAAGCGCGGCCCGGTGTTTACCAACGTCCTGCTGGCCGACGAGATTAATCGCAGCACTCCGAAAACGCAGTCAGCGTTGCTGGAAGCCATGAGCGAAGGCCAGGTAACGGTCGACAGCAACTCGTATCCGCTGCCGCAGCCTTTTCTTGTGGTAGCGACACAGAATCCCGTGGAACATCATGGCGTATATCCACTGCCGGAATCACAGCTGGATCGGTTCCTGATGTGCGTGCGCATGGGATATCCGGAAGGTTCCAGCGAGCGCGACATTCTAAAAGCGCAAGCAGGCGCCTCGCGGCTGGATGATTTGACACCCGTGCTGAACGCCGAGGATGTTCTGGCTTTGCAACGAATGGTGGACCAAGTGCGCGTCGATGATTCGCTTGTGGATTACGCTCTCGATATCGTTCATCGCACCCGTGAATCGGAATCTTTATCTCTTGGCGTTTCACCACGCGGCGCGTTGATGCTCTACCACGCCGCACAGGCGATGGCGTTCGTGAACGGGCGCAACTTCTGCACACCCGACGATCTTAAGCAGCTTGTGGTACCCGTCTTCGCACATCGAGTGGTAGTCAACGCGAACTATGTGTCCCCGCAGGGAAACTCCGGTCAGGCCGAACTGATTCTGCGCGAGATCGTCTCCAGCGTGCGAGTTCCGGTCTAGTTTTCGCCTCCAGATCACAATGCAATCCCTGCCTCGAAGCGGCATAATGGTCCCATGCACTTCCTTCGCTTCCTTATGTCTCTTTCCCTGATCCTCTGGATTGGCGGCATTTTGTTTTTTGTCATCGTCATGACGCGAACTTTGTTTGCCGTCCTGCCCAAACACCTCACCGGATCGGTCGTCAACCCGGCACTTCACCAGCTGCATTGGATCGGCATTATTTCGGGAATTGTGTTTCTTGGAAGCTCACTGGCTTACTCGCGCATAACCACGGGAGAGTTTCGCCCGCTCGCAGCCAGCCACATCCTGGTTGTCCTCATGCTCGCGCTGACATGCATTTCGCAGTTCGCTGTGACCCCTCAAATGGCTCCGCTGCGCGCCCAGATGGCAAACATGGATTCCGTGCCTGCCGCTTTGCAGGCGCAATTCAATGCTCTGCATGCCTGGTCTACACGACTCGAGGGCGGCGTGCTGCTGCTTGGGATCGTACTGGTTTGTCTCACCACGCGTGAGTAGTCTCGGAAGATAAGTCGGCACTCGCAACTCCTACCCCCTGCTATCATAAAAACTCGTCATGAAAACTGGAATCATAGGTCTCCCGCAGGTAGGCAAGACGTCTCTGTTTCGTATCTTGACTAAGGCATCGCTCTCAGGGCAGCAGTTTGCTAACCCTCGCGAAGCGCATATTGGCGTTGTAAAGGTCCCCGACGACCGGCTTGATCGCCTCGCCGCACTGTTCAATCCCAAAAAGCTGATGCACGCGTCTATCGAATACGTGGACGTCGGCGCCATGAGCCAGGAAGCGCTCAAGGACGGCTCTTACATCGGGCATCTCCGCAATGTGGACGCCCTCGCGCACGTGGTACGCGCCTTCGACGATCCCTCCATCGCGCACGTTGGCGACGGCTCAATCGATCCGCTCCGCGACATCAAGAATGTCGATTTTGATTTGATTGTCAGCGACTTGGGACAGACAGAGAAGCGCATCGAGCGTCTGGAGAAAGATCTGAAGAAGGCCCGCACTTCGGAGATCGAGCGCGAATTCGAGCTCATCAAGCGCGCGAAGGCTCATCTGGAAACTGAGAAACCCCTCCGCGAGATGGAGATGACGGCAGACGAGAAAAAACTCATCCGTGGGTTCATGTTTCTCAGCGAGAAACCCATTCTCTACGTACTCAACATCAGCGAGAGCACGCATTTAGGTCAAGATTTAGAAGGCGCTGTCGCAAAGTACAAACTGGAAGAAGTCGCATCACGCCCAAACGCCGGTGCCACGGCAATTTGCGGAAAGGTGGAAGCGGAATTGTCTGAGATGAGCGATGCCGATGCCGCCGATTTTCTTTCCAGCTATGGCTTGACGGAAAGTGGTCTGGCACGTCTGGTTCGCACATCCTACAAGCTTCTAGGATTGATGTCGTTCTTCACCGTCGGCGAAGATGAATGCCGCGCCTGGACTATCCCCATCAATACCCGCGCTGCCGCAGCTGCTGGGGCTATTCATTCCGATCTGGAAAAGCATTTTATTCGTGCGGAAACCATTGCCTGGGATGTGCTGCTGGAAGCAGGTTCGGAAGCCAACGCCCGCGCAAAGGGTATTCTTCGATTGGAAGGCAAGGATTACATCGCCAAAGATGGCGATGTCATGCACATTCGGCACAGTGGGTAGGCGCGAGTGACAGGCTGCGAAGGCCTAGAAGCAGATTCCTCACGATGGAACTGTTCGGAATGACAAGCCTTAATTCTTCTACTCGGAACTCAGTGGAAGATCTTGTCCAGCCCGAAAACCATCCCGACTCCCGCGAATACAACCAGCGCCATCTTCACTCCTGGCTCACGGTTGACTTCTGGAATTAAGTCGGAAGCTGCCACGTAAATCGTGACGCCTGCCGCCAAGGGCAGCCCTGCGTCGACATGATGCCGGAATAACGCCATGGTGAGCACGCCAGCCATCGTGGCAACGCCGAGAAGAACAGATGCAAACCAGGCGAACTTGCGACTGCGTCCACTCGCCAACATCACCGATGCGACGGTAAAGCCTTCCGGAATCTTGTGCAGAAACACTGCGAAGAAAATAAGCCAACCGAGCCAGTCCGAAACAATAAAGCCCGACGCGATTGCGATCCCATCAAAAAAGGTATGGACCATCAGTCCCAGAAGGACGGAATACCCTTTGTGCGAGTGCATAAAATGCTCGCCGTGAATTTCTTCACCAAAATGGAAATGCGGCGTGACGGTGTGCTCAAAGAAATGCACAATCAGGTAGCCCAACAGGATAAGAAACGCTCCGCCCCGCCCGTGCAGCTCCAGGCTCTCGGGAACCATTTCCAGGATCGCGGTAGCCAGCATAAAGCCCGCGCCCAATGCGACAAAATACCGCAGATACGACCGTTCCCAATTGCGCTGGACAATAATCGCGCCGCCAAACACGTTGGCAAGCGCGGCAGTTAGACCGAGCAGCAAGCTAATCAGGATCGGATTCATTGGCCGTTGCGGGTACCGGGCGCGAGTCCACAGCAACGGTACCTGTTGCCGAGATTAGAACAGTCCTACTCTACTACGTGTTTCGCAGTATATCCTTCGCGGGCGCTGATAATGACCTTTACGTCTTTGCCGTGCTGATCTCTGATCTTGAGCGGTCCCCCATCAGGCGCCACCAGCTCAACTTTGAGCTTGCGATAGCTGCCATCCATCTTCGTATTGGTCGGGTGATAGGCAACGGAGTACTCGTTGCGAATTGAATTGCCGATGGAGTGGAAGATCTCCGGCAACTCACCGTCAAACCGAGGGAAAAAGGCCTGCCCACCCGTCATCCGGGCGAAGGTGCTCATCTGGTTGTCGGCCTGAAGAAAATCCAGGTTTTGTATGGGTCCCACGGCTCCCATCGCATCCGCTCTTTCTCGAAGATTTCGGCCGATGCTAACGGGATAAATGGTAATGTCTTTGGTCGCTTTGACTTTTTTCAGAATCTGGTCGTAGTTCAGCTTGCTAAAGGTATCGCGCCCAGACGCAAGCAGAATGATGTACTTGTGGCCCTCGGTTCCATCAATCCGGTCGATGGTGTCGTACAGGGCATCAAACAGATTCCGCTCGGAAAACCCTGGAATGCGTAGGCTATTCAGCGCACTTTGAATCGCACTCTTGTCTTGCGTAAAGTCCACCAGGATATGCGACCTCATGTCGAACGACACTACGGCAATCCAGTCGTCTTTCTTCAGCTGGCTGGTGAAGGTGTAAGCCGAATTCAACGCATCTCGCAAGTAGGCGTAATAGGTAGATGCAAACTCGACCAGCAAAACAGCGGTGATCGGCTTTTCCCCCTGGCTCAGGTTGGTAACTTTTTGCTCAACCCCATCCTCATATATGCGGAAGTTATTTTGTTTGAGCCCCGGAACGAATTGACCGTCTTTCGTCGTGACCTGCACGTCAACATTGACGAGCGGAACATCCACACGAATTGAGTAGTCCGGCATCCCCTCCACTTTTTTCGGTTTGGCCGGGGGCGGCTCAGGCGCCACTTCCTTCTTCTTGGGAACCACGTAAGGCCCCACATCGCCGCCGGGGCCACCAGCCTCGGAAGGAGCAGCGGTGTCTGGCTTCTGGCCGGATTGCTGGTCTCCAGTTTGCTGGTTCGTCGCTTGGTCGGGCTGCGAGCTTGGCTGCTGGGTAGGGGTATTTTGCGCGCGCGCAACGGCTGGCAACGCACCCTGCAGGAGCAGCCCGGCAAGAACCGAACCGCACAAGAATCGGCCTAAAAACCGCTGGATCAAGCACTTCAGTGTCATCGGAGCCTCTAAAATTCCTATGCTAGTATAGATGCAAATCGCCCCTCTGGGGCTTACCCCGGAAACGGCTCTTTCTCCGCGCCACTCGTCAGCATCCCAATCGTTGGCAGGCGGTGTGGTTGAGGGAAAGTAGATTGGGTGTGTCGTCGCATGTTTTCCACGAGGAAGTCCGTTAGCTTTCCAGCCGTTGTTGCTATCTGCCTGCTCGCTGCCCTGCTGCGTCAACCTGCGGTTGGGGAAGGGCTTTTGCCCGCTGCCGGCGTCCCCAAGACGATCCCGGTGGAGCAGATTCAAGCCGGAATGCACGGCACCGCCTACACGGTTTTCGAAGGCACGCAGCCGGAGCCAATGGAGTTTGAAGTCCTCGGCATTCTCCACAACCAAAACGGGCCGAAAGGCAGCATCATCCTGATCCGTCTGCACGGGCAAAAAGTGGAATACACAGGCGTGGTTGCCGGGATGAGCGGAAGCCCCGCCTACATTGACGGGAAGCTGGCCGGAGCGCTGGCATTTCGCATTGGGGAATTCTCCAAGGAACCGATTGCAGGAATAACGCCAATTGGCGAAATGCTGGAGATCAACCAACTCGATAAGTCTCCCGGCGGCGAAAACCCATCTGTCGCGGAGGGCTCGAAGACCTCGACCAAGACCTCGACCAAGACCTCTGGACCCGGCTTGCCGTTTTCTGAGTCCGCTTCACAAGGATCCTTGCAGAACTTTGCCACGATGCTGAAGCCCATCGAGACACCTCTGGTGTTCAGCGGGTTTGACGAAGAAACCGTTCGCGCCTTTGGCAGCCAGTTTTCGCAGGTAGGCATTTTCCCCGTCATGGGAGCGGGATCAGTCAGCGGGGACAAACAGCCGGAACCTTTGGTTCCGGGTTCCGCGGTCAGTGCCTTACTCGTACGTGGCGACATGGACATCGCGGCCACCTGCACGGTCACCTATGCCGATGCCGACCGCCTACTCGCCTGCGGACATCCGCTCATGCAGTTCGGAACCACCGATCTGCCGATGAACAAGGCTCGTGTTCTGGCAACGCTCCCGTCTCCCGCCAACGCCTTCAAGATCGTAGATACGACAGAACGGGCCGGAGTCTTTGTGCAGGACCGCCACGCCGGCATCATGGGCGTCTTCGGTCGCGACGCCAAGATGATTCCCGTCACTCTGACGGTGCACGGTGGAGCCGCCGACAAGGTTTTTCACTACGAAGTTCTGAACAACCCGCGCATCAGCCCGCTCGCGATGATGGCGACTACGTTCAACGCCCTGCATGGTCTAAACGAATACGGCGAACAAGTCACGTATAAGATGAGCGGCCACATCGGCGTGAACGGGTATCCCGACGTAGATTTGGCCAACACTTTCACCGCAACCGATAACGGACAGCCCGCCGCCGCGCAGGCCGCGCTTTCCGTCGGAGATCGCTTCGGACGCATCTTCGACAACGCCTACAGCACTCCGGATATCCAGTCCGTACAGATGGAATTCAATCTCGTGCACGAACGCCGATGGGCTGTGCTGGAAGCAGCCCACACCGACCTGAACGAAGTCCGCCCAGGTCAGGACATTGTCGTCGAGACCGTGCTGCGACCCTATCGCGGAGACCGTATTCTGCGCCGAATTCCCGTGCACGTGCCCACGTCGGTTTCCAAAGGCCCGCTGCGCATTTTAGTCAGCGACGGCGACACGCTGGACCGCACGCGCCGCGGCCCGATTCAATTCGGACGCCGTCTCGACTTAGGTTCGACGATTGCGCAACTCAACAAAGAACATCCGGACAACCGGCTCTATGTTTCTTTGATGGAATCTGATCCTGAAGCCCTGGTCGCAGACAAGGTCATGCCAAGCTTGCCGCTTTCCGTGATTAACGTGATGGACGGGATGCGCGGCACGCAGGAAATGGTCGTGCTGGGCGAGTCATCGGTGAACGAAGCCTCGACCGAATTCGACTATGTGATTTCCGGCGTGCAGGTGCTGACCGTCACGATTAAATGAATCTTTAACTGCTAGCCAAGATCAATCCCCGTTCTTCCGCGAGGTTCTTACTTTGTCGAGTCCAATCCGCGCCCTGATCCTACTTCTTCTCACCAGCACACTTGTTTTCGCCGAAGGCACGCGGACCTGGGAACAATCCCGGTTCGACGACCTGAGCAAGGGCACCGCGAAAGGTGTTGCCATCCGCAGCACCGGTGGCCTCGAACTGGCTCCCGCGTTGAAGCCGGTTTTTGCCACGCCGTCGACTTATATCTGGTCGATTGCTGCCGACGCCAGCGGTGCAGTTTTCGCCGCAACGGGAGCTCCCGCACGCATCTACCGCATCACCCCCGACGGCAACGCGAGCATCATCTTCGAGCCCAAGGAATTACAGGTTCAGGCGATTGTCGTGGCGAAATCCGGTGTTCTCTACGCAGCTACCACGCCGGACGGCAAAGTCTACAAGATTGAGCACAAAGCTGGCGCGCCTCCGGTCGCGGCTTCCGGCGCAAAAGCGGACTCGAAGGCGGACTCAAAAGCAGATTCAAAACAAGACGCCAAGCTGCCGGTTGACCCGAATTGGACCTCCTCCGTATTCTTCGAACCCGGAACGCGTTACATCTGGGATCTCGCCCTCGATGCCAGCGGCAACCTCTTCGTGGCGACGGGCGATGGAGGAGAAATCTTCAAAGTCACTCCCAGCAGCGCCCATTCCAGCTTTTTCAAAAGCGACGAGTCTCACATCCGCAAACTCGCCTTTGATAACAAGGGCAACCTGATTGCTGGCTCGGATGGCAGCGGCCTCATTTACCGCATCAGTCCCGCCGGAGAGGCCTTCGTGCTCTACAGCGCCGCCAAGAAAGAGATAACCGCGCTCGCGGTTGACGGCAATGGCGCCATCTACGCCGCCGGAGTTGGAGAGAAACGGGCAGCGACTCCCGCACCGGGAGTGGGCTTCGGAGGGCAGTTCGGCGCACCTGCCAACCCGTCGCCGGGGATGGGCAATCCGACGCAGCCGACCCTTACGTTGGGCGGACCAACCTCTCCACTGCCGGGAGCGCAATTCCCTTTCCCGGGCTTAGGTGTTGGCGGGGGATCGGAGGTCTATCGCATCGCGACCGATGGGTCGCCGTTAAAGATCTGGTCTTCGCGCGATGATATCGTCTACGCCTTGGCGTTCGACCCGCACGGACGCTTGCTGGCCGGAACGGGCAATCGCGGCCACGTGTTTGCCCTGGATGGCGCGGAGTCAGGAAACCCATCCAGTTCTGCCGACGACAAATATAGCGATCTGCTCAAAGCGACGGCCACGCAGGTGACGGCATTTGTGCAGGCTCCGGGCGGACTATACGCTGCCACCAGCAATCTTGGAAAGCTCTTCCTGCTGGGCGGGACGCCGGAAAGCGAAGGCACTTACGAGAGCGATATCTTCGATGCCCACAATTTTTCCCGCTGGGGACGCATCGAAGCCCGCAGTAAGGGCAACATCGAACTCTTCGCGCGCAGTGGCAACGTGGATAATCCCGACCGCAACTGGAGTGCCTGGAAACATCTGGATTCGAGCAACACAGTCGACGCCCCTCCAGCCCGATTCCTGCAATGGAAAGCTGTTTTTCATTTTGGAACGAATTCTGGGACGACTTCCGGGGCGAACCAGGCGCCGGTTCTGGAAAGCGTCCTGGTCAACTATTTGCCGAAAAACGTCGCCCCGCAAATTGACGACATCACCGTTCAGCTTGGAGTGCACTACCAACCGCTGCCCAAGGTCACCAACACGGACATCACGCTCAACAGCAATCCGGGAGCTCAGCCGCGCTTCGATCCGCCTCCTCCGACGATTCACGACCCGGACTCCGTCGGCGTAAAGTGGGCGGCTCACGACGATAACGATGACCAACTCGTGTACAAGCTCTACTACCGCGGCGATGGAGAATCACGCTGGCTGTTGTTGAAGGAGAACCTCACCGACAAGTTCTACTCCTTCGATGCGAGCCTCTTGCCGGATGATGGGTACACTTTCAAGGTTGTCGCGTCCGATGCTCCGTCACACTCGCCAGGAGATTCGCTTTCCGTCGAAAAGGAAAGCCTGCGTGTCGAGATCGATACGACGCCGCCCAGCATTGAGAACCTTACGGCAAGCGAGACCAATGGCGAGCTTCATATAGCATTTAGTGCCGTCGATAAATTCTCACCGATTAAACGTGCCGAGTACTCCGTGGATGCTGGAGACTGGCAGTTCGTCGAACCTTCTGGAAAACTTTCGGATGCGAAGACGGAGAATTATGATTTTCGGGTTGGGGTTCCCTCGGGTGAACATTCTTCCATGAGCACTGCAAAGAAAAATGCTGCGAAGAATGACGGCCCCGTGGAGCACGTTGTCGTGGTTCGCGTTTACGACCGCTATGACAATCTGGGTAGCGCGAAATTTGTGGTGAGAGGGCGCTAGTGAGGACAACTAACGGCACAAATAGCTACTGGAAGTTTTCTGATGAAGGATAAGACCCTATTGTCAGATTTTTCTCATACTACTGCCACGGAATTGCCGACAGCATCGTGTCATTGCCGCGTGAGTCAGCAACGTGTGATCAAGGAAGAACACTTTACATTCTCGGCGGGAAATCTACCCGAAGTACCACCTCGGCTAGCAGCGCCGAATCTCGTCGTCACTAAAACGAAACACCAGTACGGAAACTGCGTTGATGTTGACACGCTTCATTTTTATGCCTCTGGCGGGACGCACCGCGACCTGGGTGTTTTGATATTGGCCGTAATCTTTTCTGGCAAACCGCAGAGAGTGGCGATTGAGCTGGAACACGAAGCCTCGTCAATCAAGGAGTTGGAAATCAATTTCGCCGGTTTTAGCCGAGGCGCGTGCTGGGGCTATTCGAAGACACCAAGGCAGTTCGTCTATCACCCAGAGGTTCCTAATCGAATACCGTGGGATGGACATTTTGATGAGAAAGACCTGCCTTTGTTTGAACTCGATTTCAGCAAGGGCAGTGGGCATCATCCAATAAACGACCTCGATAAGAGGGACAGAGTTGAGATTAGGGGCGGCGATGATGGGCTTGTACTTGTTGCTGATCTGCTGCTGAACCTCGGGCTGCCCGAATGCGATGAAAAACCGTGCGAAGGGCCGTTACCCGCGGATAAGACTTATGTGCTCGAGTGCTTTCTCGGACACCAACGAGTCAACAAATGGAGTGCAGAAGCGCAATTCCATTTGCCGAAAAGCTTTTCGTGGCCGGGCGAATATCCAGAACTCATCGGATAGCACCGAACATCCTGCACTTCAAACTCACGTATAGCGACGGCAACTACGGCCCAACTGCGCTTAGAATCACAAAACATTTAGAATAGATCACGACCATGTTTGAGAATCTAACCAGCAAACTTCAGCGCGCTTTTAAGAACCTTCGCGGCCAGGGCGCGCTCACCGAAGAAAACATTCAGGAACCCATGCGAGAAATCCGCATGGCGCTGCTCGAAGCCGACGTGAACGTCAAAGTCGTCAAGCAGCTTCTCGACCAGATTCAGGTGAAGGCTCTCGGCCAGCAGGTTGCGGGATCGCTGTCGCCCGGCGAGCAGGTCGTCAAGATCATGCACGACGAACTGATCGAGATCCTTGGCCGCGACACGGCGCGCATCAAATTCGCCTCGCAGCCGCCGACGGTCGTGCTCATGGCCGGGCTGCAGGGTTCCGGCAAGACGACCACTTCGGGCAAGCTGGCCAACTGGTTCAAGACTGGAGGCCATCGCCCGCTCCTCGTTTCCGTGGACGTCTACCGCCCCGCAGCGCGCCAGCAGCTTAAAGTAGTCGCCGATGCGGTCAAAGCGAGGATTTACGAAGGCAAAGCCGACGAAGCCAACACGGCTACCGTCGAGCGCCTGGTGAAGGAAGCTCGCCGCGAGGCCATCAATACCGGGTGCGACGTGCTCATCGTCGATACGGCCGGGCGTCTGCACATCGACGACCAGCTCATGGACGAGATGCAGTCGCTCAAGAGCATCCTGAATCCGCAGGAGATCCTGTTCGTCGCCGATGCCATGACCGGGCAAGATGCCGTCCGCTCCGCCGACGAGTTCCACAAAAAACTAGCGCTCACCGGAATTGTCCTGACCAAGATGGACGGCGATGCGCGCGGCGGTGCAGCACTCTCGATCCGCAACGTCACGGGGCAGCCCATCAAGTTCATCGGCGTCGGCGAAAAATACGACGCGCTCGAACCCTTCCATCCCGACCGCATTGTTTCGCGCATCCTCGGCATGGGCGACATCGCGACACTCATCGAAAAGGCGGGCCAGAACGTCGATCAGAAGAAAGCGCAGGAACTCGCCACCAAAGCACTCAGCGGCGACGGTTTTTCGCTGGGCGATTTCCGCGAGCAGCTGCGCCAGGTCCGAAAAATGGGTTCGCTACAAAGCCTGATCGGGATGCTGCCCAGCGTCGGACCATTTGCAGGTATGCAGAAGCACGCCGATAAAATCGACGAAAAACAGATCAATCGCGTCGAGGCCATTATCGGATCGATGACGGAATATGAACGCGATCACCACGATGTCATCAACGGCAACCGCCGCAAACGCATCGCCCGCGGCAGCGGCACCAGTGTGCAGGAAGTCAACAACTTGTTACGCCAGTATGCTCAGATGCGGAAGATGTTCAAGCAAATGGGCAAACCCAGCTTCGCGCGCCGGATGGCGGGGATGAAGCTGCCGGGGATGTAAAAACGCCCTGTCATCCTGAGCGGAGCAGGAACCTTCGTGCGAAGGTTCCTGCGGAGTCGAAGGACCCCTATGATGCCGGTGGTATAGCGGTGCTCGAAGGCATTCTCACGAAGTTTTGAGATGGCAGAGCCTAGCGGGCGGGGTAGGGGTCCTTCGCTGCGCTCAGGATGACAGTGCGAGAAATTGGCGAAACTGAAGCATAGCTCCTCTAAAACTAAGAAGACTTTAGCGAAACACGATGAAGTGGCGCTCCCTCGAAGAATCGAAGACCGGCCCCGACGCCCGCCCCCTCCGCGTGCAATTCGCCGAACGCAAGGCGCTGATCGAGAAACTTGTCCCCGCTGACCTCACCGCCGTCCACAAACAGGTGGTTGACGACTTAAAGAAGTCCGGCATCGCCGAACGCTCGCTCCAGATTGGCGCAAAAGCACCAGCCTTCGAGCTCCCCGACCAAAACGGCAAGCCAGTTTCGTCGGCGCAACTCCTGCAACACCACCGGCTGATCCTCTGCTTCATCCGCGGGCGATGGGACCCCTTCTGCTGCGGCCAGCTCGAAGCCATGAACGCCTTCGTCCCACAATTCGAGCAAGCCGGAGCCTCGGTAACCTTCTTCTCCCCGCAGACCGTGAAGCATTCCTTCTTCACGCACGACCAGCACAAACCGCACTTCCCTCTTCTCAGTGATGTCGGCAACCAGGTAGCACGCCAGTTCGGCATCGTTTACCGCGTGCCGAACCAGCCACCAACTGATCAGCAGGAAATCTACCGCCGCGTCTTCATCAATCTCCCCAACACCAACGGAGATGCCTCGTGGGAGCTGCCGATCCCAGCCACTTATATCCTCGATCGCGACCGTACAGTCGTCTACGCCTACGCCAACCCCGACTACACGGATCGCCCGGAGCCGGCGGCGATTCTGGAACAGCTTATTGCTGTGGGCGGGCAGGACTCAACCCGTCATAAAGATAAAACAGTAGAACCTTAAAACAGTAGAACCTTCGTCGCAGGGATTTCAGCACGGGCGAGGACGCCCGTGCATCCATCGGATTCGGAGAATCCGGTCGGTCCCAGCCGCAGGCGGCTGAGGGTTAGAACTCACCAAGCTACACCTTCTTCTTCTTTGGCTTCTTCTTTTCGCGTTTTGGTGCGTCTTTGTTTCCCATGGCTTGAGTTTCCCACAGGTTGCGGAACTTTGCTATGCCCGGGGATCAGGAAGTGCACCAACAGCGGCCGTTCCCCTCGCTTTGTCAATCCGAACATGGTCTCCCAACTTTGTCATTCCGTCTCTAACGAAGCTAGACGCTGTCAAGCAGATTAAGGCAACACTTCTCCGGAGGCGCGAAGGTTTGCGCTTTTGCACTCCCCAGAAAGGTTTGGACTTCCTCGACCAAG
>Ga0075021_10000880_pt1 | contig 15458 bp, 7 predicted proteins | sample ColStrG_CSR_2012_FD_72749 | JGI IMG/M metagenome (GOLD analysis project Ga0075021, IMG submission 72749) | Freshwater sediment microbial communities in response to fracking from Pennsylvania, USA - Cold Stream Run_MetaG_CSR_2012 | ecosystem: Environmental > Aquatic > Freshwater > Creek >...
GTCATCGACTTACGCACCACCACCGGGACATATGTGAACGGCACGCGAACCGCGGAGCGCTGGCTCGATGAGAGAGACCAGATCGGCGTTGGCAAAACAATTGTGATGTTCCGCTCAGGCGAAGCCGGCGCCGATGCCGCGGTTTCTCCCGTTACGTCTACGCAACCAGCGTTGCTGGCCGCTTGTTCGCTTTTGTTTTTATTCCGCGCGCTGGCCGGCAGCGAAGGCGACAAGCACATGTTGCAAAAGCAGATTCTGCGTCTGGTGGGGGATCTGATTCCCAACGGGGAAGGAATTCTGCTCATGGGCGCTACCGCCGCGGAATTGCTGCAACGTTACAAGCATGAGGTTGAGACCCCGCAGCCGGACGTTGCGGCCGCTATCTCGCGCATATGCGCGGAGGGCGCTTTCGACGACGCGGATTCAGGTCTGGTGGCGGTTCCCCTTTATCTCTCGGGAGGGCTTTTCGGCGCCCTGGCCGTACGAGTGTCCGACCGCGAACCCGCTCACTTAACGGCGCACCTGGAAACTCTGACGGCGGTTTCGTCGATTGCGTCGGTCGGATTCGAAGCGAACCGCGAAGTCGAAATCCTGCGCGCCGAAAACAAGTTCCTGCATCAGCAGATCACGCCCAAAACCGGTATCGTCGGCGAGAGCCCATTGCTCCGCCGCTTACTGGAACGGGTGGAGCGCGTGGCCCCGCACGACACCACTGTTCTGATTACCGGCGAAAGTGGCACCGGAAAAGAGTTGATTGCGCGCGCGCTGCATGAAAAGAGCACTCGCAAAGACCGGCCGTTTATTCCCGTCAACTGCGCCGCTTTGACCGAAACGCTCGTTGAAAGCGAACTGTTTGGACACGAAAAAGGCGCGTTTACCGGGGCTATCGCCATGAAGCCCGGCTGGTTTGAACTGGCGCAAGGCGGCACCATCTTTCTGGATGAAGTGGGCGAACTGGCGCTGGGATTTCAAGCCAAGTTTCTGCGCGTTTTGCAGCAACGCGAGTTTTTCCGGGTGGGCGGTACGCAAGCGCGGTCCCTGGACATTCGCGTGGTGGCCGCCACCAATCGCGATCTTACGGAGGACGTGAGCGAAGGCAGATTTCGCGAAGACCTTTTTCACCGGCTCAATGTGGTGGCTCTGAACTCGCCGCCCTTACGCGAGCGCAAGGACGATATTCCCCGCCTCGCGCAGTATTTCTTGCAGCTCTTTGCGGAGAAATCGAAGCGGCACGTCAAAGGTCTTGCGCCAGAAACGCTGGAAACGATCATGCAGTATAGCTGGCCGGGCAACGTTCGCGAGTTGGAGAACGCCATGGAACGGGCAGTGGTGCTGGGCGACACCGATTGGGTGCTGCCCGAAGACTTGCCCGATTCGCTGCTGGCGGTCGGGCCGCAAACGCCCGGCTCGAAATATACCGATTCGGTGGTGGGGGCCAAACGCGAAGCGATTTTAGACGCCTATAGGCAGTCAAGAGGCGACTACCGGGGCGCGGCCAAGATTCTAGATTTACACCCCAACTACCTGCTACGGCTGGTGCGCAATCTGCATTTACGCGATGAGATCAAGCGTTTGAACTACGATTGAGGCGAGGTGGCGGGGGCGGGGGACACTGTACTGTTGCTCATCGGAAAAAAGGGGACACTCCTGCGAAACCAGTTCGGCGGCAAACTACCCTGGAGCCCGGAATGTCCCCCTTTTTTCCGATGGTTTGTCGCCGGTGTGCAGCGCCGCGATGCCGCCGGTCAGTAGCTCAAACTGCGCGTTGACGAATCCCCGCGCTTCGAACATGCCGCGCAATTCCTCAGCTTGCGGGAATCTCTTGACCGACTCCGGCAGGTAGCTGTACGCGCCTCGCTTGAACCCGAAACCAGGGCGCCAATCACAGGCAACAAGACGCTTGAATAAAAACTGTACGCGGCGCGTGTGGCCAGGCCCGGCGGATGGGAAAACTCAAGAATGGCGAGCGCGCCGCCCGGTTTGAGAACGCGCAAGCATTCGGCCAACCCAGCCTGGTAGTCGACAAGGTTACGAAAGCCGAAAGCGATGCTGATGGCATCGAGCGAGTTCGCGGCCAGAGGAAGTTCGAGTGCGTCGGCCTCGAATAGCGGCGTGGCAAAACCGCGAGCACGGGATTTGCCGGCGGCGGCCAGCAGCATGGGATGGCAAAAATCGGCGCCGATCACCGGCTTAAAGGCGGCGCTTTGTAGAGCAAGCAGAACATCGCCGGTGCCGCAGCACAAATCCAGCACGCGCGCCTCGGGCAGTTGCAAAGAAGGTGTGAGGCTTTGAACGAGAGCTTTGCGCCACGTGCGGTCAATGTTGAACGACAACAAATGATTCAGCAGGTCATAGCGGGGCGCGATGTCCGAAAACATCCGCTGCACCCACTTTGCCGTTTGTGATTCTCCCGCAACGCCCGGCGGCGTGGTACCCGCTGAACTGCTCATGGTTTTTTGCGCAACGCTTCCGCAGCCGCTTGCCGGATGAGCGCCGGATCGATGCCCGCCATCACCTTTACGCTGCCGATGCCGATGGGCAAAACGAAGTGAACCTTGCCTTGCACGGTTTTCTTGTCGCTGGAAAGCCGCGCCAGCAGGCGGTCAGGGTGCAGATCGCCTATCGAGGGAAGAGGTCCGTAGCTGTTTACCACGCGCGCGATGCGGTCGGCGCCATTGCCTTTCAGCACGCCCACCAATTCGGCCAAACGAGTAGCGGCCAGCATGCCCCACGCCACCGCTTCACCGTGCAACAGGCGCACATAGCCGGTTTCAGCTTCGATGGCATGGCCGATGGTGTGGCCAAAATTCAGAATACGGCGCAAATCGCTCTCGCGCTCATCGGCGGTGACCACTTCGGCCTTGATTCTCACCGCCGCCGCGATGAGTTGATTCGACAATGCCGGCTCCTGCGCCAATATTTCATCGCGATGATGCTCAAGCAGATCGAACAAGGCGGGGTCGCGAATAATGCCGCATTTGATCACTTCGAACAAGCCGGCCCGGTATTCGCGCGTGGAGAGCGTGGCGAGCACGTCGGGGTCGATCAATACCGCAAGCGGTTGATGAAAACTGCCGATCAGATTTTTCCCGCTAATCAAGTTCACGCCGGTCTTGCCGCCGGTGCCCGCGTCTACTTGCGCCAGCAGCGTGGTGGGAACTTGCAAAACCGGGATACCGCGCATGAAGATGGCGGCGAGAAAACCGCTCAGGTCGGTCACGATACCGCCGCCGAAGCCGATCACTACGCTCGCGCGGTCGGCGCCGCGCTCAATCATTTGTTCAGCCAACGCCTCAACCGCCGAGAGCCGCTTGTTAGCTTCGCCACCGGCGAAGAAAAGAACTTCGAGCGTTTTGCTATCGAACTGCGTTTTGAGTTTTTCGCCGTGCAAGCGCCAAACGTCTTCGGTGGTAACCACGAAACGTTTGCCCAGGCGGGCGGGAATAAACTCGGCAATCCTCCGGATGACACCACGTTCAACCACGTTTTGATACGTGTGTTGCGGCGTCTTCACCGTAAAGGTAGGCATTCGCACCCTTTGTACCACGCGGGTTTGTCCAGGATTTTTCCGGTTCGTCGTTATTTGTCGATTCGTCTCTTGCCTTAGGCAAGCGCGTTTGATGCAGTGGGAGTATGCGGAACGGATTGGAAGGAATTGTGGGCGAGAGCGGCGACGCCCGACGAGCGGCTAAGCGATTGGCCGGGGATAGTGTCCCCGGCCTTTCAATCCTGCTTACCGCAGGAGGTGATGTAAATGCATCTCGTACTGAGGGTAGTCTCGATCTTCGGGACTATCGTTGTCAAACTGCGCTGGCCAAAGTCCAGACGATAGCTCTACGACGAGAAGAAGCGGCAATCACAACTTGCCGTTTCCTTCTCCTTCAGTTATAACACATTTCTCCCCCTTTGTGAAATGGATTGGCACAATTTTCTTACGATTCCTGGGGATTTTATCCTTATCCCTTAATAAAGCAATGGCCTACGTTTCGTCTTGCTATATCATGAGGTTATCAACGCTCCTTTTCAGCGCATACGCACCGATTTTGCCGTAGTTGGAGCAGGAGTCGCTGGCCTGCGCGCGGCTATCGAATTAGCTTCGGCCGGACGGGTTCTGGTAATTGCCAAGGACAGTTTGCGCGAATCTTCATCGGAATACGCGCAAGGAGGCATTGCCGCCGCCCTCAGCGACGACGACGAAGTCGAGTTGCACGAACAGGACACCATCGTGGCGGGCGATGGTCTTTGCGACGTGGAGGCGGTGCGCACGCTGGTAGAAGAGGCCCCGGGCGCCATTGAGCAACTGATTGAGTGGGGCACCGCTTTCGATCGCGAAGGCTCGCGCTTGCTGTTCGCCCGCGAAGGGGCGCATAGCCGCAATCGGGTACTGCATGCGCATGGCGATTCCACGGGCCGCGAAATCGTGCGTACGCTTCGGCAGCAGGCCCGCTCCCTTGAGGGCGTGGCGTTTCAGAGTTTCGCCGCTGTCACCGATTTATTGATGCAAGAAGGTGAAGTGGTAGGCGTTTCGGCGCTCGACGAAATGACCCACTCGACGGTGCTAATTGAAGCGCGCGCAGTCTTGCTGGCAACGGGCGGCTTGGGGCGCGTGTTCGAGAACACCACCAACCCGGACGTAGCCACCGGCGATGGCGTGGCCTGCGCGTTCCGCGCCGGGGCGGAGGTCGCGGACATAGAATTCGTGCAGTTTCATCCCACCGCGCTTTACGTGGAATCGGCGCCACGCTTTTTGTTGAGTGAAGCGTTGCGCGGGGAAGGCGCGTACTTGCGAAATGCCAGCGGCGAACGTTTCATGCAACGCTACCATCCCCTCAAGGAATTGGCGCCGCGCGATGTGGTTTCGCGTTCGATTGTGATGGAATTGCGCGCCAGTGGCGATTCGAGCGCATTCCTCGACATGACTCATTTGGCGGCTGGCCTGGTGCGCGAGCGTTTTCCGCGTATTTATCAAACCTGCCTGAGCTATGGCGTGGATTTGGAAAAGACGCCGGCGCCGGTTCGGCCCGCGGCGCACTACGCTATGGGCGGAGTGAAGACAGATTTGATGGGGCGTAGCTCTCTGCGGCGCTTATATGCGGCGGGCGAAGTGGCCTGCACCGGAGTGCATGGCGCCAACCGCCTGGCCAGCAATTCGCTGCTCGAAGGAGTGGTGTTTAGCGCGCGCGCAGGCAAGGCGATGTGCGATTTAGGCGATTTGCACACGGTAAACGCTGTGCCGGGGAACGCGCTGTTTCCTTCCATCAGCGAGCGGGAATTGCGGGCGATTGCCTGGAACTCTTGCGGAGTTTTGCGCAACGGCCCGGAACTGGATGCCGCGCACCGGCGTTTCTCAGCCAATTTTCAAGGCGCGCAGACTTCTCCAGGCCGTCCCAGTTTTGAACTGCGCAATATGCACCAAGTGGCGCTGCTGATTGCGCAAGCGGCGCTCGCCCGTGAAGAAAGCCGCGGCGGCCACTACCGGACCGATTTCCCCGCCAAATCCTCCGCCTTCGAGAAGCATTCCGTGATCACGGCCGCCGGCGGCGGAGATGCTAAAGTAACTTTTGCCTAAATTGCACGAGCGTGCGCGGCGCATGAACTGTTTCGCCGGTTTTGCGTTGCTTTTTTTCGCCATCCCGCTTTCGCAATCGGGAGGCCCCTGGGCCGCGCTCTGGACCACGCCATGCATTCTGGCGGCTTCGCTTTTAATTACTTGGGGCGCGGAATCGGCGCAGTTCTTCGTCGCGCAAGGCTTTGCCCTGGCGATGCTGGCGTGGATGCAAACGCTGCCGGAGTTTGCGGTAGAGGCCGTGCTCGCCTGGAAGCAGCAAACGGCGTTGCTGCTGGCGAATCTCACCGGCGCGTTGCGCTTGCTCACCGGGCTGGCATGGCCCATGATTTACCTGACAGCGGCGGTGGTGCATCGCCGCCGCACGGGCGAGCCGTTGCGGAAAATCAGCCTCGACGCCCACCATAGCGTGGAAGTGATTGGTCTATTTTTTCCGCTGCTCTACGCTTTGTTCATCTGGTGGAAAGGCTATCTACACTTCTGGGACGCCCCGCCGTTGATTGCTCTTTACGTGCTGTATTTGGCTGTGCTCACAAGATTGCCTCCGCAAGAACATGAAGGCATTGACGACTTGGAGGCGGTTCCGAAAGCCATCGTGACAGCGCCGCGCGCGTGGCGCATAGCCGGCATCTTCGGCTGTTTCATCGTGGGCGGTGTGCTGATTTACCTGACGGCGGAACCTTTTTTGGGCAGTCTGGTGGCGGTGGCCGCGGCGATCGGCCTGCCCAGTTTTCTGATAATTCAATGGCTGGCGCCGATCATCTCCGAATTTCCGGAGTTGCTCTCGACTTTCTATTTCGCGCGCCAAGAGGAAAAAGCGGGCGTTGCGTTGATGAATATCGCGTCGAGCAACATCAACCAGTGGACGCTGCTTGTCGCCATGTTGCCGGCGGTCTACTCGCTAAGCCTTGGAACGCCTTCGGGCTTCGCATTCGACGCCGAGCAGAGAACCGAATTGCTGCTGACGATCGGCCAGAGTTTTGTCTCAATGCTTTTCCTGCTCAACATGCGCTTCGCGTGGTTCGAAGCGATTGCCATGTTTGTTTTGTTCGCCGTTCAATTTGTTTTGCCGGCTTTCTTGGGCGATGAGGCAAGGCGCTGGATTACCTGGGCGTTCTTGGCTTGGGCCGGCGGCGGAATGCTTTTGTTTGCTGTCCGGCGGCCGAAACACAATGCGGTGAGCAGTTTTCTGCATACGTGGCGGGAGCACGTAGGGGGCTGAGCTAACCTTCGCAAAGACTGGCGTTTGTGCCAGCAAACCTTGATTCAAAGATTGAGCTTGGTCTTGCCGGCCGGCGGCGAGGTGTGAAAATGACTTTCGATGGCTGCACTCACCGTATCAAGCTTGTGCTTCTGGTAGGCTTCAGCGTCAGGGCGCGAAAAGGCGGGGCGCGCGGACTCGAGGTATTTCTGCGCTTGCGGGTAGTTTCCTCGCAGAAGCGAGATCTCCGCCTGCGCCAAGCTCACATTGGCGCCCCAATCCGGGTCCCCGGTAAGCTGGGCAACAACTTTCGGGTCGATTTGGTCCAGCAGTTTTGAGGCTTCCTGCAATTTGCCAAGCTGGATGAGGCAATTTGCCAACGAAAGGGAGGTGCCTTCGGACAATCCCGCGCGCGGTCCGAAGGCCTTGACCGAAGCTTCATAAGCTTTACGCGCATTGATCTCACCCTCGGCAATATGGTTGGCGCGGCATTGTGCCACGGCTGCGTCCGAAAGAGTGCCGATCGCGTAAAAAGAAGATGGCCCCTGTTTTTGCAAGGCGATTTTGTAGACTGCCAGGTCATCGCGCAGCGAGTCGTCGAACAGGCCCAGAGAACCTTCGGATTGCGCGCGCGTCGCCAGTAGTTGCATGGTCAGTTCGTGATCGGGACCGAACTTGGCGAGAAAATCGGGATAAACGCTGGACGCCTCTTGAATGGCGTCCTGGTATTTCCGTTGAATCATGAAAGCCTGGGCGAGATTGAGGCGCACGCGCAGAACATAAGGGCTATCGGGATCGTTTGCAGCTGAGTAGGCGGCGATCAGTTCGCGAGCAAGGCGCTCGGCCGTGGCCCCGTCGCCGAGGCGGATATAGGTGAAAGCGAGCCGCTGGCGCAGGTTGAAGCGGGCGGTTTGGTCGAAATCCGGCAGTGTGGCGGCCATGTCGGAAGCGGTTTTAAAATTCTGGTTCGCCGACTTCGCGTCGTTTTCGACGAGTGCGACCATCCCCTTCGCCCCGAACAACCAGACTGGCAAATCCCTTCTCGGCCGGTTGACCTTGGGGAGTAAAGCTTCCTGCTCCGCAAGTAGCGACTTGGCTACCGGCAGACCGCCCGATTGGTAGCTCCTCGCTTCCAGTGCGGCCCGTTGCAATTGAATAACTATGGCGTTTTGCGAGAGTGGCCCCTCCGTTTGCAGAAAAAGCTGGCGGGCCCGCAGGTACTCCTGTCGAGCCTCGGGATAGTTCGTCCTATTGTCCAATGCCTGGGCAATGGTGAGGTGAAGACGTGCGGCAACCTGGGGTTCGCCTTTGAATTTACGGTCAATGGCGGGAGAGGCGAGCCTGATGGCATCGAGGAATGTCTCCGCGGCCTTTCCGGTTTGAAAGGGATTGCCGCGGCCGAGCAGATCGTCGGAAAGAAATCGATTGACGGCTGTGGCGATGGCCGTTTGACGATTGGCATTGTCGCGTTCGATGGTCAGACGCACAGTAAAGAAAACAACCAGCGCGACAACACCGGCAAGCACCGCGGCCGCCGCACTCACGTAGCGCCGATTTCGCGTAACGAACTTTCTGGCGCGATAACGCAGCGTGTCGGGCCGTGCCTCCAACGGTTCTCCTTTCAGGTAGTGAGAGATATCTCTTATCAGCGCCTCAACGGACTGATATCGCTGCTGAATATCCTTGTGTATGGCAGTGAGGCAAAGTACATCCAAGTCGGCCCAAGCCGCCTTGCTCGCTAAGACCGCGTTTCCGTTACCTTCGGACGACGCAGCTCTTTTCGAGGCTGCGGTCGAGGGCTTCTGGGTTTCTTGTTCGGTCAAAATTTTTTCAGCCTGCGCCGGCGTCCGATTCGACAAGTCAAACGGGGGCCGTCCCGTAAGGAGCTCATACAGCACGACTCCAAGAGAGTAGACGTCGCTTTGAATTCCAACTTGTTCGCCGCGTATCTGCTCGGGCGCGGCGTAGGCTGGCGTCATTAGGCGCAGGCCGGTAACGGTCTGGTCTACGGGCGTAGCGGTTTGGTCCAGATGCTTGGCGATGCCGAAATCGAGCAGTTTAACGGTTCCATCGGCCTGCGCAAGTATATTGGCGGGCTTCAGATCGCGGTGAATGACGGCGCGCGAATGGGCGTAGCGAACCGCCTCGCATACCAAGCCGAACAACCTGAGTCGTTCTTCTACGGAACTCCCGTGCCGATTGCAGTACTCAGTGAGAGGAACGCCGTTGATGTACTCCATGGCGAACCAGGGAGTTCCGTCGGCCAAGGTGTCCGCGTCGTAGAGCCGCGCAATATATGGGTGTGTGAGCTGCGCGAGCGTGCGCTGCTCCATCGCGAAGCGTTCGCGGCGGGAGGGGGACATCCAGGCGTCGCGCAGAAGTTTAATGGCGGCCAGGCTTCCCAGGTCTTCGCGCTCGGCTAGATAGACCACGCCCATGCCGCCCTCGCCCAGCACCTCCCGTATCCGGTACGGTCCAAATTCAGCAAAGGGCGCAACCGGGGGCACTTCGCGGCCGAACATCCCGCCTGCGATCTGCGCAACATTGCGATCGAGTAGCGAGCCGCGCGCGTCTTCCGCAAGCAGGGCTTGTACATCGGCGATGAGCTGTTCGTCACCGCCGCTGGCGGTTTGCAGAAAGGAAAGCCGCTGGGGCATAGGTTGATCCGCGGCCTCGTGGAACAAGGCTTGAATCCGTTCCCAGCGCTCGCTGTCCATCGTTATTCCTGGCGAAGTTCATGCGCCAGCCACGCTTTGGCCGCGCGCCAATCCCGCAGAACGGTGGCTTCAGAGACATCGAGCAATTCCGCGGTTTCATTGGCCTCCATCCCCCCGAAAAAGCGGCTCTCCACCATTAGCGCTTGGCGGGGATTCAAACGGGCCAACTCCTCCAACGCCACGTTCAGCCGCAACACGTCTTCGTCGTAGGAAACCGCCGGCCCCACCGCTTCATTAAACACGATAACCATCGCGCGGCCTTCGCCGCCGCGCTTCTGCGATTGGCGGCGCCGCGCCGACTCCACCAAAAGCTGACGCATCGCTCGCGCGGCAATCCGCTTGAAGTGCAACCGCGACGTGGATACAAAACGCGCTGAACTCGCCAGCTTGAGCCACGCTTCGTGGACCAAGGCGGTGGGGTTGAGCGTCGCTGCCGGGTCGCCGCTTTTTACCGACGCCGCCAGCCGGCGAAGTTCCTCATAGGTGACGCTGAAAAGATAGTCGAGATCGCCTCGGTCAAGCCCCAGCGCCGAGTCGCTGCTTTGAGCGGGAATGACGGTTTTGGCTCCGCGTTTGCGCATTGCACAGTGAACGCCAGCTTAGCGAATCCGAGCTTCGCCGCGGACGCAAATTCTCAATAGCTACGAGGATATCATCCGCGTTTCGCCCGCATGGGAGGCGCCGCTGAAAGGGACAAATGACAAAAATTGTGGGAAAAGTGACTCCATTCCGGCTTCGAAACGCGATGATCATTGCAATCGCTCTGGCGGCCAACTCGCGGGCGCAGACATTGCTGGTCGATACCGGGCAACCCACGGGGACCCAGGGCTTTATCCTGTGTGCGGCGACTTGCGGAGGTGGGTCCACATTCCAAAACCTCGCAGGCCAGTTCACGCTCACCCAGGCGAATTCGATTTCTTCGGCTCAGGCGTGGGTTCAGGCTCCATCCACCGGTGGCAAATTGGCCGTAGTGGTCCGCGCCGACAACGCCGGCCTTCCCGGCATCAGCATCTCCTCCCAAACCTACACGGTCCCCAACCAAACCGCGAGCGGGTGGGTCACGTTCACTTTTGCGAATCAACCTGTGCTTGCCGCCAACACTCCCTACTGGCTTTCGCTTGAGCCCGTGGCCGGCTCCTTGCTGAGCTACAACATGAAAGGGGGCGCGCCAAATCCGTTAGCAATCTACACGCTCTATAACAGTTTGAACCCCGGACCATTTGTAGAGGCCCTTGGGCTTGGAATGCGGATTTCCGGTACGCCCGCGGCTGGCCTCACGCTGTTAGTCGATACCGGCGCGGGCCAAATTGGCCAAATTGGGTCGCTTGGCCTGTTCAACGCCGGCACGAATTTCGAATATATCGCTGGCCAGTTTACGCTGAACCAGGCGGCCTCCATTTCGTCGATCCAGGGCTGGATGCTGGTACTCGCAGCCGGGAGCGTAAACGTAAAAATCTATGCCGGCAATAGTTCCCTTGCGTTGGCGGGCATTATCCCCGGAACCAGCGTTTTCTCGCAAACCTTCACCCCCGGCGCTAGCAGCGCCATGGGTTGGGTTTCATTTCCGCTTTCGCAGCCGTACCCTGTTCTTTCCGCAGGCACTTACTGGATATCGTTCGAGCCTGTCGCCAGCGGTTTTTCCGCTGAGATGGGTCCGGGCGTTCCAAACCCACTCCCCAACTATGCGTTTTTTGCTAATGGCAACAATCGATGGGTCAATTCACACCTTAACGTGGGGATTCAGGTTTTCGGCACGACCTTACAGGCTTTAGCCTCCGGCACAGCAGCCCGGACGATCATGACCGGCTCGGCGTTCGGTCTCCCGGACACTACTCAAGACCTCATCAACGGAGGCGACGGCTCGGTGAATACATCGCCATGGAACTTTATCATTCCATCGGGTTGGTCTTTCGCGCGCGGAACCATCACTCAGAACGGCCTGCTTGCCGGCGCGTACTCCGCCACATCGGGTCCCTGCAACGGGGGTGGTACCTGCGGCGTCGGCGCGGGGCGCGGCGTGGCGTATCGCACCTGGAGCAATAGCGGTAACACGAGTTTGACCTTCCAGGTGAATGCCGTCCTCGAAGGTGAATTCCAGTATCGCGGAGGCGCTGCCGCCGCCGGGGTCTACATATTCGATACAACCTCATTCACCAACGCCCTTACCGCCAGCGGACTCGCAACCCCGCAATTCCTCTTGAATTCCTCCACTCTTACTGCCTTGAGCGCGGGAGGCGCGTCGCTGGCCAGCCTCATCCCCAGCAGCGGAGTGCTGCTCAACGATTTCCGGGTGGTGACGGGACCGGTCAATCAACTATTGAATATTCCGGTGACTACGCAGTTTGTCACGGTAGCGCCGAATCAGTCGATCACCGTGATGTTCGACGTGTTGGCTTACGCGACAGATTTTGGCTCCGCCAATTTCGCCAGCACGCTCGCGCCCTCGCCCACCCTTCCGCTCTTCACGGATGCCAGCGGCCATGCGGTAACCCAACTGGTTGCGCTCGGGCCATCGGTAACCCCGGCCGCCACCCCACTCTCTCTTGTGCTAACTCCGCCAAGTGCTTCGAACCCCGTAGGTACGGCTGGTAGCGTCACCGCGACCGTAACCGACGCCGGGGGATCTCCCATCCCCAACGCTCTGGTCTTTTTCGCGTTCAATTCGGGCCCCAACGCCGGTCCGGCCGGACCCGTCTCCACCGATGCCAACGGCCAAGCCGTGTTCACGTACACCGGTAACGGCGGCGCCGGCGCCGACGTAATTCAAGCCACCCTCGGAACGTTGACGGCAACTCCCGTCTCCATAACGTGGACAGTGCCCGGACCTCTCGATCACATTACGATCAGTCCCGCCAGTGCAATGATTCCAGCCGGTGGCAGCCGGTCTTACACGGCGATGGCCTTTGACCGTTTCAACAATCCCATCGGCGATGTCACCGCCCAAACCACATTCGGCATTGCCCCGGATGGTTCGTGCACCGGAGCGAGTTGCACGGCTAGCGTTCTGGGCCCACACACGGTGACCGGTAATGACAGCGGCAAGACGGCTCAGGCAAGCCTCACAGTAAACGGCAGTCGGACGACGCCCACGATCACCTGGGCAACGCCCGCCGCCGTCACATACGGCACGCCGCTCAGTGCCGCGCAGCTCAACGCGACTGCGAATGTGCCCGGTTCGTTTGTTTACACGCCTGGTTTGGGAACGGTTTTGGGCCTCGGGAACCAAACTCTGTCGGTGATGTTCATGCCCATGGATACTACCAACTACACCGGTGCAAGCGCGCAGGTCATCCTTGTGGTAAATCCAGCCGGTGTCTCCGCCGCCTTCCAGCCTCTCGACACCACGACCCAAGGCAATTGGCCGGGCCACTACGGCCAGGACGGCTATCTCATTGTCAACGACGTGAACAGTCCTCCCTCCTACGCCACGCTAACCCCCTCTGGCGCCAGCACTTACACCTGGGTCGCCTCCAGTCCCGAGTCACGCGCGCTCCTCAAGAACCCGAATACTACGGACCGCATCGCCTCCACCTATTACGCAAGCAATAGCTTCACCTTCGACCTCACACTCACGGGAGGCATGCACCAAGTGGCGCTCTATCTGCTCGATCTCGACACCTTCGAGCGCGCCGAGACTATCTCCATCCTCGATCCCAACAACGGCAACGCCACGCTCGATACTCGTTCCTTCTCCGGCTTCCATAACGGCGAGTACGCCATCTGGAATCTGCAAGGCCACGTTCTCATTCGCGTAACCCGCACCGCCGGACTTAATGCGGTCGTCAGCGCTCTCTTCTTCCGCACGCTGAATCCGGTGAATCCGCCTACGGTATCGATCTCTTCGCCCGCGCCCGGCACGGTCACGGGTCCCGTCACCATGACGGCGAACGTGCAATCGACCGTTGGCATCCAATCCGTCCAGTTCTTATTAGACGGCAATCTCTTCGGTTCGCCGGTCACCGGCGGCAGCGCCGGAAACTACTCCATCCCCTGGGCCACGCCGACGGCCACCAACGGCCCGCACACCGTGGGGGCGATCGCGCTCGACACGTTGGGCCAAAGTACAACGTCCGCGTCCGTTTCAGTCACCGTCTCAAATTCTGTCCCGCCGCCGTCCGGTTCCGTTGTCTTCCTGCGCACCGATACCGCCACGCAAGGCAACTGGAAGAACAACTACGGCGCCGATGGCGAGCTGATTGCCAACGATTCGTCTCATGTGCCGTTCTACGCCACTGTGGGCTTGGGCAGCGCCTTGCAATATAGCTGGGCGTCTTCCACCACCAGTGTCCGCGCCTTAACGAAGTACAATTCCGCCACCGACCGTATCGCTTCGGCCTTCTACAACACCCCTAGTTTCACGCTCGATGTGAATCTGGTGGACAACCAGCCACACCAGATAGCGCTCTACTTCCTGGATTGGGACGATAACCGCGCGGAGACAGTCTCCATCCTCGATGCCAACACCAACCAAGTCATCGATACGCATACGCTCGTGAGCTTCGGCGGCGGCCAATACTTGGTCTGGAACATGCAAGGCCATGTTTTGGTGAAAGTGCAGATCGTCAACGGCGTAAGCGCCGTGGTGAGCGGCATCTTCTTCGGTACGGCAGGCGCCACGGCTGCGCCGCCCACGGTGTCGATTTCGGCGCCCGGAGCTAACGCGATTCTCTCGGGCACGGCTCCGCTTACCGCCACGGCGTCATCGACGGTAGGCATCGCTTCGGTCCAGTTCCTGCTGGACAGCACCACCAACTTGGGATCGCCGCTGACCGCCAGCCCGTACACCTATCTGTGGAACACGCTCACGGTGGGGAACGGCCCGCATACGCTAACCGCCATTGCGACGGATGGGCTTTCCCAGCAGACCACATCCGCCAGCGTTTCGGTCACGGTGAACAACGCGCCTGCGAGCACCTCGGCCACTTTCGTCGCTAAGGACATGGCGACGGAGGGGACCTGGAAGACGCACTACGGCAGCGATGGGGAGATTGTCGCCAACGACTCCAACAAACCGGCCAGCTACGCCACGCCCACCTTCAACGGTGCCGCTACCTGGACCTGGGTCGCCAATACGGGGGATCCGCGCGCCGCGCAGCAAGCCACGGGCAGCGGCCGCATTGCGTCCACCTTTTACGCCACCAACGGCTTTACGTTGGATGTGAATCCGACGGATACCAACACGCACCAACTGGCGCTATACTTCCTGGATTGGGACAATGGCGGGCGGGCGCAGACGGTTTCGATTTTGAACGCGAGTACAAACGCGGTTCTCAATACGCAGACCATCGCCGGCTTCCAGAACGGCGCTTACTTGGTCTGGAACATCAAAGGCCACGTTGCGGTTCAGTTCAGCCGGACGGCGGGGCAGAATGCGGTAGTGAGCGGAGTGTTTTTGGCGCCGGGGACGTGACGGTTTTAGATCCCCGTTTGCGCATGGCATGATGAACGTATTTCAAAATTGAGGAGACTAGTCGGTCATATGAAAAATCCTTTGCGCCCTTACCTTATGGCGGGAGCGTGCTTCGCGCTTAGCACGCTGAACGCGAACGCCAACTTGTTAACGAACGGCAGCTTTGAACTTGGAAGCTTTGTCAATCAGGGCAATCAAACCATGAGCCTCGCCGCCGGCGCTACGAACATGACTGGCTGGACGGCGGTGGGGCGGTCGCTCGCCTGGATCAACACCGGCAATCCCTTTCTTCTTTCGGCCCAGGACGGAAACTTTTTCCTCGATCTCACCGACTACAATACCGGCGCGCCCTTCGGTGGAGTGACGCAATCCATTCCAACGGTATTGGGGCAACAATACACTTTGTCGTTTGAACTGGGCAGCTATACGCAACGCTGGGGCGGACCGCCGGTCTCCATCTTGGCCACAGCGGGCGCGGCCAGTCAAGTCTTCACCGATGCGACAACCAGCACGAAGTCGACCTGGACGCCGTTTTCGCTGACGTTTACGGCCACTGGCGCCAGC
>Ga0075021_10000881_pt1 | contig 15430 bp, 14 predicted proteins | sample ColStrG_CSR_2012_FD_72749 | JGI IMG/M metagenome (GOLD analysis project Ga0075021, IMG submission 72749) | Freshwater sediment microbial communities in response to fracking from Pennsylvania, USA - Cold Stream Run_MetaG_CSR_2012 | ecosystem: Environmental > Aquatic > Freshwater > Creek >...
AGCCAGTTGGCATAACGGGTCCACGTCCAAGCCCGGTGACCGCCGCACGACGCTGAGCCGCTATGATTTCGCATGTGAAGGTCACTCGCCCAACAACTGCCCTACCGAGGTCCGGCAAGCCGCACAAACACACGTTACCGGCCGATGGTCTCATCGCCCTTGGCATTCTGTATGTGCTCTGGGGCAGCACCTATCTTGGCATCAAGTTCGCGCTGACCAGCCTGCCGCCCTTTCTGCTGGGTGGGACGCGTTTCCCGCTCGGGGGTCTGGCGATGTTTGTATATCTGAAGTTGCGCGGCACACCCAACCCCACTCCTCGGCAGTGGCTGCACTGCATGCTGTATGGCTTGCTGCTCATCGGCTTTGGCAACGGCCTGCTCGCGGTTGCCGAGCAATACATCTCTTCAGGTCTCGCGGCAGCCTGGCTGGCCAGCCTGCCCCTCGCGATTGCCATCGGGGCAGGCGCGTTTGGCAAGTGGCCGGCCAAGCTCGAGTGGATCGGCATCGGCATCGGTATGCTGGGCGTCATCTTGCTCAATGTCGATGCCCAACTGCGCGCTAGCCCGCTCGGTCTGGTTGCGCTTGTGATCGCGTTGGTCAGTTGGGCCACTGGCTCAATTCTTGCCAAATACATGCTCGACCTGCCCGGCGGCGGGATGACGACCGCCATCGAGTTGACCACGGGTGGCTTGGTTCAACTGTCGCTGAGCATCGCCTTACACGAGCACCTGCGTCCGCTCACGACACAAGCCATTATCGGGTGGGTCTACTTGTCGGCGGCCTCGATCGTTGGTTTTACCTGCTACACAATCGTGTTACGACGGCTGCAGCCAGCTCTCGCGGCCAGCTTCTCGTATGTCAACCCGGTGGTCGCGCTGGCCTTGGGCGCATTCCTCGCCGGTGAGACGGTTTCGGCGAGCGCCATGACTGGCGTTGCGGTCATCGTCGCTGGGGTCGCGTTTATTACCTTTGCCCAGGCGCGGCGCTAGCCTCAGGCTGAAATCATCGCTTCAACCAAGATCGATTTGCCGCATATACACGCGAGCGAAACAGGCCCTGGACGGCCAACGTGGTGACAGGCTATGGCACACTGTTTTACGCTACGTCCTACAACTCGCGAATGGCAGCCCGAAGATAGCCGCGAATAAGGCAACCCCAAAAATTAGCCTATCCTAAACGTGGCCCCAAAAAGGTCCTTTGGCCGACAGAGGGTGGAACAGCCTGTCCCTACCCGTAAATCGCACCGGCTTTGCCAGTCACCTCAGGCACGCGTAATTGTCAGACCCTGACGGGCGAGTGGCGCAAGCGCTGCATCAGATACACATGCCTCGGTGAGAATACCTGTCACCTCCTCCAGCGGCAAGATGAGATAAGGCGATGCGACGCCAATCTTTTCGGCAGAAGCGAGCACGTACGTCTCAGCCGCCCGGTGGCTCAGACTGCGTTTGATCGCCGCTTCCTCAAAGTCACCGGTCGTCAAGCCAGCTTCGGAATGCACACCCGTCACACCCATAAAGAACACATCTGCGCGGATACGTTGGATGGCCTCATCGGCCGCTGCTCCCATGCTCACGATCGAGTGCTTGAACAATCGCCCACCGATCAAGATGACCTCCGCACGGGCATGCCCGCTCAAAGCGAGCGCAATGCTGGGACTATGGGTGACAATCGTGATCTCTAACTCCGGCGCAAGCTGACGCGCGATCTGCTCGGTCGTTGTGCCGCCGTCGAGGATGACGATCTGCTTAGGCTGGATCATGCCTGCCGCCAGCTTGCCAATTGCGGCCTTACCCGCGGTGCGCAGGGATTGCCGGCCAGCGAAGTTCGCCTCGGCCGGAGCAACAGATAGCGCGCCACCATGCACACGCTTGAGCAACCCCGACCGAGCCAAGTCCCGCAGGTCACGCCGGATCGTATCCTCTGACACACCCAGCGATTGGGCGACATCGGTGGCGATGATTTGCCGGTCGCGACTCAAAATATCGAGGAGGTGCTGTTGCCGGCGGGTGGTGAGCATGCCGGGATTTTACACGAAAATCATTGACATTGCACGATTTTGCGTATATCCTAGCCTCGACAAGAGGCCAATCATGCAAAATACCGCAAAATCAAAGGTGATCTTGATTGCCGGGCCGTATAGGTCAGGCACAAACGACGACCCGGTTCTGATGGCCGCGAATCTGCGCAGGCTAGAAAGCGTATCCTATGCGCTCTTCCGCGCTGGGCATGTGCCGATGATTGGCGAGTGGGTCGCGTTGCCCATCTGGCGGGTGGCTGGCGGCCAGCACGTCGGCGATGCGCTGTATGACGAAATTCTGCACCCAACAGCTGGCCGATTGCTCGAACACTGTGACGCGGTGCTGCGCCTCTCAGGTGCATCTAGAGGTGCCGACAATGATGTGAAGCTGGCATGGGAACGCGGTATCCCCGTTTACTTCAAGCTTGAGGACGTGCCGGGATGCGCGTGAACCTAACGCGGGCGGCCTATCACCCACGCACGTGTGGCAGCACCTCACGCGCGATCGTCTCCAGCGGCGTGATCTCGAAGTCATTGGGGACATGGAAGATCGCATGCTGCACGCCGATGGCGGCCTGTGATTTGCATAGGTCGATCATCTGAGCCGGTGTGGTCCCCTGACCGATCGACACGCTATCCAGCGTCGTGCGCTCGATGGTATTGTAGTCACGGCCAAGTTTGTCGCAATGGCCTTTGAGGATATCGAGTTTCTGTTTGACAAAATCCGCGCCCCCATAGGCGAAGATATTGCACGCATCAGCATACTGCGCCACCAGCTTGAGCGTCTTCTTCTCGCCGATCCCGCCGATCAGGATAGGGGGGTGTGGTTTTTGCAGCGCGGGCGGGTTGTTCATTGGTTCGGCCAGGTGATAGTGTTTGCCCTCGAATGGGGAGGCGTCTCCCGACCACATCTTGTGCGCAATTTTGAGCGTTTCTTCCAGCCGCTCGAAGCGTTCGGCCACGGGTGGAAACGGGAAGCCAAGACCACGCGATTCACGCTCATACCAACCCGCGCCGATGCCCAGCACCGCCCGTCCACCTGACAATACATCCAGGTTGCTCACAATCTTGATCAAGTGGCCGGGTTGCCGGTATTGCACGCCCGTCACCAGTGTGCCGAGGGTGGCCCGTTTGGTCATGCCCGCGAGATAGGCCAGCAGTGTGTAGCCATCCATCATCGGCTGCTCAGCACTGTAGTGACGTGCAGGCATCTCCATTTGAAAAAAGTGGTCCATCACCCACAAGCTGTCGAAGCCGAGTGCATCGGCCGTGGTGGCGATGCGAGCGAAGGTTGAGGCGATCTGGTTCGGTGCGACGCCGTTCCAATTGAAACGGGTTATCTGTAGTCCGATTTTCATGCTGCGAGCATACTCGAGGTGTTGCGCATGCGCTACACGGCTCGTGAGGATAAGGTTTGCATAGGGCCGCGGAACGATATGGTGCCCGTGATGCGACTTACGCTTCAGCCTCCGCCGTTTGGGCCTGACGCGCCAGCCTAGGTCGAAAGCGGGTGTATCGGGTAGCCCCTACTGTAGGGTCCATGTTTGGCGGTGGTCAAAAAGACCGGTCGCCAAGTGGTTAATGTGTTCCGCATGAGCGTGCCCACAAACGGAATGCCAAAAGGACTCACGGTCGATGTGAAGTGGGTAAGCCACAATCTCCCATCGCACCCTCGGCGCGCTCGCCAGATCAACACACACTGCCAAACCCGGCTGCTATTCAAGATTAGTCCGGCTCAAGTCACTTGCGCGCAGACCGATTGGGGCGATCAAGACCCTTGTCACCTATCCATCTGGATCGTGATACCCCCCTGAGAAAACGCTTGACACGGGTGTGCACACGGGTGTCCAATGGGTATGATTCGTAGTTCAACGAACGGCCCAGCGAGGCCAACATCACATGTCTAGCACAAAACCAGCCATCACCGACCTGCTCGCCTCACGCATCCTAGTGCTCGACGGCGCGATGGGCACGATGATCCAGCGCCATACACTGCAAGAAGCCGACTACCGTGGCAAACGGTTTGCCGCGCATCCAGTCGACCTAAAGAACAATAACGAAGCGCTCACACTCGTGCGGCCCGACCTCATCCTAGACATCCACCGCGAATACCTGGAGGTCGGTGCAGACATCATCGAGACCAACACCTTCAACGCGCAGGCCATCAGCATGGCCGATTTTGATATGACCGATCCGGCGCTCATCCACGAGATGAACGTCGAGGCAGCCCGGCTGGCGCGGCAAGCGGCTGGTGAATATTCGCAACGCGACCCAACACGCCCGCGCTTTGTGGCTGGCGCGCTTGGGCCGATGAACCGCACGCTATCGCTCTCGCCCAACGTCAACGATCCCGGATTCCGGGCCGTGACATTCGATCAGGTCATGCAGGCCTATTACGGTCAGGCTAAGGCACTGCTCGATGGCGGCGTTGACATGCTCTTACCCGAGACCACGTTCGACACGCTGAACCTTAAAGCAGCGCTGTTTGCCATCCAAAAGCTATTTGCCGAAGGCGCACGACGCGTGCCGGTGCTCACTTCGGTCACGATCACCGATCAGAGCGGCCGCACACTCAGTGGTCAAACGGTCGAAGCGTTCTGGGCTAGTATCCACCGTGCGCCCCTGATCAGTATGGGCATCAACTGCGCACTCGGCCCGGACGAGATGCGGCCATACATCGAAACATTGGCCCATACCACGCAGACGTTCGTGAGCTGTTATCCAAACGCCGGGCTGCCCAACGCCTTTGGCGGGTATGACATGACACCCAAGAAATTCGCCGATACCGTGGGCGAGTTTGCCCAGGAGGGTTGGATAAACATCTTGGGCGGCTGCTGCGGAACCACGCCAGACCACATCGCCGCCGTGCGCGAGGCGATCAAGGGCGTCAAGCCTCATATACGCCACCACCCGACGCACACGGCCTATTTCAGCGGTCTCGAGCGCCTGGTCATTCGCGACAGCCGCGACAGCCGCGACGGGCAAGACGAGCAAATCGAAGAGAGCACGCTTCCTCAGCCAGCCGCAAGCGCTGGTCCGCAGGCGACCTTCCTGATGATCGGCGAGCGCACCAATGTCACCGGCTCACCAAAGTTTGCCAAGCTGATCAAAGATGGCAACTATGACGAGGCGCTCGGCATCGCCCGTTCGCAGGTGGGAAATGGGGCCAACATCATCGATGTGAATTTTGACGAGGGGCTGCTGGATGGCGAAGCCGCCATGACCAAGTTTTTGAATCTGGTCATGACCGAGCCAGACATCGCCCGGGTGCCGGTCATGATCGATAGCAGCAAATGGAGCGTGATCGAGGCTGGCCTGAAGTGTGTGCAAGGCAAATGCATCGTCAACTCCATCTCGCTCAAAGAAGGTGAAGAGAAATTCAAGGCACAGGCTGAACTGATAAAGCGCTATGGCGCAGGCACAGTCGTGATGGCCTTTGATGAAACAGGCCAAGCCGACACCTTCGAGCGCAAGATCGGGATCGCTAAGCGCGCCTACGACATCCTTGTGAACGCCGTTGGTTTCGCGCCCGAGGACATCATCTTCGATCCCAACATCTTGACGGTTGCCACGGGCATCGAAGAGCATGCGAATTACGCCCTCGACTTCATGCGCGCGACACGCTGGATCAAAGACAACCTGCCCGGCGCGCGCGTGAGCGGTGGTGTCAGTAATATCTCATTTAGCTTCCGTGGCAACAACCGCGTGCGCGAAGCCATGCACAGCGCCTTCCTATATCACGCCATCCGCGCTGGGCTGGACATGGGCATCGTCAACGCCGGTCAACTCGCGGTCTACGATGACATCCCCAAGGATGTGCTGGCACATGTCGAGGATGTATTACTCAATCGCAGACCTGATGCGACCGAGCGCCTGGTTGAATTTGCGCAAGAGATCAAGCGCGCAGAAGACGCTTTGTCCGGCTCGGCCTCTTCGTCCACCGCTCCCCTCAAATCCCAAGCGGCGTGGCGCGAACTCGACGTCGACAAACGCCTTGAACATGCGCTTGTCAATGGCATCACCGAGTTCATCGACGCCGACGTCGAAGAGGCCCGCCTGAAATATGACAAGCCGCTGGGTGTGATCGAGGGCCCGCTCATGAGCGGCATGAATGTAGTCGGGGACCTGTTTGGAGCGGGCAAGATGTTCCTGCCCCAGGTCGTCAAGAGCGCGCGGGTGATGAAGCGGGCGGTGGCGTATCTCGAACCGTTCTTGCAAGCCGAGAAAGCACTCCAGCGGGCGGCCGTGCAAGCTGGCGCACCCCAAGCCCTCAGCACAGACATGGATATGAGTCTCCAGTCAAAGAAGATCGTCCTGGCGACCGTCAAAGGCGACGTGCATGACATCGGCAAGAACATCGTAGGTGTCGTGCTTGGCTGCAACAACTATGAGGTGCACGACCTAGGGGTGATGGTAAGCGCCGACAAGATTCTTAAGGCCGCCCGGGACCTCGGTGCTGACATGATCGGCTTGAGCGGCCTGATCACGCCGTCACTTGACGAGATGGTGCATGTCGCCAGGGAGATGGAGCGAGAAGGCTTTCGGGTGCCCTTGCTCATCGGCGGCGCGACAACCAGCAAGGCCCATACTGCACTCAAGATCGCCCCGGCCTACTCGCAGCCCGTGGTGCATGTGCTTGACGCCTCACGCGCCGTGGGCGTGGTTGGGGCACTCACCAGGGCCGATCTGCGCGTCGGCTTTGCCGCAAAGAACGCCGATGAACAGTCGGCGCTGCGCACGCAGTTTCTAAACAAAACCGGTCGCAAGCCATTACTAGCGCTTGAGGAAGCGCGGCGGCGAAAGTTCAACCTACAAGTGCCCGCGCGCGCCAGGCCACGCTTCACCGGCATCCGCGTCAGCGAACCATCACGCATCTCACTCAGCGCGTTAAGTGGCTACATTGATTGGACGCCCTTCTTTCGCACCTGGGAATTGGCCGGGCACTACCCCGAGATCCTGGATGACAAGGTCATTGGTGAGCAGGCGCGCAAGCTATTTGACGACGTACAGACACTCTTGCTCCGGCTGTCACATGTGGAAGCCCAGGCACATGCCGCCGCTTACAAACCCGGCATGAATGGCACGAATGGCATCCATGGCACGAGCGGCGTGAACGGCATACAAACGCAGTCAATGGACAGGCGGCAATTGGCCCCCTCAAGCAGCGCCTTCCTACACGCGTCTGCCGTATATGGCCTGTTTCCAGCCAACAGCGCCGGGGACGATATCGAGGTATATGCCGATGAGTCGCGCACACATATCATCCAGACATTTCACACCTTGCGGCAGCAAATGCAGAAAAGTGAGACCGCAGCTACCCCAGCTACCCATCAAACGGCCAACCTAGCCTTGTCAGACTTCCTCGCGTCAAAAGCCAGCGGTGTGGTCGATTACATCGGCGCGTTCGCCATCAGCGTCCATGGCGCGCGCGAGATGGCCGATGCGTATAAGGCTGCGGGGGACGACTACAACGCCATTCTGGTCGAAGCGCTCGCCGACCGCTTGGCCGAGGCCCTGACCGAGCGGCTGCATAAGCAAGCGCGGGACGATATGGGGTATGGCTTAAGCGAGCATCTGTCAACGGCCGACCTGATCGCCGAGAAGTATCAAGGCATCCGCCCCGCGCCTGGTTATCCCGCGTGTCCCGACCACACGGAGAAGCGCCTGATTTGGGCGTTGCTTGATGTGACCAAACGCACAGGCGCGACGTTGACGGAGAGCTGTGCCATGTTACCGGCCAGCAGCGTGAGCGGCTGGTATCTGTTCCATCCGGAGGCCCGTTATTTCGGCCTGGGCAAAATCGGCCGCGACCAGGTCGAAGACTATGCGCGGCGCAAAGGGATGACCGTCGACGAGGTAGAACGCTGGCTGGCACCGAACTTGGGATATTAAGCTGCACAGCCCTCACCCCAGGGCCAGCGAAGGCATCGCAGGCGTAGAAGTCCACACCACCCGCCGCTGTGCGAGCAGATCCGCCGGGGCGCTAAAAAGCCACTGGGGACGCGTGGGAAAACAAATGCGCCGGAGCTAGGTTTGCTCCGGCGCATCGCATGTCACAAAGGTGCGCCCTCAGGCGCGTGGCTACTTGAGCGACTGCATCATCGTCGTGGTGTTGCCCGCCAAGTCAATCGCGGTAATCTCCACCGTGGTCATGTCTGACTTCATCGTCAGTTCGGCGTTGAACGTTCCATCACTGCTCACTTCGACCCGCTTACCATCGACCCGGACTTCGCTCTTTACTTCCGTGCGGCCGGTCAGGCGGATAACGTCGCCATCCCGCTGAACGCGCGTAATCGCCAGCGTTGGCGGCACACGGTCGATCTGCACATTCACAACGTCGGACAGCCCGCTCGTGCGCTTGCTTGGTGACACAGCCGCCTGACGGAACTGGAGCGTCGCTGCAGTTGTGATCTCTGGCAGCGCATTCTTCACCCGTCCGGTTGCATCAGCCAGGTAGTGCGCAATCTCCCGCTTCGACTCGGCATCCACGACCACGAGCGTTGCACCTGGGTAGATGTCGGCAACAAACGGGACGCGCAGCTTATTGCTGATCACGCTACCCGTCGCGCGCGTCTCAAACGTGACCCGGGGCGCTTGCAAATCGGCCACGGGCTTGACGCCAGCGGTCAACTGCACTTGTTCGCCGGTGCTGACATCGACGCTGGCAACATTGTTGGCCACCGTGACCCGGCCCAAATCGGTGAACTCCATCACACCCGAATTGCCAGACTGCACGCGGAACTCGGTGCCTTTGACGGAGATCAGACCTACAGGTGTTTCGACACGGAACTTGATGTCACCGGCGGACGATTTGGCAATCGTGCTTGCGATCTCACCGTTGGCCAGGGCAACGCCATCTTGATCTGCAAGCACCGCGAGGCTGGATCCAGCGGCCGCAACCACCTGTGACCCATCGGCATAGGTGATCGTGACCGGCCCATTCGCAACGATTCCATCGCCGCGATGCAGCCCGTAATCAGCCATCACCTCCGACGGCCGGCCAATGTTCCACTGTAACCCGAATGGGCCAAAGCGCCGCTCGCTGATGGCAGCCGAACCGTTAAGCGTAGCCCCAGATGGGATGCGTGCTCCGCCAAATAGACCATAGGTTGCCACGAGCAACGCCAGCGCGGCAAACATGGATACACCCAGCGCGACACGCGGGGTAAAGACCGTCGCTACGAGGCGCAGCCAGCCTACCGGTTTGCGGGCCGCCCGCAGGCTTAATTCCTTTAGCCGGGCAGCCTCTGCCAGCAGAACCCGCAATACCGCCGCCCGGCGCGTCTCATTCAGCGACAAGGCCCGGCGGCCGGATTCCGCGAGCATACTCTCGGTGTATGGCTCGTTGCTCCAACGGCCATCCTCCGGGGTGCGAGGATCCTTGTTGCTCATTGCCGAATATCTAGCTCCGCCAGGCGCTCACGTAAGGCGGCCCGGCCTCTTGTAATTAATAGTTCTGCCTTGCGGCGGCTAACCTTCATAGTTGCAGCGACATCATCGACCCGTTTGCTCATGACGTAGCGCAATGTCAACGCTTCGCGTTGTTCATCATCGAGCGATGCCAAGGCCTTGCGAACCAGGTGGATGTCCTGTTCATTGACCAGTTCCTCTTCAACATCAGCTGAGGCATCGCCTACGAACGACACTTCGTCGCTCGACATGTTCTCGATTGCTTCTTCGCGCCGGTCGACCACCTTTCGGCGCCGGAGCGCATCGATCGCCTTGTAGTGGGCAATTCTTAGAACCCAGGTGCTAAGCGACGAATCCCCTCTATAGTCGCCCGCCGATTTCAATACGCCAATAAATGTCTCTTGAACGACGTCTTGTAGATCATCCTCACCGATGTCAGGCACAGTGTGACACACGTAGCGCGAAACGATCACCTCGTACTCGGAGAATAGCCGCGCGACGGCGTTTTGGTCGTATGCCGCCACCAATTTGAGGAGTGCGACATCCGCGTCTCGTTGTGCTCCCTTGCTCAGATTGTCGTCTTGCATCAGTGAGTCCGCATCGAATTCTTCTAATTTTCCGCTTAACTACAATTTTCGAAGGTTTGTTGCATCATGCGCGCATGAACGACGCGCCGCAACATCATTGGCACATCATTAAATGATGATGCAGAGTCGCTTACACCCTGCGACTATCGAACAAGCAGGGGAAAAGGACGTAACCATCGGCACTTGTGCGGGCATTTACTGGGTCGGCATTGGTGTAGTGATGATAAGGATAGTCGGACACGGATAGGATGCTGCGTCGAAGCGATTGTTGCAAGCGATAGCGAGACTGGTCATTGCTGACCAGTGCATCGTGGAAGGCAAAGTTAAAACGGCGCATGACTTTAGTCTCAGGACGGTAACAGGAGTTTGCGTAACAAATGGCACATCGGGCACTGTATCTTGCTAACGATTCGCGTATGGATTCTGACATCTTGAAGATACTCAGATCACAATGCGCCGACGTCCAAGTTGTGTCTGCGATCGCGCAGGCGACCGCCCTGATCGAATCTCCCTCCCTCGCCAGGGATCACGGCCCCTACAATCTCCTAATTGTAGCAGACGTGTCGGCTGGTGGGATCGTGCTGGCGGAGTATGTCGACAGCTTATTTAACCACGGCACACCCCCGCCGGGCGAGGTGACCCCACCTGAGACACCTCCCATTGTCCTCGTGGACGCCGAAGGCGACGTCATCGCGGCCCGCAAAGCATTACGGCTGGGTGTCGCCGGTTACATTCTCAGCAGCGATTCCTTTGCCGCCAAAGAGGATCTCGTCACCCGCTTGACCCACCGAACCGGTGTCTACGGCCAAAATACGGGTTCTGGGGCTGAGGGCAGCTACGAGGTGGACGAGCACGGCCAGTCAGCTGGCGTGACCGGCCATAATGGTCATAATGGTCATAATGGTCATAACGGCCATGCCAACGGGAACGGCAACGGGTTTAGCAGCACCATGCCAGGCGGGATGAATGGCCTGACAGGCGTGACGCTGGGCACCGCCGCCAATTCCGTCACGTCCCACGCGGATGAAGCCTTGATAAACCTGTCGCGGCTCAGCCAGATCGAATCGGCCATCATGAGCTGTCTCAGTTCGCACACGGGCCTGCCCCTTTCGGCCCGGCGGATCGTCAGTGAAGTCATGGGGCGCGATATGGATGAAGATAAGGCGGCCAGCTTGATCCGGCCACACATTTCGCGGCTGCGCTCTAAGGTCGAACCCACGCCTCAAATGCCGCAACGTCTATTGACGGTGCGGGGCAAGGGTTACATGTTTGTGTGCTAGCCATCACGGTTACAGAGTAGATTCTTATCTTGATACCAACTTCTGTTTGGCGTCGTCGATTACGCATCGGCGCATCCTTGGCGGCACTCGTGGTCGCGGCAATTCCGGCGGCCTGCTGGACTGGCTCTGGTTCTGTTCTAAGCACGGCCTACGCCCAATCTCAGTCGATCGGACGATCCGGCCCACTGGGCACGCCGGGCGTCATCATCCTGCCGACTGCAGCACGCATACCGCCTACTGTGGCGCCGGTGGAGCAGCCAACGAGTAAGCCTGCCCCCACCGAGGCACCACCGGCTCCGACAGCCGCGCCCACCAGCCCGCCCCAACCTACGGCCGCGCCAACGAGTCCGCCTGCGCCCACGGCCGCGCCGACTAGCCCGCCTGCGCCCACGGCCGCACCAACGAGTCCACCGGCTCCGACAGCCGCGCCCACCAGCCCGCCGCAACCCACGGCCGCACCAACGAGTCCGCCTGCGCCCACAGCCGCGCCGACGGCCGGGCCACATCCAACAACAGCACCAACCGCGGCATCAACTGAGGCCGCTAAGCCGACATCGGTCCCGCCTGTCAACCCCACGTCAGCACCTGCGCCCGCTGCCACAGTGACGCCAAAACCCGCTTCGACAGCAGTTCTACCGACGGTGCCGACGGCACCGGCAGCACCGGCAGCACCGTCAGCACCCTCTAATCCGGCAAACCCCGCGCCCCACCCGATTACAAATAATCCGGGTTCACCATCCATACCGGAGCCCACGAGTGTCCAGGGCGTGTCTACAGGCACACCCGTGCGGCCCACTGCAACCTTCGTCACCCCACGGCCCACAACGACAGGCACACCGGGGGCCAATCCCGCATCCTCACTGCCTTCAAAGGATATTGGCGTCCGTGGGAACGAGGACAGTGACGCGCAGATTGCGGCAGTCATTGCGACCCCAACGCCGCCACCGCCTGTTACCATCCAAAGCCCGAACGTGCCCCGCATATCACCGGCCGGCTTGGTATATGCGACGAGCGCCCGGTCATTGCCAGGTAATCGCGTTGTCATCGCCGTGTGCGTGGCAAACCGGGGGGGCGCACCAGTGACCAATGTCGAAGTGATCTTTGCGGTCTCACAACCGGATGCGACGATTGCCACCCTGCGTGTGCCACTCACCCCGGGAGAAATGAGCGAAAAACAAGCCCGGGCGATTGTGAGCAGCCTTCCGCCTCAACAACATGCGACGGTCGAGATCGTGGTGCAAGCATCGCAGGCGCTGCAACATGGCGCGGTGCAAGTGTCTGCGCCACAAGCTTCTCTATTGAGCGATAAGGATGTGCCGCTGGAGTGCAGCGCACAGGGCACACCCGCACCACGGGCTTCCTTTGAGCCGACCTATGTCACGCTGGGCGGCGAGCCAGTCACTGGCGCAGTCGCATCTGTGGACACGGGTCCAGGCAGGCCAGTCACACCGACCCCGGATGTATTTCAGACCACCGGCGCACCAACGCCCCTAAACCTAAATGCCCCGGCCAACTCCGCCCCAAGCGCAGTGCAACTTTCTATGCCATCTGATGTGCTGAGCAGTGCAATTATGGGTCTGGCCCTGGTCATAGCACTGACTGGCCTGATGGTTATCTTGCGCCGGCGTTAGGTTCGAGTCGATCCGATTCAACACGATCAGACGCTAGACGCGTTCGTGTGGATCAAACAGCCGGGCATGCTCATCCAGCGCAAATCGATCCGTCATCCCCGCGATGTAATCGCATACCACCCGCTCCAGCGGTAGCTTTTTCAGACGCTGGCGCGTTGTCGCGCTCAACATACGCGGCTCCTGCACATACGCATTGAACAGATCGCCCAACACCCGCGCGGCCTTGCTTGTCATGCGAATGACGCGTGAGTGATAATACAAGCACTCGAACAAGAATCCCTTTAGCTCGCGATTGAGGGTATGCGCGCCGCTCGAAAAGTCAACCAGCGGCGAGGGCCACCGGCGCACCGCATCGACGCTGACATGACCCCCTGATGCGCTGGTCATGCGCTCGATGTGCCCGGACGTTTCGGTCAAGAGATCGGTGACCATCAGGCCGATGAGCTTGCGCACGATACGGTGCCGCAGCATTTCGCCAAACGCTTCATCCTCGGCCTGCGATGATTCCTTTGCTCGCTGCCACCAACCCAGCGGGGTAACATCCCCCTCTGTCAGCAGACCAGCCCGTAAGCCGTCGTCCAGATCGTGTGCGTTATAGGCTAGTTCATCCGAAAACGACGCGATTTGCGCCTCGAGCGTGCCTCTCAAGGCGGGTTCATAGTCGGTGGGGGCATTCACCACGTCATACTCGGTTTCATGCTTGACAATACCTTCGCGAAACTCGTAGGTCAAATTTAGCCCAGGGAAATCGGGATATCGTTGTTCTAGTTCGGTGATGACGCGAAAGCTTTGCAGGTTATGGTCGAACCCGCCATGCGCGTGCATCAGCGCATTCAACGTGCGTTCACCCGCGTGCCCGAATGGTGGATGGCCGAGATCGTGCGCCAGACAAATCCCCTCGACCAGATCTTCATTTGCCCCCAGGGCCCGTGCAATCGTGCGGCCGATCTGGGCAACTTCGAGCGTATGGGTGATGCGGGTGCGGTAGTAGTCGCCTTCGGTGACCACGAACACCTGGGTCTTGCCCTCTAAGCGCCGGAAGGCGGTCGTATGTAGCACGCGTTCGCGGTCGCGCTGGAATGCAGTGCGGTAAGGCGCTTCGGCCTCGGGGTAGGCGCGCCCCCTCGACCGGGCGCTGGTAGAGGCATACGGGGCCAAGGTAGCGAGTTCGGCTTTTTCTAATTGTTCTCGGGTGCGCATGCTTTATTGTATGTGTCAACGGCCTATCCTTGTCAGCGCGTGACCGACAATTTCAGGCGTCAGACGACTCATCTATCAGACATACGCTGACAAACACCGCACAGACGCGGTTGTAGACTGTTTCTATCTAACCGTGATCCACGTGGACCATGATCCAAGCGGGGATTCAGGTGGACTGCCATGGATTCAAGGGGAATACCGTGAAGCATGCTCAGTTATCACTGCGGGATTTGAATCAAATCATCATCTACGAAACGTTGTGCGGCAAGACACGCGACGATCTTGTTGGCTATCTGCGGGAACGTGGCTGGCCTGAACAAAGCGCACGGGCGTTTATCCGCAATACACTTTCGCGCGAACAGACAAAAGTGTCATTCAAGGATGACGCCAAGGCCGATGCGAGGAAGACGGGTCAGTATGTTGACAAAAACGGCGCGCGGCCTAGCGCAAAGGGCCCGACAAGCCACGTAAAACCGGCGCCAGTTGACCCAAGTAACAGCGAGCGTTCCGGGCATAAAAATGACCACGATCCGAACGAAGAATTGGAAGACAGGATCGTGCCTGTCCCAAGCAATGAGCCACTGATGTGGGCCCTGATTGCCACCGGCATCTTATTTTTGACGCTTTCGTTAATCGGCGCGTTACCGTCTGTGCCCTGGTGACTGGGAGACAACCCAGGCAAGCGGCGATTGCGCCAGGTCTGGTCCTGGCGTCATGCCAGCAACGGGCGATGCGTCAGGGCCGGCCAGTGGGCTATTATTGCCCTTCAGATTGAAAAGTAGATGTCTCGTAGCGAGAGTGCCTAAAAACAGGCATTTCGCATGCGCGATCTCAATCTAATGATCTGAAGACCGATAGCAATTGCCCAGGCGCACTGTAGCGGCGTTGCAGCAAGCAAGCTTCCGGGCAAGCCACCCCCACGCATCGAGGACGCATCGAGGACCAGCAATTCCAAATTCAAAAGCAAAAGCGTCAAACAAGGAGAGATAACGGCTAAGCAGAAGAGAACAGCTCAGGCGGGCAATCAATCACAAGGCCATCAAACATAAAAGCGAAGAGATCGTCCCAAGATTTAAAGAGTTGGTAGCGCAAAAGAGCGCGCAGGTCATGGCCCCGCAGCGGGCCACTTTCAAAAAAAGTTTGGCGAGTCTTGCGAGCGGCGCGCAGCAATTGATACGGGGTGTCGATAAGTTGCTGGACGGTGTGGGTGAGAAAAGCCAAGACGTTCAAGGTGAACAGGACAGCAGCCAGGTTGTGGTCGCCGTGGCCAAAATTATGATCGATGTGATAGCCGTGATAGCCGTG
>Ga0075021_10000882_pt1 | contig 15405 bp, 14 predicted proteins | sample ColStrG_CSR_2012_FD_72749 | JGI IMG/M metagenome (GOLD analysis project Ga0075021, IMG submission 72749) | Freshwater sediment microbial communities in response to fracking from Pennsylvania, USA - Cold Stream Run_MetaG_CSR_2012 | ecosystem: Environmental > Aquatic > Freshwater > Creek >...
CCGTCGAGGCAGTTTCCTTCCTCGTCAATCGTCACCTGCGCAACCAGCGGAATCTTGGCATCCACTTCGCGCGCCGCCAGGATCGCCTGATGCAATTCTTCCAGGTAGCCGAAGGTCTCCAGGATTAGCAGGTCCGCGCCGCCCTCGACCAGCGCCGCAATCTGCTCCCGAAATGCCGCCCGCGCCTCTTCGCGGGAAACCTTGCCCAAAGGCTCGATCCGAATACCCAACGGCCCAACCGATCCCGCGACGTAGGCGTCGAAACTCTTGGCCGCTTCCCGCGCCAGAGCGACACCGGCCAGGTTGATCGCGCGCACCTTATCCGCGAATCCGTAATTGAGCAGGCGAAACGACGTGCTTCCAAACGTATTGGTTTCAACAATATCCGCGCCCGCCTGCAAGTACTCCTGATGAATGCCGCGAATCAGCTCCGGCTGCGAGAGGTTCAGCTCGTCGTAACAGCGGTTGATAAATATGCCCTTGGCATAGAGCACCGTCCCCATCGCCCCATCACAGAGCAGCGGCGAGTCCTTCAGACGGGCTAGAAAGTTTGTCGGCATTCTAATGAGAATACTAGACCGGCGGGGCAGGCACCAAACTCACAGGCGGCGCTCAACGGCGGGAGGGCTGCACGAAGCCACTTTTCACGGCTGCAGGTTGCTATAATCCTTATTTCTGCATCCAAGCACTTATTCCACAAGCGTTTACGGAGCTCCCAGGTTGAAGCAAAAGGTAATGTTTTCCCTCTTGTTGTTCGGATTGGCCAGCTTCATCGCTTGCGGCAACAACAACAACACTCCTACGGCCACGGTTTACCATCATAAGGCTCTGATTTCCAATTTAACCAACAACCGTATCGACATCGCCGACACGACGCGCGACGTACTGGTTACGGCTTTTTCCGGGGATCTTCCAGGCCGGCTCCTCCTCTCCAGTGACAAGAAGTACACCGTGGCCTTGAGTCCGCTGGATTTTTCCGTGAACTTGCTGGACAACTCCCGGCAGGGAAGCTTGGGAGCAGCGAATCTATCGGGCGCGAGCGACGGCGTGGTCCTGACGGTAGACGACAAGCTGATTCTGGGAGCTGTGCCGACCGAGTCCGCACCCGCGGGGCAGGCGCCGGGAGCTGTCGACGTCGTCACGGCAGTCTTTGCAGGCACTGGAACGAGTACCACCGCAACGCTGGCGCGGCAACCTCCGATTTTTCTTCCCGGCGCGCGCCTCCTGGCTGCAAGTCCGAATACCAATAGCGTCATCGTCATGGCTGACGCGGTTCCGAATCCCGCAAATGCCTCCGGTCTGAAGGGACGGGTTTGGGTGATTCAGACGAGCTTGGTGAATGGCAACACGCAGCCTTATCAGGAAGCAGTGAGCAACGTTTGGGATCATCCCGTGTTCGCGATTGGCAGCACGGATAACTTGTCAGCCTATGTGTTCAACTGCGGACCCGAGTGCGGCGGCACTCAGGCCAGCATCGTCCAGGTAACTTTTCCGACGAGTTCCAACCCACTGCCGGTGGTCGGCACGCCGTTGCCGATTCCATCGGGTGCGACGACGGCGTTCATGAGCGGAACCACGCTGTATGTCGCGGGTAGCGATCCGAGTGTGAGCTGCGGGGCCGCTGCCTTTCCCGGGCCCTGCGGTGCGTTGACGCCTGTGGACCTGAATGCGTTTACGGCGGGCTCTCCGGTTGTGATCGCCGGTGGATACCACGATCGCATGACGCTCGGCTCCAATAATCTCCTATTCGTCGGATCTCGCGGATGCACGTTCGTCCGAGACACGGACCCCCTTAAGGGCTTCGGATGCCTGTCTTTGTTCAATACTGCTACATCGGCCGTGACGGTGGCGCCACCGACCGAGTTCGATGCACCAGCCACCGGCCCCGGCAATGATGACGTTACCGGCATGACGCCCATCGCCACCAACGGCGGTGAGAGCAACCAGGTTTACGTTATTGAGGCCGCAGAACTCGTGATCTACGACACCACCACCGGGAAGGTAAAACTTCTCAGCACGCCTTCGCCGAATATCGTAGGTCAGGCAGTCGACGTGATCTCGGTAGATTTCTAGGCGGTGTGGCGCGGGCACCCTCGCCCGCGTGGTCTTAGGTTTCCGAATCTAAAGCAGCCGCCGAATTTCCGCGACAATGTCGGTGACAGCTTGCCCGGCATCCACCGCGATCGCGTCCCGAGGCTCTTCCAACGTTTCCAACTGGCTAACCAGCAGCCTCTCATCGACGAAATGGCCAGTGCGCTGTTCGAGTCGTTCCCGCAGCAGTTCGAAGGACGCCTTTAGGTAAACCAGCCTGACGGCAGAGCTCACCAAAAGCTGCTCACGATAGCTCTCCTTCAGAGCGGAGCACGCCAGAACCAAACTCTGCTTTTTGCTGAGAGCTTCCTCGATCACGCCGCGCAAGGCTGCCAGCCAGGGTGCACGGTCTGCGTCATCCAAGGCGATGCCAGCCTGCATTTTGGCGATATTGTGCGCGGAATGGAACGAATCAGCGTCCAGGTATTTCCAGCGCAGCTCTCGCGCCAGCTCCGAGGCGACGGTAGTTTTTCCTGCTCCCGACACGCCCATGACGATGACAATCAAGCCGCTTCCAGACCCAGCTACCGGGGCGCCACAGCCAAAGCTCGCGCCACCAGCGCTGCGGTCTCAGCATCCATCACAGGCGCTGGACCCGCGTGTTTCGCCCGGGCAGGGCCGCCCAGCGACGATTTCTGCTCGTTCTTCACGCCCACATAGACGGCGTTATAGGGCGTGCTATCCAAATTCTCCACACTGTGTTTAAACGGTGGAAACCAGCGCGCCTCTCCGGCCAGCGAGTGCGTTTCCCGCACTTTTCCGTTCTCGTCCGTGAACTTGAGGTGGCCGGGGGTCAAGGTGACAACGACGCCACCCGGATGCGCGTGCAGGTGCGACTTTTCATGCGGCCCATAGTGGATGTTGACCACCTGCACGTATTCGTTCTCAAAAGCCAGCTTGTAGTGGGTGGGTTCAACCTTAAACGCTTCCTGTGCGCCGGCACCGCCGATCATAGCCAATGCAACGAGCACGCTCCAACACGGCCTCAACGACATGAAACACCTCGTGATCCAGAGTCGGGTTCGCCAACCCTAGAGCAATGTTCGCCGCACTCTGATAACAGGTCAAGCCTGAAACAGCCGCGGACCAAGTTGGTTAGCTGACGCCGGTAACCGCGCCAGCCTTAGAAAATTGTCGCGGAACTTCGCTTCCGCACAGGGTCTATCCAAGCTCGCGTTGCTACAATTGCTCTGGCACAAGCGATGAAGCTCGTAAGTCCGCTGTTGAAACACGTCGTTTACCCTGCTTTCCACTACAGCGGACAGCTTAGCCGCATTCCGCTCAGCGGCGGTTGCGTGGCGATTAACTACCATGGGGTTCTTCCGCCCGACCACCTCGACGCCGACCCGTTCCTCGACGGCAATCTCGTGCGCGTCGAGCAGTTCCGTCGCCAGTTGCAATTTCTCAAACTCCGCTATCAAGTCATCAGCCCAGACGATTTTCGATCCTGGATTGAGCAAGGCGCGCCCCTTCCGCCCAGCGCCGCGTTGATAACCTGCGACGATGGTCTCTTGAATACGCTCACCGACATGCTTCCTGTTTTGCAAACCGAAGACGTCCGCTGTCTGTTCTTCGTAACGGCAGCTTCCTGCGGGAATCATCCCGGCATGCTCTGGTATGAAGAGCTCCATCACCTCATGCGAGCCAAGCCGCTGACCGACGCTGAGTCTCAACTTCCTACCGAAGATGGAACAACGACTGCATCAGAGGGCATGCACGCTCGATGGTGGAGCGCGGTGAGAAGAGCTTCCCGTTTGGAAGCCGCAGCAAGGGCGGACTGGATCGCGCTGCTGCGCAGCAGCCGAAAGACGCCGGATTCGTCGGGCTCCGAACGACGCTGGCGTCTCCTCAATGCTACTGAGCTTACTCAACTGGCTGCGGCGGGCATGACTATCGGCGCCCACACCGTGTCGCACCCGGTCTTATCGCTTTGCAGCGACGCAGAAGCCAAGAGAGAGATTCAAGCCAGCAAAGCCGAAATCGAACGCGTCCTGGGCCAAACCTCCTGGGCCTTTGCCTACCCGTTCGGCGACTTCCTCACTATGGGACAGCGCGAGATGCATCTGGCCCAAGAGTCCGGCTTTTCCTGCGCGTTTTTAAACATACTCAACGGCCCACCCGACCGACCCAAGAGGTTCGAGCTTCCTCGCGTTCACGTCACATTGGATATGAAACTTCCGGAATTCGCAGCCCACGTCAGCGGCTTGCACGCGCGACTCCAGCGCGCCGTGCGAGGATAGGATTGCACTCCGCGGGCGACAGGCCTCCTGAGCCGACCCCGCGACACACCGATGGAGACTCTTTGCGCGTAACCGTCCTGAAGACGATCCCGGAAGATCCCGAGCTAGCCGCCGCCTGGAACGATCTGGTCATGGGCATGGAGAACCCAGAGGTATTTTTCACCTACCAATGGGCGCTGGCCGCTGCGCGCGGCTTTCGGGAAAAACTGAATCCGCTGCTGTTCCTAATTCACGATGACGCGCAGAATTCGGCACTGCTGGTCGGCGTGGCCGCGCTAGCTGTGGATTCCGACTCTTCCCTCAGTGCTCACTTTCTTGCGTCGAACACGGCGGATTATTGCGACATCGTGAGCAGCCCGGAGAATCGCAGGGACGTGCTGCTCGCGTTACTGCAAGAGCTTCAGAGGCTAGGCTTTGGCGATCTCGTCCTTGCCGGAGTCCCGTCGAACTCGGCGACCCTGCAGCATGTCTCCGAGGTTGCTAAGGCGAGCGGCTTTTACACAACCTCCCGCGCATCCTCCGATTGCGGCATCGTCGAACTTGGGGACGAGGAGCACCGTAAAGCACTGCTGCAGACGGTCGTTTCCAAGAACCGTGAGAAGCGCGGGCTGAAAAAACTGGCGGCCCTCGGCCCCGTCAGTGTTGCACACCTGACAGACGGTCCCGAGCTTCGACCCACCTTGGATGCCATCATTTCCGCACAGATCTCGCGTTTTCTAGCCAGCGGTCGCGAGAGTCCTCTCCTAGACCCAGAACGCCGCGAATTCCTGGCGCAGCTCGCCGATTCGCTGGTCCACGCTGGCTGGTTAAAAATCAGCCAACTGGAAGTTAACGGAAAAGCTGTGGCCTGGAACTACGGCTTCCTGTTTAAAGGCAGCTGGTTCTGGTATCTGCCCGCCTTCGAGATCGATCTGGAATATGCGAGCCCAGGGTCTTGTCTGCTGCGGCTTCTGGTCGAGGAAGCCTGCGGCGACACCTCGCTCCGATGGCTCGACCTCGGACTCGGCGATGAATCCTACAAAGTGCGCTTCGCCAACAACGTGCGGCCAACCCGCTACGTGCAACTCTCGCGAAGTTTGCCAGGCCATGCGGCGAAAGTGGGACGCCAGGCGGCTGTGTCCGCTTTGACTCGCTCTCCAAAGCTCGAGCAGTCGCTTCGCCGCGCGCGGGAACGCTACCGGCGCCTGCAGGAACGCTTCCGAAATACTGGAGCCGTTGCGACGGTGCGGCACTCCTTGCGAACGGCGGCGCGGTCCGTTTCCTCGCAAAGTGAACTGCAGTTCTTTGAATATTCCGGAACAGCGGCCTCAGATAATCTGCCGAACCTGCTGCCGCTAACCAGGGAGCACCTAGTGCAGGCGTCCATCCAAAATGCCGCCGACAAGGACACCCTCACGTACCTCACACGCTGCGCGCAACGCATGACGCAGACAGAAGCCTCCGGCTATGTCCTGCTGAATGATGAAGGCCAGCCCGTGCACTTTTTGTGGACCGCCGCCTACGACGGGTTTCATTTATCCGAAATCGACCACAAACTCGAAGCGATCTCTCCAAGTGCCGTCGTAATCTTCGACTGCTGGACCCCAGCCGCCAGTCGAGGCCACAGCTACTATGCGTCTGCAATCCGCTCCGCCGCAACGCGTCTGCAGAGAGAAGGGAAAACACCCTGGATTTTCAGCATGACCAGCAATGTTCCATCTTTGCAAGGAATTCGCAAGGCTGGCTTTAGCTATCGCTTTTCTCTGGTTCGCCGCGTCAGGTTCGGAGATTCGACAATAGGTCGAGAGAACGCGGCGCCGGAGATCGTCGCCAACTAACCGTCTCGGACTGAGAAAGGTGGATGAAGCCGTGGCCCTGAAAATCGCGAAAACCTTCCAGTTGAAACAACCCGTCGAAAAAGCCTGGGTCTTCCTCAGCGACCCACGCAAGGTGGCCGCCTGCGTGCCCGGAGCACGGATCACCGAACAGATCGATGCCAAGCACTACACCGGCACCATCAGTGTTGACCTCGGTCCCAGCGTGACGGACTACAAGGGCGAACTGGAAATCGTCAACCCGGACGCCGTGAACCACAGCCTGGAACTCTTTGGCCAAGGCCACGACGTAAAGGGCCGCGATAGTGTCTCCATGAAAATGACGGTCGAACTCCACGCGCTCGCCGGCGGCGGCACAGAGGTCACCGGCGTTTCCGATCTGACCATGGTCGGGAAGCTCGCCCAAATCGACGCACGCATCATCAACGAAGTTTCCAACATCCTGTTCGGCGTTTTCACCAAAAACCTTCAGGAGAGGATGGACCAGCCTGACGACGGGTCCACGCCGGTTGAGACCAAACCAATCAGCGGCAGTTCCTTGGCGTGGCAGGCGGTCAAAGGCTTGCTGGGGGGGTGATTGTGGCGCGGGCACGAACCTGCCCGTCGAGCACTCTTAAATTCTGGCGGAGAGGGTGGGATTTGAACCCACGATACCCGTTAAGGTATGTCCGCTTTCGAGGCGGATCGTTTCAACCACTCACGCACCTCTCCGCGGTGCAACATCACGCCAATCAGGCCGAGAGCCTAACCGATCGGGCGCCTAACAGGTCCAAGCGCCTAAGGTGCCCGGCGCTGCCGAAAAAATGTTTGCAGCAATTCCGCGCAACGGCCCGCCAACACTCCCGACTGTACTTCCATGCGATGGTTCAGGTCCGGGTGGTTTACCACCTGCAAGATCGATCCGTCCGCGCCAGCCTTAGGATCCTTCGCCCCATACACCAGCCGCTGAATCCGCGCATGAACCGCAGCTCCAGCGCACATCGCGCATGGCTCAATTGTAGCAAACAGGGTGCAGGTGCTCAGGCGGTAGTTGCCGAGGGCTGCACCGGCTGCCCGCAACGCGAGGATTTCCGCGTGCGCGGTGGGGTCGTGATTCGTGATGCTGAGATTATGTCCGCGGGCGATGATCTTGTTCTCATGAACAACGACCGCCCCGACGGGGACCTCCCCAGCTTCGAGCGCCCGCTGCGCCGAGCGTAGGGCTTCTTCCATGTAGAGTTCGTCGTTCATGAGGCAGCAATAGAAATCGAAACTCGGCAAAACCGCTCTCTTCGGGGAATTAAAAAGACTAAAGCCCACGGCGTAAGCCGTGGGTCCCGGTCGAGAAACACGCCAGCCCAGCAGGGGCGAAAGAGCATCCCGCCCATGTCAGAGCGCCGGCTGCTGCTGGCTCATGCAGTGCATCGCCCCGAATCCCCAGACAAAGTCGCCGCTGTAAATTGGTATGATCTCGCGCTTGGGGAAGAGTTCCGCCAGCGTGTTGAGCGCGATGCGATCGTTCGGATCGTTGAACACGGGGACCAGGACCACGCCGTTCGCGATGTAGAAATTGCCGTAGCTCGCGGGCAAGCGGCGGCCTTCGAACATCAGTCGGCGAGGCAGGGGGAGTTCGACCACTTGTAGTTTCTTGCCATCCTGATCGGTCGCGGCGCGAAGACGGCGGACGTTCTCCGCAAGAATTTCGTGGTTTGGATCAGACGAATTAGGCTCCACCATGGTGAGCACGGTGTCGGGCGCCACGAAGCGGCTGAGATCGTCGACGTGCCCGTGCGTGTCGTCGCCTTCGATTCCTTTGCCTAACCAAATTACCTTGGCAATGCCGAGATAGTCCGCAAACATGCGCTCGTAGTCGCCACGCGTGAAGCCGGGATTGCGCTCCTGGACTTTGCTGAGGAGGCATTCTTCCGTCGTAAGCAGAATGCCTCGGCCATTGACGTCGATCGATCCACCTTCAAGTATGACTCTATATTTGTCCTTCATCGGACTGATTATTATAGATTTGGCGGCACACGCCATCAGCGCTCCAACCTTGGCGTCGTGAGCAAAATTGGGATACTTTGCCCAGGCGTTGAAGCGGAAATGCAATGCTCGCAGCGCGCCTGCTTCCTCCACGTAAATGCATCCTGAGTCGCGGGTCCAGATGCGGTCGGTTTTCCAGCGATGGAAAACGACGTTCGGCGAAAGGGCGCCGGCCCGGTCGAGAATCTTGCGGGCTTTCGCCTCGGTGGCCGCATCCTGGACAATGAGGTCCACGCGCTCATGAGGCGTCAGGTTACGGATGACTTCCGCGTAGACCCAGGGGATGGGATCGAATTTACCCGGCCAATCCCCGCGAAAATGGGGCCACGCCAGCCAGGTGGCAGCGTGAGGCTCCCATTCGGCGGGCATGCGGCGTTTGAGCGACGCTTCGGAATTCGAGGACATGGTGGTTTCGAAATTCGATACTGCGATCATCGATCTTACGACAATCGATCTTACGATTATCGATCAATCGATCAAGCGGCTGGTGATTGGGGCGTAAGAATCGATACGGCGGTCGCGCAGGAAAGGCCAATTGCGGCGAACGTCTTCAATGCGAGCGAGATCGACTTCGCCGACCAGAATTTCTTCCTTGTCGTGCGATGCCTCCGCGATGACGACGCCAAAGGGGTCGCACAGAAACGACCCTCCCCAAAACTCCAATCCCGCGCCCGGCGCGGCTTTCCCGCGAATATCGCCGTTTTCTTTGCCCACGCGATTGACGACGCCAACGTAAACGCCGTTGGCAATGGCATGCGAGCGCTGAATCGTTCGCCAGGCATCGTGCTGCGCCACGCCGAATTCAGCTTTTTCAGCCGGGTGCCAGCCGATGGCCGTGGGATAAAAGAGCACGTTCGCGCCCTGCAGCGCCGTCAAACGCGCGCCTTCGGGATACCACTGATCCCAGCAAACGAGCGTTCCAATTCGTCCCGGCGCGGTGTTAAACGCCTGATAGCCGAGGTCTCCGGGCGTGAAGTAATATTTTTCGTAGTAGAGCGGGTCGTCGGGAATGTGCATCTTGCGGTATTTGCCGCGCAGCGCGCCGTCGTTGTCGAAAATGACGGCGGTGTTGTGATAAACGCCGGGGGCGCGCTTCTCGAAGAGGGAAGCGACGATGGCGACCTTCAGTTCGCGAGCGAGCGGGCCTAAACGCTCGGTGGCGGGTCCGGGAATGGGTTCGGCAAGGTCAAAGAGAGCCAGGTCTTCGCGCTGGCAGAAATACTGCGTCTGGAAAAGTTCGGGCAGGCAAATCACCTGCGCACCGAGCTTGGCTGCTTCCCGAATATGCGCGACCGCGGCGTCCATATTCTCGTCTGGGTCGGGCGTGCAGGACATCTGGATCAGTCCCACGGTGAATTTTTGTGGCGGCAAAGCAAGACCTCGAAGCTTGGGAATTGGTTAAGAATAGCAGAGTGATGCCAGCGAGCCGTATTTCGCTTTTTCTTTGCCTGAAAAGCAGGTGGGGGTGCTGGCAAATTTGCCAGCACCCAAGGTCGTTTTTTCGCCCGGCTACGACCCGATTTCACCACGGAGGCGCTCAGGCACGGAGAAGGGTGCCAAGCTTCGCTTTTTCTTTGCCCTCTAAGAGGAGGGGGGTGCTGGCAGATTTGCCAGCACCCAGGTCGCATCTTCGGCACGCAAAAGCCCGATTTCACCACGGAGACACTGAGGCACTGAGAATGCTGCCAAGCTTCGCTTTTTCTTTGCCCTGGAAAAGGTGGGGGGTGCTGGCAAGTTTGCCAGCACCCAAGGTCGTAGAAACTATGTTTCCCTAAATAAACATCTCGTCTTGCGGGACGCCGACAGAGTCGCGACCATTTCGCGAGCGCCCGAGGAGGAAGCTGAGGCCGGTGGAGACGCCGTGCATGATTCCGGAAAGCTGGCGCATCGGCGACATGACCGTCGTATGGACGGCTTCGGTGGCGTCTTCAACTTTGTCGAGCGTTCGCGTGATGAGCTCGTCGGTGCGGATAACTTGCAGGCGTGTACGGTCGAGAGCGTCGTTGACCGTAGCATCGAGGCGCGTCATGTGGCCGCGGACGAGATTGGTGGTGTGAGTGAGGTTGCTGAGAACTTCGGCTACCTGCGGACGGACTTCCGTGAGCATGGCGTGGGCTTGCTCGATCGCGGGAAGCGCTTTCGTGCGGACTTCGCCAGCCAGCGCCTCCATGCGAGCGCTGGTTTTTCGCATGCTGTAGAACATGCCGGCGAGGATCAGCATCTGCAAGACCACGGCAGCGGAGGTGACGGCGATGAATAGTGTCAGTTTATCCATACTTGATCACAACTTGATCGCGCCCCTTGGCCCTTGCGACCCATCACCTGCAGCAGCAGCCGAGCGCCGTTCCGAAACGCAAAAACTACAGATTTTCCACTGGCGCATCCGTCTTTTCACGATACGCCTGACGGCCCGCTTCCCACGCCGCGCGAACGTTCTCTTTGTGTTCGCTCATGGTGTCGCGGCCACGATCAATCCAATCGCCAGCGGTTTCGCGAGCACGCCGCGCATGATGCCGCGCCTTCTCCGCGCCTTCTTCCGCTTGAGCGCGCAATGCTTCCCGAGTTTCTGCTCCGGAACGAGGAGCGTACAAAATTCCCGCTGCCGCGCCAATGCCCAATCCCGCCAAAAACCATACCAAACCACTGCCGCTGTTGTCCGCCATGGGGGTCTCCAATCAATCGGTTCTAAACGCGATGGTAGCACTCGCATAGATGAAATACAAACGGTTGGGGTTGCAATGCCGCCGGGCATTCCTGGCTGCATGCGGCTCCGAACTGGCCCGTATTCAGTCGGTTTGGCGGTTGATTTGGCGGTTGATTTATAGTGGTTTGCTCTACGCAGGAGCGGTGCAAAAACACGAGAGGTGGAAGGCATGTCATCGGGATCCAACGAACCGCGCGGCGGTCAGTCCAGCGGGATTGAATCGATTCTCCAGGAGCAGCGCAAATTTGAGCCGTCGGCCGAGTTCCGCGCCGCCGCGCATATCGGCAGCCTGGAGGCCTACGAGCGCCTGTATCGCGAATCGGTGGCGCAGCCCGAGCAGTTCTGGGGAGGCATTGCAGGCGAACTGCACTGGTTCAAGAAGTGGGATCGCGTGCTGGAGTGGAATGCGCCCTGGGCGAAATGGTTTGTCGGTGGGCAAACCAACATTTCCTATAACTGCCTCGACCGGCACGTGCAAGGCCCGCGCAAGAACAAAGCTGCGATCGTGTGGGAAGGCGAACCAGGGGAGGTTCGGACGCTGACCTATCAGCAGCTCCACCGCGAAGTGCAGAAGTTTGCCAATGTGCTGAAGGCACGCGGCGTTCAGAAGGGCGACCGGGTCGCAATCTATATGGGCATGGCTCCCGAACTGGCGATTGCCATGCTGGCCTGTGCGCGGATCGGGGCGCCACATTCCGTGGTTTTCGGCGGGTTCTCAGCCAATGCGCTGGTCGATCGTATTCACGATTCGCAGGCGGTGGCGGTGATTACGCAGGATGGTTCGTACCGGCGGGGAAGTGAAGTCAAGCTTTTCCCGGCCGTGGAAGAGGCGTTGAAGACCTGCCCGTCGGTGAAGAACGTGATTATTTACAAGCGAACCGGCTCGCCGATCAACATGACGCCCGGACGCGACCACTGGTGGCAGGAGTTAATGGAGACGGCGTCGGACGTTTGCCCGGCCGAGCCGCTGGATTCCGAGCATCCGCTCTACATTCTTTACACATCTGGAACGACCGGCAAGCCCAAAGGCGTAGTGCATACGACGGGCGGATATTCCGTGGCGACGTACATCACCACGAAGTGGGTTTTTGATCTCAAAGAGGAAGACACCTATTGGTGCACGGCGGATATCGGCTGGGTCACGGGGCATAGCTACATCGTTTACGGACCGCTGCAAAATGGCGCTACGACTGTGCTGTACGAAGGCGCGCCGAACTTTCCCGAGCCGGATCGCTTCTGGCAGATGATCGACAAGCATCAGGTCAACATTTTTTATACGGCGCCGACGGCGATTCGTACGTTCATCAAATGGGGCGACGAATGGCCGAAGAAGCATCGGCTGTCGAGCCTTCGGCTGCTTGGGTCGGTGGGTGAGCCGATTAATCCCGAGGCCTGGATGTGGTATCGCGAGGTGATCGGGCAGAATCGCTGCCCGATCGTCGATACCTGGTGGCAGACGGAGACGGGACACATCATGATTGCGCCGATTCCCGGTGCGATTGCGACCAAGCCCGGCTCGGCGACGCTTCCCATACCGGGTGTTGTTCCGGAAATAGTGACACTGGATGGACAGCCAGTGCCGGATGGCGGCGGAGGTTATCTCATCATCAAGAAACCTTGGCCGGGGATGCTCCGGACCATCTACGGCGACCCGGACCGGTATGTGCGGCAGTATTGGTCGCAGATTCCGGGGACGTATTTTACGGGCGACGGCGCGCGCAAGGATTCGGACGGCTATTACTGGATCATGGGGCGCGTCGATGATGTGATCAACGTCAGCGGGCACCGGTTGAGCACGATGGAAGTGGAATCGGCGCTGGTGGCTCACGAGGCTGTGGCCGAGGCTGCGGTTGTTGGCCGCGCGGACGATATTAAGGGTCAGTCGATTTGCGCGTTTGTGACTTTGGAAAAGGGGCGCGTGCCGTCTCCCGAGCTGAAAGACGAGCTTAAGAAGTGGGTGACCAAGGAAATCGGGTCCTTGGCGCGTCCCGACGAGATTCGGTTTGCCGACGTGCTGCCGAAGACCCGAAGCGGAAAGATCATGCGGCGATTGCTGCGCGAGCTGGCCGGGGGCGGAGAGATTAAAGGCGACACGACTACGCTGGAGGATATTGGGGTTTTGGCGAAGCTGCGGGAAGAGGACGAATAACTGTTTGAGTGGCGCGGGCGCCCTCGCCCGCGCCACGCGAGTCTACTTCTTCGGTCTTGATTCCGGCGGCACCATGCCGGCGACGCGGTAGTACACAACGAGCTGTCCGTAATGTTCGCCGGCGTGCTCGATGGTTCCGGCCCATGCGTACCAAACATGCTGCATGGAATTCTCGTAAGGGCTTTTGGCTTCTTTGGTCAGACCCGCGTCGCCTTGCTCTTTGATCACAGCGGCGCCGTCGGCTACCAGCTCCTTCAGCAACTTCACCACCGAGGCCTTGGTGGGATAGTCTTTGCGCGTCAGATCGTGTTCCGGCTCGACCGCAGGTCCGACGCGCGAGCCTTTGATGGCGCTGATTTCTACGCAGTAGTCGCTGGCGACGTGCAGAAGATTTTCGGCGAAGGAGCGCTGGGCCGGTGTGGTCTTGAAGTCGTACTTGTCTTCCGGGAAATCTTCGGCCATGGCAACCAGCTTGTTGCCCGTGTAGTTCCAGGCTTCGAGAATTTCCGCTGAGGGAGATTTCGCGGCCTTGGGAGCTTCTTTGGTCGCGGTTTGGGCCATGGATGCAACTGATATGGATGCTATCGAGCAGAGAAGCAGCGTTAACGGCAATGCCACAATCGCGAAATTCTTTTTCATTGAATCTCCTCCGGATGCGCCCGAATTATACGCCACGCGGTATCGACTCAGGTTCAGGGGGCCTTAGTAATTTGCCGAGGGTCTCTGCTGTGATTAGCCTCAAGGCAGTTAGGCCATTCTTCTGAAGAGGTGCACCGTGAGATCAAAACACTGGATGTCGCTTTGCGCAATTCTTGTTGCGGCGTTGTCGGCGTCTGCTCTTGCCGACCGCCACGGCCATGGCAAGGATCACGATCGCGATGACGATCGTGACCGGGACGGCCATTATTACCGCGATCATGACCGCGACGAGATGCGGGGTTGGTATCGCGACCACGATGAGCACGACAGCCTGCCTCCCGGGTTGGCCAAACGAGACCGACTGCCTCCGGGCTTGGAGCGGCAACTGCGTGTGCGCGGAACGCTGCCTCCGGGGCTGCGCAAAAAGATGTTGCCTTGTCCGGAGGAGTTAGAGCGGCGCTTGCCTCCAGCGCCGCGGGGATGTATTCACGCGCTGGTTGGCGGACACGTCATCCTGGTGAATCGCAGCACGTATCTGGTGCTGGATATTTTCCACACGGAAAGATAGCGAGATCACTGCTCCGGTTTTGTTGCCAAGTGCTGGTCTACGCGTGGTGGAGCAGAAAACCGGCGGCGGCGGCGCACGCAATGAGAACGGGCTCGGGAACCTTCCAGCGGAATAGCACAGCCAGGCTGATCCCGCAGATCAGCACGGTGGGCAGGTCGTAGACGGAACGCCGGGCAAGCACCACCACCGCTCCGGCGATTGCTCCCGTTGCTGCCGCCGTGACGCCGCGGACGAAAGCGTTCAGCTGGGGATTCTTGGCCCAACGCTTGTACGAGGGAGCCAGGAGCACGACCACAAGATAGACGGGCAAGAAGATACCCATCGCTGCCGCGATCGCGCCCGGAACTCCCGCTACGAGATAGCCGATAAAGGCAACGGTAATCACTACTGGACCTGGCGTGATCATCGCCACTGCAACCGCGTCGAGGAACTGGTGGTCGGTAATCCAGTGATGCTCTTGTACCGTCCCACCGTAGAGGAACGGCACGACGGCCAGGCCGCTTCCGAAAACGAACAATCCGGCTTTTGCGAAGTACAAGAAGATTTGTAACAAGGGGCTGCTGGTGCCCAATGTTCCAAAAGCGAAGAACGCAGGTGCGACACTTCTCATCCGCGCCAGAGAAAGAGGGGCTTTGATCAAGACTGCGAGGACGCCGCCGAGCAAGAACAGCCAAATGATTTCGCGTGAAGTCCAAGCGGTGGAGACGGCCAGTACAGCAAAGATTCCCCATAGGAGCTTGTCTTTGCCCAAGGTGAGTTTAGTGAGCTTGAACGCCGAGCGCGTAATGATGCCGATCACGGCGGCGCCGATGCCGTAGAACATGCCCTGCATCCAAGGCAATCCGCCGAAACGAACGTAGGCGGCGGAAAGGGCGAGCACCATTAAAAACGAAGGCAGGACGAAAGCGATTCCAACGGCGGTTGCGCCGAGGATTCCAGCGCGCAGATAACCCAGGTATATCGCGAGTTGGGCCGCTAATGGACCGGGCGCAAGTTGCGCCAGGGCGAGGCCTTCGAGGTAGTCTTCCTTGCTGACCCATTTACGCTGGTCAACGAGGTCTTGCTGCATGTGTCCGGCTAGGGCAATGGGCCCTCCGAAGCCGACGGTTCCCAGCCAGAGGAAATAGCCAACGAACTTCGTGAGGGGCACTTTGGTCGGTTCGTGCGCTTCCGAGCTGGGT
>Ga0075021_10000883_pt1 | contig 15396 bp, 11 predicted proteins | sample ColStrG_CSR_2012_FD_72749 | JGI IMG/M metagenome (GOLD analysis project Ga0075021, IMG submission 72749) | Freshwater sediment microbial communities in response to fracking from Pennsylvania, USA - Cold Stream Run_MetaG_CSR_2012 | ecosystem: Environmental > Aquatic > Freshwater > Creek >...
ACGATCGCGAAATCGCACGCGCCCAGATCGAGCAACGAGACAAAACGATCGCGGATCTGCGCCACCAATTGGCCGAGCAATCGGCCGAAATCAACCAGATGAAATCGACGCCGGCGCGATTGGAGAACGATCAGCGCGCAGGCATCGCGAGCGGACCGGATCTCGCTCAGCAGCGAACGGATCTGGCGCAGAGGTTGGACGCCGCCCAAACCAATTCCAACACGCTCCAGGAAAAGCTGGATTCGTTGGCGCAACAGTCTGTGCAAGATGCAGCTCGCGCCAAGGCGTCGGAGGCCAAAGCCAACGATCTTACCCATCTGCTGCATGATCGCGAGGCGGCCCTTGAACAGCAGGACCAACTCCTCGCTCACGACCGTGACATCCGGGACCTCATGGGCGCCCGCGATCTCTACATCGCCGAAGTCTATGACGTCGCCCGCACCGGCAAGACCCAAAAACCTTATGGACGGGTGTTCTACACGCGGGGGAAGTCGCTGATCTTCTACGCGTACGACCTGGACCAGCAGATGGAAGCAAAGAAGGCGAATACCTTTCAAGCTTGGGGCCGCCGGGGGCCGGATCAGCAACAGGCGCTCAACCTGGGCATTTTCTACGAAGACAATGCTTCCAGAAAACGATGGATTTTGAAGTGTGACGACCCGAAGACACTGGCGCAAATCGATGGCGTATTCGTGACCGTGGAACCCAACGGCGGTAGTCACAAGCCCAGTGGCAAATCACTTCTGTTTGCTTACCTCAGAATTGACCCCAATCATCCCTAAGCGCAGGTTGTTGGTCATCGTTCTAGCTTCAGTATCTGAAACGCGATCCCGGTGGTAATGGGTGTAAATGGGTGGATTTGTGGGTTGACAAAATGGGTGTAAATGGGTGTATTCTTGGGTGTCATGATCCAGACAGACAGCCTCAAGATCACCAGTGAAATCCTGAATCTCATCGCGGAAATCGATGAATTTAAAGGAGCATGGCGGGCCTTGGGTAGACTGGCGCCCGAACGTCTTTCCGCCCTTCGCCGGGTCGCCACCATCGAAAGCATCGGATCCTCCACACGCATTGAAGGAAGCAAGATGTCCGACCGGGAGGTCGAAAGGCTGCTGTCCGGTCTTGAAATCAAATCCTTCGAGACGCGGGACGCGCAGGAAGTGGCCGGTTATGCCGAGGCCATGGAGCTGATTTTCCAGTCATGGGAAGAAATCACGCTCACGGAAAACCACATAAAGCAGCTACATCGCGACCTGCTCACACACAGCGAAAAAGACGCGCACCACCGCGGAGAATACAAGACGCAGCCTAACCACGTCGCAGCATTTGACGAGACCGGGAAGCAGGTCGGTATCGTGTTTGAAACGGCTGCCCCGTTCGACACACCGCGCCTGATGACGGAAGCCGTCGTTTGGGTGAGGGAGGGAATGGAGAACCGGCAACTCCATCCCTTGCTGCTCACGGCAGTCTTCATCGTCGTGTTCCTGGAAATCCATCCCTTTCAGGACGGCAACGGCCGGCTGAGTCGCATCTTGACCACGCTGCTATTGCTGCGCGCAGGATACACCTACGTGCCCTACAGCTCACTGGAAAGTGTGATCGAACACAGCAAGGAAGGCTACTATCTGGCGCTGCGCCAGACCCAGGCAACCATCAGAACCGATGCGCCGAATTGGCAGCCGTGGGTGCTGTTCTTCCTGCGCGCGCTCGAGCAGCAGATGAAACGCTTGGCTAAGAAAGTCGAGAGAGAAAGAATTGTCTTGGCAGCCATGCCAGAATTGTCGGTGCAAATCGTCGAGTACGCACGCGAACACGGACGAGTCACAATCGGCGACATGGTCGTTCTGACCGGCACGAATCGGAACACCCTCAAGCTCCACTTCCGCCAACTGTTAGGAAACGGGCACCTGGTCATGCACGGCCGTGGCCGCGGCGCGTGGTATGCGCTGGCATAGAACCGGGAACATTCAAAACACGAAGTGAGTCCGAATCATCCTTGGCCCTGCTGTTCCGCCTGCAATTTTTAATTTGTCCTAAAATGAAGCAACGTGGTACCCGCGCGGAATGTCCTGCGAACAATGTGTAGAGGGGTAAAACCCCGTTGGTCGCTGGAGAGAGACAAATGCGCTTCCCCTATGTTGTCCTGCTTTCCGCTTGCGCTTTGATGTTGGCTTTACCACTTCGGGCGCAATCACCCAACGGGGTGATCAATGGCCTCGTCGCCGATCCTTCCAACGGTGTAATCGTTGGCGCCGACGTGGTAGTTGCGAACGACGTCACCGGCGTGCAGTACACCACCAAGACCAATGGTGAAGGCATCTACGTTGTCCCGAATCTCCCGCCGGGCCCGTACCGGCTGCAAGTCTCGAAGGTGGGATTCAAGACACTCCTCAAGCCCGATATAGTCCTCAACGTTCAAGGCGCGCTGTCCATCAACTTCACGTTGCCCGTTGGTGCGTTCTACGAGGTTGTCACGGTTGAGGGTGGCGCGCCCTTGGTGAATACCGAGAATGCTGCCGTGAGCACGGTAATTGATCGTAAGTTCGTGGAGAATTTGCCGCTCAATGGCCGCAGTTTCAATACACTCCTGCAGTTGACTCCTGGGGTCGTGATCGTCCCGTCTCAGGTTGAACAAGGTGGGCAATTCAATATTGCCGGACAAAGGGCAAATGCGAACAACTTCACAGTTGATGGTGTGTCGGCCAACTTCGGAGTTAGCTCGAGCCTGGCGCTGTCTGGTTCCGGTGCGGGTACTACGCAAGCCTTTAGCGCCTTCGGTGGAACGAGCAGCTTGGTTTCGGTTGAGGCCCTCCAAGAGTTCCGGGTAGAAACTTCATCTTTTGCGCCGGAATTCGGGCGCACTCCCGGAGGGCAAGTTGTCCTTACGACCCGGTCAGGTACCAAGAATTTCCACGGAGGAGTGTACGAATATTTCCGAAACACGGTGATGGACGCGAATGACTGGTTCGCCATTTACGCGGGCCAGCCTCGCGCACCGGAACATCACAACGATTTTGGGGGATTTCTGGGCGGTCCAGTCTGGAAGGATAAGACATTCTTCTTTCTCTCTTATGAGGGAGCGCGGCTTCATCTGCCGCAAACGACAGTCGTCACGGTGCCGTACACGGCAGCTTCTTCTTGCTCTGCAACTGCCGCGATCGCCCCATTTCTGGACGCATACCCAAAACCGAACGGAGTCGTGTCGGTAACGAACTGTACGGGACAGTTCACGGGCAGCTTTTCAAACCCCGCCAGCCTGAACGCGGGGAGCCTTCGTGTCGATCATACGTTCGGCAATCGCTTTTCGATTTTCGGCCGCTACAATGATGCCCCCTCCGAAACGGTCAGACGAATCGACAATCTCACCACTCTGGCTACGACGACTACGAACACGCGCACTTTAACGTTGGGCTCGGACATGCTGTTGTCCAGCCAGATTTCTAACTCCCTCCGTGGAAATTACTCGACGCAGCATTCGGGTGTGGGCTTTGCTACGGATTCCTTTGGCGGTGGGTTACCGCTGGACCCGAAGTTACTTGTAAGGCCACTTTCCACCGCAGACAACCTGGCGGCATTCTTAACCTTCGACACTTCATCCTACTTCCAAGGGCGCAATGCAATGAACGCGTCCACCCAACTGAACTTCGTCGATGATCTGAGCGTCACCCTGGGGGCACATCAGTTGAAGTTTGGTGCAGACTACCGAGACATATATCTCGATCAGAATGCAAATCAGCATCAAGTAGTGGCATTGGCAACGACTGTGAAGGACTTTCTGTCCACTGGGCAAGGATTTCTGGCGACCGCAACTGTAAATTCATCGCGATGGGTGACTCGATCGTTGTCGGTTTATGGTCAGGACACATGGAAGGCGACCCCCAGACTGACACTGACCTATGGGCTGCGTTGGGAGCTGAATCCTGCACCGTCTGCGCGCGGTAGCTCGAAAGCCGCATCCTGGACTCACGTCAATGATCCCGCTGCGATCACTCTTGCGCCTTTCGGAACGCCCCTGTGGCACACGACATACTTCAATCTCGCTCCGAGGGTTGGGTTGGCATACAAACTGACCGAAAGCGGAAACCTCGTGCTGAGGATAGGGGCAGGACTTTTCTATGATCTGGGCGTGGGTTCATCCACGAACTTGACATCTAGTTTTCCGAATTCGACGAGCGCCTTCTCCGTTGGCGTTTCGCTGCCGATAACGGATGTGACTCCATACTTGCCGGTCATTTCAACGCAACCCCCTTACCCCAACGTCAATGCTTTCTCGCCGGACCTGAAACTGCCCCGTTCGTATCAGTGGAACGTGGCTTTGGAGAAGTCGTTTGAAAATCGCCAGGTGGTCTCGGCCACGTATGTCGGGCAGGCGGGAAGAAAGCTCTTGCGGCAGCAAGACTTGTTTCAGCCAAATGCCAGCTTCAGTGGTGCGTTTCTCCTAACCGGGAACGATGCAACCTCCGACTATAACGCATTGCAGCTGCAGTACCGCAAGCCACTCGCTGCCCATTTGCAGGCTTTGGCAAATTACAGTTTTTCGCATTCGCTCGATAATGCCTCGAACGACGTAATAGCCGCTCTCTCGAACACTCTCATCTCGGGTGCGAATGACCGTGCCTCGTCCGATTTTGACGTTCGGCATAGCTTTTCCGGCGCACTCACCTACGAAGTCCCTGGCGCTGGCGAGGCTGGAGTCCTGGCTTATCTCACGCGAGGCTGGTCGATCGATGCCGTTGTCACCGGGCGCACTGGCGTTCCGTTCAATGCCATCGTTCAACTGGCTTCGCCCGATCCCAGTGGCACGGTGAACTCTCGTCCTGATCGCATATCCGGACAGCCCGTGTATCTCTACGGAGCGCAGTGTGTCGCCGTCCTGGGACCTCCGTGCGCCGGTGGAAAGGGATTGAATCCGGCAGCTTTCTCGATTCCTTCGCCGATTCGTCAAGGAACAGAAGGTCGAAATGACATTTCTGGCTTCGGATCCACCGAGGTCGATCTATCGCTCGGTCGCCGGTTTGCTGTAGGCCAGAAAATCAATATCCAGTTTCGTGCCGACGCGTTCAATGTTTTCAACCATCCCAATTTTGCGAACCCAGCCGCTTTCGTCGAGTTTGGCCCGTCAAACCTGCAGTCACAGGAGATGCTGAATCAAGCTCTGGGTGGAGGGTTGAATGCCTTGTTTCAGCAAGGTGGGCCACGTTCACTTCAGTTGTCGCTCAAGCTTGCGTTCTAGCTACTTTGGCTTCGATGCGTTTTCTGAACACCTGTGTCGTTTGTTTTAGCTGGAGGAGTCTTCTGTGTCCCCTGAATGGAAGCAGTTCGGAATCCAGGCTATAGCGCTGGTCATGCTTGTGTTGCCCCCTGGCTGTAACGTACACGCGGAAGAAGCACAATCGGGATCGAGGGTCGTTGTGGCAAACGGCTCGCATCCATGGTACGAGATCAAGGCAGATCCCGAAAACTCAGATAACGTGATTCTTTGCGGACAGCGGTGGAATGCCAGGCGAAATGGGTCCACTGGTGTTGTGTATGCCTCGTCAGACGCTGGCCAGAGTTGGCGTCTCGCCCTGGAAGATGCGAGCAGCGATTGGGTGAGCGAGGAGTCGTGCACGTTTGGCCCGAAGCACAAGGCATACTTTATCTCAGAGGCTTCCAAGGTCATAGACGGTGCCCCTCATCATGACCAGGGGACAACACGGCTCTTTGTTTCCAATGATGGCGGGCAAAGCTGGCACGAAACGCTCAAAACAGGCTGGGCAGACTACTCGACATCTGCCGCAAGCTCCACCACCGGGACCGTCTTCACATTCTTTAACTATGAAGGGACTTACGAAAAAGGCGGAAACCATGGCAGCAGCATAGGTGTACTCCAGTTCTCGTCGGACGGCCAACAAGCATCCGGTCCTTTCATCGATCCTGCGATGGTCGCGGTGAACTACCAGGGTATCTATCCGTCCGGGGCAGTAGCGTTACAGGACGGAAGTGTTGCCGCCCTCTATTTTGCAGGCAGGAGGGACTCCGGGGGCGCGATGAGATACGAACTGGGTTTCGTGCGGGTGCAGCCCACGACACCGCCTTCCATTAGTTTTTCGGTACTTGCCAATACAGGCATGAAGTGTCTTAGATTTGATGGCAACTCGCTCACGTACGAGCCCCAAAGGGGCTCGTTAGTGGTCGTGTACAGTGATCAGATTGGAGACATGTGCAGACTCGTCCTCGCTTCATCTCTAGATGATGGAAAGACTTGGGCGAAGGACACGATCCTCGGCGCCGTCAAGGAGCAAGACCACGGGATCGATCATATGTCGATCGCCCACAGGCCTGATGGTTCGATGGGTTTGCTTTGGGAAGATTCTGGGTCGTGGTGGTTCTCGACGCTGCACGCTCATACGATGGATGCGCTTCCAGTCCAGATAGCCTCAAGGACAAACCCACTGAGGATACCCAGTGACTCACTCATGACTGTCATTCCCGAGCCGAGGGAGCACCAATCAGAAACAGACGATCCCGTCGATGCGCTGCGTTTGAATCTGCAAACTCTGACCAATACTATCTGGAGATCGAGAGGTCTGCTGGCGTCTCGCGATGAGTTCCAAGTAGTCATACCCACGGTCAGTGGTGCGAGCCAAACGTCTTTGTCGTTGATCCACTTTCCGGAAGATCGGATTGTTCGTGTTATTTCCCAGAGTCCCCTCGGCCAGGACGCAACCGATCAGTCTTTGCTCATATATGGAGGGTTTCAGTCGTTCGACAGTGTCACAGGAACGTTGTCCATAGACCTCAGACTTGCCAATCGTGGAACCCTGCCGATCCGGACGCCGATTCACCTCGTCCTTCAACACATCAGCTCAAGCGCAGGGGAGGTCAGCGTCGTGAACGCCCAGAACAGCGTGACCGGTCCCGGCGCGATATGGGACATCTCGCAATCGGTTACGGGAACTCAGATCCCTCCCGGCGCCTCGACAGACAATACTTTTCGACTATCATTTCATCTTGACTTGACGCACAAGATTGTTCCGTTGAGGGATCTCCTGGATCTCAGCGTGAAAGTTGTGGCAAGAGTTCCCACTCCCGACACGTTGGAGCCTTCCAAATAGACCGTCGTTTCGAAGGTTATTTCACTCTTCAGACTCGTTGCTAGAAAGGTCGGGGCGTCCGATAACACAGACGCCCCGAGTTTGGCTTACTCGTCTGCTTCGTATGCCATTGCCGTAGCCTTTTCAGTTACGACGATGTTGTCATACGACAGTGTCGACGGTTTGCGTTGATGGAATTGAATCGCATCGACTGCACGAGGCAAAACGACGAGTTCAGGTTTGTTATAGTTCATTTTCATCACCTCCTTCCCCTATACATGGTGGTCTCAGCTGAGATCGCCCCGGCGCAAGAGACTTGAGAGGATTGATCACTCTCGTGTACGCCGGCCAAAATGCCAAAAGGAACCAGTTGTCTGAGCCAGACTTCAATACCAAGTGTGCGCATCAAAGGCACCATCGGAACCTCGTGGCCATGACAAGCCATTTGCAAGGCTTCCAAGAACTGCTTCTCGTCGACAATCCTCAAGGAACTGCTCAGCATCTGGTGAGTCACTTCGGCGAGGCAGTCCTTATCGGACAAAAGGGCCGCGATCGGTGAACGGACTACATAGGCCTTCCTCTTCCTGTTCAGGATTTCGTCTGGAACAATCTCAGCAAGCGCGCGCCGCATCAGCGATCGGCGATGCCCTGGGCGGACAAGTTGCTGTCGGGGAATTGCGTAGACGAACTCCAAGAGATCGCGGTCAAGGTAGGGATAGCGCTTGTCATAAGGTGGTTCAGACGGGAGCGCGGAACACGCCAGTTGTCTCCGCAAAGCGTCGAGAGTGCCCAGGTTGTCTTGAAAGCTCGGCAAAGGGCCAAACAGCTTGAGTTTATGCGTGTAGCCCTGCAGAGCCGCGTGGTGTTGTTGAGCGAAGTTGTGATTGAGCCAGGTTGCAGGCGGTCTGTGCTTCGGCCCATCGACGGCCGTCGGAGGGAAAAAGCTCCCTGCGGCATCGCAGAGCAGATGGAACCACGGTCGTCTCTTGTTCAGCGCCCATATTCTGAGTTGGTGAGCGAGCGTCCTGAGGCGGGCTCTTGCTAGAAGGTCTTGGAGTTCCGGAATCGGTGTTGGTACGCCACCCGTGATCTCGTCTCCACCAACGCCGGAGAGCACGACCCGGTTTCCGTGTGACGTCATGGAGTCGATGAATTGTTTTCTCGATTCGGACCGGCGGCTACCGCCGCTGCTAGGCGTCGCTGCAAAACGTTCACCTGCAGGCCGGAGATTGAAAGGTTCTTGCGAACTCACATTGATGTGGCAGCCGGTGCGACCGCGCCTTTCTTCCACTTTGGTGAAATAAGGACGCTCGTTCCAGTTCGGCTCGGAATCGCTGTAGTAGGAAACGGTATCGAGGCGCGGGGTTTCAGCGAACCCTTCTCCTATGACGGCGTCCGCCACGCAAACGATGGAGGTAGAATCCATTCCACCGCTGAGTTCTGCTAGAACGGGGCTGTCCGAACGAAGCCTCCGCTTGACCGCTTTCGCGAAGGTCACCCGGAAATGCTCTTCGTATTCGCCATCCGCGTTGTACCGGATTCTCTTGCTGGGATCAAAGTCCCAGTATTTGCTGATCGTGTGTTTTCCGGAGCGCAGAAGCACAACAGAGGAAGGTGGCACGGAATGAATTCCAACGTAGGGTGTCAGATGGGCGGCCGGGAAGAATGAGAACCAGCCGGCGACGTACTCTTCACAGAGCGCGAAGGTCTTTCCCGGAAACAGAACAAGCGGATCGAGGACAGTGCTCCAGGTGACCTCGTGTCTGTCCATCGAATAGTAGAGGTGGCGTGTACCGACAAAGTCTTTGGCCAAGATCAGCGAGTGATCGCTCGCGTCCCAAATGGAGACGGCCCAATCACCGATCAGCTTTGAAAAGGCATCTACTCGCCAGCGGTCGTACGCCGCCGCAACAATCGAGAGATCCGTTGAGCTTGCCGACAGTCCACCTCTCAACTGCCCGAGGATCTCCTCACGGTTGTCGAGCCGTCCGTCCCAGGTGACGACTGCACCGGACGGCGCGACATGGGGCTGGACCTCCAGCCTGGATTCCTTGGTGGTGTGGAACGCCCGGTAGATGATCCCGACGTTGTCCTTATGGAAAACCCCCTCGGCATCGGGACCGTATGGGGCGAGCACAGCACGAACCCGGTCAAGCTCGTGAATATTCACCGGCTTCCCATCGAAATTGCACCGTCCGAATTGAGCACTCATAATTCGTAACCTGGTTCTGCCTGAGCCTTTAGCACCTGTCGAGAACCGCGTACATCTCCGGCGTGTACGGCTTGTCGTTCACGACGCAACCATCCACTTCGACCCAGGCGTGGGCTCTGAATGGCATCTGCTGGGCACCAATGACAAGCTGGGCTGGTACTCCAAACCTCTTCAGAAGGCATGCCGTAGCCGCCGAACGTTGCAGGCACGGCGCCTCCTTCCAGTACCAAATGCACGCCATATCCATTGCCGAACAGATCTGTTCAACTGAACTGGGTGACACAGGCTTCTTCCCTATCGGGCAATTTCGGACCTTGTTGTAGAGTGCCTCGAAATTTCCTCGTGCCAGGCACAAGTCAAAATGAATCAGGTTCAGGTAGGCTTTCACTACAAGAAACGGCATGGGGAAGAACCTCCACTTCAAACGGGCAATTGCAACTGGTCACAAAGAAACGCCATTCGGTCTGTGAGGGCCTCAATGCGCTCACTCAACGGAAGTACCGGGGAATGTCCGCGGTGCCGGCTATAGTCGAGGAATATCGGATGCTCGGATGCGTTGGCAGCCTGCAGGCGAGCGGTCATTTTTCGGGCATGCAGAGGGTTGCAGTTCTGGTCTGCATCGCCCGAAACGATCATCGTTGCGGGATACGAGACACCGTCCCGCACCCGGTGATACGGGGAGTAGCCAAGAAGCGCCCCGAAATCATCGGAATCGTCGGCGGTCCCGAACTCTTCTTTCCAAACATGCGCATTGTCGAAAAGGTGATAGCGCAGCATGTCGAGCATGGGAGCCATACACACTACGGCCCGGAACAGCTCCGGCCGTTGCGTCATAGCTGCTCCGACCAGCAGACCTGAGTTCGAACCACCGAAGATTGCCAATCTCTGCGGTTCAGTTCGTCCCGTCTCAGTCAGCCATTCGGCAGCACAAATAAAGTCATCAAACGCCACCTGCCGGTTCCGCCGCTTGGCGGCTTCGTGCCATTCGGCGCCGAATTCCGAGCCCCCGCGAATATTGGGAAGCGCGAACAAACACCCGCGTTCGAGCAGGAAAGCCACAAACACGCTGAACTGCGGAGTCATCGACACGCCGTAGCCGCCATAGGAAGTCATGATCGCGGGATGCTGCCCACTCTCGAGAAGATCGCGGCGCCCGACAAGGAACATAGGAATACGGGTACTGTCTCTTGCCGTGAACCAGACCTGCGTATGACTGAACGCTTGGGAGCTAAACGGAACCTTTCGCTCCGCCCAGAGCTTCGCCTCGCCAGTGCGGGACGAATGGCGGTAGATCTGAATCGGTTGGGTGAACGATTCCCGTTCGAAGAACAGCTCATCTTCGTCAACAGAGCCACCGGCGAGACGAACCGTCTCCGATTTGTCGATCGGCAATTCGCCGAGAGGTTTGCCACAGAGATCGAAGACGGCGATCTGTGTTTTGATTTCTCGGGTGTAGGAAACAAAGATTCGACTTTCGGTCACCGCCAGGTTCTGGAGCGGAACGTCCGCTGCGGGAATCACATCCACGAACTCCGGTTCCAGGCCCTCTCGTTGACGTAGCCTGACAATCCGGGAATTCGGCGCGTCGCGGTCAGTGACGGCCAGAATTTGGCCATCCTTCATGAGCAACGGTCCGAACTTGTATCCCGCGTTCTCGATCACTAGGGTTGGAGCTGCTTCACTGCCAAATCGCCAGAGATAAAAGTCCGTGTACGGTTTGTCCAGGAAGCGGTATACAAGAAACCCAAGGTGGTCCTTCCCTTGAACGATATGCAGTCGGATGTCGTTGCTGTCGCCAGCGACAAAGATTTGCTTGTCGTCGGTGAAGCTTGTGCCCAGAACATGGTGACAAACCGCCCGATGGTGAGGCCCGATTGAGGTGATAGGTTCATGGACGTAATAGAAGCTTCGTGAATCGGATGCAAAAGCGAATCCACGCAGGTAGCCGCGGGGAAGCACGTCGGGCAGAGTCCTATGACTCTCGACTTCCCAGAGTTCAAACCTCCCGGTTCGTTCCCCTCCCTCCTTCACTTCGTACAAGAGCAGCCCAGCATCCGGCGAGACGCGAAGTGGTTTGACTGCCGTGTGCTTTCCGGTCCCTCGTTCTGCGGGATCGATGAGAAGGCAGTCTTCTCCGTCCTGGCCTTCACGCATGAAGATGCAATGCTGCTCCTGGCCAGGAAGGCGTTTGCGGAAGAAACACCTCTGCCCGACCTGTTGGATGGAATCGTAAGTCTCTACATCCAGGAGTTCGCGGACGCGCTGATGAATCCGTTCCCGGCCTGGGATCGAGTCCAGGTAAGCACGGGCATACTCCGTTTGCGCCTCAAGCCATGCACGAGTTTGCGCAGAGTCTTGGTCTTCGAGCCAACGGTACGGGTCAGTCACAGTGACGCCATGCAGGATTTCGGTCACAGGTTCAACCGGAGAAGACGGCGGGGGCTCCATCAGTTTATGCATAGCGCACTCCGATCTCTCAGCCGGTTTGCTTCGCGATGCATTCGCCGGGTCAGACTCCGTAGATATCCGGCAAGACTGGGGTCCCGAAGTCGAGCCTCGTCGGACCAGGTATCGTTCACGGCAGCGTAGGCAAAGACCGCCAGCATTGGCGCAAAGGCCAAAGCGCTCGCCACGTTTTCGCGCGAGACCAATGACAACCACTCCTCGGTATAGGCGCTGGTCAGGCCCGACTCGGCTGTCGCGTCCACGCCGGCCATGCGCCGAAAATGTTCGAGGAGATACTGGAAGCTGAATAACGGATTTCCCGCGTATGCTTCTGCCCAGTCCAGAAATATGGAATGGCCCTCAGACAGAATCACGTTTCCGGGATTGAGGTCGAGATGCCCAGCGCATCAGGTATCCGCAAATCTGTGCTTAGGGAGAGTGCCTCTTCGATCTGCTCCCCGAGCAATATGAGTTCACTCCTCGAAAGAGCGGGTGGGGCAACCTTGGTCTGCTTTTCCATGAGTTGACCCATGGCATCCAGGAATGGGCGGACCCGCTTCAACAAGGCGGACGCCCTAAGATCGCGCGCACCCAAGTCGACGAGTGTTTCGAATCTACCAATGGATTCGATTTGCAGTTTGGCCAGGGCTGACGCTGCAGTGTTCCAATCGTGAGCGTCTTGAGTCCCGCCGAGATTGGTGCCCTTGACCTCCAAGGCCAGCCACCCATTCCAATCCGGCCGAGCGGCAAGAATCGGCGGAATGTATTGGGGGACCAATCTCGCTAGCGCAAGCGTGATCGGAAATTCACGGAGATTAGGGTTGCCGACCGCCTTGAACCATACAGCGGGGCCGCTCGTCTCGAACCGACACAAGCTGAACGACGCGCTTGCATTCAACTGGGAGAAACTTCCCGCCAGATGGAACCCCAGTGGCCCGATTACTTCTTCGATCCATCCCTGCAACTCTCTGAACCAGCCGAGTCTTGCGAAAGGCCCTAGCGCCACAGCACCCGCATCTCTGTCACATTCAGCCAGAGACCGCAGCACTGCGACCTGATCCGCGGGATCGGCAAAAGTTCGCTCGGACAACGACGACACAGGAACCCACTCGGTGCCTGGATGGGGTCGAGCTGGCCCGGAGCATTCCAGGACCTGGTAGTTGTGGTCGTTGGCGGCGGTGAATGCGGCGCTGACATCCGGGTTGAAAAGACAAATCGCTTCTTGGCCCCATTCTTTCCTGATAACAACCGTCATGTTCTCGGCAAGCCGCTGGCATCGAGGAATCTCGACCGAGAGCAGAAGAAAGCCCTCGCCAGCCGGTTTCAAGAGCAGTTCATTCCCACCCTGCCCGAGCACAATGGCGCGATAGGTCTCTCGATCGGACTGTTGTGTTGATTCCATAATCTTGGTCCCAGCTCAGACCGCCACGCCCGATTCGTGCTCTTCGACCAGGTGACACTTCTTCAAGGCCTGGAGAAACTCCCGCACATCGTTCTCCGCTAGCTCTCGGCTAACGCTGAACTCGTGGCTGATCTGATCGACGATCCTTGATTCGGTGGACCCACTTTTGAGAAGTTCGAGGATGCGCGACCCAACGAAGTTGATGTTGAACATCTGACCTTGCCGGACATCCAGCACAATGGCGCCGTCCTGGCTGTGGGTGCTGCGGAGTGTGTTGGAAAGCCTGTACATCGAAAGACCCACTTACTTGCCTGCCAGTTTGGATGTCTGGGATGCACTCTGACACTCCTGGCCAGTTGAAAGCCAGTGAAAGTTGAAAACTTTCGGTAAAGCAACATAGCTGGGTGCATGTTGCTGTGGGTCAACAAGATACTTCTCGTGTTTCTCACGTGGAAACAATCAATCTGTTCACTTTTGGGCCCTATTCGCCGCGGTAAGTGCGCTCCAAGACATGCTCCGCCAGAGGCGAGGTCGCGAATAGCCAGCACTTACGGCGAGAGGTGAGGGGGATCTTTCCCCCCATAAGCGCTCGCTTAAGAATTACCTCCGGTTTGCCCGTTACTCAGGCGCTAATCACGTTTCTGATCGAATAAACTCAGTGTTGACACTGACATCCCGCTCCCTATCGGCACCAAACGAGTTTTGTCCTGATTTGCCTTCTGATAAACTTGCTCACAGTTTGGGATGTGCAAAGTGGCCAAGGTAGAGGAACTTCCGCCAACATACGGCAGGTTCATGTGGTCTCTAACCCGCTATCTCCTGCGGACGGGGGAACATGAGCATTTACCGCTAGATAGATTTAGGATGGTCGTCTTGTTGTTCGCTCGCCCGGAACTTCCATTGTCCAAGGAAGAGATCATTCCCAGTTTGCCTTATTATCACGTGCGGTCAGGAAGGGCTGTCAACTTCTACTGCGCCGGCTACAAAACAGGAGTGGGGTTTCCGGATGACGTGTTGATAGCCCAGGTAGGAGGCTACGATTGTTTCTTTTCCACCGAGCGCTTCAACACCGCACGAACTGAAATTACTGCCCACTCTACCTGGGAATATTCTGGTGGATGTGACCTCATTTTGGTAAACGCAGGACTACGGATGACTTCGGATTGGCCGCCTCAGCCGAAGGCATACCTGGATTTTTCTACCGCCATCTCGGTCAATTTGGAAAAGATGAAGGCAGAACAAGCGATAGATTCGGTCGCTGGATTCTTCGAACGAATTATTAAGTTTACCGAGAGCTACGACGGCAGTGACCCCACCTGGGGATTTAGCGACGCCGAAGCGAAGACTCTGGCAGGTTCGGCTCTTAAGTCAGTCGTTCTCTCCTTGGTTCCGAAACCCATAAGGGAGCATATCAAGCAGGCATTTCATTTCGCCGTTCGCGACATCCATGCCAGAAGTACGGCCGACGAGGTTTGACCTCCTCGCGCAATTGGTGTCCGGAGGGTCGGCTAATCGGTAGTCACCGCCCAGAAACCGTCCGCGAGGGTCAACTTCTAGCGCGATCTGCTTAAGTCACCGCTAATGGATCTCTCCCCTGTGTCGCAGCTGTGGAAATCACAGCTGGGAGTGAGAGCCCTGAGTAATGATGCACAAATCGGGTGGACTATCGTTCACGATCCGCCCGCCCGCAACAATAAGAACTCTTCCGAATGCGGAGAATGTGGAAAGGCGGTGGGAGATGACAATGAGTGTCGAACCGTTGAGCTCACGGCGAATATTCTGAAGAACGAATGCTTCAGCAGACGGATCAAGACAAGAAGTTGCTTCGTCGAGGATCAGAACCCGAGGTTGTTGCAGAAGGGCTCTTGCGATGGCAAGCCGTTGACGCTCGCCACCGGATAGTTGGCAGCCTCCCGGCCCGATCCGCTGGCGGAGGCCATCGGGCAGCGTTGCGACTAAAGATGAGAGTCCGACGTTACGAATGGCTTCCTGCAAATCGAGGTCCGTGGCCGCCGGCTGTACGAAGCGAAGGTTGGAGGCGAGTGTTCCGTCAAACAAAACCGGGTCGCGGGGCAAGTAGCAGATGTGCTGGCGCAGACTCTCCAGTCGAATGTTCCGGATGTCTTCGCCTCCCAGATGGATTGACCCACGAATTGGGTCATAGAGCCGCGCCATCAGCTTTGCAAGTGTGCTTTTGCCAGCCCCGTTCTCGCCGGCCATGGCGACGTGTTCGCCCGGCAGGATTCGAAGAGCAGGAATGT
>Ga0075021_10000886_pt1 | contig 15384 bp, 12 predicted proteins | sample ColStrG_CSR_2012_FD_72749 | JGI IMG/M metagenome (GOLD analysis project Ga0075021, IMG submission 72749) | Freshwater sediment microbial communities in response to fracking from Pennsylvania, USA - Cold Stream Run_MetaG_CSR_2012 | ecosystem: Environmental > Aquatic > Freshwater > Creek >...
GCTTGGCAGCATCTCGGTCTAGCCTGCAGCAGCTTTCCTGCAGAAACCGTCACCAATCGGGGCGCGATTTACGTGGCGCTGGGGTTCAAGCGTATGCCTGCGGCAGGATCACTCGATGAAATGGTAACCCAAGTACGCACGGCATTGGCCTGGCTTTGGCTCAACATTGAGCAGTACGGCGGCGATCGCGATCGTCTGCATCTCATTGGTCATTCCTCCGGGGCTCATTTAGGTGCCATGGCCATCTGTACCGATTGGCCGCGCCTGCACGGTACTCCTGCCAAACTCCTGCGGAGCGCCGTCGTCATCAGCGGAATTTACGATCTCGAGCCGGTACGACTGAGTTTTCGCAATGAAATACTCAAACTCGACCGTGCAGGTGAGGTTCGCAACAGCCCTTGCCACAATCTGCCGGCCGATGGCGTACCGCTATTAGTTGGCTATGGTGAATTCGAAACCGACGAATTCAAGAGGCAAGCAAAGGATTTTGCAGCAATTTGGGAGCGCCGCTACGGCAACTCCCGCCTACTCGAACTGCAAGGCTTGAATCACTACGAAACCATCGAAGCGATTACTGAGGCGAAGAGTGCGTTGTCGCGAGAAGTTTTCGCGTGGTGCGCGATCTAAGTGATGTCGCCGTCCCTCGAATACCAGACATTCAAACATTCATTGGCTCCCGCATGTCCGCGTGCCATGAGCGGACATAGCATCCTTGCCCTAGCGCTCGCCTAGCGTATCGGTTCATTTCTATTCGGCGCGAATGGATTGAGTTTCCGCAACCTCTCGCGAAGACCGCCGGGCGCGGCGGGATTGCGCTTCTGTTGGGAACCCGGACTGCGGTTCTGCTGCTGCGGAGCGCCGGGCCTGTTCGGTCGCTGGCGGTTTGGTCCACGCAATTGCCGGCGCTGGATCGCCATCTGACGCCCGATATTGTGTGAGGCGAACAGCCGCTGCACAACACCGCGGTCACGCGCCGCCTCCTGCGGCGGAATCTGGAACGGTACGGCGGCAATTCGACCGCCCAGGCCCCGGCGGATCGCAAACGCGCTGGACCCTTGCGTCAGGGCGCCGAGCCGCTGGCCTTGTTGGTTGAATACTTCTATCTGGCCCACACGCCCATCGGCATCCGGATAAAGTTTGATTTTGGCATCGCCCGCGCCAGCCGCGGTATTATCCGGAACATCGACCACCCCGGTGGTGCCGCGGATGCCGAGAGTCGCGGTCGGCGTCGAAATCGTCATGTTGCCGGTCTTGGCCACCAAGCTGGCGACGAATGCAACGGTGCCGCGCGCGACGTTGAACACGGCAGTGTTGCCTTTGCCGCCCTCCTCGTAGACGAATTCATTGACGACGATCTGCGCATTCGCGGTGAGGCTGAGGGTTGTCTCGTCATCGAAGGTAACGGCGAGCGATGAGTTTGCGCCTGTCTGCAAGACGTCTTGTTTATAGATAGCGTCGCTAACTTTCAGCGCTGATGGCACTGCATTGCCGCGCGTCACGGTCGCGATGCCCTGCAGTGTCGCGATCTGCCCCACCTGATCGTTAGCTTGATTTGCGCCAGTTTTATTTTGTGCGCGTGCAAGTCGTGGCCACGCAGCCGCGCCGATGAAAAGTATAACAAACTCGCGCCGCTTCATTCCCGTCTCCAGATTTAGGAAAGGCATCGTAACGACTCAAGCAGGGATATTGGAAGGGCCCTGCGGACGTGATGCTCTCACGATGTACGCCCTCCTTCGAATAGCGGAAATCGATCACCGACTTTTTGCCAATAGTGGACATTCAATGATTTCCGAAAAAAGAAGACCGCCTCGCGGCGGTCTCACCCAATCACATGTGTTGGGTGTGATTGCGTCAACGAGGACCGCCGGTATCGTTCTTTCGGACGATGCCGGCGCGCGATTGTTTTCGGGGTCCGCGTGTTCTGTCATCCAAACTTTCATTGCGGTCGCTATCCTCCACGCTGAGAGGTTTCCCGGCGGCAGTTGCCGCCGCGCGAAAGTGCTCAAATACAAACACGCGTATTGCTGAGGAAAGATTATTGTACTGGCGCGTCTCGTCGATCTCTGCGATCAATTTCGACAGAGTCCCGTGTTGTGCACGCGCGATTTCCTTCAGGTGATCCCAGAAGGTATCTTCGAGACTAACGCTGGTCTTGTGTCCGTCAATAACGACGGAACGCTTCACGACTGAGGATTTCATCAGCCCATCCTCGTCCAATCGGTTTGAGTATCGCTCGGGAGAAATGGGCGCAGCAGATTTAATTCTGGTTGTAGAAATGACTCCAATTTTAAATGTATTCATTCTGTTCTCCCGTCCCCTGCTCCCCGACTGCCTCAGTGGGCCCGACCTGATCTTTGCTTCCAGAGTTTGATTACTCCTGACGGAAATTCACGGCCCCCGACGCCGGTGCGTCGGCAGGCTTCCGGCCACATTTGAAGCAAGGATTGGTCTCGACGGAATGAATCACTCTGCGAAACCTCGCCAGTTTCAGCATGCGGCCACTGGGCGGCTGCCATTTTCAGAAGCTCTATAAGCGCAGCTATATCCTTATCGGTTTTCATGGCTCACCCCTTTTGTTCTTATTAGCCACCAGAATAGGGGTCTCTATCCCGCCTAACTGTGTTGGTGATCACAAAAAGACGCATTTCCCCGGGCGACGCTCGCTATGTCCACTGTGGGTCGCAAACTGGACGTCTGTGCGCAAATTCAATGGCGATTATGCGAGCGATGACCAAATCAGCGAAATGACCGCGACCGCCATTAGTGCCGTTCCTGCGCAACCAAATCCGAGCAGCCATGGTTTGGCTTTAAAACGTCCCATCAAGCTTTTCTTGGAAATAATAACCACCATGACGGTCATGATCGGTACTGCAACAATGCCGTTTAAGACCGCGCTCCAGATCAGCATTTTGATCGGGTTGATACTCGTGAATCCGAGTCCGAAACCAATGACCGTTGCGGCTGCGATAATTCCATAAAAGCCAACGGCATCCGGGGCCTTTGCTTCCAACGTTGCTGGCCATCCGAAAGCTTCCGCCACACCATATGCGGCAGAACCGGCAAGAACAGGGATAGCCAGTAAGCCGGTGCCGATGATCCCCAGGGCAAACAACAGGAACGCAAACTCACCGGCCAAGGGCTTTAGAGCCGCCGCAGCTTGTGCCGCCGTCTGAATATTCGTGATACCGCCTGCGTTCAAAACCGCAGCAGTCGTCAGGATTATAAAAAAAAGCGATCGTGTTGGGGATGCCAACTGTCGTATCGATTGTGATCCGGCCGATTTCCGGATCGCCCCCGCGACGAAACTCCCGCAGGGGTCGGTGGCCCTTGCCTAGACTCATCTCTTCTACTTCTTGGGATGCCTGCCAGAAAAACAGATAGGGACTGATGGTCGTACCTAAGACCGCAACAATCATCAGAAAATAATCCAAATTAAAGATCGGTCTTGGCCATAGAGCGGAGAGCAGCGCCGTGCTCCAAGGTATTTTTACCGTGAATGCTGTCGCGACATACATGGACAAAGTCAGCGTAAGAAGTTTTAGTACGGGTGCATATCGGCGATAGGGAACAAACACCTGAAGTAAGACTGAGCTAGAGGCGAAGATCAAAGCATGCTCATGCGTCAATCCCCCAATGACGAGCGATAGGGCTTCGCCCATCGCCCCTATATCAGCGGCAATATTGAAGATATTTGCCGCGACGAGAAGCGATACCAGTAAAATCACCAACCAGCGCGGAGCAAATAGAGAAAAGTTGGCCGCCAGTCCCTTTCCAGTAACTCTGCCGATTCGCGCGCTAATAATCTGAATCGCAATCATGAATGGAGTTGTCAGGAAAACGGTCCACAAAAGAGCGTATCCAAACTGAGCCCCAGCCTGTGAGTATGTGGCAATCCCCGACGGGTCATCATCCGCCGCGCCAGTGACAAGGCCTAGCCCTAGTAGGCGAAAGAATGTTGCGTCGTTTCTTGCCCGCGGATTTCGGAGATTGAGACATAGTATTTGAGGTCTCGCCTACGCGTTCGGTGCGCCGCAATCGCTGAACCGCAGCACGTCAAGTTCATAAAATCAGCCAAGCGTGGTCAAAAGCATTAGTACACACCTAACTACGGACATAGCCTTTACCTAAAATTCCTTGCTGCTGCGCCTCAAGGCACCGCTAACGAGGGCCGAATATAACCATTCGACGGGCTTTCTTGGCCGCGTTAACCCGAGCCTCTCAAGACAATCCCGATCTTTCGTGGACGAGAACATTCCGCGCGCGAATAACGCAAGGAGGTCGGTTGGGCCGGCAAGTTTCAAAATTTGTAACGCAGGGATCAGCCGTTGCTCGATCTCCGAGAAATCTGTTCCAAATGGAAACAACGGTAGCAGTCCGGCATCTCGCGCCGATTGAAGCGACTGTGCCACCATCGCCGGCGTGTTGTTTCGCGCAGTCTTTGGCAGCTCGAATGACCGCTCGATTTTTCCTACATCCGTCGCCTGTCGCATTAGTTCGTCCTGGAAACGCGAATCGGCAATCGCCAGCATCGCGGCAGCGACGTCCCTGTCGCTCTTGCCGCGAATATCCGCAATGCCGTATTCGGTCACGATGATGTCGCGCAGGTGGCGTGGAATAGTGACATGGCCGTAGCGCCAACGGATATTAGACTGGCTCCTGCCTTTCATCTCTCGCGTTGCGCGAAGCATAATCACTGAGCGCGCTCCTTCGAGCGCGAATGCTTGAGCCACAAAATTATATTGCCCCCCAACGCCGCTGACGATTCGGCCATCATCCAAGCCGTCAGAAATCACGTCGCCGAGTAGCGTTGCCATCATCGCATCGTTGATGAAACGCGCGCCGACACGGGCCTGCCGCTTTTCCTTTTCGCCGAAATAGAGCTCGTTGACAAACGAGATCGGTCGCATGCGGAATTTCGCCAGCGTATCGGGTGGCATCTCACGTAGCGCGCGATAGAACGCGCCCGAGCCAAGAAAGAAGCCAGAATCAAGAACGGCACCGTCGACCTCGCGCTTCAGTATGCCGGCGCGGAAGAGGTCGAGCAGTCCCTCGACGAACAGCTCCGAGCATCCGTAAAGGCCACTCGCGAAAGGAGTCACATGAACGCCGGCGTTGTGCGATGCGGCAGGGCGCAAGGCCGAAAGGATGTTGCTAAAATTCTCACTGCTACGGTGACGCAAGATCAGGCCTTGCGTAACCGCATCACCAAGCGAGCCGATTCCGATCTGCAAAGTGCCGCCGTCGGGTACCAAGCTCGCTGCGTGAATGCCAGCAGCATAGTCGGCGAGCGCAATCGGTTCGCGTGGTGGGGCGAACAAATGAAAGTCCGTCCCGGGGCCGTCGAGCAGAAAATCGAATTCCCCGCCGCCAATCGCAGCCTCACCTCGCATAAACGGAAGCTCTGAATTGACCTGGCCGGCAAACAAAAAGTTCACGCGACCATCGCGCCGGAGTGCCAACAAGTCGAGGGTGAGATCGGGATTGCAGCTCAAGCTGTAGGGATGCGGTTCGTCGGGTCGATGAGCAACGAGTTGTCCGATTACGTTGACGCCGCGGTCGAGAATGTATTGCAGGGCGTGGGTGTAGTTCGCGGAGATGTAGTTCTGTTGCGCATAGGGCGAGTCAAGCCACTGTCCGGCTTCGAAGAAAAACTCATTCACTTCGACATTTGGTGGCACGGTGCCGGCACGAATTGCGTTCGCGTAGTCGAGTGCCGGATAGCCGCCAAACACCCGTTGCGAGACGGGCTCGAGAAATCGGCGCTCCAGCTCGTTTTTTGTCCGCGGGACGACCAACGTCAACGCCGTGAAAATAGTGAGCCGGATCGATCGATCGGCCACGGCCTTTGCATAAAGCGCGTTGGCGATGTGGTTGGCCTTGCCGAGCCCAAGCGGCAGCGCCAGGACGACGGTTTTGCCGACTTTTGCAAGAATAGCGTCCGCCAGCCGTGTGGCATCATCGAAGGCTGAAGGAGCCGAATTGGAACGACTCATTTCATCCCATTCCAACCAACGTCCGGCTGGAATCTTGCCCCGTAAATCGATGCGAGGCGCGCCAGTGTCTGGCGGACGTCGTCAAGCCCGCGTGTTCTCGCGTAATGCATTGGGCCCCCGCGAAATGGCGCAAAGCCGGTCGCAAATATCATGGCACCGTCGACGATGTCTTCATCGGGAACGACGCCCTCTCGCAAACAGGTAACACATACATCAAGCATCGGCAGGATGAGGCGGTCGGTGCTATCGGCCGGTGGCGAAATGGCAACGTGAGCTTTCACGGCATGGCCGTCTTTCCATTCGTAGAAGCCCTTGCCGGACTTCTTGCCGAGCTCACCTTTTGCAACTTTGTCCTTGAGCCACTGGGGGGCGTCGGGCATTTCACGCTTGAGGCTCGCGCGCAGCATTTCGGCAACGTGGAGGCAAATATCGAGGCCGACCTGGTCGGCAAGCTCGATTGGTCCCATCGGCATGCCGAAATCCTCCGCTGCCCTGTCGATGGTCTCTTTCTTGATGCCCTGGTCGAGCATCACCATTGCTTCGAGTAAATAAGGCGTCAGTGCGCGGTTGACCAAAAAACCGGGGGCGCTCTTCACCGGTGCGGCAAGACGGTCGATTCGGCCCAAAAATGCGCACACTGCCGGTTGGACGTCATCCGCTACCTTGTCATGGCGGACAACCTCGACAAGCTCCATGCGTGAAACCGGGTTGAAGAAGTGGACACCGATGAGCCGCTCCGGCCGTTTCAACCCCTCGCGCAGTTGCTCCAGCGGGATGCTCGACGTGTTGGTGGCCAAAATCGCGCCGGCCTTCATCTTCGGCTCGATGCTTGCATAAACCTTCTGCTTCAGGGTTAGCGTTTCCGGTACGGCTTCAATGATGAGGTCGGCTGACGCCACGCCTTCGCCCCGCAGATCCGGCATAAGACGGTCAAGGGAATCCCGGATCCTGCGGCGGTTGTCGCGGCCGATCTTTCCATAGAGCTCGGCGGCGCGCTTGATTGCGCCTCCAATCGGCTCCGCCTTCATGTCGGCAAGGCTGACGGTGAATCCGTGCCATGCACACCAGGCTGCTATGTCGCCGCCCATCGCGCCGGCGCCAATCACGTGGATACGTGTGGCATCCCATTTGCCGCTGGCGAGGCTTTTCAGGTTATTGCGGAGGAAGAAAACGCGCACCAGGTTCTGCGCGGTCTCGGTGACGAGCAGCCGTGCGAAGGATGAGATTTCCGCTTTCTGCATCGCTGCAGCGCTGCCGCCATGTTCCGCCCAGAGATCGATCAGCGCATGCGGCGCTGGGTAAAACTTCTTTGGCGCTTTTTTCTCCGTTTCGCGGCGCATGCGCGGTGCCAGCAGAGCGCGCGCCGGCGCCGAGTTAAGAAGGCCGACGAGCAGTCCGGGCTTGTGCGATTTCAGCGAGCCGTCGACAGCGGCTTTGACGGCGCCGCGCACATGCCGTTCCTGCGTGACGGCATCGACGATACCGAGCGATTTGGCGGCGCGGGCACGCTGTGTCTTGCCGGTCAGCATCATCGTCATTGCCTGCACCGGATTGATGAGACGAGTGAGGCGGACCGTGCCGCCAAGTCCGGGATGCAGACCGAGTAATACCTCGGGAAAGCCGAAGCTGGCATCATCGATCGCGATGCGGCGGTCGCAAGCGAGCGCCACCTCGAGGCCGCCGCCAAGGCAATAGCCATGAATGATCGCAATCGTCGGCAACGGGAGACGGTCAAGCCGATCGAGGACGGCGTGACCGCTCGCGATGAGAGTCTCGATTTTTGCCGGGTCGGTGACGCCGCGGAATTCATTGATATCGGCGCCGGCGATGAAGCCGCTTTGCTTGGCCGAGCGGATGACGAGCCCCGGTGGCCGATCCTGTTCGATTTTCGCTAAGGCCGCATCGAGCTCCGCCAGCACGTCTTCTGAAAGCGTGTTGGTGCCCGTGCCTTTTTTGTCGAGCACAAGCCAGACGATGCCGTCCTCATCGCCGCGCATTTGCCAGTGCACCCAGGAGCCATCGCTCTTTCCCTCGGCCGTGAATGGCCCAAGTTCGAGATTGCGACTGCCAAGGACGTCGAGGACGGGTGCGTGCGTTTCTTTCATGTCTAACCTTAGATCGCTTCGATCAACATTGCGCCGCCTTGACCACCGCCAATGCATTCGGTCGCGATGCCGCGTTTGAGTCTCAGCCGATGCATGGCATTGATGAGGTGCAGTACAATGCGATTGCCGCTGGCTCCGACTGGGTGCCCGACGCCAATGGCGCCACCGTCGATGTTGAGGCGGTCGCGTGGGATACTGCCGGCAGCGCCGGGAAGGCTCAGTGCGTTGCGGCAGAATTCCTCGTCTTCCCAGGCCGCGAGGCAGCCCAGCACCTGTGCGGCGAACGCCTCATTCAATTCCCACAGATCAATATCGCTAAGCGCGTATTTGTGGCGTTTCAGGATTTCGGTCGAGCAGAATACCGGCCCAAGACCCATAACCGAGGGATCGAGCGCCGACCATTCGCTATCGAGAATGACGGCTTTCGGTTCCAGCTTGTGTTCCTTCACAGCGTCTTCCGACGCCAGGATCACCCACGACGCGCCGTCGGTGATTTGTGAGCTGTTGCCGGCGGTGACTTTACCCCACGGGCGCTCGAAGGCGGGCTTGAGTTTTGCGAGACTGTCAACGCTGCTGTCAGGACGCACGCCATCGTCGTGGTCAAAGACCGTGCCGTCACGTGCAAATAGGGGCTCGACCTCGTTTGCAAGCCAGCCCTCCTTTTGTGCGTTCGCAAGTCGATGCTGGCTTTCGGCGGCATATTCGTCAGCTTGGCGCCGCGAAATATGAAACAGATGCGCCACGAGCTCGGCGGTCTGTCCCATATTGAGGTCGGTGATGGGGTCGGTGAGGCCGCGTTCAAGGCCGATGACGGGCTTGAAAAAAGATGGCCTGACGCCAAGCAACGCGACGAGCCTCGCCCATATATTCCGTGCGCCAAACATGCGCGCATACCACTCGACCGCATTGTGATTGAACACCAAAGGCGCATGGCTGAGCGATTCCGCGCCGCCGGCAAGGACGAGATCCATCGCGCCTTCTCGGATGTATCGATAAGCCGTGTCGATCGATTGCATGCCCGATCCGCAATTGATCTGCACGGTGAAGGCCGTCATGGTCTCGCCCATGCCAAGACGCAGCGCGGCGACACGCGCCGGATTCATCTCGTCGGCAATGACGTTGACACAGCCAAGAATGACCTGGTCGAAGGCATCGGGCGCGAATGGCTGACGCAGCAGCAGCGGACGGCCACATTGCACGGCAAGATCGACCGGCGTGAAAGGCCCCGGCTTGCCGCGCGCCTTGATGAAAGGGGTGCGGCTTCCGTCGACGATATAGACGGGGCGCCCTGCTACTCCGCCGCCGGCCTGTGGACCTTCGCTTGCGATGACACATCTCCGTTTTTGGGCAACCCGCGCAAGGCCAGTTCTTCCGGCGAGAAATCATTGACAGCAATTGCCGCCGACACCGCTTCGGCCGCCGCTCGTAGTTGCGCAGTCTCCTCGGCATTGATCGTGCCAGCGGCGAGTGCCTGATCGATATCGCGCACCCGCGCGGCATGCATGCGATCCCGAATTGGCTGTACAGCAACGGTCTTCGCAAAGGCGCGCTTGACGAGCGCTACACCATCGTCCCCATCTATGCTGGGCTGATACAGGCCGGCCGTCAGTCGTTCGCGTGCCGGGCAGGGATTTGTGATGATTGCCGCAGCGGCCTGCGTGACGCGATCGGTGGGGCCCCGCGTGCTCGGGCTGAGGGGCTGAATAAGGAGGCGCATTAGCCAGGCCACCGGGCGCACCGGAAAATTTCCGATGATTTCGTCAAATCGCATCGCGATGACAACAAAACTCGTTTCCATGCACCATTCGAGCAAGGGCAGATCATCCGCTTGGCGGCCTTCATCGTTCCAGCGTTTGAGTATGGCGCTCGACAGATAGAGCTCGGAAAGAATGTCGCCGAACCGGGCGGAAATCATTTCCTTACGTTTCAGTCCGCCACCGAGGCTGAGCAGCGCAAGATCAACGGCGAGCGCGAATGCCGAGGAATAACGACTGAGCTGTCGATAAAACGGCGTGGCCGCGCCGGCGTCGGGCGCAGGTGAAAACAGGCCGCCGGTCCATGACCTCACCCAAGTGCGAAAAGCATTGGCGGAGCTGTGCCCGACATGGGCCCAAAAGACGTTGTCGAATGCGTCGAGCCCGCGCTCGCGATCGGCGTCCTGCAACGCTGTCATTTCTTTCAGCAGATAAGGATGACTGCGGATCGCGCCCTGACCGAACTGAATGAGGCTCCGCGTGACGATGTTGGCGCCTTCGACGGTGATGCCAATCGGCACACCACGATAGAGGCTGCCCAGATAATTGAGGGGGCCTTCAATGATGCCCTTGCCGCCATGCACGTCCATTGCATCGTTGACGGAGATGCGCATGCGCTCGGTCGCTTGCGCTTTCATAATGGCAGTGACGACAGCCGGGTGGTGTCCGTCGTCCAGCGCAGCACAGGTCATGCGGCGCGCCCCATCAAGCAGATAAGCAGTCGCCGCCATGCGTCCGAGCCGCTCCTGGATCGCCTCGAACCTTGAGATCGAGACGTGGAACTGCTCGCGCACGCGCGCGTAGGCGCCGGTGAGGTCAGCCGTAAATGCGGCACCCGCTGCCGACAGCGAGGGAAGTGAAATGCCGCGGCCGGCGGCAAGCGCGCTCATCAGCATCTTCCAGCCTTTACCGCACTGTTCGACGCCACCGATGACGTGATCCATCGGAATGAAGACGTCGTGCCCCCAATTCGGGCCGTTCTGGAAGACGTGCATGGCGGGCAAATGGCGTCTGCCAATACTGATACCGGGCAAGTTGGTTGGCACCAAAGCGAGGGTGATCCCGATGTCCGTCTGCTGGCCGATGAGGTGATCCGGATCGCGTAGTTTGAAGGCGAGGCCAAGCACGGTCGCAATCGGTGCGAGCGTGATGTAGCGCTTGTGCCAGTTGAGACGAATGCCGAGAACGTCGCGCCCCTCGAAGGTCCCGCGGCAGACCACGCCGAAGTCGATCATCGAGGCGGCGTCTGAACCGGCCTCCGGACTGGTCAGCCCGAAGCAGGGGACTTCTTCTCCCCGTGCAAGTCGGGGCAGCCAATAATCCTGCTGCGCCTTGGTACCAAACTGCAGCAGCAGTTCACCTGGGCCGAGCGAATTTGGCACCATGGCGGTGACGGCAGCGCTGATCGAACGGGACGATAACTTGCGAATGACTTCCGAATGGGCGTAGGCGGAAAAGCCAAGGCCACCGTATTTTTTCGGGATGATCATCGCGAAAAATCTGTTCGCCTTGAGAAACTCCCAGACCTCCGCCGGCAGGTCGTGCAACTCCCAATTTATCTTCCAGTCGTCGAGCATCCCGCAAAGCTGCTCGACGGGCCCGGCCAGGAATTTCTGCTCCTCGTCGGACAGTCGCGCGGGCTTGAACGCTAATAGCTTTTTCCAATCCGGGTTCCCGGAAAACAAATCGGCATCCCACCAAACGTCGCCTGCCTCTATGGCTTCGCGCTCGGTGTCCGACAGCGTCGGCAGGGCATGCTTCGCAGCCCGGAATATAGGCTTCGTGATCAAGTTCCGGCGCAACGAGAAGTTTGGCATTGGCGTCTGACGTAAAGGGTGACGATGATCAAATCACGGCGGCCGGCATCGTTCCCGTAAGACTATAGGTTTGTCGCGGCGGTAGGCTTACAATTTATTGTGTCTGCACCGGTTTTTGGACTCATGTTTGACACCCTCCGAGAGCATATCAGTCGCGCCATCCTTCGATATTTGTCCAAGCCGACAACGCGTTACGCCCCCTTCTTTTCTCCCGAACCAGCGGTCTTCCAGCAGGCACTGCGACCGGGCGATGTCGTACTGATAGAAGGCAACACCCGTCTCAGCGCTGTCATTAAATTTCTTACACAATCGACGTGGTCGCATGCGGCGCTCTATCTGGGTGAGCCGGAAGAGAGCCAGGCCCAGGGCCAACCGGCCGGCAGTGAGCCGAATAATCTCCTGGAGGCCGGTGTCGAGCACGGCGTTACCACGGTGCCGCTCTCGAAATATTTCAATTTCAACAAGCGCATTTGCCGCCCGGTGGGCTTGAGCGCGGAGAGCCGGCAGAAGGTCATCGACTATGCTTTGGCGCGGTGCGGCAAGCTGTATGACTCAAAGCAGATCATCGACTTGGGGCGCTATCTGTTTCCGTACCCGCCGGTGCCCGTATGGTTTCGCCGGCGCATGCTGGCGATCGGCAGCGGCGATCCAACCAGGGCCATTTGCTCAACACTCATCGCAGAAGCATTTGCCTCGATACATTATCCAATCCTGCCTGAGGTCAAAGTCGTCAACGGAAAAACATATGGAGTCGCGCCATTCGTGCAGAGCGAGGTGGAACATATTCGCAAGCATGGGCTCTATACCCCGCGTGATTTCGATGTCTCACCGTATTTCGCGATCGTCAAACCCATGCTCGACGACGGCTTCGACTACCATAAACTGGTGTGGGGCCCGCCGAACATTCCGCTCGACACGCCGGTTCCGAAGGCAGATTAGCGAGCGGGTTGCGCTTGTGAACCAGCGCCCTGCGGTGGGACCGGTTGAGGCCGGCCATCGGCACCGACGGCGACGTAGGTGAATATGCCCTCGGTCACTTTTATCTGTTCAGTACCCAAGCCGCGGCGAACCCAGCTTTCAATTTTGACGGTAATCGATGTGTTGCCGACACGCTCGATGTTGCAGAAACAGCTGACCTCATCACCGACCATGACCGGACGATGAAATTCCATGCTGGTGATGGCAACCGTAACGACACGGCCGCAGGCGCGTCGCGTCGCTATCGTGCCCCCCGCAAGGTCCATTTGACACAGCAGCCAACCGCCGAAAATGTCGCCATGTGGATTGGTATCGGCAGGCATTGCGATTGTGCGCACAGCGGGCTCGGTCTTCGGTGCAGGTCCGTCGCCGGGCAGTTTTGAGGGTGAATCGGCCATGGCTGGTTATAACGCACATTTCAAATGCCGGTCAGTGGCAACATTTGCTAGCGCGGGGGGATCTGGATGAACTCCGCGAGCTGTTCCGGAGTGAGCGGCTTTTCCAGAAACTTTCCGGCGACCGCGTCCTGCATGACTAGGCCGACATCGGACAATTCATCCGGATTCAGCGCCGATTTCGGATTGAATTCGTCGCGCTGAAATTCGACCAGGCTTTCGGGCATGCTCATGGACTCGGAATAGTATTTCACTGCGAGCGGATTGGAGTACATCCAGTCGAGCGTCTCGCGATAGCCGCGCATGAAGCGCAGCATTACGTCGTAACGCTCCTTCAATGCATTGGCATTGACGACTTCGACCCGCACCGTCTGACGGCGCATTGAAGGGACGTCGCTACCGCGCATCAATACGCGGATGGTCTTGGTCTGCAAATCCTTCAGCCCGAACGGTGCTACCGACCAGCCGATGTCGATCTGTCCCGACATCGTCATCGTGAACGTCCCGGGCGGCCCACCGGTTTGGGTCGGTTTTGCCTTAAGACCGTAATGGGCGATCAGCGCGCGCAACACGCTATCGGAGGTCGAACCATTGGTCGAATAGGCAATCGTTTGCTTGTCGGTGATGTCTTTCACGCTTTTGATCCGCGAATCGGCGGGCACAAACCAATAGATGTCTTCCACACCGGTATAGGCCGCGGCCAAGACGCGCACCGGCGCGCCCTTGGCGAAAGCGCGCATGGCACCGGGGGTGCCGACGCCGATTCCGATATCGGCGCTGCCGGAGATCACCGCCTGCAAGGTCTCGCCGGCGCCTTGCGTGCCGTAATTTTCTAGAATGATACCGTGCTTCTGAAAAATTCCCGCCTTCATGCCAAGCGTGGGCACCTGATTGGCCCAGGCATCGATCTGGCCGACCGCAACTTTGATCGTATCCTGTGCGCTGGCCGGCGCGGCAAAGCCAGACGACACGACGGAAAGAATCGCCAAGAAGCTCCGCAAAGATCTAAACGTGTCGCTTTTCACGGTCTTTCTTTCGTGGTGTCACCTACGTCTCCGAAACCACGACTTTAGAAAATTCCCGGCTGCAAGGAAAACAGGCAGAGCAGGGACCATCCGCTACTGTCCCAGCCACCGAATGCCATCGCCGCCTGCCGGTACCTCCCTTAAACTATCCAGTTCAATTGATAGTCGCGAGCAGTAACGAGCATTTGAACCAGATAAACAATAGCAATCCCGCTTCGCAAAGCGATAAGCTTAGACGAAAGGGAGTAACACATGCGTAAAAGATTGATCATTGCGGCCGCGGTACTCGCAGTCGCAGGTTCGAACGTTCAAGCTCAAGTGGATCTTAGTACTTATGCGGATGCCGAAGGGTTCCTAGACGTTCAGGCTTTGACTTGCGCTCAGCTTGCAAACACGTGGCAAGGTGATGCCGATATGCTCGCCTCATGGTACAGCGGTTGGTACAACGGGCTCGCAAAAAAACATTACATGGATATTCGAAAGGGCAAAGAAGCCGAACATGAAGTGATTGTGTACTGTAAGGCACATCCCGAACTGCGGATTATTCAGGCCATGGACGTGGTTTTCAAGAATATGCGGCAAAGGCTCGGTATTGAAGTGAAGTAAGGTTAGATCAACCATCGGGAAATTTTGAGGGATCGCCCGAGATCGCAATCTAAATTACGTGAATCCGTTTTGAGAGACACGGCTTCATCAAGGCGCAGTACTCTCCGGATGCTTCCAGAGCATCTGATGCAATAAGGGGTCGCGTGCATGTTACCGAACAAAAAATTTCAGCTTCTTCTCTGCATGTTTTTTACGGTGGCTATTCCGGCAGCAGGTCTCGCTAAGCCCGTACACGTCGGTGACTCTGGATTAAAAAATGCTGTCATTCTGATTATCCGGCACGCCGAGGATCCCGATAGCGGCTCGAACCTGTCGCCTATCGGCAGCGCGCACGCCAGAGCGTACGTAAACTATCTCAAGACTTTGACGGTGAACGGTCGACCTTTCAAACTGGACTATCTGTTCGCCACCAAGGATTCCACCAACAGTCAACGTCCGCGCCTAACGGTTGAACCGATCGGCCGGGCCCTCGGGCTACCAGTTGACGATCGCTTCAAGAATAAGCGATTTCTAGACTTGGTTCAGGAAATTCAAAGCCTTCCAGAGGGCCAAAACATTTTGATCTGTTGGCATCACGGGACAATTCCAAACTTGCTACGCGCGCTAGGTGCTGACCCAATGACTGTGCTTCCCAACGGCAAATGGCCCAATGACGTGTACGATTGGCTAATCGAGTTGAGTTACGACGAGAATGGTCGCTTGGTTCAAAGC
>Ga0075021_10000888_pt1 | contig 15368 bp, 12 predicted proteins | sample ColStrG_CSR_2012_FD_72749 | JGI IMG/M metagenome (GOLD analysis project Ga0075021, IMG submission 72749) | Freshwater sediment microbial communities in response to fracking from Pennsylvania, USA - Cold Stream Run_MetaG_CSR_2012 | ecosystem: Environmental > Aquatic > Freshwater > Creek >...
GGTGCGATCCGAGCGGCGGCGGACGACAAAGATGTCAAGGCGATCCTGTTCCGAGTGGATAGTCCCGGAGGTTCGTACGTAGCTTCCGACACTATCTGGCGCGAGGTGGTGCGCGCACGGCAGGCGGGCAAGCCGGTCATTGTTTCGATGGGCAATCTCGCCGGGTCCGGCGGGTATTTTGTTGCGATGGCCGCCGACAAAATTGTCGCGCAGCCCGGGACCATCACCGCGTCGATCGGGGTGCTCGGCGGCAAGATGCTGACTTCCGGCCTGTGGGAAAAAGTTGGACTCTCCTGGGACGAAGTTCACCAGGGCGCCAGCGCCACCATGTTCACCGGCACGCACGATTACACGCCTGCCGAGTGGGCACGATTCCAGGCGTGGCTGGACCGCGTGTATGTCGACTTCACCGGCAAGGTTGCCGAAGGACGCAAGCTGCCGAAAGAAAAAGTATTGGAGATTGCGAAAGGACGGATCTGGTCGGGACAGGATGCGAAGAATCTAGGACTGGTCGATGAACTCGGAGGCTACGACACAGCACTGAAGCTGGCGAAGAAGGCAGCCAGCATTCCCGACGGGGACGATGTGAAGATCGTGGTTTACCCGCGCCCGAAAACTTTGTTCGAAGCTTTGCTTCAGCGCCGCGGTCCGGACAACAGCGACAAGGAAGCTGTTGCCCAAACCCTGGCACGCATTCTCCAGGACGTGCAGCCCGTCGCGCGCGAACTGAACGCGGTCGGAATTACGGGCAACGGGAAGGATCAGGACGAAGTGCTGAAGATGCCGGAAATGGAAGTGGGAAAGTAAGTCCTACAAGCCGAGTTTCTTGACTTCCTCGTTGTAATACTTGCGGTAGAGGATGTCCCACTCCTGGGAGCCTTCGAGGATGGTGCGTTTCTGGCTTTCGATTTTCTGGCGAGCGGCTTGATCGATGCGCGCTTCCTGCAGGAGCAGTTCTTCGAGAATCTTGCGGACTTCGAGGCGGATGGTGTTCCGGTCTTCGATGAAGTCGACCTGATCCATCTCGGCCACGGCGTCGGTGACCACGTGGGCCAATTTGTTGACTTTGTCGCGGCTGATTCGCACGCTTGCTTTGCCCTCAGAGAACAGCTTTGTATTTCTTGACCAGTTCGGTCTTCACTTTGCGGAACATTTCCTGATAGTTGGCGCCGCTTTTTTGCATTTCTTCGGAATAGGCCTCGAGAATCACGCGCACTTCATCGTTGATGCGGTCTTCGAGGGACAACTCATCGAGCATCGCCGAATGAACCTTCTCGGAAAGGGCAGGCAAGGCCTTAGTCTCAATCAGACCGCTGGCCACCAGTTTTTTGGAAACTTCGCGGGCCAGGTAGCCCACATATTCTTTGGAAAAGAGCATGATGGAAAGACGTTTTCGTGAAACGGAATTTTAACATAACAGGGCGGAGGCGGAGTGCAGTGGCGATTGGTTCCTTGCAAGCCGTACAATATCTCGGACCTTATGTCTCCCTATCCAGACGACCTGACACTGATGAAAGACGACATGACGGCCTTCATCGAGGGCCAGGGCATGCGCCGGTTCTTCGGCTACGTCGAGGCAGAGGAGATTCCCAGCATTCCATGGGAGTCGGGGCAGAATCCCGATGGCTGGAAGGATTTCGTGGAACTCGCCAAATCCTCGGGCGCGCCTTTTCTGACCATGCATTCCTGGGCGCTCGACCGCGAAGAACTCGACCGCCTCACGCAGCGCCTGACCGACGGAGACTACACCGCCGAGGAAGATCTGGAAGAAGCGCGCTGGTTGAAAACCTATGTTGGCAAGACGGGCTTCGTACAGTTGGGATGGGCCTACCAGGGATGCGTCTTTGTCTATGAAGCGGGCACGGAGTGGTACGACCACTACCAGAGACTTCGCGAATTGGCGGATGACGTGGGCGGCTTCATGATCGACGAACCGGATCAGGACGAAGAGCGGTAAGGCCGATTGCAGAAGTGAAAGACGCTCTAGACCGTCTCGATGATTGTGATTTCGTTCGCGATCTCGGATGCGAGCATTTTGGCGTCGGCGGGGAAAAGGTTGCGGGCTGGCTCAGGAAACTCGGCGAGAACCTCGGCATAACTGCGAGGGGAGCGATACCTGACGACGGTCAGGCCAAGCGCATCGGTGAGCGCGCAGCTGGGCGGGATCAACGAAGCTGCCCCCCGCACGCGTTTTTCCGGATCGTGGTGGCAGGCCGTGATTTCGAGGAAGCCCTCGGGAAGGCCCCACGCTGTGACCAGTGAACGTCCTGCCTGACAGTGATCGATTCCGCATAATTCCCGTTCACTCTGGAGAAGCTCCTGGGATCCATCCGCTCCGCGCTTGATGACGCGAGCGTAAGACTGGGGCATAGTCGTCGCCAGAGCGACTCGGCCGATGTCATGCAGAATGCCTGCGGTGTAGGCGAGATCCTTGTCGAGCGAACTCCACTTCGCAGCCCGCTCGGCGATGATTGCGCAAGCAACGCTGTGACGCCAACACAGCTGCATGAGCGGCGTGAACGAATCCTTGAGATACGCCTTTAGACCAACCGTGATGACCACGCTCTTGAGGCGCCGGAAGCCGAGCAGCATCGATGCCTGGAGCACGCTGGTGACGTTCTTGGAAAAAGCAACCAGAGGAGAATTGGCGATCCGGAGGACCGCAGCTGAAAATGCGGGATCGGAGCGGATGAGATTGCAGAGTTCAATCAAAGATGTGTCGGCGCCCGACATCAAGTTGAGCGCCTTCAGGGCGACTGCCGGGAAGGGCGGAAGGCTGTCGGGGTCCCACCGAAGTTCTGCCGGTTCCGCCGCTTTGGATGTGCCCGTTGCCAGAGTCATTAGTATTTCCGCGACCTGGAGATTTGGCGCTCCCGCGCCGAAAACGCTCAAGGCACGGGCCGGGGCTCCAGGGGTTCCCCGAACTAGTTACATCGGCAGGATTGGCGTGTTTCTTGAACGACGCAGTGGATTGAGGGGTATCCCCGCTTCGTGAAGTAGGTCCCTGAGGAGTCCGTGCCATAGCGTCTCTTTCGCCCCGCAGGGGCTGACTCTTGCTCCCCTTTCTCCCCACGGCTTACGCCTTGGGCTGCGCTCTTACACCGCTTCGCGGCTTAATAGGGCCCGCAAGACTGCAGACCCCTCGTCGCTTTCGTCTCTAGGGATGACTAACGCTAAAGGCAAACGTTACAAGCTGTTAATCTGGATGATTCCGAGGGTACTCATGCGATGGGTCTCCAAGGCGACGAATGTTCCAAAGGCGCGAGTGCTGGCCGCCGCGCTGGTCGATCTGAATCTGAAAGTCCCTGCGAACGCTTTGCTGGTCCTTGCCGATCTGCTGGTCCGGCGCGGGATTGAAGAGCCGGAAGCGGCGGCGCGATTTCTTTCGCCCCAACTGTCCCATCTTCACGATCCGCTGCTGATGAGTGGGATGAAGGCGGCGCTGGACCGCCTGGAAGGGGCGGTCGAGCGTAAAGAGAGAGTTCTGATTTACGGCGACTACGACGTCGATGGCACGACCGCCATCGTCATCCTTAAGACGGCGATCGAGTTGTGCGGCGGGTCGGCCGATTTTCACGTGCCCCATCGCATCCGCGAGGGCTACGGCATGCGGGACGAAGTGATTGAACGGGCCGCGGCCGATGGCGTGCGACTGATCATCAGCGTCGACACCGGCATCCGCGCATTTGCGGCTGCCGAAACCGCGCGGCGCACTGGCGTTGACCTGATCGTCACCGACCATCATCTGCCCGGACACGAAGGCCTGCCGCAGGCGCTCGCCGTCGTCAATCCCAATCAGGATGGATGCGAGTATCCCTGCAAGTATCTTTGCGGCGCGGGAGTGGCGTTCAAACTCGCGCAGGGATTGATGCAGCGGCGGCTCGATACAAAGGACCAGTCGCGGCTGCTGATGTCGTTTACAAAGGTGGTGGCGATTGCGACCATCGCCGACGCGGTGCCGCTGTTGGGCGAGAATCGCGTATTCGCGAAGCTTGGACTGGATGGTTTGCGGCGTCCGGTCAACGTGGGGCTGAAGGCGCTGCTCGAAGTGGCGAAGCTCGGCGACGGACGCGCACTAACGGCGACGGAAGTCGCTTTTCGCATCGCGCCTCGGCTGAATGCCGCAGGACGCATGGATCTGGCTCGCGATGTTGTCGATCTGTTCAGCGTGAGAGACCTCGAACGTGCCCGCGACATCGCTGGACGGCTGGATCAGCTCAACGCCGCACGTCAGGATGAGGAACGGCGCATCATGGAAAGCATCGAGCGACGACTTGACGAAGAGCCTGCGTTGCGAGAAGCGTACTGCGTCGTCATCGATGGCGAGGGCTGGCATCGCGGCGTAATCGGGATTACGGCGACGCGGGTGGTGGAACGCTACGGGCGACCAACGTTGATCCTCTCCGTCGAAGGCGAAGAGGCGCATGGCTCGGGGCGATCCGTCCCTTCGTTTCATTTGCTGAACGCACTGGGGTCGTGCCATGAGTTGTTTTCCCGCTACGGGGGGCACGCGCACGCGGTCGGCTTCGCGCTGCCCAGCGACAATGTGCAGAAATTGCGGGAGCATCTCGATACGTATGCTCGCACTCGGCTCACGCTCGCCGATTTGGAACCACAACTGGAGTTTGACCGGGAGTTGGGGCTGGAAGAAGTGACGCCGGAGTTGCACCGGGCTCTGAGTCTGCTGGAGCCGTTCGGGATGGAGAATCCTGAGCCAGTTTTCAGCGCGCGAGACGTGCGACTGATCGGGCCTCCGCAGGCGGTGAAGGAGAAGCACGTGCGGCTTCGTGTTGCGCCGGCAACTGAGACGGATGCCTGCGGGACGCCGGCGCTCCGTGAAGGCTTCACGCCGCGTTGCCACCCGGACTCGGCTGCGATTCCGAAGAGACGAGCTGAGGAAGGGATCGCGATCCAGGCGATGGAGGAGCCGGGCCCCGTCTCGGCGGGGCCGAGCCCCGTCGCCACCCAATCTTCGTGGCGCAGGAACATCGCCTTCAGAGCGATGGGCTGGGGTCTGAAAGAATCCTGCGATCGGTTGCAGCTGCTGGCGGGAGATCGACTGGACGTCGCGTACTCGGTTGGCATGAACGATCATCCAGAGTTTGGCGGGTTGGAACTGACGCTGCGGGATGTCGTTCGACGCCGCCGGGACTGACTTGGCGGGGTTGTGCCACGTCGGGCGAGCACGCCGCTTTACAGTTTCCTGGGAAACCCTTATAGTGCCCGCCATGAACGGAACCTTCTTTTGCACTCGATGCGGCGCTCAGAATGCGGCGGGCGCTCAGTTTTGCGGTAAGTGCGGAGCTGCCATGAACACGGCGGTGGTCCCTGCTCAGATGCCTGCTGGCATTGCTGCGCCTATCGCGGCGCCACCGGCTGCGAATTCCTATCCGCCGGTGGCGGCGTATCCCGGTGCTGTGCCCTACCAGCCGGCGGCTCCGTTTGGCGGGGTGCGTTACGGCGGGTTCTGGATACGGTTCGTAGCGGCGATTATTGACGGAATCATTGTGCAAGTCGTGGTGATGCCGCTCAGCTTTGTGGCTGGGGGCGTGAGTGGGTTCGCGGGTGTGATGGGCGGTGTTCCGCGCTCCGGGTTGCCCATTCTTGGCGGGTTGATCGGCTTCGTGATCGGTGTCTTTGGAACCTGGCTGTACGAAGCTCTGATGGAAAGTTCAACTCGGCAGGCAACGCTCGGAAAGATGGTGTTTGGGATGAAGGTCACAGACCTTGGCGGCAATCGAATCTCGTTCGGCCGCGCCACGGGCCGTCACTTTGGTAAGTGGGTTTCCGCGTTGATTTTGGGAATTGGATACATCATGGCCGGGTTCACCGAACGCAAGCAGGCGCTACACGACATGCTGGCGGGAACGCTGGTGCGAATTGCTTGAGGTCAGAGGTGAGAGGTCAGATTGCAAAAGTTTAAGCCCTCATCGGATGTCGCGTTAACCTCTGCAATCTGACCTCTCACTTCTGCAATTGGAAACTTCCTTCCTGTAATTGCCTGCCCGCTTTCCATATAGACTGAGAACATCATGGTGCTCCCCGTTTCCCAGCTCCGGCGGTGGTTTGCCGCGGGCGCGATCCTGGCGGTCGCGATTGTGGCGGGGATGTACCTGTACGCGCGCTGGCGCGTGCGCAATGTGGTGCACGAAGTTCCGCAGAAGATCGGCCTCGACATTCAGCAAACTGCCCAAGGCTTTTCGATCTCGAAGTCCGAAGAGGGGCGAACGCTGTTCCGGGTGGACGCGTCCAAGGCGGTGAAGTTCAAAATGGGCGGGGTGACTGAGCTGCACGACGTCAGGATTGTCGTATATGGGAAAGATGCCAGCCGTTTTGATCGCATCGCGGGGGACGACTTCGAATTCGATCCTGCATCGGGCGATGTGACTGCGAAGGGCACGGTGAAGATTGATCTGGAGGGGAATCCTCAGGGTCTGGAGCATCCGGATCAGGCGCCGCCGGAGGAAATGAAGAACCCGATTCACGTGGAAGCCAGCGGCCTTGCCTTCAACAGCAAGAACGGCAACGCTTCGGCCAGTGGGCGGATTGAGTTTCAGACACCGCAGGCTTCGGGGTCGGCGGTGGGGATCGAGTATGTTTCGAAGACGGGTACGCTGACGCTGCTCTCGGATATCGCGATGGATGTGAGCCGTCCGCAGTCGGCGCGGCTGACGGCTGAGCGCGCGATGATTACGAAGATCCCGCGGCAGATTGTGTTGAGCCGCCCGCGCGTGGCCCATGATCAGCGGCGTCTGCAGTCGGAGCGGGCGACGTTCTTTCTGCACGAAGACAATACGGTGGATCGCATTGTGGCGGAGGGCGACGTGGAGAGCGCGATTCATGGGGCTTCGGAGGCGACCGCTCGCGCCGACCGTGGGGAACTTCTTCTGACCGGATCGCGCAATCTGCTGACCATGGCGGTGCTGAGCGGCAACGTGAAGCTGGTTTCGCAGGGTGATCGGCCAGCGGAGGCTGCGGCGGGACGCGTCACGCTGCACTTTGCCGGGAAAGAGCTTCTACAGACAGTTCATGCTGAAGAAGGCGTGAAGCTTACTCAGAAGAAGGTTGATTCGGGGGCGGCCGGTGGACGGGCGGGGGCGCCCGTCACTCCATTATCTGCGGATGCGCAGGAAGTTGAAATGAGTGCGCCGGTGATGGACTTCGTTGTGAAAGACGGGCATCTGCTGGAAAGCGCGGTCACCAGCGGGCCTCCGCAGATTGTGATCAACCAGCCCGGAGCAAACCAGAGGACGGTCGTGACGGCTACCAAGTTCACAGCGAGCTTCACCGAACGCAATCGCCTCGCGGGTCTGCACGGCGCGCCGGACGCGAAGATTGTCAGCAGCAAGGCCGGCCAGCCGGATCGCATTTCGACCAGTCAGGCACTGGATGTTTCGTTTCGCCCGGAAGGCGGGATCTCGGCGATTGTGCAGCAAGGCGATTTGGCGTACGTCGATGGCGCGCGGAAAGCCTGGGCACAGCGGGCGACCTATAGTCCGGCGGATCAGATGCTGGTGCTGAACGGATCGCCGCGGGTGGTGGACGGCGGCATGACGACCACCGCCGAAGTCATGCGCATGAATCGCGGGACGGGTGATGCTATCGCCGATGGCAACGTTAAGAGTACGTATTCCGAATTGAAGGCACAGGCGGACGGCGGAATGTTTGCCACGGCGGATCCGATCCACGTGACCGCTCGGAGCATGACGGCGCACCGGTCGGCCGGGGTTGCAGTGTATAGCGGCAACGCCGTCCTTTGGCAGAATGCGAATGTTGTGCAGGCCCCGACGCTCGAGTTCGACCGCGAGCAGCGGTCGCTGGCGGCCAGAGGCACGGTCAGCCAGCCAGTTTCCAGCGTGCTGGTGCAAGCCGACAAGAGCGGGAAGACCACTCCGGTGACGATCACGGCGGCACACCTTACGTACAAAGATTCCGAGAGAAAGATCATTTTAGATGGAGGCGTGAGCGTGAAGGGAGGCGACGCGACAATGACATCACAGACGATGAACCTGTTCCTGGCGTCGCGCAGTCCGTCGCAGAGCAATTCCGAGCGAGGCGGCCCCGGACGGGTAGAGCGGATCCTGGCGCAGGACAAGGTCGTCATCACTCAGCCGACCCGGCACGCCACTGGGGACCAGCTGGTTTATACCGCCTCTGAAGAGAAGTTCGTCCTGACGGGCGGACCGCCTAGCATTTTTGATGCCGAACGTGGCAAAATTAGCGGCGATTCGTTGACTTTCTATAAACGCGATGATAGGGTGCTGGTGGAAGGAAGAGAAACGTCCCCGACGGTAACCAGGACGCAAGTGGCACGATAAATGCACACGCTGGCGACCGACGAAATCGGAAAGACCTATCGTGGCCGCCGCGTAGTAAACGGAGTAAGCCTGCAAGTGCAGCAGGGTGAGGTAGTTGGCCTGCTGGGACCGAACGGCGCCGGAAAGACCACCTGCTTCTATTCCATCGTAGGCCTGGTTCCTCCCGATACTGGTAGGGTGCTGTACGACGACGAAGATATCACTAGCGTTCCCATGTACTTACGGGCACGCCAGTACGGCATCAGCTACCTCCCACAGGAAGCTTCAGTGTTCCGCAAACTCACGGTTGAGGAGAACATCCTGGCCGTGCTGGAGGCCCAACCTATCTCCTGGCATGAGCGCCGGGAGAAGGCGGAGAAGCTGATTGACCAGCTGGGACTGGAGCATATCCGGCAAAATCGCGGATATGCGTTGTCAGGAGGCGAGCGACGCCGGGTTGAGATTGCGCGGTCGCTCTGCATCAACCCAACCTTTATTTTGCTGGACGAGCCGTTTTCGGGCATTGACCCAATCGCCGTGCTGGACTTGCAGAAGATCATTTCGGACCTGCGCGCCGGTGGCATCGGGATCCTGATCACCGACCATAACGTCCGCGAGACGCTGTCGGTGACGGACCGGGCGTACATTATCAATGAGGGTCGAATCTTCCGCTCCGGAACACCGGAGCAGCTGGGGAGTGACCCCGAGGTACGGCGGGTTTATCTGGGAGAGAGTTTCTCGCTGGTGTGAGGCGAGTCGCGAGAAGCGAGTGGCGTGTGGCGAGCAGTGCAAGTCTTTTTTGAGGCTGGAGCACGCCGCAGTGATTGAAACGCAGTTACCAAGGCTTGGCCGCACTGTACCTTCGTGCCGATCCAAGCGACCTTGGTGCATGAGAAGTTAGTAGTGAGTAACAAGTAGCGAGTCGCGAGTAGAAGCAACGGCGTAGAGCTTTTAGTCGCTACATGCTACTCGTGACTCGTGACTCAAAAATATGGTCCTTCTTCAACACAGGCTGAACGTAAAACTGTCGCAGCGGCAGATCCTGACCCCGGGGCTGGTGCAGATGGTCTCGGTGCTCGCGCTCAACAAGCTCGAACTCAAGGACATGATCAACGCCGAGATGGTTGAAAATCCTGTGCTCGAAGAACTGGAGGATGCCGTTCCGTTGCTGGATGATGTGGGGCGGCAGGAGGAAGAGCGCGACCGGCAAGCTGCGTTGGCAACCGGCACGGAAGAGAATCCGATTGCCGCGGTGGAGAAGAAAGACCCGTTTGAAGAGATCGATTTCGGCTCTTTCTTTCAGGAGTATCTCGATCCGGGCTACCGCAGCTCGGGCGAGATGGAAGAGATCGAAAAGCCGTCGTTTGAAAACTTCCTTTCCAAGCCGGGGAATCTGACCGACCACCTGATGTGGCAGTTGGGCGCAATTTCGGTCCGGCCGGCTGTCCACGAAGCTGCGGAATTGATCATCGGCAACTTGAATGAAGAGGGATACCTGATTGCCAGCGACGAAGAGTTGCTGGGAGCCACACCTCCCGCCGCGCCGGAAGCAGACGTCGAAGCGCAAGCCAAAATCGTAGACGAGGCGAAGACGCTGGGGCTGGATGCGGTCGCGGTGGAACTGGAAGGCGATCCGGTCGAGTCCGGCCTGGGAGCGCAGGATGACGCTCTGGGAGAAATTGCTGCTTTGATGCCGACGCTCCCTGAGAGCGAATCCGTCGCCGCGTATGCGACAACCGTGCCGGTCTCGGCCACCCACGGAGCTGCCGTCCAGTCCGCGCCTGAGCCACGAGTTGAGCTGGCAGCGCCGCCGGCACCGCCCCTGGGCGCCTCTATCCCGGTGCGCGCCGTAAGTTTTAGTCAGGCAGATCTGCACGAGGCTTTGGGCGTCGTTCGGCAGTTTGATCCTCCGGGCGTAGCCTGCCGGGACCTGCGCGAATGCCTGCTCTACCAGCTCCGCTACCATCTGGGGCAGTTGCAACTGCACAGAAACGGTAATGGCGTTAGCGAACAAGTGCTCAACGATGCGATTGCCGTTGTCGATCAGCACTTGCGAGCGGTGACGCTGAAGCAGTTCAAGGAAATCGCCCGCGCCATCGGGCGTCCGGTAGAGGCTGTGCAGGCGGCCCTCGAATACGTACGCACGCTCGATCCTCGCCCGGGGCTGCAATACAACAAAGTTCCGGCCCGGCTGATCGAACCCGACGTGGCGTTCATCAAGCATGGCGACGAGTGGCTGGTCATCATGAATGACGAAGACCTGCCACAGCTGCGCTTGAACCCATCCTACCGGCGCCTGCTGACCCGCGACGGCAATGACCGCGACACGCGCAACTACGTCAAAGAGCGCTACAAATCGGCCATCCAACTCATCAAGAACATCGAACAGCGCAAGCAGACCATCATGAAGGTGTGTTACTCGATCGTGGCGCGCCAACAGGACTTCCTCGAACGGGGTATCGACCAGTTGAAGCCCATGATGATCAAAGAAGTGGCGGAAGAGATCGGCGTGCATCCTTCCACCGTAAGTCGCGCGGTCGCCAACAAATATGCGCACACCCCGCAAGGCGTTTTTGAGTTGCGCTATTTCTTCTCGGAAAGCGTGCAGGGACCCGAGGGTGGCAACACATCGCTTTTGATCCTGAAACGTCGCGTCAAAAAGCTGATCGAGGACGAAGATCCCGCCCGGCCGCTGACTGATGAGCAGATCACACGCATCCTGCAATCGCAGGGCATCCAGGTCACCCGGCGTACGGTGGCGAAGTATCGGGAAGACATGAAGATTCCGAGTACGCATCAGAGAAGAGTGAAAAAGTGATTGAGGTCAGAGGTAAGAGGTCAGATTGCAGAAGTGAAGCCCAATTGCTTCCAGGCAAGGTTTTACTTCCGCAATCTGACCTCTCACCTCTGATTTTTTTTGCAGCCTGACTTCCGCCTCACTGGAGAGTGTAATGAACGTGGAATTCACCGGCAGGCAGTACGAAATCACCCCCACCATCCGCAAGGAAGTTGAAACCGGCCTCAATAAGATCCGCAAGATTCTGGGCGATAAGTTCGAAACCAAAGTGATCCTGGCGGTCGAAAAACACCGGCACAAAGCCGAGATCACGATCAGCCCGCGCAACGGCCCGCTGGTCGGCATCGCGCAGGCGACGGACATGCTCGCGGCGGTCAACGAGGCGTTCGATCACCTGCACAAACAGGCGCTGAAATATAAGACGAAATGGCTGAGCAAGAAGCGCAAGGCAGGGAAGAAATTCAACGGCGAAGGCGCTCAGGAAAGCCTGGAGGCGGCGGTCGGACTTTCCGAAAGCACTACCGTTGCCGTCACCGTGCACAAGTTTCCCTCGGTTGCGAAGAGCACCGAAGTCCACCTGGTGCACGCGAAAGATTCGGTGGCGCTGCGCCCAATGACCCTCGAAGAGGCCATCAAAGAGGCCCACTTCCGCGACCGCGACGTCTTCGTGTTCCGCGATCCCAAGGGCAAGCTGATGGTGCTGCACCGCACGCGCGACGGGAAGATGGAGCTGATCGAAGCGCCATAACCAGCTGTCAGCTCTCAGCTATCAGCTCTCAGTCGTGAAACGGATGAACTTAATCGCTCGATTCTCTCTGTGCTTGTGTCTCATCGGTAGTTCTGTGGCGAGTGACACTTGGGTGGTCCGCGAGGACGGTGTGGGTCCAGTCAAGATTGGCATGAGCCTGTCTCAGCTAAATACTGTTCTCCGCGAACAATTCCCAATGCCGGCGGACAAGCACGATCAAGCATGCTTCTACGTGAATCCAAAGAGGCGTCCTCACATCAGCTTCATGATCGAAAATGGGCACTTGGCACGCGTCGATGTAGAGAGTCCTGGTGTGTCCACTTCTTCAGGGATTCAGGTCGGCGACTCGGAGTCGCAGGTGCTAAAGGTTTACGGTTCTCGGTTGAAGGTTCAGCCACATCAATACATAGGCAGTGGTCACTACTTGACTGCTCGGTCCAAAGATGGCCGCTTCGGCGTTCGATTTGAAACTGATCAGGGAAAAACCACGATGTTTTACACTGGCCGGTACAACGCCATCCAATACGTTGAAGGCTGCCAGTAGGTAGATTAAACGGGTTGCTGATAGCTGAGAGCTGACAGCCCCCTACACCCCGCTGGTAACTTGTTGCGCCCACTGTAGCGCTTGCCACCAATGCGTGGCTACTTCTTCATCGGAGAGTTTCAGCTGGCGGGCCAGAGAGTTCGATTGCGCCCACTCGCCCGACTCTTGTGCCAGCATCAGCTGGTATAGCGGCCGAAGCGTGCTGTTCTGGCCGAGCAGGGCCTGCTTGATTTCCCGCTCCACTGGGAGTTGCTCCAGGAGGACGTCCATGCCCACCTCGAGGATGGCGTCCATGATCGAGAGCAGCCCCATCAGAAACAGATCGCTGTTCGACTGCAACTGGTTGGAGAGCAATTCGCAGAAACGGGCGCGCGCCAGTCCCATCAGCACCAGTTCGCTGCATTTCTGCTCGGCTGCGCCCACCGTGACGATCAGCCTCATCCAGCGCCGCAGTTCCCGTTCTCCCAGGATTGCCATGGCGTGGCGGATCGACTTGATTTCCAGCGAGAACGCAAACACTGGGGAATTCAGATAGCGCAGCAGGCGATAGCAGATCGAGGTCTCCTGTTTGATCATGCGCTCCAGTTCGCGCATGTCGAGTTCGGAGCGGGAGACCACTTCCAGCAGACGCAGGTAGTGCAGGCGGCTGGCGGGCACTTCGCGGCCCATCACCAGCTCGGGCCGGCAGAAGAAATAACCCTGGAAATAGGCGAATCCCATCTCGCGAGCCTGCTGAAATTCGTGAGGTGTTTCGAGTTTCTCTGCCAGCATGCGGCATTTGGCCGTTCCAAAGCGGCGGAGCATCGCAGCCCTCTCTTCAGGCCGGGTGGCGCGAACATCAACCTTGATGATGTCGGCAAGATCGCAGAGCGGAACGCGCGGATCGTTGGGGGCAAAATCGTCGAGAGCGAGCAGATAGCCCGCTTCTTTCAGCCGTTGGCACGCAGCCACCACGCGATCTTCAGGTTCAACCGTCTCCAGGATCTCGACTACGGTTTGCTGGGATGGCAACAGAGTCACCAGGTCTTTGATCAGAACCTCTCGGGTACAGTTGACGAAGGCGCGCCGTCCGTCGCAGAGCGTGTTCAGCCCAAACAGCAGAGTGCTGTCGAGCGTGCTGCGGGCGGCAAGTTCGGGATCCGCGTTGAAGTAATTTTCCACGCCGTTGCGGAAGAGAAGTTCGTATCCAAACACTTTTTGGGCGTGGTCGAAGATAGGCTGGCGGGCGACAAAGCGCTGGCCGGGAAGCGCGAGCGAATTGGAGGTGGGGGCTAGCGCGGCGGCGGAATCAGGTTTCACGATTGATACATCGGCCTCCCGGGGTAGAACTTCAGCCGGGCCGGTTGGGCTCCGAATGCGCGGCCGTTCCGTTCTGTGTAGAATGAGCACCAACTTATTCATAGAAGCGTGGGGCGCCGCTCGCCGGCTGGCCTCAAATACCGTCATCCAAGGAGAGGAAACTTATGCGCTGGACGCCCGGCGGACGCAGTGATGACTTGGAAGATCGCAGAGACGATAGCGGCGGGGGAGGCGGGGGAGGCTTCAACTTTGGCGGCATGCATATTGGAATTGGCGGCTTCCTCGTTCTGCTGGTCCTGAGCCTGGTCTTTAAGCGCAATTTTCTGTCGCTCGCCGGCGTTGGCGGCAGCATGAGCAGTCCCACGCAAGTCAGTCAACCCGACCCTGCGCGCGACCAGCGGGAGGAACCGCTGGTCCAGTTTGTTTCGTTCGTGCTCGACGACACCCAAAAGAACTGGACGCAGGTTCTGGGCCAGGAAGGTGTGCCATACCGGCATGCCAAGCTGGTGCTGTTTCGCGACAGCATTGATTCGGCGTGCGGCCTGGCGCAATCGGCCACCGGGCCGTTCTACTGCCCGGGAGACGAGAAGGTGTACATCGATCTTGGGTTCTACGACGAGTTGAAGCAGCGTTTTGGGGCTCCGGGAGAGTTCGCGCAAGCCTACGTGCTGGCCCACGAGATTGGCCATCACGTGCAGAAGTTGATCGGAGTCGAGGAAAAAGTGCATGCTGCGCAGGAACAGAATCCACCGGCCGCGAAACAGCTCTCGGTGAAACTGGAACTACAGGCCGACTGCTTTGCAGGAGTCTGGGGGCACTCTACCGACCAGAGAAAGCTGCTCGATCCAGGAGAAGTGCAGGAAGGTCTGAATGCAGCCGGCGCCGTGGGCGATGACCGTCTGCAGCGGATGGCGAGCGGCCACGTGAATCCCGAGACGTTCACGCATGGCAGTTCGCAGCAGCGCATGGACTGGTTCCAGCGCGGCTTTACCAGTGGCGATATCAAGGCGTGCAACACGTTTGGACAGTAACGACTGAGCGGAGACGTTTTCATGGAGCGTTCCTCGTGTTTCGAAGGGGACCCGACGTGTGACCAGAGTACTCGGTTGTGCAAAACTACTGAGACTTCCCCCTTGCATAGCGCACCCTTTCGTGAGTAACATCAAGGTGTTCCCAACGGCCACGCTTTCTGGCTGGCCTTTTGCGCCAAAAAACTCCAGGCGCCAAGACGGTTTGAAGATTCGCTCATACTCGCAATCCAGCCGTTTTGGGTTAGTTCTGCCGATAGCCATAGTGCCGCCAGCCGCACGGTACCGTGCAGGGCGCAGGGAAACACGAAACAAATCGGGCCTGTGATCCAGGCCGGGGATTAACAAGAGAAAAAATTATGAACGCAGGACCCGGACATCCCTCCGGAGGCGGAGGGAAGCACAAACGGCGCCGTGGACGGCGTCCGCCCAAACGAGGCGCGAGTGGTCCAATGGGCCGCGACCGCCAGCCGCAGCACCAGGGCATCTATACCGCGCCCATGGATCATAGCTACCGCGCTAACATGGGCGGCGACAACGGCAACCACAAGGGATCGCGCCGCCCTGGATTTGCCGCTCCCTACGTTCAACCCGATCCCGAGCCATTACCCGCGCCACAGGAGGACGCGGCCTCGCGCATCTTCGCCTTTGTCGA
>Ga0075021_10000889_pt1 | contig 15366 bp, 11 predicted proteins | sample ColStrG_CSR_2012_FD_72749 | JGI IMG/M metagenome (GOLD analysis project Ga0075021, IMG submission 72749) | Freshwater sediment microbial communities in response to fracking from Pennsylvania, USA - Cold Stream Run_MetaG_CSR_2012 | ecosystem: Environmental > Aquatic > Freshwater > Creek >...
CGGCCGCGCGGCAAACCGCCGACACCCAGCGCATAGTCCACCGAAATCGACCCGGTGGGAATAGCGGATACCGGAACAATCGCTTCCTTAGCGCCTAGGCGGAGGATGGAACCTTTACCAAACTGTTTCTCGATTTGACCCAGCGTTAAGGCCAATGTGCGGCTGCGCTCTTTTTCGTCCATGGAAAATCCTTTCGGCAGATGTAAAGCGGGGGAAGTAGTTTCCAGTATAACCCGAAACAAGATGGGCCAAAGTTGTTTTAGCTCACGCGGCGGGCGTAATAGCCTTTGCGCGCACGCACCACCAGATCCTTGCGGTTTTTCACCTTGATCTGAACGTGATGATATTGGCCGTCATTATTCAGCGGCTCGGGAGCGTAGAACAAGTTGTACTGGTGGCGCAGTTCGTTGGCAATGTTCTCGAAAGATTGATTAAGGTCGTTAGCCTGGAACGGGAAGAACGGCATGCCGCCGGTCTGATCGGCAAAATAACGCATCACCTTGTCGCCTTCCGTTTCGACGTGGGTGATGTTGGTGGAAATCGTATAGATCACCGTATCGGCGCGCTGCGCCATTTCAAGCGCCTGATCGCGGCTGTGGCGGCTTTCGTTGTCTTCGCCGTCGCTCAGCACCACCATGGCCCGCCGAAACTTGTACATCGGCTGATCGAGCATCAACTTTTCCTTGCATGCGAAATAAATCGCGTCGTACAACGCGGTCCCGCCGCCCGGACGCAGATTGCGCACGGCGTTTTCCAAAACGTGCGTGTCGCTCGTCAAATCGGCGGCCAGTTCCGCGGCCGTGTCGAAGCTCACAATAATGGCCTTATCCTGATCGCGCATCACGCCATTGATGAAATTCCCCGCCGCCTCCTGCTGAAAGTGAAAGCGGTCTCGAATGCTATTGCTGGTATCCACCAAAATCGCCAGGCGAAGCGGCAGATCGCTTTCCGAAGTGAACTCGCGAATGCTCTGCTCCTTCTTATTCTCAAAGATGCTGAAATCGCCACGTGTCAAATCGGTCACGAAGTGGCCGCGCTTGTCGGTGACGGCGAAAAGCATGTTCACGCGCGTAACGTCGGTACGGATGATTGTATCGTCGCCGGTAGGCTTGACCGCCTCCTGCTGTTGCTGGGCGTGAAGAGCGCCCATGAGTGCCAGCGTCAACAGGGAACTAACTGGGAGCTTCATTGCGATACCTCCATTCTAGCGAGCAGCGCCGCCAGTTCGGGAGCGAGCGGACTTTCGACAGTGATGCGGTCGCCCGTGGACGGCGAGTCAAAAGCAAGGCGGTGCGCGTGCAAGAAGAAGCGGCCCAGCGGCGAGGCGGGCGCGCCATACAGTCGGTCGCCCAAAATCGGATGGCGTAGGCTCGCCAAATGGACGCGGATTTGGTGCGTTCGCCCAGTTCCGATGCGCACTTCGAGGTAAGAGAAGCCCTCGAAGCCTTCCAGGGTTTTGTATTCCGTCAAGGCTGCGCGGCCGCTCGCCAATTTCGTAGTCATGCGTGTGCGGCGCACCGGATCGCGCGCGATAGGACTGGTAATCCGCCCCTGCGGCGGCTGAAGGCGTCCGTGCGCCAAAGCCAAATACACTTTTTCGACTTGGCGCGCTTGGAACTGAGCGGCCAGCGATTGGTGCGCGCGGTCGGTTCGGGCCACCAGAATCACGCCGCTGGTCTCGCGGTCGAGGCGGTGTACGATGCCGGGGCGCAGTTCGCCGCTCACGCCCGAGAGCGTACCGAAGTGATGGAGCAGGGCATTGACCAGCGTCCCGCGCGTATGTCCCGCGCCCGCATGCACCACCATGCCCGCCGCTTTGTCAACCGCAACCACGTCTTCATCTTGGTAAAGAATCTTGAGCGGAAGTTCCTCGGGCTCTGCTTTGAGCGGCGCCAGATCGGCCGGCGTCACCGTAACCGAATCGCCCTCGCGCAAAGTATACGATGCGCGCGCCCCGGCGGAGTTGACCTGCACGCGCTCTTGCTTGATCCACGCTTGTATCCGCGACCGGCTATATTCCGCCAAGCGTTCGTGCAAAAACGAATCCAGCCGCTTACCTGAGTCCGCGGTTAACGCTTGAAGAAAAAAGGGGGACATTCCGGGCTTCCTTCGCTCTGCCTCCTCACCGGCAGCGCAGGGGTGTCTCCCTTTTTTCACTGCCCGTCGAACGGGGCCGCCTGCTACCTCGAACTGGCCTCGTACGGGTGCCCATCCTTATAACGCAGCTCTCCCGCATCCACCGCGAACGGTAGGCGATTTTCCTTCGGCGGCAGCGGGCACGTCGCATACGGGGTAAACGTGCAAGGCGGGTTATAAGACCGGTTGAAATCCAAATCCACTTTGCCCTCCACCGGCAGCGGCACGTTCAACATGCGGCCCGCCGCATACGTGGCGTTCTTGTTAGACAAGTCTTTGAACAGAAAGTAAAGAGTTTTACCATTGGCGGTGTCTTCGTAAATGGGGCGCAAGCGGTAAGCGTGGCCTTGGTGCGTAAATTCAACCCAGCCGGGGCTCTCTTCCATTTCGGTCTGGCCCAGCACGTTCAGAATGGGAATCTTCTTAACGTCGGGTATCAGCTTGGCTTCAAAGCGCATGGCAGTGTTGATGGGGAAATAACTCATGCCCTCAAAGTTCTTCAGCGCGGGGCTGGCGCTGTCTTTGGCGCGCACCCCCAATCGGTCGCCGCGCTTAATCACAAAGAAAGAAACCGAGCCGGCTTTCACGATATCCGGATTCTTGTCGTCGAAGGAAAGCGGCTTCACGGCGCCGGAGGGGTCTGTGAACGTGACCTTCCCGTCGGCCAAGTGCAGGCGACCCACCTCGGCGGGCGCGGTTTTGGGCAAGACCAGATCGCTGTTGGGTGCGGAACCAATGGAATTGTCGCCGGGCTTGAGCCAGAACAATCCGACCAGCGTCAGCCAGCCGTTTTCGGCGCGCAGGCCGGTATCGCGGTGCTTTTGCCAAGCGCGGATGGAATGGCTGTAGGATACCGCCGATTCACTCGATACCAGCGCCATCGCGAAGACAGCAACGCCCATCAGGATGCGGATCATGGCTGAATTTTAGCAGCTTTTGCGTGAAAGACTGTCCCCTTTCTTTCCTTGATTTCGCTTGAGTAAGTGAGAGCGGGTTTTATGTGAAAGCAGTCGGCACGGTCCCGCACAAACCACACTCTGAAAGGATTAGCAAATGAGTTCACCGCAACTAAGTCCTATCGCCTTTGGCGCGTACGCGCACCATGGCAAACCGCTCCGTGGCCTGATGTCCACCTCGGCGTCGCAACTTTTCCAAGGCCGCTTCGGACGCATGTTTCGCCTGCATTCCGCAAAATACGGCGCAACCGAAGAAGCCAATCGCACTGCTTTAATGGCGCTGGGCGCGCAAATAACCTCTAACCCCGACCCTGCCGATCCCAAGGACGGCCAAGACCCCGAAGAGAGCGGCATTCCGGCTCTCTACACCTACCTCGGCCAGTTCATCGACCACGACATCACTTTCGACCCTATGAGCACCTTGATCCAGCACAAAGATCCAAACGCCCTGACAGACTTCCGCACGCCCGCCTTCGACTTGGATAACGTGTACGGCCGCGGTCCCAGTGACCAGCCTTATCTCTATGATGGCGGTCTGAAGTTTCTGCTGGGCGAACCTCTCGACAATGGCGCGCCGGATCTGCCGCGCAACAACGCCAATCCGCGCCGTGCCATCATCGGCGATCCGCGGAACGACGAGAACAGCATCGTCTCGCAGTTGCAGGGCTTGTTCTTGCGATATCACAATCACATTGTCGGCCAGAATAAGGGTCTTGATTTCCCAGCCATCGAGAAAATTGTTCGCTTCCATTACCAGTGGATCGTTCTCCACGACTTTCTTCCCCGCATTGTCCATTCGAGCGTCTTGAATGACCTGAAAACCGGCGGCAAGTACGATCGCGGCAAGCTCAAGTTTTTCCACTGGAAGAACAAGCCTTTCATGCCGGTCGAATTCTCCGTCGCCGCCTATCGGTTCGGCCACTCTATGATCCGCCCCGGTTACCGCCTCAATGATGACGACGCCACCTTGCTGCCCATCTTTCCGAACCCGCCGAAATTCGACGGCCTCACCGGCTTCACGGCAATGGCGAAGAATCGCGGCATCGACTGGGGGCGCTTCATCGATATCGATACGCGCTCTTACGGAACCAATAGCGCCCAAGATGCGGCTACCAGGAAACGGCTCCAATTCGCCTACCGCATTGACACCTCCGTCGCCTCGCCGCTATCCATGCTGCCGCCAAGTGTGGCGCAAGATAAGCCTCCTTCGCTTCCGCAGCGCAATCTGATTCGCGGCTTTGAACTGGGCCTGCCAACCGGCCAAACTGTTGCGCATGCCATGGGTGTGCCGGTTCTGCCCGACAGTAAAATCGTGATCGGCAAGGCGGTGGACAACCCTCAGGGTGGCACGGATCCCGACGTCAGGGGCACCATCGACTCCATTCCGGAATTGGCAATATTCAAGGGAAACTGTCCGCTTTGGACCTACATCCTGGCGGAGGCCGCCCTGCACAAGGAATTGGTGACAATTCCCGTTACCGAGCCTCGCAAGCAGATCACGACGCCAAAGCTCGGTCCAGTCGGCGGACGGATCGTTGCGGAGGTCTTCCTCGGTCTGCTGTTCGGCGATAACGAGTCCTTCTTGAGCCGCGAACCGAACTGGCAGCCCCCTTCGGGTGCTGCGTTTTGTCTCAAAGACTTGGTGAAAGCCGCGCTGGCCTAGCCAATAGCATTTGCCGGGCTGTTCTTATTGCCGCCCGAACTCGGCCTTCGCCAGGGCGCCTGGGATTTCTCCGAACGGCCCTAAGTGCGGTTGATTTGCGCTTTTGCCCCTAAAACTTTCCTGGTAACCTATAGTAAGGGAAGTCTCCAGAGACCGATGCCGTTTGCACTCGGCGTCTGTGATCCTTATTTCACGAGGAGCTTCGTAAAATCATTCTAGCGGCCGAGCCCAATGCAAGCTGATAACGAGAACACTACTATCGTGGCAGAAGACGCCCAACATGAACATCCGGCGGATCCTCCTGAGCCGGCAGGAATTAGCGCGCCCCCGTCCGACGCGGCCGAGCGTGAACGCCTCGCGAAGGAAAAGGCCGAATACCAGGACCTGTTGCAGCGCCGCCAAGCGGAATTCGAAAACTATCGCCGCCGCAGCGAGCGCGAACGCGGCGAACTGCTGGAATTTGCCGCCATGGATACAGTCAAGGCCCTGCTGCCTGTCCTCGACGATTTTGAGCGTGCTCTAAAATCCGGCGGCGAAGAAGTGGATAAGGACTATGCGCGCGGCATGGAATTGATCTACCAGCGCCTTTACGAAGCGCTCAAGAAGCTGGGCCTGGAACCCATTGCTTCCGACGTACCGGTGTTTAACCCGCACATCCACCACGCCGTGGAGATGGTCGATACAAGAGACCATCCCGATGAGACTATTCTTGAAGAATACCAGCGCGGTTATTATTTCAAGGGGCGCTTGCTTCGCCCCGCCATGGTGAAAGTGGCGGTGAATCGCTAGCACGTGTGGCTGCGCTTTTGACGAAGGGATATCTGTACAGAGATGGGTGTCGCCAAACGCGATTATTATGAAATCCTCAGCGTCTCGCGGGATTGCGACGAGCAGACCCTCAAGACCTCTTACCGCAAGTTAGCGCTCCAATTCCATCCCGACCGTAATCCCGGCGACCGCGACGCGGAAGAACGCTTCAAGGAAGCCGCCGAAGCTTACGCGATTCTCAGCGATCCGCAAAAACGAACCAGCTATGACCGCTTTGGCCATCAAGGCGTGAACGGTGCCGCCTCTGCCGGCTTCGACGAAGCCACCTTCGCCGATTTCAACGATATTCTCGGCGACCTCTTCGGCTTGGGCGACATCTTTGGCCAGCGCGGCGGCGGTGGGCGCCGTCAGCGCCCAGTGCGCGGCGAAGATATCCGCTATGACCTGGAAGTCAGCTTTGAAGACTCCATGAAGGGTATGTCGGCCGACTTGCTGATTCCCCGCATGGAGGCGTGTACCAAGTGTCAGGGAACGGGGGCCGATCCGAACGGCGGCCTGATTTCTTGCACCACCTGCCATGGGCGCGGTGAGGTTCTCTATCAGCAAGGCTTTCTATCCATCCGCAAAACCTGTCCAAGCTGCAGCGGCCGCGGCAAACTGATCCGGCAAATCTGCCCGCAATGCCGTAGCGAAGGCTTCACCAAGGTGGAAAAACGCCTCAAGGTGAATATTCCGGCGGGCGTCGATAACGGCACGCGCTTGCGGCTGGCCGGTGAAGGTAACCCGGGCCCGGCGGGCGCGCAGCCCGGCGACCTCTACGTCGTGTTAAAGGTCAACGAACATCACATCTTTGAACGGCGCGAAAACGATTTGCACTGTACTTTGCCCATCAATCTGGCGCAAGCCGTGTTGGGCGCTGAAATTGAGATCGAGACGTTCGACGGCACCCAGCAGATTCTGGTGCCCGAAGGTACTCAGCCCGGCGCGCAGTTTCGCATCCGTAGCCTCGGCGTGCCGGTTCTCAATTCCCGCAACCGCGGTGATTTGTTCGTTCACCTGGACGTGCAGATTCCCAAGAAACTGACGCGCGACCAGCGCAAGCTTTTTGAACAGCTAGCCACGCTTCTCCCTGTGGAAAATGCCCCGCGCGAAAAAACTGTTTTCGAAAAGGTGCGCGACTTCTTCGGTTAGAGAAGTATCGCGGTGCGCCCTACACCCGGCGCTTTGCCGGCCATGCGGTGAATGTACCCTCCCGATTTCTCCTTATTTTAACGAGCTGTCGGATAACTCTTTGATGCTTCTTCGTGGATTAAACGCCTCAAAACTGCCGTCTTCATCCGCTAGGTCAGTCTGCGAGTTTGAGATCGAGGCCGAAGTCGCTCTTTACGCGTTTCCGATAGTCCTCCGCGTCTAACGAATTGAACTCGGTCCACTGCTCGTCTGTCATAGCCGCTCTCCATGCCAGAAACGGTTCGGCATCGGGTCCGGCGGTATGCCGTAGTTTCCAAGTCCCGCTTTCGATGACATTCCTGATGACTATGGCCACAACAGACGGAGGTTGCGGATGTTCGAGTGACGCGTGAAACAGCGCGGCCAATTGCCTTCCTTGGCGGTACTGTGACGGTGGCGGATTGTCGATTGCGCGCGCCATCGGCGTGTCAATAATGCCTGGTTGTACAACGGCCACCCGCACGCCAAATGGTTTCATCTCCTGCGCCAACGCCTCGCTTAATGCCTCAAGCGCGAATTTCGACGCCGCATACGGGCCGAGCGGTGAAGATGCGATTTTTCCCGCTACCGAAGTCACGTTCACGATGCAGCCGCTCGCGCGCTCCCGCATCGGGGAAAGCACCTGGCGAATGCAGCGCAGAGCCCCGAAATAATTGGTTTCCATGGTGGCCCGAAATGCTTCCATGGGAAGTTCCTCGGTCGTGCCGTGCCGTTCGACTCCCGCATTATTAACCAGCACGTCAATTTGCCCGCCTTGCCCGAAGGTCTGCGCAAAGCAGTTCGCCACCGACTGATCGGAATCCACATCCATCGTCAGAATCGAAATCGGCAGTTTCTCCGCGGCCGCTCGTGTACCCAACTCCGGAGCGCGCGCTGGATTGCGCATCGTGGCATAGACCTTGTGACCTGCCCTGCCAAGCTCTAACGCGGTTGCCAGCCCTATTCCAGAACTGGTCCCCGTAATCAGTATGTTTGCCACTCGGTTCCTCCAACAAATCGCATTCGGCGTCGCGCTTAGCTTATCAAAGGGTTCGTCCCTCCCGCGTTAGAGTAGTCCTCATGGATACCGCGCTAACGAGCCAAGCCTGGATTGGAGACGCGGTGCTCACGCTCTACGCGCGCCTCAAAATTTTGCGCGACGACGGCGCTGTCGACGGCGAGAAGTGCAAGCGCCTCACCTCAAACCAATTTCTCGGAACGTTCGGTGAGCCAACCAAAACGGAAGCCGAAATCGGTCGTATTTATGAGCGCGAAAGCATGGATGCGGCCTTCCGCTGGATTGAGCGCCACCTACTGCCGCTATTCGAACGGCAGGAAGAGAATCGAAGCAAGCATCCCGCGCCCCTCAAGGCATATCGAAAAAAACGCCATTGACAAGCGCGTTGTAACCCGCCTGCCAGGCAACGTCAACCAGAATGTGGCCCTGGATTTTCCAAACCAAGTAGCGCGGCGCAACGGCAAAGTTCGAAACGGCACGGCTATCGAGAATGGCCCCGTTAGCGCCGTCCCTCAGATTGATCGTCTGCGCCCGCCCGCCGCTGTCCCAATCGTCCAGGTAGAGTGCCATCTGGTGCATCTTATTGTCCGTGAGGTTCACGTCAATTGTAAAACCCGGCTGATTGTAATAGGTCGACGCGATGCGCGTGCCCGTCGTACCGTATTTGAGCAAGGCATTCGGGTTCGCGGTTCCCCCGGGAGTCCAATTCCACAAAAACGCCGAATTGAAGTTGACATTGGCGTAGGCCGGCAAATGAGTCGAATCGAGCGGAATCAGCGAGCCATCAGCGCCATACGCCCCTTGCCAGTTACCTACGGTCGTGGAATCCGTTCGCACGAATGTAGCCGCGTTCGAAGAAACCGCAGTGGTCAGAGGGTCGAAGAAAATGCCGCTGACAACGGCGTTGTACCCTGCTTGCCAATCGACTTGCGCCAGTAAATGGCCCTGCATCTTCCAGGAGATGTAGCGTCCGGAGACGAAAGCGCTCACGGCCCGGCTGTCGAGAACCGCATTGGTGGCGGCGTCTTTAATCGTGATCGTTTGCGCCCGTCCCCCGGAATCCCAATCCTGCAGATAGAACGAAACAAGATGCGGCTGCGCATCGCTCAGGTTGATATCCATGGAAAAGCCGGGCAGGTTGTAGTAAGTAGACGCAATGCGCGCCGTTGTCGAACCGTATTTGTACAAAGCGCGCGGATCGGCAGATCCATTCGGTGCCCAGTTCCAGAGCAGAGCGGAATTGACATTGACGCTCGCATAAGCCGGCGGATGAGTCGAATCGAGCGGAATCACAGAACCGTCAGCGCCATAAACGCCCGTCCAATTACCAAGCGTGCCGGTATCGGTGCGGAGGTAAGAAGCGCTGGAGCCTGTCGCCGCGGCATTCGAGACAGTAACGGAAACGGTCGCGCTGGTGGTGCTGGCGCCTTGTGTGTCGGTAGCGCTAACCGAGAGAGTATGCGATCCATTCGGCGCCGCGCCAGTGGCCCACGAAACAGAATAAGCTGGTCCTGGACCGGTGACTGCCGCGGACAAGCTCGCTCCATCGAGAAGAAACTGCACAGTGGCGATCCCAATAGAGGATTGCGCCTGCGCACCTACGATCACTGCGCCTGAGACCGTTGCCCCTGTTGCGGGCGAAGTCAACGAGACAGTGGGCGGAGGAGGAGTTACTCCCGCAATACTAAACGTGCGGTCGATGATTGAGAGATTGCCCGCGTTGTCCTTCACTTTCACAACCAAACGGCCTGCGGCGAGATTACTGACTGGAGTCGAAAGTGCGAGTTGCCAAATACTATCACTCTGCGCGAACCCGGCAGCTAGCTCCGCACCTGCGGCAAGACCATTCACCGGAAAGTTAGCAGTGACGGAGAGAGACTTGGCGTTGATCCCGGAATAGGCGTCGAACATGCCGATCCGTATCGCATTCAAAGCTTGCGTCGACGGTCCCGCGCGCGGTGAAGAGACGGTGAGCGTGGGCTTGAGTTCATCGGCGAAATAACCGGCGTAGGTGGCATCGCCTTGCGCTGTAATGGGTGCCCCTAGGTCGATCCAACGGGCGATGGTCATCTTTTCGTCGTCGCTCAGCGCCGGAACGCCGGAGTTGGCCGGCGGCATAATGGTTCCGGTAAAGTCGATATCCGCCTTATTCGCATCGGCATTGGCGGGAAGAGTCGCCGCATCGCCCGCAACTGCTTCGGTCGGGTGAGACGAGTTTAGCCAACCGTCCAGGCGCTGCCCGAAAACTTTCCACGCGAGTAGACTGCGCCGCGATTGGAAAGTGCGAATATAGCGCGAGGCGTTGGTCTGGCGCCAAGTCTTGCTGGAAATAACAGGCTTGTAGCCCCAATTGGCGTTGGCGTCGTTGGCGAGCCGGTTGTAAGTATTGTCGTAGCCGTTGACGAGCACGCTATCGTCGAGTACCAAGCCGGCCGCGGCACCCGCCCCGCTGTGGCATTGCGCGCAAGAGCGCTGCAGGATCGGCTTGATGTCTTTGTAATACTCCACGTCGGCGATCAGCTTGGCGGTGTTCTTCACGATCGTGTTGCCCGCGCCGTCTTTGCTGAGCAGCGGCGTTGTCGTGGTCAGATCTTGCACCGAATATCCCGCTTGCGCCGCCGCTGTCCCCGCAAAAGCCAGCGGCGTGCGGTTATGCGCGTGGCACCCGCCGCAATCGGTACGTACCTCACCCGGCCGAAGGGTGTGCCACGTTTGCGCCATGTTCAAAACCATGCCATTCTTGTCGAGCGTTTGGAATGTGAATGGCGTATCGGCGGGAATGCGCGCCAGAAAGCTGGTATCGGGGTTGCCCTGCGCATCCAGCACGGGAGTGCCGCCATTAGACTTGCGGAGCGGAATCTCACCTAGAATGCGCAGCCGTTCGCGGCTCGAAAAGTTGATGAAGCCTGGATCGTCCCCGCTCGGGTAACTCCGGTGAGCCACGCCTTCCATCGCCAGAATGCGCACGGCGTAGATGTCGTCGTTCGTGTACACGCCGTCGTCAGCGCCCTGGTTGAACCAGTTGGAGCTAGAGCTATTCGAGGCGGTGTTGAACGGATCGAGCCCGTTGTAAAAAGCGTCGCCAAAACCAGGTGTCGTGTTGCGATTGTAGAAGCTGGAGGTGCCAATCAACCCGAACGGAGTTCCCGCCGGAAGCAGCGCCGATAAGCCGCCATCGTTGGGAAGAAACGGAATCGCCGCCGGCTGCGGAATCCCGTAAATCGCGGAGTACGGCACAACAGGTCGCGGTTGCAGCTCGTTGTAGTTGGGATCGTTCTTGATCTTGACCAGATTGTGATAGTCGTCTAGCGGCTGGCCACGCTTCAACAGATAGATGCCCGCATCGTAAACCGGAATCGTGGTGGGGCGATTGAGATTGTTGGCCGGTCCCGGTGTCCAAGCCATCAGCAGGTCATTGTTGGGAGCCGCGGCGGGGTGTGTTGCTTTGCCCGCCCAGGAGCCGTCTTGCGCGTAGGAAGAAGCGTTGTCTTCGCCGTGCGTGAATGCTGTCAGGTTGACCAAGCCTGGGGGCGAGAACGGGAAATTGAAAAAGCGCGGCGCGAGAGGACTGCCGGTATTCGGCCCCCACAAACCAACGCGGATCAGCGGGTTCGAAGCGTCGTTTTGATTGGGCGAGCCAAACGGAATGGCACCCGCCGGCTTGCGCGGGTCCAGCGCCATGATCGTGCCGAAGCCGTTGTCGTTGAGGTTGTAGTACCACGTCACCGCCACCCGGCCGTCGGAGAGTTGGGTTTGGAAATGGAAGGCCGTGCCTTCCGACATGCTGCTCCAAAGCGGTTCCCAATGGCGGCCGTCGGGCCAGATCGCCCACAAGCTCCAATCGCGCGAGTCGCGGCTGCCCTGCGTTTCAAAACTGGAAAAAATCACGCGCCCGTCCATCAGCACGTTCGGATGCAGTGCGCTGCCGATATTGATGTGGCCAATAGGTTCGACATTCGCGCCTGCGTCGTCCATGATGTAGAGCCGCAGGTTCGGGCTAGTGTAGTTCTTGTTCGGCATGTAGCTATCCCGGCTCGAAACGAACATCAGCTTGCCATTGGGCAGCGGGCACGGGCCGAGATTGAAAATGCCGTAGCCCAGATAGACGGAATTTGGAGCGCTCGCGCTGAGTGGATTGCTTGACCAATGGATGGAGCCGGTGGGCGGGGACCATTCCTGATTCGTGAGGCGAACCACGCTGCGGCTGGCGAGATTGATCTTGTAAATATCGGCGCCGCTTGTGGAAAGGCCCCGCTGGTAGTTGATACCCGTGGCCGTGGTGTTGTCGGGGATGTACGCGAAAAAAACCCACTTGGCGTCGAACGAGAGGACGGGATCGAGGACCGCGCCCTTGCCTGCGGCGAAGAGAGTCTCTTCGGAACCGTCCGGATGAAGCAGCATCAAGTCCGAACCGGGAGGCATGGCGGTGGGAGAGAAAACGTCGGGAAAGCGGATGTAAGTGTTGTCTCCGGCGCGCGGCGCGCGGACATAAACGATGTCGTAAGAGACGGGGCTGGCTGAATACAAAACCGTGAACAACGACGGCAAAATCAGCGATGCTTTGATGAACGCGGGGAGGCGCACGGGCAGCAGACTCCTGAAGGAATATGAAATACCACAGAAGTAGATAGGAAAGGGTGCCGTTTGTTTCCGGATTAAATTGGAAGTCTTTAGAGGGTAGCCGTTCTCGTGAACCGCTGAGTAAGCTGCAAGGGCGATCGATTGTCCGGCGCAGAGCGGTATTGGAACGATTCAGCGCCCATAGCCGCGTCTATTTCGGCCTGTGTCAGATAACACAGCGGCGCTGCCGGGCTGATACGCGAAAGAACTTCGGCAAAGCCTTCCAGAATGGCATATTCCGCTTTTGTAATGCTTGGGCTCAGCAGCACGCCGCTGCCTTCAAACGCCCAAAATGGCGAGCGCGGCGTGGAACAGGGGAACTCGGAAAAAGTTCGCCCCAGGAAGATAGCTTGGCATGGATACAAAATGCCACCTTTGGCAATGCTGCGCGAGATGGCATCGGTGGCGACGGAATTGAGGCGTTCGCAGTTCGGAAACCACCAGCCGGTCGCGTTCTGAACCTGCCTAAGAGGCTTGGATTCAGGCGCGCTACGTGGCTGGATCGCCAGGCGGCTCTCCACCTCGTCCAGCAGCGCCTTTGTTTCAGCGCAATTTCCGCCGCACACAACCAAGCCATGGTTGCCCAGCACGAAAACATCGCACGCGGCAAACGCTTCCACCGCGCGCGCCAGCGGCAGCCCGGAGGGCACATACGGAACCCACTGCCAACGTAGGCCCCCCAGACGTTCCGCGAGCCGCGCGACGGCATCCGCCCGCACCGCCCAAGCAATGGCGTTCACTGAATGAACATGCACCACAACCGCGTGCGGCAGAACGGCGTGCATCAGCGTTTCAATCGACGGCCGCAAATGGTTTCCGCCGCCAGCATTACGAATGGCGCAGTCGAGAGGCGTGCCTTGCCTCAGACAATCGCGCGCCGCCGATAGTTGGATGGGGACGAGAATCTCGTCGTTACCGGCAAAAGCAAGCCACTTGCCCGAGGCCTTGATCCAAAGAGTGTCGCCTAGCTTGATGGAGGTGTTGCCGCCGCTGGCTTGCACCAGCAACCTGTTGCCGCCGATTTCGGCCGAGAGCCGCAACAGCCCATCGAGAGCGGATTGAGTCAACATAGTTTCCCGCGGCGCCGGCTAACGCAATACATGGAATGGCTTTTCAGCGGTGGCCAGAGTCCCCGGCTTCAATCTCGTACGGCCGATCAAAAACGACAGATCGAAAATGGACTTCACAGGAATGAAGCCGCCTAATTTATGCGCCCCGACGGCCGCCAGGCCCATCGAGGCGATGCAACCGCATTGCGAGCAGTCGGGTTTGCCGCCGAACTGGCAGGGCGTGATCAGTCTGCTGAGATCGGCGGAAATGGTCGTGGTCGTCCGGGCGAAAACACACTCGTCCGGCGAAGACGGTGGTGCCGCAAATTGCCGGATCATGTTTGCGGGCATGTCGACTTTGCGATGCGATTTTCGTAAGGCCGAGAGATCGGCGATCACTTGCGAGCGTTCGGCGGGAGACAGCATTTCAGGCAGCGAGTCGCCCATTTGCGGCGTAAAGATGCTGAACCAGATTTTCTTGACTTCCGTCCTGGCGTTCCAGAAATCGGCGAAATCGCGCAAGTAGCCGGAACGTTTCATCATTTGCCCGGTAATCGTGCAATGTACCGTGATCTTCTGGCCAGCGATATTCGCCAGTATGCGCTCGTAAGTGGCCGGCGTACGGCGCACGTCGTGCTCAGGCTGGAGGCCGTCAATCGAGACCACCATATTCACCAGCCGGTTTTGGCTCCACTCAATCGGGAATGCGCGAAAAGCGCTGGTCACGATTTGCAAATGAATGCCGCGTGCCGTAATCAGCGGCGCCAGTAGCTCCAATTCGCGATAACGGACCAGCGGGTCGCCGCCCACTAAGGACAAGTGAAGCGGACGATACCGATCGACAATTTGCATGATGTTATCGACCAGTTCTTGTCCTTTATAGTCGCTCAACTCGCGAAGAGTAACGCCTCCTCCAAGGTGGCCCGCCTCGTAAGCGTAACACCCCGGGCAGCGTAGCGGGCATTCGCGCGTGATCTCAATGGATAACGAAGGGGTTTCGCCCTTCAGAATCTTCTTCCAAGCGCGCAATACTTCCGATGTTTGCATTCCCAAATCCTTTCAAAGAGGCAAGACTACGCGGCTTGGGATGGAGGCGAAGGGTCGGACGCGCGGCGGAGTTTCATAAAGGGGTTGCGTCCTCAATTGATGGTAACGCACTCGCGCCGAACGTGATATCTTACCCTGCGGAATGAAAAACATAGCACTAATCACGATGATGGTCCTGGCGCCGGTCTGTGGCGGCGCCTCCCCGGCCGATGTAACGGTGGAACGCGGGGTCAAGGCAACCATGCGCGATGGCGTCGCATTGCGCGCCGATATCTATCGGCCCAAGCAAGATGGTCGCTATCCCGTGCTGCTGCAGCGCACGCCCTACAACAAGGCAACCGGCGTGGATTTTGGATTGCGCGCGGCGGAGGCGGGCTATGTCGCCATCATTCAAGATGTGCGTGGGCGTTTCACGTCCGAAGGGGATTGGTATCCGTTCAAGTGGGAATCGCAAGACGGCTTCGACACGGTGGAATGGGCCGCTGCTTTACCCTATTCGAACGGCAAAGTGGGCATGTGGGGCGGATCGTATGTCGGCGCCACTCAAATGCTCGCGGCCATTGCGCATCCGCCCCATCTGGCGGGAATTCTGCCCGTCGTGACGGCGAGCAACTATCACAGCAATTGGACCTATCAGGGCGGCGCCTTCGAGCAATGGTTCAACGAATCGTGGACCTCTGGCTTGGCTCAAGACACGTTGAACCGCAAAATCCAAAGCGACACTAATGCGCTGAACGGCGCCTGGAAGTTGCCGTTGGCTTCGTATCCGCTCTTCAACGCGCCCGTGAAAGTGGATTCGCCGGAAGCCCTCGCACCCTATTTTCTCGATTGGCTGGCGCACCCGAATTTTGACGACTATTGGAGGCGCTGGTCTATCGAAGATCATTACGCGGATATTCA
>Ga0075021_10000892_pt1 | contig 15345 bp, 13 predicted proteins | sample ColStrG_CSR_2012_FD_72749 | JGI IMG/M metagenome (GOLD analysis project Ga0075021, IMG submission 72749) | Freshwater sediment microbial communities in response to fracking from Pennsylvania, USA - Cold Stream Run_MetaG_CSR_2012 | ecosystem: Environmental > Aquatic > Freshwater > Creek >...
CGACTGATCATCTAAACCGATTCGGTGACAATCGGCAGTTTGGCGATATTAATCTTTGAGGCGGAGGCGCCGGCTCGGCGAGGTGATGGAAGAAAAGCGCCAGGCCGGCGAGCTGGTCGAGGGGGCTCAGGGTACGGGGAGCAACCAGCATAAGGTGCGGGTCGCCTTGCTCGGCGAGGGTTGGCTAAGTTTTAGGCGGCTCCTTCGGCGACGCGTCTCCGCCATGACGCTCGTGAAACTGATCTGTTGGCTGCGCGGCCACGCCTGGACGCCCTCCCTCGATTGGGGTGAGGGGCGCATGGAGACGTGCGCGCGCTGCAAGAAGGTCCGGATTAAGCGGAACGCCGCGGGCTTGCCGCCGGCGTGGCTATGGGACGTTCCGTAGCCGCTGTCGGGTCAAGCCCGTTCAATCGAGATAAAGCCGATCTGATCGAAGGCGGCACCAATCTTGCCAATGCGCGCGATGGCCTGACATCATCGCCAAGGCGCGGGGTGGGCCACGCTCGCCCCGCGCTACTGCCAGAACGGGAGCAAAGCAATGAAACTCACGTCTCATGAGCAAGATCTAATCGAAGCCATCCGAAAGGGCACTTCCAGAGACCCGGCCGACCCTTTGACGATCACCATAAGCTTGGGTGGCGGGGCGAGCGTGCGCTGGGAAAATCAGGGTTTTCAAGGCAACGGGGATGGCCTCTCCTTTGATGAGGCGTACGGGCGAGCGTGGGAAGATTACAGCGCGAAGTTTGTTCGGGTGGCACTCAGCCTGCCGCCATCTACCGACGAATCATCCAACCCGCACTAAGTCGGCGGGCAATTCCCAATAACCCGCCGCCTGTGCCGCTCGCCGCGCCGGACTCACCAGCGCGGCTTGTCGCAGGAGGGGCATTGCCGCGATACCGGTGCCACGCTAATCTGCGGTTGTGGGAGGCGAGCCAGCCAACCACACCCCTGACCTGACCTTCTGGCCCTGGCGCCACCACGCTGGGGCCTCATTTTTTCCCCGTCCCGGCGCCCCAGTTTTTCTGATCAGATCAAGGGCCGACCATGGCGATCGCCATTGAAGGAGGCGCGTACCGATGTCTACAAATCAGGGCTCTGAGACATTCCGCATGCAGGTCGTGCGCCAGGCGGACCCGTGGCTCGCGAAGGCGTGTAGCGGCGACAAGGTGGCTCAGATGTGCGTGTTGGCCGTTGAAGGAAAGGGTCCTGGGGCGGTGCAGCTGCATATGCTGCGACTCGGTGTTTTCACCAGGAGCCGTCCCTGAAGCATTCCTTGTGCTGATACCGATCGAGCAAGATCTTGAAAATCTCAACGTGAAGGCAGAGGCGGTATGCTCGGCCTGCAGCATGCACGCCGACCAATGGCTGAAGGACGCGGGCGCGCGTCGCACAGGGCTGGTGCGCCCCGGCGGTCAGGTTCATTGAGGGCCGCCGCTCCTGCCACGGACTCCGCGCTGTTTCGGATCGGTCTCCACGCTTGCCCCGCGTCATGCCTTCGACCTGATATCATGGCCAAGGCGCGGGGCTGATTCGATCCATCAAGCATCGCCCCCACTGATGCTGCCCCGCGCCACATTCCCCACATTTTTTATTTGTCGGCCGCGGGAATAAAGCTCGCGAACGCAGATAGGTGCCTCTTTTTTTCCCGTTGATCGGGGATCGCAGTTGGCTACCCTTAGCCGTGGCAGCTTCACCCCAGCTGTCAGTCGCGACCAATCCTCTACACCAGCCAGAACGTCGCGCCACCTGAGGAAGCTGAAACCGTGGGATTTCTCGACCGGCTCTGGAAGGCCATCAGCGAGGTTCAGTTCGGCGACATGCCCGGGTCGGGCGCCGACCCGGAGGAGGCCCGCAAGCGCGCACAAGCGATCGCGCCCGTCGTGTGGCTCCTTGGCAAGACCGGGGCAGGCAAGACTGCGATTGTCGCGGCTCTCACGGGCGACCCGCGCGCGGAGGTTGGGGAAGGGTTTGAACCCTGCACGCGAACGGCAGCGTTCTACGATGTGCCGCCCGAGGTCCCGCTGCTCCGGTTTCTCGATACGAGAGGGCTCGGAGAGGCGGACTACGACCCCGCGAAGGACATTGCCTGGTGTGAGGGGCAGTCACACCTCTTGCTGGTCGTGATGCAAGTGGCGGATCCGGTTCAGCAAACGGTGCTGCGCGTTCTCCGACAGGCGCGCCGCCGACACCCCGACTGGCCGGTTGTCGTCGCACAGACGGGCCTACACCGCCTTTACCCCCTGAGCATAGGGCATCCAGAGCCATACCCCTATACGGGCGGGACGGAGGACGAGACGCAAGCCTTATTGCCGCACGCACTGCGGCAGGCACTTGCCCATCAACGCCGATTGTTCGACGGGTTGCCTGGGCCGCCGCCGCGCTTCGTGCCGATCGACTTCACCGTACCGGAAGACGGATATCCGCCTCACGACTTTGGGCTCGAGATGTTTTGGCGCGCCCTCCAAGAGGCCGGGCCCAGAGCTTTCGAGGCGCTGCACCTCGCGCTGGCCGACACCGAGAGCGATCGGATACGGGCGAAAGCCCGGCCGCTGATTTATGGCTATGGCGCCGCCGCGGCCGGCGCAGGTGCAGTTCCCATCCCAATCGTCGGCGTGGGCGGTCTCGCCGGTATCCTCGCGATCACACTGCGGGTGCTGGCGATCCGCTACGGAGTTGCGTGGACGCCGGGCACCTTCGCCCAATTCAGCGGGGCCGTTGGTGGAGGTGCACTCGCTTGGTGGACCCTCAGGTACGGCTTCCGCGAGATGCTCAAGCTGATCCCGATGGTCGGGACCGTGGCGGCTGGAGCGCTCAACGCGGCGGCAGCCTTCGCGGTGACCGTTGGCATCGGCGAGGCCGCTTGCGTTTGGCTGGCCTACCGGCGTCGTGGGCTGACGGCGCCTGACAATGAGGTGCGCCGCGCCTTCGCGGATGGACTTGCGGCGGGGCTCCGATATGCGAAAAGTCGAGCCAGACAGCGTGCGGGAGACCGCGCATGAGATTCGGCGAACCGTTCCGGCGCTATTGGCCGGAGATGCTTCTGTTCCTGGCGATCGCACTTCCATGGCTGTCTCTCTTCGCGCTAGGCGTCGTATGGCTCTGGCAAGGCGGGCATGTTTGGGTCTGGGCGATTGTGGCCGCCGTCCTCGGCCTGCTGGCCTGGCCGCTATCAAGGTCTGTCCAGCAGCGCGCAAACGAGGAGGCGCGTCTCGCGTTAGGCGATTTGGCCGAGCCTTCACGTAGCTGGAACGTCGTTGAGCGAGACGCTTGGGCCGCGGTGATCGCAATCGCGGACACCACCGCACCATTTGCCTTTACTGAGATGGAACCGCTCGTCACGAGCGCTCGTGAGGTCGTCGAGGTCGTCGCGCGCCATTTCCATCCCGAAGCGCGTACCGCATGGGCGCAATTTAGCTTGCCCGAGTTCTTGCTGCTAACCGAGCGGCTGTGTCGGGACGTGCGCCGAGAGGCGCTCCGCCAAATCCCGGCCGTAAGGGCGATTAAGCTCAGTCACCTCTTATGGGCGCAGCGGCAAAATGAGCGCTATGGCGCGGTCGCGCAGACGGGATGGCGCATAGGCTTCGGCCTTTGGCGCGTCGTCCGCGCCGCGCTCAATCCTCTCCAGGCTGCCGGTCAGGAGACAAGCGGCATGTTTATGGAGAAGACCGCCAGGGTCCTCTCCTATCGTCTGCGGGCTCACGCAACGCGGTTGCTGGTGCTCGAGATCGGCCGCGCTTCTATAGACCTCTACGCCGGCCGACTTGCGCTGTCGGACGAGGACGTGCGCGCCGCCCGGGAGCGTGACATGACCAGCACCGCCGAGGCGGTCACGCCAGTGCGGATCGTCCTGGTCGGCCAGGTTAACGCGGGAAAGTCAAGCCTTCTTAATGCATTGGCACAGGAGATAAGGTGCGCCGTTGGACCCTTGCCGGCAACTTCGAGTGTTGCAGAACACCTGCTCGATCTGGAAGGGCGTCCGGCTGTGATGATCGTTGACATGCCCGGCTTTGACGAGCGCACAGAGACGGCGTCGGAGTTGCAGGTGCAGGCCGAGCGTGCCGACCTCATCATGTGGGTCGCCTCCGCGACGCAGCCGGCCCGCGGCCCTGATCGCAAACGGCTCGATGATTTTCGCGATTGGGCCAACGCGCAGCTTGCACGGCGGGCCCCACCCGTTCTTCTGGCACTGACACATGTAGATGAGCTGCGCCCCGCGGCAGAATGGACGCCGCCCTATGATGTCACCGAGCCGGCTGGGCCAAAGGCTCGGGCGATCCGCGCCGCCATGAATGCTGCTGCTCGTGCCCTCGACTTACGAGTGGACGCGATCGTGCCGGTTGCCATGCCCCCTGGTCGGGACTCCTACAATCTCGACGCCCTCTGGGCACGGATCGCGGTCGAACTCGACGAGGCTAAGCTTGTTCAGCTCGATCGCCTTCGGGTCGGCCAACAAGGACTAAGCCTGCGCGAGCTTGCGGATCAGCTTGGCCATGCGGGCCGCACGATCATTAAGGGTATAGTCAAGGCCTGATGCTGCGTGAGCTTTTAGTGATAATCCGCCTGCGTCGTCCAAATGCCGGTTTGCCACCGTTGACGACGCCTGACCGGCGAACCGATGACACCTTGGCAACCCGATGGACTACGATCACTGTCATCGTCACCACTCGGACGACGCAGCACCAAGTCTCAACACTGATGGAGAAGTTAGGCGCATGGCGAAAGGACGGAAGATTGTTACCATAATCCCCAACCCCGGCGGGGCATCACCACTGCAGGAATCGGTGCTTGTTGCGATTTCTGACAAAGGCGAAGCCATTCGAGAGATCAAGGCGCGCCACCCACACGCCGCGATAAGGGTCGGTTCGGAAGCTGATGCGGAGCATCTTTCAAAGTATGATGTAAGAGACGACAAAATCTCTGCGCTGACCAGTACTACTTCGTTGGCCAATGCAGAGCGACGGCTGGCACGGAAAGGCGAATGGTGAAGGAAGAGCAAAGGATCTTTAGCATGAAGCCGGAACACGAGGCGCGGCGAAAACTCATCCGCGAATGGATGTCGCTTCCGAAGGACAAGCGACAGACCGAAGAGCACGCCGAGTCCTTCGCTAAGAAGGCGATGGAACGAATCCCCCAGTCGCGATCCGTACCAGCAGATAATGAGGTGGCTGTCGCCCCGCATCGGCAAAATGTGAGAATCCGGCTGTGTGCTATCGTCTGCGCCGTTCCAGAATTCATCTGGGGATTGTCGGATAATAATGTAAGCGCGACACTCGCACCGCAAAGAAGCTGCGGAGATGCCATGAGCGTTGTCGCGTTGTAGGGATGGCCCTGTTCCCATCGCTGGCGATGAGAACGATTTCCTGGCGGCGTCAGGCGGCTCAGCGGGGCTTGCGCGCCCAAGTCACCGGCATGCGGCCTTGGGCCACGCTGATCGTCTCGTCTGCCGCCACCATTGCGAGTTCCGCCGACAGTCGCCCGACCTCGGCTTCGTTGGTCAGGCCCGACCTGACGAAGTGCGGACTCGCCTCCAGAAAGGAATACTCCCACAGGCGCTTCCGCTCGCCTCGAAGATAGACCGGATGAATGAAGGCGATCTCGGGCTCGACAAGTCCGGCTTGCAAGAACAGGCGAGGCAGCTTGAGCCCGAGCATGTCGTCGGTCCCGCGGCGCTGGCCAGCGGCTGCGATGAGCTCTTGCACGCTGGGGTCCATGTTTGGTGTCGAACCTGGCTCTCAACTGGGCGAGCTCCGGAAATTGATGCCGCGGCGGGCGCCGCTTTTCCATCGCTTGCAGCCCCAGTCATCCACCAGCGTTGTGGCAATGATGGTTGACGCAGTGAACTTGAGGTCCGGAACGATCGTCTTGGCGTGCGGATAGAACCCCTTGTGGGATCGGTCCCAACCTTGCTACCGCGCCGCGTGCCGCACCGGAACGGCGGCGTTCTTCTCCGCCGACAGCGCCCTGTGCAGCCAGCGCTCGATCACCTCGACGATCTGCTCGGAATTCTTCTCCAGCATCATCATGTGGCCGTTGCCGTGGATGCCCATGGCGCCGAGGTTGAGCCAGGTCGGGTGCACGCCGGCCTGCTCCAGAAACTTCACCATGCAATGCTCATAGGGCGCGTGGAAGGAAGCCTCCCCGGTGACGATGGCGATCGGCAGCTTCTGCAGATTGGGGAGCTGCCGCGCCGGCGGCTTCTGCAGCCAGCATTTGGCGAGCTCCGGCCCATCGGCCTTCTCCTGCTGCTCGAAGGCGAGCTCGGAAGCATTCGAGGCAGGCGGCGCATAGGTGATCGGGATCGAGGTCAGCCCCCAGCTGCGGGTGGGGGCGCCGTCGCGGAACCAATCCGGCGCGCCGAGGAACTCCATGTCGTGGACGGGCGGCGCCGAGGGCTCGGCCTGAATCAGCGCCTTCACCAGATTGGGCCGCTGGTCGACCGCCTCCCAGCCATAGGCGCCGGACTGCGAATGAGTCATCAGGATAATCGGCCCGAGCTTGTCGATGAGCGCGACGAGCGCGTCGCGGTTGAGCGCCTGGATCACCTCCGGCTTCTGCACGAACGGCACCTGCGAGGCAAAGAACTGATCGAAGCTCGGATCGCCGGCGACACCCGAGCCCGGCCACTGGGTGTGCAGCCGCGCCTGCGGCCAGAGATTGTATTTCTCCGGCGCGGTAAAGCGCTGCTGCACATTGAGGATCTGCGGATAGGCCTGCGGCCCGTCGGTATCGGGCTCGTAGGCGGAACGCCCGCGGCCCGGCTGCTCGACGATATAGACTGCGTAGCCGTGCCGCAGAAAATGCTGCGTCCATCCCTCACGGCCGTCCGGTGTGCCGTTGAAGTTGGTCGCGGTCTGCGCCGCGCCCGGCACGACGACCAACGGATAAGGTTGGGTGCGCCGGCTGGGGATCTGGTACTCTACATAGATCTGGCCGTTCATCACCTGCTTGTCGCCGACCTTCGCGTACTTGCCGCCCACGAAGAAATAGCCCTGCTTGGCGATGATGATGGGCTTCTCCGCGGAAAGCGCGGGCGAGCAAGCGAGGACGGCAAGGACGGCAAGGACGGCCACGGTCGTGAATTTCGAGATCATGAGATCCTCCCGGGGCGCTCACGGCCTGCATGGGGTCGCGGCGGTGCTCATTGATCCGGCTAGCTTACAGCACTTTCCGCCCGGGAGACTGCCGATTCGCCGGCGTAGTTCTGGGCACTTATCCAAGCCGTACAGGCTGCGCTTCGACAGCGTGAATGTCCTGATCGTGAAGAAGGCGGCCGCCCGCGTTGCCGGAGCCATCGCCCGCCTCTAACCTCGGTGCCGATGGCCGGGGACCGCGGAGCCGGCCGACGCGGCGCCCGCTGCGCCGCGCTTCCCCCCCATCGCGGCGCCAGCCGTTATTCCGGCCGCATGCCGAGCTTGCGCACCAGGGCGCCCCACTTCGCCTCGTCCTGGTCGATGTCCGACGCTTGCCGGTCCGGCGTGCCGGGGAGCGGCTCACCGCCCTCGTCCGCGATGCGGGCGCGCACGTCCTCGCTGCCAAGCGCCGAGCGCAGCTCGGCATTGAGCCGGTCCACAATGGCGCGGCTCAACCCGGCCGGCGCCACCATGCCGTAGTGAATCACCGCCACATAGCCCGGCACGCCGGATTCCGCGATGGTCGGCAGGTCGGGAAGAATCGATGAGCGCGCTTCGCCCGTCACGGCGATCGGGCGCAGGCCCCCGCTCCGCAGCTGCCCGAACACCGACGGAAAGGTGGTGATCGACATGTCGACATGGCCGCCCGCGAGGTCGCCTTGCATGGCGCCCGTGCCGCGGTAGGGGATGTGGGTCAACTTGATATCCGCCATTGCGGCGAACAGCTCGGTCGAGACATGGGAACCGGAGCCGACGCCGGCCGTCGCATAGGTGACCTTGCCGGGCTGTTTCCTCGCCAGCGCGATCAGGTCCGCGATGCTGCGCACGGGGAGCGACGGATGCACCACGAGAACCTGCTGATACGAGGCGATCAGCCCCACGGGAGCGAAATCCCGCCGCGGATCGTAACCCGGATCGGCGTAGAGGCTAGGGGCGACGCCGAACACGCCCGAATGGCCGACCATCAGGGTGTAACCGTCGGGCGCCGCCTTGGCGACCGCCCGTGCCCCGATGGTACCGCCCGCGCCGGTGCGGTTCTCGATCACGAACTGCTGGCCGAGCGCCCGGCCCATGTGCTGGGCGATCAGGCGCGCGAGGATGTCGTTGCCGCCACCCGCCGCAAACGGCACCACGATGGTGACCGGACGCGTCGGATAGCCCTGCGCCGCCGCCGGAACGGCCGAGATGATATGCGCGACCGCGAGGCTCGCGATGAGGGATGCTGTGGTCCGTCGAGACATGGACGCGATCATGGAACCGTTCGGGGTTTGCGCACAAGTGTTGTAGGCGCAGGGCACGTCGCAAATGGGACGAAAACTCTATCGCGCCGTACCCACCCTTGCGTTCCCCTAGACAGCACAGACCGCGCTGTCTAGTTGTGACCCCGCCTTCGCCCACGCCAGTCCGGGGAAGCCATGATATCCGCCCAAATACCGGCCGAGGAGCCCGACGTCCTCGTTGTCGGGGCCGGCAACGCGGCCTTGTGCGCCGCGATCTCGGCGCACGAGCACGGCGCGCGCGTGCTGATGCTCGAAGCCGCCCCGTTTGAGGAGCGCGGCGGCAACTCGCATTTCACCGGCGGCGCGTTTCGGTTCGCGTTCGCGGGCGTCGACGATCTCGTCGCGGTGCTGCCGTCGCTCGCCAGCGAAAATCTCGAGAACGTCGACTTCGGCACCTATACGGAGGAGCAGTTCTTCGACGACCTGTTCGCCCTGACCCAATACCGGTCCGATCCCGATCTCGCCGAAATCCTGGTGCGCGGCAGCCTCGACACCGCGAAATGGGTGGTGCGTCAGGGCGTGAAGCTGCAGCCGGGCCTGGGCCGGCAGGCCTACCAGGTCGACGGCAAGTTCAAGTTCTGGGGCGGCCTCGCGTTGCACATCTGGGGCGGCGGGCCGGAGTTGCTCCGGGCGCTCTCTGCCAATGTGGAGCGGCGCCACATCCCCATTCTGTACGAGACGCCCGCCATCAGCCTGATCCGCGAGAACGGGCGGCTCGCCGGCGTGATGGCGGAACACCTCGGCGCGCCGGTCGCGATCCGGGCCGGCGCGGTGGTGCTCGCCTGCGGCAGCTTCGAGTCCAACCCGGAAATGCGGGCACGGTATCTCGGGCCCGGCTGGGAGCTCGCCAAGGTGCGCGGCACGCGATTCAACATGGGCGCGGGCCTCACCATGGCGCTGGGCGTCGGGGCACGGCCCTACGGCAACTGGTCCGGATGCCATTCCGTCGCCTGGGACGTCAACGCGCCGCCCTACGGCGATCTTACGGTCGGCGACCAGTTCCAGAAGCACAATTACCCGTTCGGCCTTCTCATCAACGCCAAGGGCGAGCGCTACGTCGACGAGGGCGCAAACTTCCACAGCCACACCTACGCCAAGTATGGCGGCGAGATCGTCCGGCTGCCGGGCATGTTCGCCTGGCAGGTGTTCGACGCCAAGGTGAGCCACCTGCTGCGCGGCGAATATCGCATCCGCCGCGTCACCAAGGCGGAAGCCGGCACGCTAGAGGAGCTCGCCGGCAAGCTGGACGGCGTCGACGCCGAGGCGTTCCTGCGCACCGTGCGGGCCTTCAACGCCGCCTGCCGCACCGACACGCCGTTCAACCCCAACGTTTTGGACGGCCGCAGAACCCACGGCCTCGCCATCGACAAGACCAACTGGGCCAATCCGCTCGATACCCCGCCGTTCCACGCCTATCACGTGACCACCGGCGTCACCTTCACGTTCGGAGGGCTCAAGATCACCCAGAAGGGCGAGGTCGAGGACCTCTACGGCCGCATTATCCCGGGCCTCTACGCGGCGGGCGAAATGGTGGGCGGGCTGTTCTTCCACAATTACGCCAGCGGAACGGGGCTGATGTCAGGCGCGACCTTCGGGCGGCTGGCGGGGCGGAGCGCGGCGGGGTTTGCGCGGGGGAAACCGGCTTGAATTGCCAGGGCGTAACAACGTCGTCACCGCTGTCACTGCCCATCCCCATTCAATCACCTCGTCCGCACGGGCGAGCAGCGACGGCGGGACGGGCGACCCGGGAGCGCAGACTGACGCAAGAAGTCGTATCTGGTCCGAGCGTTACCGACATTGATCGGCGACAGCGGCTGTTGGCAGGCCCGCTGCTCCGGAGTTACACTATTTTGGGGTCTAAATAATTCCGCGCCTTTGTAGAGGGAGAAAATTCATGAGGAACATGTTGGTCGCATTCCTGGTACTGCCACTCGCGCAAACTGTCGCTTCGGCTCAGACTGCGGGCGATGCTGCGGCCGGAAAGGCATATTGGGATCGGGAAGCGCCGCGATTGACGGATTGCAAGGACTGCCACGGTCTTAATGGCGAAGGTGGGTTCGGGCCGGACCTTGCAGGCCGAGGATTGAATGCCGCACAGATCGAGCGCGCGGCGCGTCAGCCCTGGGGAGTCATGCCGGCTTTCGTTGAAAGCCAGCTCAGCACGAAGGATGCGGCCGATCTCGCAGCTTACTTCGCCTCGCTACCGAAGCCGGCGACCCCCGGCAAATGGCGCGTGGAGGTCCCTCCCGACGCTCATCCGGGCCAGGCCACCATGATCAATATGGGCTGCGGCCAGTGCCATGGCGCCACTTTCAACGGCCCGCGCGGGAACAGCTTGGGCGTGTACAATATAGACTTCGATGGCTTCGCTAACCTGGTCTACAACCACACGACTGCGATGCCGCAGTATCGGGCCACTCTCGGACAAAACGCCACCAATCTGGATATGGGCAATTTTTCCAGGTTGCGCCTGACCATGGGGCAATTGCGAGAAATTTACTTCTGGGCGCGCGACGAAATCGGGCCGCGTGCACCGGTAGCGGGTCAGATAGCAAAGGGAGAGACCGGGCCCAGCGGCGTGACTTACGCGGTGACTATTACCAACAACGGCGTCCAGGGCCGAGGCGTGATCGCGGAGGGCTTGACGATCAACCTCACGATCCCAGCCGACACCAACGTGGTGGCGGCGACCGGCGACGGATATCAGGGCACGCACATCGATGACAAGACCAAGGCCACTGTTGCCACATGGAAACTGTCGCGCAGTGCCCCTAAGGATCAGGAGAAGCTCAGCATCACGCTCTCGAAGGCCGCAACTGCTGGCGCCAACCTCAGAGGCGATATCCACTGGACAAAGCCGGCGCCTAAGAGTGGCCCGAGCACGGACGTGGTCAATATCGCGCCGGCACCGCTGTAGCCGAAAACGCCGGCAGGCCCTTGTATTGGGCCTGCCGGGCGCCCCATTAGGGCGGAGGTCTGCTACGCACGCTGAATGGGTCCGCTGTACCTCGATATCCGGAAATTCGCTGCCGCGTGCCAAAAGCTGCCATCGACCAGGCTTACTCGATCACCTCGTCGGCGCGCACGAGGATTGATGTCGAGAATACAATTCCCAAATAGCTTTGGCGTCGTCAGGAGGCACTCCATGAAACTTCCGCGCCCTCGACAATAGATGGCCTCATGGCGTCTGGCCTTCGTAGCTATTAGCCCGCCAGGAACGGCTGCAGTTCGCGCACTTCGTTGAGCTTTTCCAGCGCGTTTACCCGCCGAATGACCTCCTCTGTCCGTTCGGCGCCCAGCACCGGCGTCATCAGGGACCGTGCCTTTTCGTTCACCCTCTCGGTGTTCAGCGGATTCTCCTTCGTGCCCGGGGGATGGCGCGTGAAGTGACTGATCTTGTGGCCGCCTCGCAGGGTCACCTCCACGAGCCCGCTTCGGGGCGCGGCGGGATCCATGAGCACTCGATCGGCGATGAGTTGCACACGCTCCTTCGCGGCGAGCACCTTCGGATCCGCCATCCGCTCATACGAGTGGCTGTCTTCGAAGGAAACGGCGCCCTCCACCAGTGCGAGCGCGATGATGTGCTGGCAGTTGACGTCAGGCATCGAGCGGGCGTTGACGATACGGGCGCCATCCTCCGGGAGCTTGACGACAATTCGCTCTACGTTGTCCACACACAGCTTGTGCTCGCGACGGAGCGTGAGAAACGCATCCAGAGGCGCCTGAATCGGATAGCCGACGGAGAAGGGCTTGATGGCGGTTTCAGTGACAAAGAAGCGGCTGCCGAGCCCGGCAACCATCTCCTCCGGCTTCGGGTCGGTGGACAGCGCGATGAGCGCGTTGTGCTCGCCGTCCAGCACGTCCCACACCCCGGTAAATCCCATCTGCGCCATGATCGCCGCAGTCACGCCGTTGCGCGCACCCATGCCCGAGAAATCGAAGGCCTTTTCGACGTGTTCAGGGTCCCGCACCCAGCTCCACAGGCCCGAGACCTGCTGCGCCGCATAAGACAGCGCATAGCGCATACCCTTTTCGTCCAGCTTTGCCAGTGAGGCTGCGGCCGCTGCGGCACCCATGGTTGAGCTCGTACCCTCGGCGCTGCGATGACTGCCGCGTACCAGGTCCGGGCCGAGCGCTAGAAGAAAGCGGCAGCAGACGTCGTAGCCAAGCGTAACCGCAGCGAGCAGTTCAGCCCCCGATCTGCCCTCGCGTTCGGCCATCGCCAGCGCCGCGGGCACGACGTGGCTGCCGGGATGGGCCTTGGTCACCGGCTCGAAGTCGTCAGTCTCGTCGGCGTGCGCGAACATGCCGTTGGCCAGCGCGGCGTTCACAACGGATGTTCTGATGTCTGTGGTCAGCACCGTCGCTTCTGCGACCCCGCCCTGCGCCCGTGTGAAGCGAATCGCCATTTCCCCAGCTTGGAGATGCGAGCCCGACACCATTGCAGCGAGCGTGTCCAGGATGCGATGCTTCGCTTCCTGCGCAACATTCGGCGCGAGACGCAGGTCCCGCGCCTGCGCCATGTACCGCGCCAGCTGGCCCGTAATGTCGACCGTAGTCATTCAGAAAATCCCTTCGGACACATATAGTTGTTTCTCAAACGACACAATTTGGCGCTGCGCATTCGGGTCGCTCGCAGTTAATCCCATCAACACGCCGACCCCGTCGCACCCGGTCTGGCTGTTGTGCCCACAGCGGAAACAGCCGCCGCACCGCCGAGAAGCGTGATGAACTCGCGCCGTTTCATTTAGTCGGCCCCCGGAAGTCAGGACCGCGATGCAGGATAGCGAATTATCAAGGATAGGTCAGGGGTATCCGAGCCTTTTCACAACCCGCCACCCGCTGGCCAAAGGTGGTCGGAGTCCGGTCCGAGTGAGGTGCGGCGCTGCCGGCCGCGTCTACCGACCGTCCGCTTATCCCGCCATTGCATTCAATTTTCCGTCCGCCGCCTCAGGACCACACCATGCGGCTCACACATACCACAGCGCGCCGTGGCGCTTGTCGAACCAATCAACGCGGGCAACACCGCACTATCCTGGCGGCTTGGCCGGCACTCGCTTGGCGGACGCTGTCTCGGGCGCAAGCTTGCTTCCGGGGGTGACGGCCACGCGAACCTGGTCCCCCGAGGCGATCCCGTCAGGGGGCTGTCGATGACGCGATCGTCGGCAGTGAGGCCTGACGCGATCTCCACCACCTTACCCAGGTCGCGTGCGATCGTGATCACGCAGTCCCCGTCATTACGGTCTGCGCGAATTCGCCGCGGCCGGGCGGCAGAAGCCGGTTTTGATCAGGATCAACTTTTAGGGGGAGTACCCGTGTCTGTTGTGGTCCGACAGCGTTGAAAAAGTCCCCGTTTTAAGCGGACGAAGCCCCCGGGCCTTCGCAACCTGGCTCAATGTTACGTGAGCCTCTATGGATGCGGCCACCGGCCACAGTTGACGCGATTCGTCTCGCAAGCGACAACTTGGGTCTTCGCACAAATCCCAGAGCCTCGAACCTTTGCTCGAAACCTATTTGCCCCCGATCACCGCATAGCCTTGTATTTCGATCTTTGCGTCAGGGACGGCTAGTGCGGTGATTGTGATGAGAGCGCTGCCTGGAAAATTGTCGCCAAATACCTCCCGGCGGATTTGCGTGAGGCGATCTCCGTAGCGAACGTCCGTAATGAATACCGTCATCTGAACCATATCACTGAGCTTCCCGCCCGCCTTTTGGAGAGTGCGGTCGAGGTTCTTGAAAAGCTGCCGGACCTGACCTTCGAAGTCACCCGCCAGCGATTTGCCTGCGTCGTCCACCGTTGCGGTCTGCCCGGCGAGCCATACCGTTCTGCCTCCTTCGGTGATCACAGCCTCCGAATAGCCTCGCTGTTGCGGACGTTCCCCCTTGAGGTAATCCTTTGCTTGTCCCAGAGCAGAAAAAGCAAGGAGTCCCGCCAACGCAGCGAGACTGATTGAAGTTCGTGAGAATGTTGTCGAGATCATCTTCGCCTCCTTGGGTGAACCAAATCCGGCGGGACGTCGCCGCCAATCTGCGTCGGATAGTTTGCGCGCGTGCGTCTGGGCAGGCCCGGTAGCGCAGCAGCACCCGAGGCCAGATGCAAGAATTTGCGGCGGGGACGTTCATGGTGTTTGCACGCTGAACGTATGTCGTCATTTCTGCGATTGCCTGAAATATCTCAGATCGGGCGGCGCCTGATCCTTCCTGGCCGGCATCAGGAAGCCGTCGGCGCTCAAGTAGTAATTGTCCTTGCCGACGCTTATCTGTGCGTTGTTCTCGTTGCACACATACTCCAGCCACGTTGGTCGCGGGTTGGCGCTGCGAAGGTATCGCTTGTCCACCGTCCAGGGGCGCGTCAATGCATGGTCAATCACCGTGATTTCGTCATGCAGCATGTTTGGATTGGCCTTGTCGAGGTAGATCCGCTCCTTAAAGATGGACTGATTGTCGCTATGCAGCGGCAGGCCGGTGGCGTCGTAAACGCGGGGACCCTTGAAGGGGCCGCGTGTCTCGACTTCGAGGACGTCATAGCGGCCATCCCCGTCCTCATCGCGCCATTTGCCGATGGAGTAACCCTGGTAGGTCGGCTCGATCTCTTTGGGCCAGTCGCGACCGTCGGTATAGATGCGACGGCCGTGGTCCGCATTATTGATCAGAATATAGGTGGTTTCCGGTGTGATGACGTATTCCTGCGGATAGAACGCGGCCATCATCAGCGGCATGCCGTAGGCAAGGCAGCGAGAGCCGTCGGTGAAGTTGCCCTGCCCGCCCTTGACTTGGTCGGCGAGACTCGCCTCCAGAACCGCCTTGTACTCCGGCGTCAGCGGCGCCTCCTGCCCGAACCCCCAGGGCTTGGTCTGGTCGAATGAAGGCTGGCCGGGAAGTCCGGGAACGATGAACCGGTTCCATTGGCCCTTCAGGTTGGGATATTTCGAGTA
>Ga0075021_10000893_pt1 | contig 15337 bp, 14 predicted proteins | sample ColStrG_CSR_2012_FD_72749 | JGI IMG/M metagenome (GOLD analysis project Ga0075021, IMG submission 72749) | Freshwater sediment microbial communities in response to fracking from Pennsylvania, USA - Cold Stream Run_MetaG_CSR_2012 | ecosystem: Environmental > Aquatic > Freshwater > Creek >...
CCCATCCTGGTGGGGAGGATCCCGGTGGCCGCCCTGACCAATCCGCCGGCCCTGGTGGAACTGTTCGCCGAGACGATCGTCGAGGAGTTGGACTTCCGCCTCGAAGCCCAGAACATGCTCGACATCGCCGCCGTCCACGCCGGGACCGGACAGCGCGCCATCGTCGTGCCGCGGCCCCATCCGGAGCTGGTCACCAGGCGCGTGCTGGTCATGGAGCATCTGCGGGGGTTCACCTGGGGCAACGCCGCCGGCATGCGGGCTGCGGGGCTCGACACCGCCGCCGTGCTGCGCTCGAGCCTCATCGCCTTCCTCGAAGGGGCGCTGCTCTACGGGGTGTTCCACGGCGACCTCCACGGCGGCAACCTCCTGGTGCAGGCCGACGGCACGGTGGCCCTTCTCGACTTCGGGATCACCGGACGGCTCGACGAGCGCAAGCGTCTGGCCTTCCTCCGGTTGCAGATGGGCGCCACCACCAACAACGTCACCGTCCAGGTCGAGGCATTGCGGGACCTCGGGGCGCTGCCGGCCGACTCCGACGTGGACGCGGTCATACGCGATCTCGGCCTGGATCGTCCGGCCATCGACCCCACCACGCTGACCGCCGATCAGATGGTCGACGAGCTGCGCGAGGTGACCAAGGCGCTCCTCGGCTACGGCGCCCGGCTGCCCAAGGAGCTCATGCTGTTCGTGAAGGACATCCTGTTCCTCAACGGGGCCATGGCCACCATGGCCCCCGACGTCGACATCCTGGGAGAGATCCTGGCCGTGATGACCTACTTCACCGAGCACCACGGTGACCGGATCGCCCGCGAGGTCGGCGTGGACCTGGCCGAGACCCCGATCGACCTGGAGGGCTACCGCGCCGCCATGGGCTTTCCGGACGAGACCGACCCGATCACCTTTCACGACCTCCAGGAGCGCCGGGAGCTCATCCGCAGCCGGCTCCGGCAGCGCAACGAGAGCCGCGGCCGCAAGCCGTTCTTCCGGGCGGTCTACAAGGCGGTCCGGCCCGACCGCCACTGAGGGTCACCGGGCGCCGTCGCACCGGGCCGCCGGATTGCGGCGTGGAGCGGACCACCCGGACGCGAGGTGGACGATGTGGGCTCAGGCCGAGTCGAGCGCCCGTCGGATGGAAGAGACGAACGCGGCCGCCCCCTCCGGTCCCGACCCCTCCAGCAGGCGGCGCACAACCGCCGATCCGACCACCACCCCGTCGGCCGACCGACAGGCCTCCACCGCCTGCTCGGGGGAGGAGATGCCGATGCCGACACACACCGGAAGCGTGCTGGCCTCCCCGATCCCCTCGGCCACCCGCCGGGCCGAGTCGGCCAGTTCGGACTGCTCGCCGGTGACCCCCATCCGGCCGACCGCGTACACGAAGCCCCGGGAGCGGGCGCACACCGCCCGGACCCGTTCCGGCGGCGTCGACGGCGCCACCAGGAGGACCGTGGCCAACGCGGCCTCATCGGCGGCTTCGGCCCAGGGGCCGAGCTCCTCCAGAGGCAGGTCGGGGATGATCGCCCCTGCCACTCCCGAGTCCGCCATCAGCCCGGCCATCCGGGCGTGCCCGGCCCGGAAGACCAGGTTGTAGTAGGTCATGGCGACGACGGGGATGCCGACGTCGACCCGGCTCAGATCGGCCAGGATGCCGTCGGGCGTGCACCCCCGTCCCAGCGCCCGCAACGAGGCCTCCTGGATGATGGGGCCGTCGATCATCGGGTCCGAGAACGGGATCCCCACCTCGATGGCGTCTGCCCCCGCTCCGGCCAGTGCCTCGACGGTCAACAGCCACTGGTCGTCCATGCCGCCGGTGACGTAGGGCACCAGCAGCTTGTGCCCGGCATCACGCCGGGCCGCTAGCGTCACCTCGAGCCGGCCCGCGACGTAGCCGGCCGGACGGTCCCCGATGCCGGCGCTCATGCCCGCAGGATGTCGCGGACCTGGGCCACGTCCTTGTCGCCGCGTCCCGAAAGGTTGACGAGGACGGTGGAGCCGACGGGGAGCCCGGCGGTGCCCGCGTTGGCGATGACCCAGGCGATGGCGTGGGCCGACTCCAGGGCGGGGAGGATCCCCTCGGTCCGGGCCAGGCGCTGGAAGGCGTCGATGACCTCGTGGTCGTCGGCCGACACGTACCGGGCCCGGCCCAGCTCGCCCAGGTGGGCGTGCTCGGGACCGATGCCCGGATAGTCGAGGCCTGCCGAGACCGAGTGGGCCTCGAGGATCTGGCCCTCCTCGCTCTGGATGAGCGCGCTGCGCATACCGTGGAGGACGCCGGTGATCCCGGTGGTCATCGCCGCCCCTCCCGCGGCCTCGACGGCGACCAGCGACGCCCCGGTGGCATCGGCGAAGCCGGCGAACATCCCCGCCGCATTGGATCCGCCTCCCACACAGGCCACCACCACGTCGGGATCAGCGCCGCCCAGCAGCTCCCGGCACTGCGCGCGGGCTTCCTCTCCGATCACCCGCTGGAACTCCCTGACCATCCACGGGTAGGGGTGGGGCCCCATGACCGAGCCGAGGCAGTAGTGCGTATCGCCGACCGAGGCCACCCAGTCGCGCAGCGCCTCGTTCACCGCGTCCTTGAGGGTGCGGCTGCCACTCCCCACCGGGCGGACCTCCGCGCCCAAGAGCTCCATGCGGAAGACGTTCAGCTCCTGGCGCCGGATGTCGACCTCGCCCATGTAGACCACGCAGTCCATGCCGAGAAGCGCCGCCGCGGTGGCGGTGGCCACCCCGTGCTGCCCGGCTCCGGTCTCGGCGATGAGGCGGCCCTTCCCCATGCGCTGGGCTAGGAGGCCCTGGCCCAGCACGTTGTTCAGCTTGTGCGAGCCGGTATGGGCCAGGTCCTCGCGCTTCAACAGGACCCGGACACCCAGCTCCGCCGAGAGCCGACCGCACTCGGTCACCGGCGTCGGGCGGCCGCCGTAGCTGCGGAGGATGCCGCTGAGCTCGGCCCGGAACGCCTGGTCCGCCCACGCCGCGCGGAAGGCGGCCTCGAGCTCGATGCAGGCCGGCATCAGCGACTCCGGCACGAAGCGACCGCCGAATTGTCCGAACCGACCGGTGGGTCCCGGGTCGCCCATGACCTCGGTGGCCACTATTCGTCCTGCCAGTCGAAGGGCTCGGAACCGGCACCGCGCACCGGGCCTTCCCCACCGGACCCCGGCCCGGTGGACCCGCCACCGCCGTTGGCGGCGGGATCCGAACGGGCGTTCACCTGCGCCGCCCAGGCGGCGTGTGCCGCTCCGATGAATTCGCGCAGCCTTCCCGGGTCCTTGACGCCCGGGGACGCCTCGACCCCGGTGGCCACGTCGACCCCCCACGGCCCGAGGTGGGCGATGGCGGACCCGACGTTCTCCGGGGTCAGCCCGCCGGACACGATCAACCGCCGTGGGTCGACAACCCCCTCGGCCAGGCGCCAGTCGAAGAGCTCCCCCGATCCGGGGTTGGCTCCGTCGATGAGCAGCAGATCGGCGCCGTACCGGTCGAAGCGGTCGATGTTCCGGTGGCCGGCCGGGAAGGCCTTGATGGTCATGCCCACCCGGCTGCTGATCCACTGGGTGTCCTCGGCGGACTCGACGCCGTGGAGCTGCACGGCTCGGAGGCCGATCTGGTTGGCAATGTCGACGACCCGTTGCGGTGCCTCGTCCCTGAACACGCCGACCGTCACCGTCTCGTGGGGAAGGCGCTTGACGATGTCGGCCACCGCCGCCGGTGCCATCCGGCGCGGCGAAGGAGCAAAGGTGAATCCGACCGCGGACGCCCCCATTCCCACCGCCAGCAGGGCGTCAGCCTCCGAGGTGACACCGCAGATCTTGACGAACAGACCGTCGACCTCCCCCACCGGGTCGTAGAGGGTCACCTTCCGCCTCCGAGCAGTCCCGCCACCGCCGCCCGACGGTCTCCCGAACGGACCAGGGTCTCCCCGACCAGCACCGCGTGGTACCCGGCCCCGGCCAGGCGGCGGACGTCCTCGGCTCCCCGGATGCCCGACTCGGCCACGCCGAGCACCCCCGCAGGCAGGAGCGCGCCCAGTTGCAGCGCCCGGCCGTGGTCGACCTCGAAGGTCCGCAGGTCCCGTTGGTTGACCCCGATCACGTCGGCGCCGGCGTCGACGGCCCGCTTGAGCTCGAGGTCGTCGTGCACCTCGACCAACGCGGTCAGCGCGCATCGGCGGGAGAGCTCGAGGAACGAGGCCAGCTCGGCGTCGTCGAGTGCGGCCACGATCAACAGCACCGCATCCGCACCCATCGCCCGGGCGTCGCACACGTCGAGGGCGCTGACCGTGAAGTCCTTGCGGAGCACCGGGAGGGTGCAGGCGGCGCGCGCGGCCTGGAGATCGCCGCGGCTGCCGCCGAAGAACTGCCCATCGGTGAGGACGGAGAGGCAGGCGGCCCCACCCCCCTCGTAGGCGGCGGCCAGCTCCGCCGGGTCGAGGCCCGGATCGAGGTCTCCCTTGGAGGGCGAGCGCCGCTTGATCTCCGAGATCACTGCCATCCCCTGGAGGGCGGCGGCCCGACGGAGGGCCTCGGCGAACGGTCGGGTGGCGCCGGCCCGACCGGCCCGTTCGGCCTGCTCGATGGCCGCGTCGATGTCGCGCCGGTCCTCCGACGCCTCGGCTCGATGGGCGGCGACGATCGTCTCGAGGTAGGCCGGCATCGCCGTTCGATCCTACCAACGATCATCTTCCGGACCGCCCGGGTGCGGGCACCGATTTGGGGGCGTCAGGTCGGGGACCGGCAGCATGTCGCCCCGCCGGGCAGTCCCTGGAGCAGGTGGGCGAGCACCGACAGCTGGCTCTCCATCAGCGAGATGGCACCGACCTCGACCGGTGGGATCGTGGCCGGGTCGATGTGGATGGCTGTCGGATGCTCCGGCAGGGGCGGTGTGCGGTTGCCATGGGCAGGCGCGCCGGCCCAGGCCGGGTCGGGGGCCGGCGGTGCCCGGACCGGCCGGGGCATGGCCGAAAACGAGCCGACGTAGGTGTGGCTCCGCTCCCCCGTCGTCCAGACGATCTGGGTGCCGGCAGGGTTGAAGTAGAACTCGGGCACCACTTGGCCCAGGTCGGTGAGCCGGCGCACGGCTTGGGTGCGGAGATCGAGCTCGAAGAGATCGGTGCGGAACTTCGGGTCGAGGACGGTCAGGACGAAGAAGGGCCCGACGATCTCGTTCTCCGACGGCGGGTCGTAGCCGGCCTGCCGGGCGGCCGTCACGACCGTCTCGTACCACGTCGGCGCATCCCGGCTCGACATCCAGATCACGTCCTTCATGTCGGGTGTGAACACCGCCTGTTCGTCCCAGGCCGGACTCCCCTCGGTGAGCTGCGTGGCCTGCGGATGGCCCGGGGAGGCCCCGTGGCCGTAGAGGCGCAGGAAGTGGAGCTCGGAGTTGAGCCACCCGACGTGCTTGTCGCCGTCGGAGCTCAGCGTTGTGTAGAGCACACCGCTGCCGTCCGGCGACCAGACCTGGGTCTCGTAGGCGTTGTCGCCGCCGGGCGCCACCGCGGTGACCCCGACCAGACGCGGGGCGCCGTCCTTGCCCACCGTGAACGCCGACAGGAGGATCGTCCACCGGGTACCTCCCTGTTCCCGGCCGTCATAGGCGACGTGGGTCCAGATCAGGTGACGACCGTCGGGCGCCCAGTACGGGTGGTAGTTGTCGTAGGGAGAACCACCCGGTTCGAATGACGCGCCGGGGCCCGTCAACCGGGTGACCCGGCTCCCGTCCGGACGCATGGCATAGAGGTCGCTGCCGATCCCGCCGAGGCACGGGGCGCCGAAGGTGGCGCTCTGGCCGCGGAACGAGCAGAAGAGGATCCAGTCTCCCTGGGGTCGCTCCTGGGGGAACCCGTTCGGCCCCGGCTGGCCACAGGTCAGACAGGACATCCGTTTCCCGGCCAGGGTGGAGACGTAGACCTGCGAGACGCCGGACCGGTCCTGTTCGTTGGAGAGGATCCGGCCGTCTGCCGTCCATGACGGGTCCTGCCCGAAGGTGAACGGGTTGACGACGGAGGTGAACCGGTGGGTGAAGAAGGGATTGGAGGGGTCCGTCGTCGGGCCCGAGGTGGACGGCCCCCAGCACCCGGTCACCATCAACAGCACGGCGGTGACGACGGCGATCCCGATGGTGGCCCGCCACACCGGACCCCTGTCCCCCGGCGGCGTGGCGGCTGCGTCGCCGGCCTTCATCCCCCAATGCTGCCATCCGGGCACCGACTCGGCTGGCGGCCCGCTCCGGCCGGCACGACCGGTCTCCGCCCGCGGCCTTCCCCCAGAGGTCCCCTGGCACGTCCCCTGGCACGTCCCCTGGCACGTCCCCTCACACTTCCCTAACCATGACCGACGCGGCACCGGTCCCGGTGGCAGGCTGGACAGATGGTGGCTGACAAAGAAACCCTGGTGGTCATCGAAGACGACCACCACATCTCCGACCTGGTGGCCATGTATCTCCGACGGGACGGATTCCGGGTCCTTCAGGCCGATGACGGGGAAGCGGGGATGGTGCTGGTCGAGCGCGAGCACCCGAAGCTGGTCATCGTCGATCTCGGCCTTCCGGGGGATCTCGACGGATTCGACGTCTGCCGCCGCCTGCGCCAGGCCTCCCCCGTGCCTTCCGGGTCGTTCTCGGGCACTCCCCTGGCGACGGGCACCACGCCGGTGCTGATCCTGAGCGCCCGCGACGACGAGGTCGACCGGGTGCTGGGCCTCGAGCTCGGCGCCGACGACTACGTCACCAAGCCCTTCTCCGCCCGGGAACTGGTGGCCCGGGTGCGCGCCATCCTGCGTCGCACCGCAGGGTCACCGGAGGTAGCCGCCCCCACCGTGGTCGAGCTCGGCGCCATCGAGATCGACGCCGGTCGTCGGGAGATCCGCCGCCACGGTTCGGTCGTCCCGCTGGCCACCCGCGAGTTCGACCTCCTGGCCTACCTGGCGGACAACCGCGGGCTGGCCCTGTCGCGCCAGCAGCTCCTGAACGGTGTGTGGGGCGTCGACTGGTGTGGCGACGAGCGCACGGTGGATGTCCACGTCCGGCAGTTGCGCAAGAAGCTGGGCGACGCCCTGCCGCTCGCCACCGTGTGGGGCGTGGGCTACCGATTGGGATGAGGCGACGACTGACTATTGCCATCCTCGTCCTGGTGGCGGCCACCCTGGTGGTGACGGCGGTGGGCGGGTTCTACTTCATCCGCCGGGCGGCGGTGACCACCGCCCAGCAGGAGTTGTCCGGACAGGCACGCGCCATCTCGTTGAAGTTCTCCAGCGACCATGCCATTACCCGGGCCCGCTTCACCCGCCAGTTCGCCATCATCTCCGCGGCCGGCGCTTTCGCCGGCATCGGGGTGCTGGAGCTGTACCCGGACGGGTCGATCGTGGGCACGCCGCCGTCGGGCCTGACCGTCGGACAGCTCGACGTCCCCAGGCTGGCGGCCGGAGGGCAGACCGTCGGCCACACTGCCTCGCTGTTGGTCTACGCGGCCATGCCCACTCCTATCTCCCAGATCAAGGCGTACGTACCGGTGCTGGTCATCACCCGCCAGATCCACAATCCGGTCAACGGCTTTCGGTACTTCGCCCTGGTGGGTGCCATCGCCCTGGCGGTGGCGGCTCTGGTGGCCGCAGCACTGGCCCGTCGCTTCACCCGGCCCCTGGTCGCCGCCGTGGACACGACCACGCGGATCGCATCGGGGGATCTCGACGCCACCGTGCCGTCCGGGTCCCGCGACGACCCCGAATTCGTGCGCTTGGCCGAGTCGATCAACACCATGGGCGCCAACCTGGTCAGAGCCCGGGACCAGGAGCGCCAATTCCTCCTCTCGGTCTCCCACGAGCTCCGGACACCCCTGACCTCGATCCGCGGCTACGCCGATGCGGTCGTCGACGGCGCCGCCGACGACCCGGTGGCCGCCGCCACCGTGATCAGCACCGAGGCACGTCGGCTCGAGCGCCTGGTGCAGGACCTGCTCGACCTGGCCCGGCTGGAGGCCGACCGGTTCTCGCTCGAGCTGCAGACGGTCGACGCCTCCCGGGTGGTCCGCCAGGTCGCCGAGGGGTTCCGTCCCCGGGCCGCCGAGCTCGGCCTCGAGTTGGTCACCGCCGACTCTCTGGACGGACCGCTGTGGGTGGACGCCGATGCCGACCGGCTGGGTCAGGTGGTAGCCAACCTGGTCGAGAATGCCTCGTCCTTCGCCGACCATCGGATCGGGGTGGGCGTGGGCCGGGTCGGCGGAATCCCGACGGTGTGGGTGGTCGACGACGGTCCGGGGATCCCTACCGATCAGTCCTCCCGCGTGTTCCAGCGGCACTTCGTCTCGGACCGGGTGCAGGGCCGGCGCACCGGATCGGGCCTGGGCCTGGCCATCGTGGCCGAACTGGCCGCCGCCATGGGGGCGAGGGTCCGGGCCGAGTCCCCGGTGGCTGACGGGCGGGGCACCAGAATGGTCGTCTGGTTCCCCCCGGTCGTCGGCCCATCCGACTCGAAGACCGGGTCGGCGGCAACGGCCGCAACGGCGGTGCCGGTGGGACCGGCCGGGCCGCCCTCATCGACCGTGCCGACTGCCACGACGGTTCCGGCGTCGGTGCCAGGCGAGGCCGGCGCCGCAACCCCGGGCCCGCCGCCCGCCGAGCACGTGGAGAGGACCGTCGATGGATGAGGTGATCCTGATCACCGGCGCCTCCGCCGGCATCGGCCTGGCCTGCGCCGACCGCATGCACGGCGAGGGGTGGAACGTATTCGGAGCCAGCCGGCGCGGGGTCTCCCCCGGGGGCTGGACGCCGTTGGTCATGGACGTCGACCGTGACGACTCGGTGACTTCGGGCTTCGCCTCGATGCTCGCCCGACACGATCGCATCGACGCCGTGGTGGCGTGTGCGGGCTGGGGGCTGGCCGGCGCCGCCGAGCAGACCCCGATGGCCGACGCCCACGATCAGCTCGAGACCAATTTCTGGGGAGCGGTGCGGGTGGTCCAGCACGCGCTCCCGATCATGCGCCGGCAACGCCGGGGCCGGGTCGTCCTGATCAGCTCGATCGGCGGGATCGTCGCCATCCCGTTCCAGGCCTTCTACAGCGCCGGCAAGTTCGCCCTGGAGGGATACGGGGAAGCACTGGCCTACGAGGTGGCGCCCTTCAACATCCAGGTGACCCTGGTGGAACCCGGCAATGTGCGCACGGAGTTCACCGAGCGGCGGAGGGAGGTCGAGCCGCCGGCCGGCGACGAGGCTTACTCCTCGGCGGTGGCCAAGGCGATCGGCACCATGGCCGCCGACGAGGCGGCCGGCGTCCCTCCCGACCGGGTGGCGGTGGTGGTGCAGCGGGCCCTCGAGGCGAGGAACCCACCCCGGCGGGTGTCGGTCGGGAAGATCGACGATCGGATCGGGATCATGGCCAAGCGGGTGATGCCGTACCGGCTCTTCGAACGGGCGGCCAAGGGCAGCCTCGGGGTCTGATAGAGCCGGCTGGGCCGGCAGAGGGCGCCGGGATGGTCAGAGGGCGATGCCCGACCAGTAGCTCCCGTCCAGCATCCCCCGCAGTGAGTCGCGGTGGATGATCAGGTCGTCCACGTCCTCGGGTCGCTCGGCCTCGCCGAAAAGGATGGCGCGCTCGGTGACCCTGCGCATGATCACTCCGTGGCGCATGGCGGCATAGGCGAGGTACCAGGTCAGGTCCCGGGGCGTCCGGCCCGACACCCCGGCATAGGAGGCGGCCACATCGACCGGCCGGAACATGTCCGGCAGCCCGGGTGCGCCCAGTTGGACGGCCAGATCCTGGAAGAAGAGGTGGAGGTAGCACATCCAGCCGATGTCCACCTCGGGCGGGGCCACCGCCGCCATCTCCCAGTCGAGCACGGCCACCACCCGGCCGTGGCGGAACATCATGTTCCCGATGCGGCCGTCTCCCCACGAGAGGGCGTCGTCGCTCGTGTCGGAAGGAAGGTTGTCCCACAGCCAGGCGAAGCACTGGGCCAGCAAGGGGGAGGGTGTCTCCCGCACCACCCAGTCGTGGTACGCCTGCCAGTGGTGCAGGCTGCGTTCGAGCGCCGACCCCCCGGGCTGATCCAGCTCCAGAAAGCCGAGATCGTGCTTCGCCGGAGTGATGCCGTGGATGCCGGCCAGCGCCTCGACGGCCGCTTCCTGGATGGCCCTCCGTTCGGCGTCCGTGCCGTCGAAGACCCAGTTGTCGCCGAACGTGTAGGGCATGACGTCGGGCGGCACGTCTCCGTCGACCCGGGCCATCACGAAGAACGGGCCGCCCAGCACCGTCGGGTCCGGTTCGTACCAGAGCGTCTCGGGTACCGGGACGGATGTGTGCTCGCCGACCAGTCGCATGACCCGGAACTGCATCTCGAGGTCATAGGTGGTGAAGACGGGATGGGCGGTGGCGGGAGGCTCGATGCGAGCCACCAGCCGGTGCTCGGTGTGCTCACCGCCCTCGTCCCACTGCGCCGTGAAGAGGAGGGTCTCCGACGACATCCCGTTGCCCTCGGGACTGCCGGCCTCGGTGATCCGAGGGGCGCTGCCGGGGGCCAGGGTGTCGACCAACCAGGACCCGAGGCGTGCGGCCATCTCGTCGGGATCACGGGTGGAGGTGGTGATGTGGTCGGCGTCCATCTCGACGGTGCCGTCACCGGTCGACCGCTGGTTGGCCGCAGCCTCCGTGCTCATGCCGTCTCCGATCGTGGCCGCGGCCTAGTGCCGGTCCGGGACCTGCCCCTGTTTCCGGCAGAAGGTCTAGCACCTCTCCGCCCCGGCCCTCAGGCGCTGAGGGGCAGGAGTCGGGCCTCAGCCCCGGCCTGGTGCCGGCCTGCCCCGTCCCCCCACGCCACCGACACCTGCTCCGGGGGCGCCACCCGGCGGTGGAGCGTGGCCAGGGCCACGGTGGCCGACAGGCCCGGGGACCAGGCCACCGACGACAGGTGACCGACCTCGTGCTCCCGGTCGGCGGTGAGCACGTTGGCACCCACCAGGGCCGTCTCAGGTCCCGGCCCGGCGTCGGCCGGGTCGATGACCACCCCGCACAGGCGGCGGGCCACCTTGGACCCGCGTGCGTCCAACCGAGCCACCAGCTCCTGGCCGGTAAAGCACCCCTTGGTGAACGAGACCGTCCGATCCACCAGGCCGACCTCGGCGGCGATGGTCCCCTCCACCAGCTCGCGGCCGTTGACCGGTATGCCCGCCTCGATCCGGGCCGCCTCCCAGGCATCGACGCCGCACGCCACTGCGCCGTCGGCCACCCAGGCCGGGGCGCCGGGCGCCGGCGGGGGCCCGAGCAGGTCGAATCCGGTCAGGCCCGGCCACTCCACGGGGACCACCAGCTCGGGTCGGACCGCGATGCAACCGGTGGCGCCCGGCCCGCGCACGGCCGTGCACACCCATGCCAGCGGTTCGATCTCCACCTTGGTGCGCAGCCGGAAGCGCCGGAGGCGGGCCGTCACCACCGCTCCGAACCCGGCGTCGGTGTCGATGACGAACCCGTCCCCGTCGGCCCGGCCGACCCGGATGAGGGCATCGATCTTCCCCTGCGGGCTGAGCAGGAGCGCGTCGACCGACGCCCCGATGTCGAGGCCCTCGACGTCCTGGCTGCACTGCCCCTGGAGGTACGTGGTCGCATCCGACCCGGAGACCCGGACCACGTCGCGGGGGAGCAGGCGGAAGGCGGCCCCCGAGCGGAGCGCACCGTACTGGGCGGCGACGGCAGCCGACCGGTCAGGTCCGGCACTCATGGGACCGGCCCCGCTCCGGCCGTGGCGGCACCGGCGCGGGCCATCGCCACCGCCGACAGAATGGCCGCCGCCTTGTGCGAGCACTCGGCGTTCTCGGAGGCCGGATCGCTGTCGGCCACAATGCCGGCGCCGGCCTGCACCGAGGCCACCCCGTCAGGCCCGACGGTCATCGTCCGGATGGCGATGGCGGTGTCGAGGTTGCCCGAAAAGTCGAGGTAGCCGACAACCCCTCCGTAGACCCCACGCTTGGTCGGCTCGAGGTCGTCGATGATCTCCATGGCCCGGACCTTGGGCGCGCCCGACAGGGTGCCGGCCGGCAGGGTGGCCCGGAGGACGTCGATCGGACCCTTGCCCGGGGCCAGGCGCCCCGAGACTTGCGAGGTGAGGTGCATGATGTGGCTGTAGCGCTCGACCACCATGGTTTCCTCGACCACCTCGGTTCCGAACGACACCACCCGGCCCACGTCGTTGCGGGCCAGGTCGACGAGCATTACGTGCTCGGCCACTTCCTTGGGGTCCTCGACCAACTCCCCCGCCAGGCGACCGTCCTCTTCGGGCGTGGTCCCACGCGGCCTCGAGCCGGCGATGGGCCGGGAGATGACCGTGCCGTCCCGGAGTCGGACCATGGGCTCGGGCGACGCACCGACGACGGTGACCTCGGGGAAGCGGAGGAAGTAGAGATACGGGCTGGGGTTGACCAGGCGCAGGACGCGGTAGACGTCGAACGGCTCGGCGCCGAGGGCCCCGAGGTCGTAGCGCTGGGACAGCACCACCTGGAACACATCGCCGGCGGTGATGTGTTCCTTGGCCGCCCGGACCGCGTCCTCGAAGAGCGAATCGGACATGGTGCGGCGCACGTCTGCCGGCGACCCGACAGACTCGGGGAGCAGCCGGGGCGGGTGGTCGAGGGGCCGGAAGCAGTCGGCGGCCAGCCGGTCGAGCCGGGCCAGCGCCTCCCCGTGGGCCGCGTCGAGGTCTTCGGGTCCCCAGTCCGGGTCGATGACCACGTTGTCGATGAGCACCACCCGCTGGCGCCAGTGGTCGAACGCCGCCAACTGGCCGATGACGGCCAGGACGGCGTCTGGATGGCCTAGATCGTCCGCGGGCGTCCCGGGCAGGCGCTCGACCTCCCGGACCACGTCGTAGCCGAGGTAGCCGACCAACCCCGCGTGCAATGGCGGAAGGTCGGGCAATTCGGGTGAGTCGAACCCGTCGAGGATTGCCTCGAGGGCCGCCAGCACGCCCCGGTCCCCCGACACGGCCCCGCCGGTGGCGGTGTCGAGGTCAAGACCGCCCCGGGTGGTCACCCGGCTGCCGCGGGCAATAACGGTGGCCAGCGGGTTGCGGCCCACGAAGGAGTACCGGCCCCACCGCTCTCCGCCCTCCACCGACTCGAGGAGGAACCCGGGGCCGCCGTCTTCTCCCACGATGCGGAGGAATGCCGCCACCGGGGTGAGGGTGTCGGCCACCAGCTCGCGCCACACCGGAACGATGCGGTGCTTGGCCGCCAGGGAGCGGAACCCGGCCCCGTCGGAAACCGGGGAATCCACACCCGGGAACCGGGTCATGGATCCGTCGAGGGCTGGCCGAAGGCGCGGAAGAAGCAGCTGCGCTGGCCGGTGTGGCAGGCTCCCGCGCCGTCCTGATCGACCGCCACCAGCAGGGTGTCGCCGTCGCAGTCGTAGTGGACGCTCCGCACGTACTGCCGGTCGCCCGACGTCTCCCCCTTGCACCAGAGCTCCTGCCGGCTGCGACTCCAGAACCAGGTCCGGCCGGTCTCCAACGTCCGCCGCAAGGAGTCCCTGCTCATCCACGCGAACATCAGGACGGTGCCGTCCCCCGCATCCTGCACGACGGCCCCGACCAACCCGTCACCGTTGTAGGTGATCTCTGCCAGCTGGTCCTCGGTGAAGACGACGGGCGTCGTCTCGAAGCTCTCAGGTGTCCGGGTGGTGCTCACGGGTGGTGCTCCCTGGTGCGGTGTCGGGTAGGGCGAAGAGTCCGGGCTCGGGATCTCGGGCCGCAGAGGCCGGTCCTCTCGGGTGGCGATGTCGAAGTCAGAGGTACAGCCCGGTCCCTCCGTCGATGCGGGTGGAGGCCACGGCATGGATGTCCCGCTCGCGGAGGATCACGTACTCGTCCCCTTGGACTTCGACTTCGAAGCGGTCCTCGGGGTTGAACAGGACGTTGTCGCCGACCTTCACCGACCGGACATGGGGTCCGACGGCGACCGCCTCCGCCCAGGCCAGCCGCCGCGCCACCTGCGCGGTGGCCGGAATCAGTATCCCGGACCGCGAGCGGCGCTCCCCCTCGGCCTGTCCCACCTGGACCAGCACCCGGTCGGCCAGCACGGTGATGGCCAGCTTGTCGCGCCCGCTGTCCCCGTTTTGGCTGGTCGCTGGTGCTTCTGATGTCGTCGAGGCCACAGTTGAAGGCTACTAGAGGGTGGCCGGACTTCAGTCGGCGCACGCCACCCGGGCCGGGGTCGGGCCCCCGTCCCGGCGCCCAACGGCGGCCATGGCCGGACAGGCCCGGTCGGGCCCGGCCAGCGGCGTCAGGCGGGTCGCACTTCGACTCCCGCCGCCTGCAGGTAGGCCTTCGCTTCGCCGACGGTGTGCTCCCCGAGATGGAAGATCGAAGCGGCCAGGACGGCATCGGCGTCCCCGTCGACCGCGCCGTCGACCAGGTGCTGGAGCGTGCCGACGCCACCGGAAGCGATCAGCGGCACCGGACAGCGCCCGGCCGCCTGGCGGGTGAGCTCCAGGTCGAAGCCGTCCCGGGTGCCGTCGCGGTCCATGGACGTGAGCAGGATCTCACCGGCCCCGAGGTCGGCGCACCGCTCGGCCCAGGCCAGTGCGTCCATCCCGGTCGGCGTGCGTCCGCCGTGGGTGAACACTTCCCAAGCCCCGGGACCGGGCGGAGCGGACCCGGACGTCCGATGCCGGGCGTCGATGGCCGCCACCACGCACTGGCTCCCGAATTCGTCCGCCAGTTCGGCGATGAGGTCCGGCCGGTCGACGGCGGCCGTGTTGACCCCCACCTTGTCCGCTCCGGCGCGGAGCAGGTGCCGGGCGTCCTCGACGGAGCGGATGCCCCCGCCGACGGTGAAGGGGATGAAGACGACCTCGGCGGTGCGGGCCACCACCTCGACCATGGTCCGGCGGTTGTCCGACGACGCGGTGATGTCGAGGAAGACCACTTCGTCGGCGCCCTGGCGGTCATAGCGGGTGGCCAGCTCGACCGGGTCGCCGGCGTCGAAGAGATCAGTGAACCGCACACCCTTCACCACCCGGCCGGCGTCGACGTCGAGACAGGGAATCACCCGGACCGTGCGCACGCCGCCACCCCCTCACCGACCGTCATCCGTCCCTCGACCACCGCCTTGCCGGTAACGACGCCGGACAGCCGCCGGACCCAGCTGCTGTCGGCGCCGGGGTCCGGGCCCGAGCCCACGGTCAACCGGGCCAGGGCAGCGACGTCGGACACATCCCCCACCCCCCCGGAGGCGATGACCGGGATCTCGGTCATGGCCAGCACCGCCCGCAGCCCCTCCAGGTCGGGCCCGGTGAGCGTGCCGTCCCGGTCGATGGCCGTCACGATCACCGCGGCCACCCCGGCTCCGGC
>Ga0075021_10000894_pt1 | contig 15323 bp, 16 predicted proteins | sample ColStrG_CSR_2012_FD_72749 | JGI IMG/M metagenome (GOLD analysis project Ga0075021, IMG submission 72749) | Freshwater sediment microbial communities in response to fracking from Pennsylvania, USA - Cold Stream Run_MetaG_CSR_2012 | ecosystem: Environmental > Aquatic > Freshwater > Creek >...
ACATACAGGCGTTGCTGGGCGCGGCTGTCCAAGCTGATCGTCTCCCTCGTCTTCTCCATGAGATCGAGGGTGACAAAGTCGCTGTCCCCTTAGCTCGGACAGAATCGCTGTCCTCCGACAATCGTCGTCTGCCCGGGTTGACATCGATTTGACGGCGCGGGTAGACTGCCAACCGGCTCGCATGTCGTGAGCACAGACCTCTTGAGGAGGCGGCGAGATATGAAGACGAACCCGCGCTTCCTCCCCCGATGCGTTGCGCCTATCACCGGCGTCGCACATGGGAGATCTGTGCCCTTCTCGAGCTAGACCGCAGGCGGCAGGACCGCCTTCCGGACGAACCAGAGCCGTGGGCCAGATCGGGCCCCCGGCTTTTTTGATGTCTTTCCTTCCAGCCAGGCAGTGACGGGACACCAGAGCCGCGAGGCCCACCGACGACACCGTCGGACCGGACCCGCGGTTCTTCTCGTTCCCTCCCCTCCCCGCACCGGCAGTCCCTGGAGCCCGCAGTGACCACTCTCCTTAGTCCCGAACTGAAGAACGGATCGATCGGTCAGCCGCCGCTGCCGGTCATCGCCGAGCTCGCCGTCCCGACGACCTCCGCCGTGCCCGCCCTCCTCATGGAAGGCGTGACCAAGCGGTTCGTGGTCGATCGGAAGAAGCCGCCGGTCATCGCGATCTCCGACGTGTCGCTTCGCCTCGAGCGCGGCGACATCCACGGGATCCTGGGGGCCAATGGCTCGGGCAAGTCGACGCTCATCCGGCTCATCTGCGGATTGCTGACCCTCGACGAGGGTCGGGTCGAGGTCTTCGGCCACGACATCGTTCGCGACGAGATGGCGGTCAAGCGCCTCATCAACCGGGTCAGCGTGGACGCCGCCTTCTTCAAGAAGCTCAGTCCGATGGAGAACCTCCTCTTCGCCGCTCGTCTGTACGGCCTCGATGGCCAGACGGCCAAGCGCGAAGCGATCGTGATCCTGGCCCGGCTGGGCATCTCGGCGAAGCGGATCGACCGACCCGTGGAGCAGATGAGCCGGGGAATGCAGCAGAAGGTCGCCATCGCGCGAGCCCTGCTGACCAGCCCGACCTTGTTGCTCCTCGACGAGCCGACGACCGGCCTCGACCCGCGTTCGAAGCTCGATGTCCAGTCCTTCATCGAGGAGCTCCGGGAGACCCACGACGCGACCATCGTCCTGACCACCCACGACCTGGCCGAGGCAGAACGCCTGTGTGGCCGGATCACGATCCTCAACGACGCCAAGGTCGTCGCCGAAGACACCCCCGACGGCCTCAAGACCCTCATCCGCGATCGCGTGGACGGACCCGCGACGCTCGAACACGTGTTCATGACCTACACGGGCCGCTCGCTCGATGACGACATCGAGGAAGACGACGCCGAGACCGACTGAAAGGAGGTGATAACGATGATGTTCAGCCCTGAACTGCACGGCCGATGGGCCAGGGAACGGATCGAGCGCCAAGTCGAGACGGCTGCCCTGCTGCGCCATCAACGGCAGCAAAGCCAGTCCTTCCGTCGAGCCATCGGCCACCGATTCATTGCGATCGGCGCCCGGCTCGCGGCGGAGCCCTCACTCGAGTCGGTCCGGTCCCGCTAAGGGCCGAACCGACTCCCCCACTCGGAGATCGAACCGATGACCGTCGTCACCCATGAGCTGAAGGCCTCATACGCCTTCATCGAACGCAACTTCAACCTCACCCGCCGTTACTGGGGCTGGGAACTCGCGTTCCTGGTCTATTCCGTCGCGGGTGCGCTGTCGATCTCGCTCATCGGTGTGTCGCAGGGCAGCGAGACGCTGCTCCTGTCGCTGATGATCGGCGCGATCTTCTGGAACTACCTGTCCGTCGTGTTCAGCTGGATCGCCGAGACGATCACAGTCGAACGCTGGGAGGGCACGCTCGAGTACACGATGATGGCGCCGATCCGGCGGTCATCGCAGCTGTTCGGGTCAGTCATCTACGCGATGGTGTACGGCCTCGTCCACACCTCAGTCATCTTCATCGCGCTCGTTCTGTTCTTCCCGCAGCTCGACCTGTCCGGCGCGAACCCGGCCACCGTCGCCGTGTTCATGCTGCTCGGTTCGTTCAGCTTCGTCGGCATCGGGATGATCGCCGCGATCCTGCCCCTGCTCTACGTCGAGCGTGGCGCGCAGATGACCTTCGTGCTCCAGTCGTGCCTGCTGCTCATCAGCGGCGTCTATTACTCGGTGGACATCCTGCCGCCGTGGATGCAGGCGCTGTCGAAGCTGTCTCCGGCGACCTACGTTCTCGAAGGCGTGCGTGCCGGCCTGATCAACGGAACGCCGGTCGACCAGCTGACCGGTCTGATCTGGCCGCTGATCGCGATGGGCGTCGCGTTCATCCCGTTCGGGCTGTGGGCCTTCGGGCGCGCGGAACGCTACGCCAAGCGCACCGGCAAGCTGAAGCGGGTGGGCTGACGTGACCATGCCGTTCGTTTTGGAGCAGCTCGGCTGGGATGCGGCCTGGACCGAGGCTCATGCGCCGTTTGCGGCCCAGGGACTTCGGCCGGCGCGCGTCATCGCAGTCCACAGAGAAACGTCCATCGTCCGTGACGCGTCGGGCGATCGGCCTGCGTCGGTGTCCGGCGCGTTCCGTTTCGCCGCGCTCGCCCAGGCCGATTTCCCGACCGTCGGCGACTGGGTCGCGCTCGATGCCGATGATGTCGTGGCCGCGATCCTGCCACGTCGCAGCGTGTTCAAGCGGATGGCATCGGATGCCTCCCGCCGTGGCACCCGCATCGACGACGAACAGATCATGGCCTCGAACGTGGACGTCGCACTCCTCGTGGCGGGTCTCGACAACGACTTCAACCCGCGCCGGATCGAGCGTTACCTCGCGGTCGCCTGGTCGAGCGGCGTGACGCCCGTCGTCGTCCTCAACAAATCGGACCTCGCCGAGGACGTCGACGGTCGTCTTGTCGCGCTCGACGCGGTCGCGCCCGGGGTCGCCACCATCGCCGTCTCGGCACGGACCGGGGCCGGCCTCGACGAGCTACGGGCGCACCTGCGGCCGGGACTGACGGCCGCGATCCTTGGCTCGTCCGGCGTCGGCAAGTCCACGCTCGTCAACGCCCTGCTCGGCGAGGATCGCCAGACGACGGGAGACGTGCGCGCATCCGATTCACGCGGTCGCCACACGACGACACATCGCGAGCTGTTCGAGCTGCCGGGAGGCGCGCTGCTGGTCGATACGCCCGGCATTCGGGCGCTCGAGGTCCTCGGCGCCGATGACGGTGTCGACGTCGCGTTCAACGACGTCGTCGACATCGCCGCGACGTGCCGCTTCAGCGACTGCGGCCATGACGGGGAACCGGGCTGTGCCGTTCAGGCGGCGCTGGCCGACGGGCGCCTGACCGAGGAACGCCTGGCAAGCCACCGGAAGGTGGAACGCGAGGTCGCCCGAGCGGCGCGCGAAGGGCACCCGCGCGCCCGAGCCGAACACCGGAGGACATGGAAGATGATCACCAAATCGGTCAACGAACACATGGACCGCAAATACGGATCCGAGCGATGACATCGACCGCCCGAATCGCCGACACTCGGGGCATGACCGAGACAGGTCCGCTGCCCGATCCCAGCAGCGCACCCGCCATCCCTGGACTCCAGGCTCGCTTCTTCGCGGGCCCCGACGACTACGGGCCGATCGCCGAACTCATCGGCGCAGCGATGATCGCCGACGGCGTGCCGTACGCGCCGACGGCCACGAACCTGAAGATCGATATGGAGACGAACGAGGGCAGCGATCGATTCGATGACGTGGTCGTCGCCGAGGTCGACGGCCGGCTCATCGCACGGAGCACCGTCGAGCGGATGGTCCGTGACGACACCCCGATGTACAAGGTCGAGGGCGAGGTTCACCCGGACTACCTGCGGCGCGGGATCGGGACGTGGCTGTTCGACTGGAGCGTCGCGCGCGCGAAGGCCCGAGCGGCCGTCGAGGATCCAGGTGTCCACGTCAAGCTGACGTCGTGGACGGAGGACGCCTCCCTCGGGAACGTGGCACTCCTGAACCGAGCCGGTTTCCAGCCCGTCCGTTCCTTCTACCTGATGCATCGGACTCTTGTCGACGAGATCCCGGATGCGCCGTTGCCCGACGGACTCGAGATCCGACCCGTCGTGGACGGCCATCGGCGCGCCATCCTCGAGGCCGAGAACGAGGCCTTCCGCGATCACTGGGGTCATCGCGAGATGACCGAGACCACGTACACCGCGACCTTCGCCCGCCCGGAACTTGACACGAACCTGTGGGTCGTCGCCTGGGATGGCGACCAGATCGCGGGCGTCGTTCAGAACTGGATCTGGCCCACGGAGAACGAGCGGCTCGGCGTGAAGCGCGGCTGGCTCGAGCACATCAGCGTCCGTCGGCCATGGCGGCGCCGTGGTCTGGCACGAGCCATCACCGCGGCGTCCCTGATCCGCTTGCGCGAGGCCGGGATGGAGGACGGGATCCTCGGTGTCGATTCGGAGAACGCGAACGGTGCGCTCGGCCTGTACGAGGGCCTCGGCTTCGAGCAAGTCAGCCGTGCCGCCGCGTACCGGCGCGACCTGGAGGTCTGAGCGAGAGGTCAGGCGAACAGGCGGCCGCCATCGCGGACGAGTTCCAGCCAGGCCCGCTCGCGACCGATGGTCGTCTGTGGGCCGTGTCCGGGAAAGACACCCGTGTGGTCCTCGAGGCCTGTCAGACGAGCCAATGAGGCGACCATCGCGTCCGGGTCGCCGCCGGGCAGGTCCACGCGGCCCCAGGCACCGGCGAACAGCGTGTCGCCACTGAACAGGAGGCCCTCGTCCTCCGCGAAGAGACAGACCGAGCCCTCGGTGTGCCCGGGCGTATGCAAGACACGGAGCCTGATCTCGCCGAATCGGATGAGTCCGCCTTCGGCGAGCTCCACCGCAGGCACCGACGGCGGGATCTCGAACGGGGCGAACAGGGCCGTCGGCGCGATCAGGCGGTCCCGATCAAGCGGGTGGACGGCGATCTCCGCGCCGGTGTGTTCGGCGACTGCGGCGTTGTCACCGATGTGATCCCAATGGCCGTGGGTCGAGACGATGAGCTTCAGCGTCCAGTCGCGCGCCGCCAGCTCGTCGGCGATCCAGCCCAGCGATGGGATCGCGGCGTCGATGGCGATCGCCTCGCGGGTCCGCGGGTCAGCGATGATGTGCACATTCGTCGAAACGGGGCCGACGACCCGGCTGAGGCGTTCCAAGACCGCGGTCAGCCCTCGGGCGCTTCCAGCTTGGTCTTCATGCATTCGAAGGTCTGGCCGATCATCTTGTTGGCCGTCCCGTCGATGAGTCGCGCGCCGACGCTGGCGAGCGTGCCCGACAGGTTCACGTCGGCGACCCAATCCATGACCGTGCCGCCGGAGCCGTCGTCGGACAGGTTCATGCTGGCATTCGCGTCCACCGCGCTGCCCGGCGCCTGCCCATGGGCCTTGATGACGGCCCTGTCCGGTGCATCCAGTTCCGCGAACTCCATGTTCACGTTGAACCTGGCGCTGATGAACCCGATCCCGACCTTGGCGGTCGCCTTGAAATGGCTCGCGTCGATGACCTCGATCGACTCCACGCCCGGACCGCACTGACCGACCTGCTCGGGGTCGATGACGAACGCCCAGACCTTGTCACGGGACGCCTTGATCGGGACGGAACCTTCGAAATGCATGGGTCCTCCGGGCCTTCGAGTCAGTCGTGCATCGGTGACGGCTGGCTGGCCGTCAGGTATGTCACCGGCTCCCTGATGAACCGGGTCCGGCAGCCGATCGAGCAGAACGCGTAGATGACGCCGTCGTGGTCGGCGAGGTGCCTGGCCTGCGCCCGATCCACGGTCATGCCGCAGACCGGATCGACCAGCACGATGTCATCGACCACAGGTTCGAACGAGATCGATTCCGGGATGACCCCGGCAACGGTCGCCGGTCCGGGTGACGCGACGAAGTCGGCGCGACCGCGTCGGACCTGGACGAGCTCAGCGAGGATCGACAGAGCGATCTCCTCGGCCGACTCGGCGCCGATATCGATGCCGGCCGGGGCGCGCAGAGCCGCGATGCGGTCGTCGCCGATCGTCGTCTCCTCGCGCAGCCACTCGCGGACGACACCGGCACGGGTCGGCGAGGCGACGAGGCCCACATACGACGCGTCCCGGGTCAGTGCGAGGCCAACCGCCTCCTCGTCCCAGATCCCCTGGCTCGCGACGACGACATACGGCGACGCGTGGGGGTCAAGGCCGCGGATGTCGGCCGAGGCGTGGACGCGTTCGGCGCCCGGGAAGGCATCCGGTTCGGCGATCGGATCGACAACGGTCACCCGCCAGCCGGCTGCCGCGCCGAGGGACGCGAGCGCGCCGGCGATGGGCGTCGTGCCGATGACCCACAGGAGCGGGGCGGGCAGATGCGGTTCCACGTAGATCTCCAGGGTCCCGCCGGAATGGCAGGTCATCACGAGTTCGATGACGCCGTCCGCGCGGCGTCCCTCGCCCGGGCCGTCCTTCGACAGCCGTAACAATCGCGGCTGTCCATCCGAGATCGCGCGGAGGGCTTCACGGACGACGACCGGCTGGGCGCAGCTGCCGCCGACCCAGCCCTCGATCGTGCCGTCCGGATGGACGATGCCCGACGCGCCGGGACGGGCCGAGGTCGGCCGTCGGACCGCGACCACGGTGGCGACCGCGAACGACCGCCCCGCCGCCTCGAGCTCGGCTGCCCGGACGAAGAGTGAACGCGAGGTCATGACGCCTAGGCCAGACCCTTCTCGTGGAGGATCGCCCAGACCTTCTGGGGCGTGATCGGGATGTCGATGTTGCGGACACCGAGGTGCCACAGGGCATCGACCACCGCGTTGGCGATGGCCGGCGGGGCGCCGACGGTCGCCGACTCCCCCACTCCCTTGGCACCGATCGGATGATGCGGCGACGGGGTGGTCGTCTTGCCTGTCTCCCAGGCCGGGCTTTCGACCGCGGTCGGAAGGAGGTAATCCATGAACGTGCCGGCCATGTTGTTGCCGAGCTCGTCGTAGGTGATCTCTTCATATAGCGCCGGGGCGAGGCCCATGTTCAGGCCGCCGTGGATCTGGCCGTCGACGATCATCGGGTTGATGATATTGCCGCAGTCGTCGATGGCGACGAAGCGACGGATGTTGACGCGCCCAGTCCCCTTGTCGATGTCGACGACGCAGATGTAGCTGCCGAACGGGAAGGTCAGGTTGGGCGGATCGTAGTAGTCGACCGCTTCGAGCCCCATCTCCATCCCCTGCGGGAAGTTGGTGTACGCAGCGAAGGCGATCTCCTGGATCGTCTTGAACCGGTCGGGCGAGCCCTTGACGCTGAACTTGCCGGGCTCCCACTCGAGGTCGTCCTCGGACGCCTCGAGCAGATGCGCGGCCAGCGTGCGGGACTTGGCCAGGATCTTGCGCGACGCCATCGACGCGGCTGCGCCCGACGTCGGCGTGGACCGCGACCCGTAGGTGCCGAGGCCGTACGGTGCCGTATCGGTGTCGCCATATTCGATCTTGATGTCCTGGACCGGGAAGCCGAGCTCCTCGGCGATGATCTGGGCGTAGGTCGTCTCATGGCCCTGGCCCTGCGTCTGCGACGAGATATAGGCGTGGACCTTGCCGGTCGGATGGACGCGGATCGAGACGCCGTCGTTCATCTTGAGGCCGATGATGTCGAAATCGTGCGACGGCCCGGCGCCGACGATCTCGGTGAAGCTGCAGATGCCGATGCCCATCAGCTCGCCGCGTTCGCGCTTCTCCGCCTGCTCACGGCGGAGTCCAGCGTAGTCGATGGTGTCCATCGCGAGCTGGAGCGCTCGGCCATAGTTGCCCGAATCGTACGACCAGCCGGTCGGGGTCTTGTACGGGAACTGCTCGGGCTGGATGAAGTTCTCCATCCGGAGCTGCGCCGGGTCCTTGCCGATGTCGTGGGCGAGGATGTCGACCATCCGCTCGATGGCGTGGACGGCCTCGGTCACGCGGAAGGAGCACCGGTAGGCGACGCCACCGGGCGGCTTGTTGGTGTAGACCCCGTCGACCTCGACGAACGCGTCGGGGAAGTCGTAGGAGCCCGTGATGACGTTGAACAGGCCGGCCGGGAACTTGGACGGGTCGGCCGCGGCGTCCGTGTAGCCGTGGTCGGCAAGCGTCTTGACCTTGAGGCCGGTGATCTTGCCCTCCTTGGTCGCGGAGAGTTCGGCATGGATGTGGTAGTCGCGGGCGAACGAATCGGCCTGCAGGTTCTCCGAGCGATCCTCGATCCACTTGACCGGCTTGCCGACGGTGAGACTCGCGACGACCGCGAGGACGTAACCCGGGTAGACCGGGACCTTGCCACCGAACCCACCGCCGATGTCGTGGGTGATGACCCGGATGTTCTGCTCAGGGAGCCCCGCGACGAGCGCGAGGACCGTTCGGATGGCATGGGGTGCCTGGCTGGTCATGTGGAGGGTCAACTGGCCGCGCACAGCATTCCAGTCCGCCACGCAGCCGCAGGTCTCGATCGAGGCGACGTGGATGCGCGGGATGTAGATGTCCTCGCTGACGGTCACCTCGGCGGCGGCGATGGCCGCGTCGGCGGCAGCCCGATCACCGGATTCCCAGTGCCAGATGTGGTTGGTCTGCTTGTCCGGCCCACGGTCGGGTCGCAGGACGAACGCGTCCGCCTCCATCGCCTTGTGCGGGTCGACAATGACCGGCAACGGTTCGTAATCGACGGTCACTGCGGCGACGCCGTCGGCCGCGATGTACTTGGTGGTGGCGATGACCGCGGCCACTTCCTGGGCCTGGTACATGACGGTGTCGGTCGGAAGCACCATCTGCTTGTCGCCGGCGAGGGTCGGCATCCAGTGCAGGCCGGCCTTCTCAAGGTCGGCGCCCGTGATGACCGCCAGCACGCCCGGGATCTTGAGCGCCTCGGTGGCGTCGATGCCCTTGATCGTGGCATGGGCGTAAGGGCTGCGGACGATGTCGAGCCAGAGCTGGCCCGGCAGGTTGAAGTCGTCGATGTACTCGCCCTTGCCGCGAATGAAGCGGGGGTCTTCCTTGCGCTTGACCGAGTGGCCCATGCCACCGATCGCGGCGCTGGTGCGCGGCTCTGCCTCTGTTGTCATCTCGTCACTCCCCGCTCAGCCAGCCGCGACCGGCGCGGTGCCGGCCGTCTGGGTCTCAGCGGCGGCGGCCATCTCGCCGGCCGCCTGCTGGATCGCCTTGACGATGTTCACGTAGCCGGTGCAGCGACACAGGTTGCCGCTGATGCCCTCGCGGATCTCGGCTTCGCTCGGGGCCGGGTTGTCGTCGAGCAGCCAGGCGGCCTGCATGATCATGCCTGGAGTGCAGAACCCGCACTGGAGGCCGTGCTGGTCCCAGAACGCCTGCTGGAGGGGGTGGAGAGTCGGCTCGGTGGCCATCCCTTCGATGGTCTTGAGCTCCCGGCCATCCGCCTGGACCGCGAGCATCGTGCACGACTTGGCGCTTTCGCCATTCACGTGGATGGTGCACGCGCCACAGTTGCTCGTGTCGCAACCGACATGTGTGCCGGTCAGCCCGAGGTTGTCGCGCAGGAAATGGACGAGGAGGAGGCGAGGTTCCACATCGGCTTCATGGGCCTCGCCGTTGACGGTGACCGAGATGTGCTGGGTGCTCATCGTGGCGGGCCTCCTACGCGTACGCAAGGGCGCGTTCGGTGGCGCGACGGAGAGCCCTGAGGGTCAACTCCGCGGCCATCGCCCGCTTGTATTCGATGGGACCGCGAACGTCGCCGACCGGGCTGGACTGAGCGGCCGCCGCAGCACCGGCATGCCGGAACAGCGCATCGGACGGGGCGTTCCCGCTCAGAACCTCTTCGGCGTCGGTGGCGGCGAACGGTGCGTACGCCAGTCCCGTGACCCCGATGCCGGCGCTCGTGATGTGGCCGTCCGTGCCGAGGCGGACGATCGCCGCAACGCCGGCGGTGGCGAAGTCACCGACCTTGCGTTCGAGCTTCTCGTACGCGCCGCCGGTCCCCTTGGGCCGACGCGGCATGCGGATCTCGGTCAGGACCTCTGTCGGCTCGATGGCGGTCTGGAAGGTGTCGAGGAAGAAGTCGCGAGCCGGGATCGACCGATCGCCGGTCTGGCTGCGGCAGACGATGGTCGCGCCGGCTGCGATGAGGACGGCCGGCCAGTCCGACGCCGGATCAGCGTGAGCCACGGAGCCGCCGATCGTGCCCCAGTTGCGGACCTGCGGATCGCCGATGGTCGCGGTCACATCGTGGAGCAGCAGGTAGGTGTCGCGGACGATCGGCGCTTCGTGGATCTGCCGATGGGTCGCGCGGGCGCCGATCGACAGGTAATCGTCGGTCATGGTGATACCGTCGAGACCGCCGACATCGCGCAGGTCCACGAGCAGGGCGGGCTGGGCGAGGCGGAGCTTGATCAACGGGATGAGGCTGTAACCGCCGGAGAGGAGTTTCGCCTCCCCTTCTCTGTCCTTGAGGATCCGCAGGGTCTCGTCCAGGTTTCCCGGACGGACGTAGTCGAACTGGCCGGGAATCATCGCTCTGGGACCCTCCTCCTCCGCTCGCGCGGGGGTGCAATCGGCCCATCCGGCCCCGGACGGGCACTGAGCGGTTGGCGACGATCATGGGTCCCGGTCGAGCCGCATCCTCAGGCAGCGACCGGACTCCGGATATCGGGAAGCGTTGCCGTGAAGTATCGGTCCGGGGTCGTTCGCGCGTCAAACGTCTTTCGCGGCCATCCACCCGTCCTTGCGCCACCGGCAACCCGTGTACCCCGGGCACACAAAGGAAGTGGAACCCCGCTTCGACCCGGTTCTTGCGCGAGGAGAGACGGGAGGGCAGGAGTGGCGGGGTTTGACCATGGATGCGGCCGAGCTGTCGCCCGATGCAACGATCCCGCGGGATCCAACGTCTCGCGAGCGAGTCCGCACGGCCGCATGCGCTCGGCGCAAAGAGTGCAGCGCGGGACAGAGAAGACAGCGTTCGCTAGAGCGCCCCGGACTCCATCATCCGCTTGAGGTTCGCGAGGCCGCGCGCCCACGCTCGACCGTAGCCGAAGGCGACGAACGGCCCGAAGATCCTCCCCGGACCGTGCAGATCGAGATCGGAGACGACCTCGACGTGCGTGTCCGCCCCGTCGCGGGTGAACGTGAGAGTGACCAGGAATGGGGCATTCGGTGAGGTGCTACGCATCGCGGCCCGGGCGGGTGGCTCGTGGACGGTCGTCACGGCGTCGTTCTCACTGCGTCGACCCATCATCTTCACGACCGCGTGCCGCGTCGAGCCGACCCCGTGCGGCGGCGCCGAGGTCCAGTGTTCCTCGACGTTTCCCGGGAACCAGGCGCCGGTCTTCTCGACGTCGGTCATGACGGCGAAAACGTCCTCCACCGGTCGTCCGATCGCTATCCGGTTGGTCACGCTGGCCATCTGTCCTCCCGACTCGTCGCAGGTGTCTGCATCAGTTCCCCGCGAGCTTCGCCTCGACCCGGTCGAGCAATGTGTTGATCGCGGCATCCTGGGCCTGCAGGTGGGCCTGGATCTGCTCTGCCTCCTGGAGGATCGCCTCCGCGTCCTTGTAGGTCATGTCGGCTCGCTTGTCGGCGGCTTTGCCGAGGATGTTCTGACCGACCATGATCACCGAGAGCATGACGAGCTGGATGAAAGTCTGGCTCACCCACTGGATGAGCGGCAGGAGCCCGCCTCCGAGCGCTGACGGCAAGGCGACGAGGGCGAGGACCGCGAATGCATACGCGCACCACATCGACCCGACGACCGTGGTCAAGAGGAGGGCGATGCGCCCGTTCGTGCCGACATGCTCATCCGCCGTCTTGGGCGGCCCCTGCTTCTTCCGCGCCGTGACATGCGGGATCGACACTCGCTGGTAGGCGATGCTCATCGTTCGGCTTCCTTTCTGCTGGTTCCCTGTCATTCGCGGTCAAGGATGAGCGCCAAGCGCCCCTCCCGTGACAGTCTGGCGACACGTGCAGCCTCGCGTGTCAGGTCCACCATGGCCGCCTCCGGGATCGCGTCGCCGGGCTCGAACGTGGTGAAGCGGACCTTCTTGAGCCGAAGATGGGCACCCTCGAGCCGTCGGTTCGCGTCGGCCATGTAGATGCCGTGCTCGAAGCCGAGGTGGACATGGATCGGTTCGGGGGCGACGAACGCGAAATAGACGGTGCGCCTCCCGACCGACATGTCGTAGCCGATCAGTCGCCAGCCTGGACGAACGCGCTCGATGGCGTCGGGGACGGCGCGCCGAACGACGGAGCAGAGCGTCTCGGCGAGCGCCTGGATCTCGTCGGAGAAGCCGGCCAGGAACGCCTCGGGCGGGAGGCCATCCCCTATCGCGGGGCCCACGTCACGATCCCGACCGTGCTCGTCCCGCGATCCTTGAGCGCCCAGCCATCGCCGTCCGACACCGCCAACGCATCGAGGGCCGCCTGGAGCCGGGCTTCCTTGGGCCCGTCCGGGTCGATCCACAGCTGGCGTCTGACGAACCCAGCGAGCTGATCGCGGTTGTCGAATCGTCGCGGTTCGACCTCGACGCGGATGACCGCGGGGCGCCGGCCACGAGCCTCCAGGATCTCGACGACCTCGGGCATCGCCGGCAGAGAGACTCGCGTTTCGCCATGAACGGGCGGCCAGAACGGATCGGCCGCCGAGGCCGGGACGCGTTCCATGAGAACGGCGATGCACAGCCAGTCCGCCGCGTCCTCGAGCGCCCCGAGGAACGGCCCGATGGCCTCGATGTCGTAGCCCACGTGCGCGATCAACGCGACATCCGCGCCGAACGCGCCGGTGCGACCGGGGTCGTCGGGTGGCCAGCGCGCCTCGATCGCCCGGACATTCTCGATCGCGTAGTCGTCGGCGATCTCGCGCAGCCCCTCGAGCATCGAACGCGACGTGTCGAGCGCGACGACCGACCCTCCGGACGGATCGAGCGTCCGGGCCAAGGGCAGGGCGAACCGGCCGGCTCCCGCTCCGACGTCCAGCCACGTGTCGCCCGACCGGACGAAGCCGAGCAGGACGTCGAGAACGGGGTCGTCCCGTCGCGTCGGATCGGCCCGGAAGAGCGAACTGACCGGAGCGTAGAAGTCCGTCCCGTCGGGGACTTCACGGAAGCGGTCGACCTGCTGGCGGTTGGCGCGGACACGCGTCGCCCACGCGGTCTCGAGCACGGCGACGAGGTCGTCAGTGGTATCCACATCGGGATTGTCCCCCGTCGCGGCGATCTCGGTCACGAGGTCCGGGTGCGCGTCGATGATCGGGCCCAGGCCGCGGTCACCGGTCGTCTCGGCGACGAGACCGAATGCAGGCCGGTGAAGCATGACGGGGTTGCGCGCGTGGCCGTCCGCGAAGACCGGCACGGCGATCGGTCGGTCGGGCCGGCATGGAGCGGCGATCAGCGCGCGGATCACGTCCACCGGGACCAGCGGTTGGTCGCCGAGCGCAACGAGGACGGCGTCCGCATCGGCCGGGACCACGGCGAAGCCGACCTGGAGCGAGCTCGACAGCCCGCGCTCCGGAGCTGGATTCACGACCCGCGTCTCGCTGTGCCACGTGATGGCCGCCTCGACCGCCGACGCGTCGGCCCCGAGAACCACGACCACATCGCTGATCCCGGCTTCGGCCAGCGCGTCGAGGACGTACTGGAGGACCGGTCGACCACCGACCCGGGCCAGCAGCTTGCCGCCCCCGAACCGAGAACCCGCGCCAGCCGCGAGGACGAGTCCGAACGTTCGCGCCTCCACCTGGGTCAGGCCAGGGCTCGCTTGCGCATCGGCGCGCCCGATCCGCCGTAGCGCTCGGCGACGATCTCAGCCAGGATCGCGAGCGCCGTTTCGGCCGGGGCACGTCCGCCCAGGTCCAGCCCGACTGGTCCGCGCAGGCGCGCAAGGTCCACCTTGCTCACACCGGCATCGAGGAGTCGGGCGTTGCGGTCCGACTGCGTCTTCTTCGACCCGACCGCGCCGACGTAGCGGCAGCCGCGGCGGAGTGACTCGACGATAGCCGGCTCGTCGAACTTGACGTCGTGGCTCAGGACGGCGACGGCATCGTTCGGTCCAAGCCCGATCTCCTCGGCGACCTCGTCCGGCCATCCGACCAAGAGGCGGTCGACGTCAGGAAAGCGCTCCCGGGTCGCGAAGGCGGCGCGTCCGTCCACGACGACGGTTTCGAAGCCGAGTTCGCGTGCGAGCCGCACCAGCGACCGGGCGACCTCGACGCCGCCGACAACGACCAGTCGAGGTCGAACCGGGAAGACCTCGACGAACACCGAGCGCCCGCCGAGCTCGACGGTGCGTGACATGCCACGCTTGAGGGCAGTCGAGGCCGCGGCGACCAACTCGGCATCCAACTCGGGCGTGCCGAGCGTCCCGGTCAGCGTGCCGTCGTCGGAGACGACCAATCCGGCCGCCTGGGGCGCACCGTCGCCCGGCTGATGCGGCCCGAACTCGCTCGGCGGCGAGTCCGCGGGCAGTGGCGTGATGACGGCGGAGCCATGCCCGCCGGCCCCCATGGAACCACGCGCTGCCGCGATCACTGCGGCCGGCGCCACGGGCTCGACGAGAACGTCGATCGTGCCGCCGCAGGCCAACCCGACGTCCCATGCCTCCTCGTCGCTGATCCCGTAGCGGATGACGCGGGCGTGGCCGGTGACACGGGCGCGGTCGATCTCCTCTGCCGCTGCGCCTTCCACGCAGCCGCCGCTGACCGACCCGGCGATCCGGCCGTCGGTCGCATAGAGGAGCACCGCACCCTCGGGTCGCGGTGCGGACCCGAATGTCCGGACGACCACGGCCCGACCGATCGCGTCGCCGTCGGTGCCGTCAGCCTGCCAGGTCGCGAGCGTGTCGAGCAGTTCCTTCATCGCAGTGGCCTCGGAGCGGATGGATCGATGGTCTCACCGCCGACGACAGACGGCGGCGCGGTGACGACCGGACCGGCTGATTCGGGGAGGGCGGCATGCGCCGCTGCCTCGCTCCCTCGCCGCGTGTCGCCGGCGCGAACGCCGCCGAGGATCTCGCCGAGTCGCTCGAGCGACGCGACCGTCCCGGCCGGCAGGAAGTCGTCGATGTAGGGATAGGCGGCGCGCATCCCGCCCGCCAGGGGCTGATAACCAGGCGTGCCGGCCAGCGGATTGAGCCAGACCAGTCGGTGGCAGTTGCGCCGGAGACGGGCGGTCTCGGCCGCGACCAGCGCCGGGTCGCCGCGGTCCCAGCCGTCCGACACGACGATGACGACGCCGGACGTCCGGAGCGATCGCCTGGCCCACTTCTGGTTGAACGTCCGGAACGATTCGC
>Ga0075021_10000895_pt1 | contig 15319 bp, 12 predicted proteins | sample ColStrG_CSR_2012_FD_72749 | JGI IMG/M metagenome (GOLD analysis project Ga0075021, IMG submission 72749) | Freshwater sediment microbial communities in response to fracking from Pennsylvania, USA - Cold Stream Run_MetaG_CSR_2012 | ecosystem: Environmental > Aquatic > Freshwater > Creek >...
CGGGCGGCCGAAAGCAGCGTGCCATCCCCTCCCAGCACCACTACGAAATTCAACGGGCGGGAACCCATCTCATCCCGCGGCAAAACTTCCTCGCCGGCGGCAAACGGCGCTGTCTCGGGATCGACCACAATGTGGTATTGATGCTTGCGAAACCACGCCAGCAGCGGCGGGACGATCTGCGCCAGCTCGGGCTTGCGGGGCTTGGACATTATGCCGGCGGACTTGCTGATGGATGCCTCGTTTCTGGTCGCCATGGTGAAGGTCGAATTGTACAGAAGTTCGGGAAATTCGGTCGTTGGTGCTTGGCCGTTGGTCGTTGGTCTCTACAGAATCGCTGTCTTTCAGAGTTTTCCGTAGAGCAGGAACTCGCGGTTCCCTTCCCCGCCGAGAATTGGAGATTCGATGACGTCGGTGTGGATGAAGCCCAGAGCGAGCAACGCCTGCCGCACTTTGTCGACTGCCGCAGTTTGAATTGCCGGATCGCGCACGATGCCGCCCTTTCCTACCTGTTTGCGCCCAGCTTCGAACTGCGGTTTTACCAGCACTATGATTTGCCGGTCTCGGCATTTGACAGAAGATTCAGGGAAAACTGCGGCGACTACCGCCGGCAGAACCAGGGTAGCCGAAATGAACGAGACGTCCATGACGACCAGGTCCACCGGTTCGCCGACCTGTTCCGGCGTCAGATAGCGGGCATTGGTCTTTTCCCGCAAACAAACCCGCGAATCCTGGCGGAGACGAAAATCAATCTGGCCGTGGCCAGTGTCCACTGCGATCACGCGGGCAGCGCCGCGCTGCAAAAGACAGTCCGTAAAGCCCCCGGTTGACGTACCCACATCGAGACAGACCTTGTCCCGGACCTCTACGTGCCAATGGTCAAGCGCTTCTTCGAGTTTGAGGCCACCGCGGCTGACGTATTTCAGACCCGGGCCCAGCAGGCGAAGGTCGGCTGAAGCATCCACGCCGGTTCCGGCCTTTTGACCTTTTTGTCCGTCCACCAGCACTTTACCAGCAAGGATCAGTGCCTGCGCCCGCTCCCGCGAGCTCGCCAAACCCCGTTCGAGCATTAATTTGTCTAATCGAACTTTCAAATCAGCTCCGAGGACTCTCGGCTCAGAACGTCAACGCACCCGTCACTGTGCAAGGTGCAGAAGGCATTCGCATCAAACAACTTAAAAGCTCATTTCCCTATTTTTCCACAGAATTTTCCACAGCAGTGTTGAAAAGTGTCTACTCAGCGGAGGAAGCGGGCGGCGAGACGGTCCAACTTGTCTTCCTGAGCGTAGTCATCCGATTCGGTTTGCGAATCGGATGCGGAGTCGAAGGACCCCTATCGTGCAATGCACGGCCTCGCTGGCACTCTGAGTATCCTTGCGGCTGTTAGTTTTTAGACTAGGTCGGCTGAGGGTCGCTTGCAGAAAGGGGTCCTTCCGACTCCATAGCTGCTTCGCTGCGCGAACCAGATACGCCGCTCAGGATGACACCGCTACTACATTAGTCCCAGTTAACCTGCGACTTCTTCCAGGAGTTTCTGGTCGATATCGAAGTTGGAGTGAACGTTCTGGACGTCGTCCTGATCTTCCAGCGCTTCCATTAACCGGATCATCTGGGTGGCGGCGGGACCTTCCAGCTTGATGTAGTTCTGCGGAATCATCGATACGCTGGACGACACCGGCTCGATCCCGGCTTTTTTCACCGCTTCCAGAACGGCTTCGTACGCCGACGGTTCGGAAAGGACTTCCCAGTTCTCGCCGTCATCGCGCAGATCCTCAGCGCCGGCATCGAGAACAATGCCCATTAAATCGTCCTCCTTTGCCGCCGACTTGGGGACAACGATGTCACCTTTTTTGTGAAACATCCAGGAGACCGCGCCTGCTTCCGCCATGTTGCCGCCATTCTTGCCGAAGGCATGGCGGATTTCGCTGACCGTGCGGTTACGGTTGTCGGTATTGATGTCGAGCAGGATAGCTACACCGCCCGGTCCATAGCCTTCGAGCGAGAATTCTTCGTAGGTCGCGCCGGGCAGCTCACCCGTACCCCGCTGGATGGCCCGCTTGATGTTGTCGGCGGGCATGTTCTCGGCCTTGGCGGCCGCGATTGCGCCGCGTAAACGCGGATTGGTGTCAGGGTCCCCGCCGTTCTTGGCGGCGATGGAAATTTCCTTGATCAGGCGGGTGAAAATCTTGCCCCGCTTGGCGTCCAGGGCACCCTTCTTGTGCTTGATTGTGGCCCATTTTGAATGGCCGGACATGGAAATACCTCGTATTCAATAATTTTGAATGGCGCGGAACTGGCCCGTCGAGGAGATCAACGGATTGCCTCAAATGAATGACGGCGAACGCAAATTATAGCATGGGAGTCATTTGAAGGACCGCCGCATGGCCTGTAAAGACCTAGCCTCAGCAGTTCTTTGCGCTCTTTGCGTCCTTTGCGGTTAAAGACTCTGCGCTTCCTCGCGGAGATCAAAGTCCGTAACCGCAAAGCTCGCTAAGAACTCCGCAAAGCACGCAAAGGAATCCGAAAGTGACGCTAGGGCGCCGCTCGGGCCTCGCGGGCTTTGTAGGCGTAGAGCACGGCCAGCAATGGCGGGGCCAGCAACACTCCCCAGAATGGAATGACAATGCCCAGCACAATCGGCGCCAGGATCGATGCCCAGACCGGCACTTTGGCAGTTCGCTTCATGATGTAGGGTTGCAGTACAAAACCATCCACAACCGCAATTACCGCGTACAGAATCAGAACATAGATTGGGTGCTCCCAGTCGCCCCACTTGAACATGGCGGTAAGAGCTGGGCCCACGACCCCAAGCACGGCGCCAATCTGCGGCACAAACTGGAAGGCGGCGCCGAGCAGTGCCCAGAGGGGAGCCCAGGGCACGCCAATGATGAGAAGGCCCACCAGCCATAGCAAGCCGACAGCCAGCGAATCCTGAAGCTGTGCGATGAACCAGTTCTTCAGCGCTCCGCCGGTGACGCGAAAGTGTTCTCCGAGATTCATGACCCCGATCCAGCCTGATTTCGTGCCGCAAAATCATGTTAAACTGCGGGCTAGTTGCCCGTACAACTTAATCGGCTACGGCCTACCTCCAGCACAGCGAGGCTCGCACCACGATGAAATTCGGGGTCATCATTTTCCCGGGATCCAACTGTGACCACGATGCATATTGGACCATCCAGCAAATAGCCAGGCAGCCCGTAACATTCCTGTGGCACGAATCCCACGATCTGGAGAACTGCGATGCCATCATCGTGCCCGGCGGATTCGCCTACGGCGACTATCTGCGCACCGGTGCCATCGCCAAATTCTCTCCGGTGATGGAGTCGGTACGGAAGTTTGCTGACGGCGGCGGATTGGTGCTGGGCATTTGCAACGGCTTCCAGATTTTGCTCGAATCAGGCCTGCTTCCGGGAGCGATGTTGCGCAACGTCGGCCTGAAGTATGTCTGCAAGCCGGTCCAGGTGCGGGTGGAGAATGCGGAAACTCCCTTTACCGGTGCATGCCGTGCGGGCGAAGTCCTGACGATTCCGATCGGCCACATGGAAGGCAACTACTTCTGCGACGAAACCACCCTGGCCGAGTTGCACCGCAACCGGCAAGTCGTGTTTCGGTACTGTTCCCCCGCCGGGGAGATCACTGCGGAGGCCAATCCAAACGGCTCGCTGGATAACATCGCCGGAATCTGCAATCCGGGGCGAAACGTACTCGGCATGATGCCGCATCCGGAGCGTTCCAGCGAACCCGAACTGGGGGGCACGGAAGGCTTCAAGATCTTCGAGTCCCTGGTCGGAGCCATGGCGGTGAAATAGGATCATCCGCGTTGTATTTTTGGGGTTTGTCTGCATCCAATCCCTTGTAGAGTTAGGTACTTTGGGCGCAACTTTCGGTTAAAGTTGTGTTTATCGTTGTATTCGTTCAGGAGACTCCTGAAATATCTCATGAAACCCTCCCAGCCTCCGGGCACGCGTCTGGTTCAACTGAAACATCAGGCCTCAGTGGCCAAACCATTGAGGATACTAGCAGTGTTGCTGTTGCTGGCTGCCTGTGCGAGCGCACCCGCGCAGGCCCAGGATGAACCCAGGGTGGAGGTCTTCGGCGGCTACTCCTATACGCGGTTCGACAGCCCGTCCTTCGGCTTCTCAAACCCCACGGGCCTTAATGGCTACAATTTTTCGCCCGCCTATAACCTGATCCGCGGTTTTGGGGTTAAGGCGGAACTGAGCGGACAATACGGGTCGAAGCTGAATCTTCGAGACATCATGGGAGGGCCGCAGTTCCTTTATCCTCGAGGCAACAAGTTGTTCTTTGCCCACGTTCTTGTCGGCCGAGCCAGGTCATTTGTGCGGGTTGGAGCAGGCGAAGGCGACACGGTAACGGGTGTGGCTTTGGGAGGAGGCATGGACCTGGGCCTGTTTTCCCGGTTTGCCTGGCGAGTGTTTCAGGTCGATTATTTGCACACCACCCTGTTTTCCGAGAAGCAAAACAACCTGCGGTTTTCGACCGGCATTGTTTATCGCTGGGGCGCGCTAAAACAGAAAGGACACCGGGCTCCGGTACAGCCGTAGCGAGCCTTGGCACGACCTGGGCAGGTTTCGAAAGGGACTGGATGATAGTGAATCGATGGGCAGGCTCGCTGGGAATCGTCTTCGCACTGGCCTGGTTGGCAGGCTGCGGAGGTGGCAGCAGCAGTAGTGGTGGCGGCAGTGGCTCTGCCGGGCGAAACGCTTACGTGTCAGTGCCGGAAGCCAATGCCATTTCCGCTTTCCGCGTAGATCCAGCTTCGGGAAATTTCAAGAACATCCTGGGTTCGCCTTTCAGCGGAGGGACTTCCCCGATCGCGATCGCGATTCATCCCTCCGGCAAGTTTGTCTATACCGCGAACCAGGGCGGGAACGACATTTCGGTGTTCAGCGTTGACAGCAACACGGGAGAGCTCGTCGAGGCCATGCCCCGCACCGCGGCTGGGCTCAATCCGTCGGCGTTAGCCATAGACTCCGGCGGCGATCTTCTCTTCGTTGCAAATCAAACCTCGAATAGCATCTCCGTTTATTCGATCAGCTCGAGCGACGGCAAGCTCGCCGAAATTCAAGGGTCGCCATTTGCCACGGGCGCCCGGCCGGTTGCGCTGGCCTTGTCCCCTTCGGGTAAGTTCCTCTACGCAGGGAGCGCAAATCTGGCAGCGGTGTTCGGCTATTCTGTGGCCTCGGGAACCGGCACCTTGTCGGCAGTTCCGGGATCGCCGTTTGCGGTTGGCGGCGGACCATTTTCGATGACGGTTGACCCCTCCGAGCATTTTCTGTTCCTGGTCAACTTCACGGTGAACACCGTCACCGGCATGACAATCAATGCCAGCAACGGAGCTCTGGCACTGGCATCGGGATCGCCGTTTGTCGCGGCCACGGGCCCGATCTCAGTAACGTTTCACCCCGCGGGACAGTTTTTGTACGTGACCAACATCGGGTCTAACAACGTCTCCGCGTTTTCGGTCGACTCGACCACGGGTGCGACGACCCAACTCACCGGTTCCCCCTTCAGCGCGGGGACTGGACCGCTGTACGCCACGGTCGATCCTGGAGGCAAGTTTCTGTATGTCGACAACCAGTCGTCCAAGGACATCACCAGATTTCAGATCGATCCGACGGCCGGAACTCTATCCAACAGCGTGACCGCGACCACCATCAACCTGGCGCCCAGCCAAATCGTGTTTTCCAAGTAGGGTTAGTGTGGCGCGGGCGCCCCCGCCCGCGGCTTTTGATTTGCTGGTGAACTCGACTCCCTTCTAACGTACAGTTTTCGCGGGCGGGGGCACCCGCGCCACACGGTTTTTCCTGATCCAGTATTCTCTGATCATGATTCGATTTGGAATTCTCGGCTTTGGATTGCACGCAGCCAAGCGGCTGATGCCAGGGTTCGCTTTGGCGCAGAACTGTCGGGTGACGGCGCTGGCCCGGCGCAGCATGGACAAGGCGCAGGAATCCGCTCGCAAGCACAATGTCCCGCTTGCCTTTGACTCGGCTGAAGATCTGTGCCGGTCTTCAGAAGTTGATGCCGTGTTTGTAACCACGCCCAATGCCTGCCATGTGGCCGACGTGCTGCTAGCCTTCCGATGCGGCAAGCCCGTGTTGTGCGAAAAACCCATGGGAGTCAATGCCGGCGAGGGTCGGCAGATGGTGGAGGCATCGCGAAGCACAAGACTACTGCTCGGAGTCGCCCAGGTTTTCCGTTTCGAGGAAAGCACAGCGTGGTTTCGCCAACGGCTGTCATCGGGAGCAATCGGCCGGATTGTATTCGCGCGTTCCGAGTTCTCCTTTCCGGGTGGAGCCGGACACGCCCGCACATGGATCCACGATCCGGCGGTAGCTGGCGGCGGTCCCATCGCCGATGTCGGCGTTCACTGTGTCGATACCCTGCGCTATGTCTTGCAAGATGAAGTGGTGCGGGTAAGTGCGCGTGGAATTCAGGACGGCGCACTGGAGTCGGCGGCGGCTCTGACCCTGGAGTTTTCCCGCGGAACTCTGGCCACTGTGCTGGTTTCATTCCGCGCAGAGTACCGCACGCCTCTGGAATTTGTGGGCGAGGCCGGAGTGCTCCGCGCCGAAGATGGGTTGAACGTAGAACGGCCGATCACGCTGGAGTTGCGCCGTGCCGGCGTTGTGGCCGAAACCAAGCAGGTCTCGAACCGGTTGGCGTATGCGAAGCAGGTGGACGCGTTCGCGGACGCGGTAGAAGGCAAGTCGACATTTCCCGTGCCGGGAGAGGAAGGCTGGCAGAACCAGGAAATTCTGGATGCTGCGTATCGCGGGTTGAAAAGTGGGCGGGTGGAAGAGGTGGTTCGGGTGGGTTGAATAGACAGTTGAACGAAACAAAGACAGTCGAACGAAACCAATAAACAGTTGCCTAAAAACCAGTTGTCAGTTGTTGGTTCTCTGTTGTCAGTTAGCTATTTGCTGGCGATCGGCTTCTGCTGGGGAGGGACGCCTTTGGCCTGCACGATTGCCCAATGCCACTCCTGATCGCTTCCCAGGGGCGTGCCCAGGGTTTCGTGGAAGACGGTTGTGGCGGACGGTGGGGCTGAGCCTTTGAGGTGATATAGAACGGTTACGTCGGGGTGCTTTTCCGGCAGCAGGCTGGTTGTTTCCGAGGCTGGAATCAGGCGGGCTGAACCGCCGTGCGCCTCCTGGCTGCGGAGGACGGTTAGACCTACAGTAATTTCTTTTACGCTCCAGCTGGTCCCGTTATGTACTGCGATTTGTAGTGTATCCCCGGTAATGGTGGCGGGACCGTCCAGTTTGGCCAACTCGCTCCCCGGCAGGTCCTGCGGCGCATAAGCATCCGACAGCAGAGAAGTCGCAGCACCACTGAACGAGAGGTCGCAAGTCACATCCGGAGAGGAGACCTGAAACTTCTTCGCTATCCCATCAAAACTGAACAGCAGGTTGCCGTCGAGTTTACGGTTCTGCACTTCATCCATCACCTGATGGAGATTGTCATTGTCGATGACGGCATGCTCCGCAACCGGCTTGCCCTTTCGCAGCGAGCGAGCCAGATCTCCCAGCGACGGTTCTGCGCCATCGGACTGCGCCATGCCGCGCAAAGGAAGGAATGCTCCCAGCAGGATGACGGTGAGCGGCAGGCAGAATTTACGGATCATGATTTTTCGTCGCCGAGCGGCCTCAGACTATTGTGCCGCAAGCAAGCGCCGGTGCGGTCATCGTTGCCTGCTGCAGCATTCAACTGATAACTAGTGGCAAATCTCTCCTGACGAAATTGTACTCAGGCCGCTAGGCGGGAAACGCGCGATGGAGGCAAACGTTGGTCGTAGACCCTTGGAACGGCGAGGGCCCAGGTGAAGAGGATGGGCGTGCGGGACAAAGGGGCACGCAACGGGGCGCCGCACGCCCACTGTTAAACGCTTCTACAGCAGGCCAGAAGAACGGAAGCGTGTAACCGGATCAGTAATCGGTATGGGCTGACGCTGAAAGATCCAGCGGGCCACCGCATAGCCTAGCGCCGCATAGCAAACATAGACCAGTTTCATGGCTTCCCCCAAATTCTCAGATGCTCTTTCGCCCTGGGGGATTTGATAAACCGGGTGCAATACGCCGCACCATATGGAGTGAAAATATCAACCCGGCACCGGTAGGTCAATGAACCACTGGTGCCATATGTATGGCACAAAAGTAACAGGGGTAACCCGGGTTGGAAGCGCTGCAGTCGCAACCGGTTGCGACATTGCTGCGGAGCTGGGCTAAACCTGGAGGAGGTCGCCGTCGCGCGCTACCAGTTCGTAGAGCACGGGATTAACGAAGAATCCTATAAAGAGCCTCGAGATCAGGCCGGCGACAATCACGATCGCAAATGGCCGCTGCGTGTCCGAGCCAATTCCGGTGGACAGAGCGGCCGGAAGCAGTCCGAGGCAGGCTACCAGGGCTGTCATCATGATGGGACGCAGCCGCAGCAGCGACGCCTCCCGCGTGGCGGTTCGAATGTCCCTGCCCTCCTGCCGCAGCTTGTTGATGTAGGAAACCAGAATGACCGCGGTCTCCACGGAAACTCCCAGCAGCGCCAAGAGCCCCAGAACTGACGAGACGCTGAAGGGCGTATGGGTCAGTTTGAGGGCCACCAGGGCTCCTACCGGCTCGGTCATGACCACACCTAGCGCGATGCTTACGGGGAACTTGAAATTTCCGTAGAGCGCAAACAGGATCATGAAAATCAGCACGAGTGCGAGCGGCCCTATGAAAGAGAGCTGCGATCTGGCCTCCAGAAACTGGCTATATTCGCCGCCCCAAGCAAGCTGGTAACCCTGCGGTAGAGTTACCGTTTTGTTCACCGCTGCCTGTCCATCCTGCACGGCACGGGCGAGGTCGCGGCCTTCGATGCTGTACTGCACTCCGATGTAGCGGGAATTGTTTTCCCGGTAGATGAAGGACGCACCATTTCCCTGCGTGATATTGGCCAGCTGGGACAGGGGAATCTGCTGGCCGTCAGGCGTTCCCACCAACAGGTTGCCGATCTCATTGGCGCTGCTGCGAAATTGCGCTTGCATGCGAACCACAAGATCGAAGAGCTTTTCTCCCTGAATTACCTGGGTGACGGCTTGCCCGCCGACGGCGGCTCCGATCACCGCCTCAACATCAGCGACATTGATACCGTAGCGGGCGATTCTGTCCCGATCAACATCAATCAGGAGGCTGGGCTGGCCCAGTTCGCGCACCACCGTAAGATTGGCAAAGCCAGGCACCTTGGTCAGAATATTCTTGATCTGCACCGCCTTGTCTTGAAGAATATTCAGATCGTCGCCGTAAATCTTGACCGCCAGAGAACTCTTCAGGCCAGTCAGGGCCTCGTCGACTGCATCTTCCGCGGGCTGCGTGTAGTTGAAGATAATGCCGGGGAACGCGCCGAGTTTCTTGTCGATGGATGCGATCAACTCTTCCTTGTCGTGGATCTCGCCATTCCAGACTCTGTCATTGTAGGGACGAAGACCGACATAGAACTCGCAATTGAAGAAACCAGTCGCGTCGGTGCCGTCGTCGGGACGCCCCAACTCGGAGCCAACGACGGTGACCTGCGGATAGGACATCAAAATCTTGCGCACCTGGGGCGAGATCTTGCTGGCTTCCTCGAATGAAATCGTGTACGGCATTGTGGCCCGGACCCACAGTGCTCCTTCATCCAGGTGCGGCATAAATTCGCCGCCGATGAAAGGAATCAGCAGAAGAGTGGCGCCAAAGATCAAGGTCGCGATCACCAGCACGGTCTTGGGACGATCGAGTGCCCAATCCAATTGGCTGGCGTACTTCTCCTTCATCCATTCAAAGGCGCGGTTGCGATGCTCGCGCACGCCTTTCTTGAACCAGAAAGAAGCCAGCACAGGAATCAGGGTCAGGGTAAGAATGAGCGCGCCAACCAGGGCGAAGGACATGGTCTCCGCCATGGGATGAAACAATTTCCCCGAGGGCCCATGGAGCGCGTAAATCGGCAGATACCCGGCCAGGATGACCGCGACGGAATAGAAGATCGGGCGGTCCACATCCTTGGCGGCCGTGAGAATGACTTCGTTGAGGTTGTACCGCTGCCCTTCCCGCAGGGCGAGTTCGCGATAGATGTTTTCAATCATCACCACAGTGCCGTCGATGACGATGCCGAAATCAATTGCGCCGATGGAAAGCAGATTGGCGGCAACATCGTGGGCGTGGAGGACGATGAAAGCAAACAGGAGCGAGAGCGGAATAGTGAGCGCCACGATAACCGCGGCGCGGAAGCTTACCAGAAAGAAGATCAGAACGATCAGCACCAGAACCATGCCACGAAGCAGATTGGCTTCCACTGTGTCCGTGGTCAGATGGACGAGCTCACTGCGGTCGTAGAACGGGACAATCTTGACGTCAGGTGGCAGGATGCTGCGATTCAGCTCCTTGGTCTTGGCCTCGACTCCTTTGAGAACGTTTTGTGTCTGCCCGCCGCGGAGCATGAGAATGACGCCCTCGACGGCATCATCATTCGTCTGAAAACCGAATTGGCCCAAGCGAGGCGCATGGCCGATGGTTACATCGCCAATGTCACGCACCCGGATCGGAACACCCTTGTTGCTGCCGACGACGACATTTCCGATGTCCTCCGTGTTGCGCACCAGTCCGATGCCGCGCACATAGTAGAACTGTCCCCCTTGCGAATAGAACCCGCCGCCCGCGTTGGCATTGTTGGCGGACAGAGCGGTAATCACCTGGGGAATCGTGAGGTGGTATCCGTAGATGCGAGCGGGATCGAGCAGCACCTGGTACTGCATCGTGGTGCCGCCGAAGCCGGAGTCATCCGCGACGCCCGGAACCGAGCGGTAGGCGCGCTCCACCACCCAGTCTTCGATGGTTTTTAAATCCTGCGGCGTGCGGTCGGGACTTTGCAGCACGTAGCGATACACCAGGCCACTGGGGCTGAACAGCGGCGCCAGACCTGGAACTACGCCGCTGGGAACGGTCGCATCGGCCAGCCGCTCGAATACGATCTGACGCGCGAAGTAGCTGTCGGTGTCTTCTTCGAAGGTCAGGATGACGTCAGACAAGCCGTACAGAGAGATGGAACGCATCACCTCCATGTGGGGAACGCCGTTCATCTCCAGTTCGAGCGGGAGAGTGACCAGTCGCTCGACCTCTTCCGCGGCATGGCCGGGCCACTGAGTGATGATCTCGACCTGGGGCGGCGCAAGGTCGGGATAGGCGTCCACCGGCATGCGCTGGAACGACAGGATGCCGCCTATGGTGATAAAGGCGGTCAGCATCAGCACCAGGAATCGCTGGCGAAGCGCGGCTTGGACGATCTTGTGGATCATTCAGACGGTGTATTTTGGGGCCGGCGGCGTAACTGGCCTAGCGCTGCAGTGAATTCGCAAACTGCAGGAACAGGCTGCCGTCTCCGATCACCCGGTCACCAGGTGTGAGGCCGCTGGTGATTTGCGTCAGTCCTTTCTGGCTTTCGCCGAGAGTAACCGCACGCATTCCGAACTGATTCGGAGACAGCTCGGCGTAAACGAAAGGCTGATTCTCGCTGTCGCGCAGAACCGCGGCATCGGGCACCGCGATTGCATCCTTGATCTTTCCCGCCTGCACCGTCGCGGTCACGTACATGTCTTTCTTCAGCTTTTCACCGGGATTGCTGGTCTGTATGCGGGCCTGCAAAGTCCGGGTAGTGGGATCCAGGGAGGCTGCAACGTAGGAGATGCGCCCCTGAAACACATCGGGATAAGCGTCCGTCTGGATCGTTACAGAATCTCCGGTTCGCACGAAGGGCAGATCTTTCTGATACACGTTTACCAGCACCCAAACCGTACTGGTATTGGAGATCATGAAGCACTGGGTATTGCCAGGTTGCAGCAGTTGACCTACAGATACATCCTGCTCCACAACCTCGCCCGCAATTGGCGCCAGTACCGGAACCTCGAACGAGGGAGGAGCGTTCGCTAAAGCTTCAGGATCGCTTACCCCCATCACTTTTAGCGCTGCTTCCGCGGATGACAAGTCTCCGGCCGCTTGCACCTCGGCCGATTCGGCCTGCTCCAGGTCCTTCACCGCGATGGCATGGTGCTGGTACAGATCCTGGGAACGGACATAAGTTTTGTGGGCTAGCGCACTGGCATCACGGGCCTTCAGATAGTTGGTGCGGAGCTGGGAGAAATCCGGACTGGCAACGTACAGCATGGGCTCGCCCCGGCGCACTCTCTGGCCGGGAACTACGACCATCCGACTCACTGGGCCGCTCACCTGGGTGATCACCGGCGTGGTCTGGAAGCTGTTGTAGGCGACTGCTCCAGTCAGTCTCAGGGTACGAGTCAGGGTGGAAGGTTGAACTGTGAGCACCTGTACGTGTGATATCTGTTCCTGCGGAATGGAAAAAAGTTCGGGACCGCTGGAGCTTTTGGGATTGGAGTTCTTGCCGGGTGCATCTGTCTCTCCGCTGCAGCCGGCCAGGACGGCGAGCAGGACCAAGGCGAGCGCCCGCGGCCCGGCGGATGACAGCTGGCGAGGGTTGCGCGCTTTCATGGCAAGTTCCTCATCTCGAGTTCCTCATTCTCATGGCAAAGTTCTCGCTCATTGCAGGTTCCTGGTGCCTACGGCTTGCTTCAATTGCTCTAACGCTGTCATGTAAGAGGAAAGAGCCTGGCGATATGCCAACTGCGTGCTGCGATAGCTGCGTTCCGCATCCAGAAAATCGAGCAGGCTTGCTGACCCGGCCTTGTAGGCGTACTCGCTGATGTCGCGCGAGTCCTGGGCCTGTTTCAGATATCCGGAAACATAGAGTTGCACCACTTCGTCGTTGCTTCTTATGGCCTCGTATGCGCTGGCCACATCGGTCATAACCGTGTCGCTGGCCGACTGCTGCAGCTCCTGCGCCTGGGTCAAAGCGTAGCGGGTTCGCGCCAGTTCGCCCTGGTTGCGGTTGAAGATCGGCAGGTCAAACCCAACGAAGATCGAAGCGGAATTCTGGCCACCGGTGTGGGAAAAGTCGTACGTGCCATTCACGTCGACTTTGGCGTTTGCCTTGGCCAGAAGAATCTGGCTCTGGGCCGCCGTGACTCCGAGAACAGCAGCCTGCAAGTCCGGGCGCTCGCGCAATGCCATGGCTTGCAAGTCTTCCACCTTCGACTTGAGCGGCACATAGGCCAGGTCACCGGTGACGTCGAAACCGGCAGGCGCGGCGTCATAGCCTAGCAACTCCCGCAGGCCGGCCAGGGCTTGCACTTTCGCCAGCCGGGCGGAAGACACGTCGGTTTGGAACTGCAGCAACTGCAGTTTGATCTTCAGAAGATCGCCTTCACTGATGTCGCCAGCTTTGTACTGGGCGTCGGCAATATCCACCGTTTGCTGAAAATCCTGCAAGTCCTGCATCGCAAATTGCAAGGTGGATTCAGCCAGCAGGACACTGACGAACTGCTGGCCCACGTTGAACACCAGGCTGCGCTCCGCGTCCGCGACCTGGGCACGGGTAACGGCAGTTTGATCACGGGCCGCTTGCAGGCGGCGCTGCCGCTTGTGCCCGCGCTCGAACAGGTAACCGAGTCCGATATCGAACTGTTGGGTCAGGTTCAGATTGTCGGCGGAGAAGTCCTGCGGAGCAAAAATTGGGATGAACTGAGAGTCCGCTCCGAAAGTGGGATTGGGACGCAAGTTCGCGGTGATTTCCTGGGCCTGGTTTTGCAGGATCAGGGTTCGGGTCGCCTTCAAAGCATGGTTATGGGTAAGTGCCAGGTCAATCGCCTGATCAAGGCTCAGAAGCGTAGGGCTTTGTTGGCCAGTTGCAGCTCCGGCGAACACAACAATTGCCGCTAAGACCGCTAAACCCGGGAAGCCCGCCGATCGCAGCAGTAGTGAAAGAGAACTGCCCGGCGCGCTATGATCGCGGGATCTTCCGGACTCAGAACGCGATGCGAAATGTAGTACCTGTGTCTTCAATGAAAAAGGAATACAACAATGTTGTTAAGTGGGAAGTCAAACATGAACTCCGGGTTGCATTCATCGGAAGGCGCACCTTCCAGCGAGTTCCGGGGCAATCATGTTTATGGCCGAAGCAGTTAGCAGGCCGGAGGGGGGCGAACGTACAACTGAAAGGCTTCCAGGAACAACTTGGGGCGGACCAGCGGAACCGACGCTCTTGCACGCCTGCGAAAGGTCGGAGAAAACACCACCAGCAGCACGGCCGCCGCGGTGGAATGAGCCATCAGGCAGATCAGGCAAACCGCGCCATTGGGTGAGGCCGACTGTGACTGGGATACTCCCAGCTCGCCGACAATGCTCAACTCACAGAAGTGGACGGCTTGAGCGGTGGTCGACAATAAAAGCATGGCAATGCACAGACCTGCCAGCCATATCGTCGCCGTTTTTCTGTCGCTTGAGCTCACGCGTCTCCCGCTGATTAGATGCAACAACTCATCTGCACGATCATACGCCGCCAGCGATAAGAGTGCGATGGTACGGTTCCACTTAAGTAACAAGGCCCAAAATGGGCCTTACCGGGGCTCTTCCCCTCCCCCAACGCTGCTCGATCCCGCGGCCGGCACTACTATCGCCTGGATATCCTGGCCTGCTGCCAGCTTCTGGAATGCGGGCAGGTCGGTTCGCTGGATTTCCGCCCAGCGCGCCAGAACATCGTCAGCCCGCTGCTTCAGTTTCGCAAACTGGCGAATCGCAGCCTCAGTTGGAGCGGAGTCGGTACCGTCGTTCACCACCAGAGCTACGGACGCCAGCTTGCTGTCCACCCTCTGCGGATACGCCAGCGAGTCCTCGTTCGCCTTGACCTTGGCCTGAATCAGGTCGTCACGTACCGACAGCAGCTTCTGATCCAGGTCGGTAGCCGCGGTAAGCACGGGTTTGGCGCTATCGGGAAGACGCCTTTTCAATCCGTCCACCTGGGCGCGGACGTCCTGGATCTGATTGACCGCGTTATATACGCTGCTGATCTGGTCTCGAATCTGAATGGCAAGATCAAATTGTTTTTGCAGATCGGCCTGAGAGACATTCAGGCGAGGATCGAGTTTCAGCTCCAGGGGAGCGTTGTAGCTCTTGCCCTCGACCGTCAACCGGACCTGATACTTCCCCGGAACAGCTAGCGGCCCGAGCGCCCCATCCTTGTACTCGAACAGGTAGTAATCGGGGACTCGGCGGGCTGCTTCATATCGCAGGTCCCAGAGAAATCGATTGAGACCAGCCTCCACCTTGATTTGCTTCTCGGGCTTCTTGTCCTCAGGGTTCCGCGGCTCGTCCGGATCAATGGTCTTCTTGCTGGAATATTTTCTGGCCACATTCCCGGCGGCATCGAGAATCTCAAT
>Ga0075021_10000896_pt1 | contig 15313 bp, 14 predicted proteins | sample ColStrG_CSR_2012_FD_72749 | JGI IMG/M metagenome (GOLD analysis project Ga0075021, IMG submission 72749) | Freshwater sediment microbial communities in response to fracking from Pennsylvania, USA - Cold Stream Run_MetaG_CSR_2012 | ecosystem: Environmental > Aquatic > Freshwater > Creek >...
CCGCCGGTGCCGCCGACACCAGCGCCCGCGACTCGCCATAGCCCGCCGCCGCCGCCGGCGCCACCGTTGCCGAACAACAGTCCCCCGGCGCCGCCGGCGCCCCCGGTGGCGCTTCCGATGCCGGCCGCGCCGCCATTGCCGCCGTTGCCGATCAGCCCGGCGGCCCCGCCATTGCCGCCGGACTGGTTTGTCGCGCCGGATCCGCCGTTGCCTCCATTACCCCACAACAGGCCACCGGCCCCGCCGTTTTGCCCGGTGCCAGGCGCTCCGTTGCCCCCGTTGCCGATCAGCGGGCGCTGCAAAAGCAGCTCAGTGGGCGCGTTGATCGCGTTGAGTATGTCTTGCTGCACGGTTTGCCACGGGTTGGCGACCGCTGCGGCGTTAGCCGCCTCGGCGTTGGCGTAGGCGGCCGCAGCTGAGTTCAAGGCCTGCACAAACTTCTCATGGAACGCCGCGGCCTGGGAGCTGAGGGCCTGGTACTCCTGGGCATGGGTTCCAAAGAGCGACGCCACCGCTACCGATACCTCATCGGCGGCCGCCGCGAGCACCCCCGTCGTCGGAGCCGCCGCGGCCGCATTGGCCTGGCTAATTGTCGATCCGATACTCGCCAAGTCCGTGGCGGCCACCACCACGTCCGGTTGCGCAATCACAAAGGACATTGCGAACCTCCCACCGCGCCGTACGGCTTATCGGTTGCCCGGCCCGGATGATCGTCGGGCCGTGCGGCAAGGAGCTAATCGTAGCGCGATCCTCGCAAACACGTGCGGGATTGTCGAGCAAACGCCCGCTAGCGATCCGTCAGTTTCGTCGGGCGATGTAGTCCCCTGCCTTGAACAAGAATTCGAGCCATCGCGTCCAATGCGGCGATCGACGTCACCGCCAGCGACGCCGCCTCATCGATGACATCAAGCCACCACCTGCAAGCGACTGAAGTCGGCTGCGGTGGGCTTGGTCTGACTAGGGCCCTGTCTGCCCGTTTGCTCCGACGACGCCAAGTAACAACCCGCCGTTGCCGCCTTGTCCGACGGTGCCGCCGGCGCCGGAGCCGTTACCGCCGGCGGCGCCGTTGGTCGGGGTGGCTCCGACCCCGCCGCACAACCGGGTTTCCAGCGAACTTTTATCGCGGGCCGGCCGAGCCTGCCAATCAGCGCACGAAGCTACGATGGGCCAGCTCGATCTCGGCCGACAACCGCAGTGCCACCGCCGAAGCGCCCACTGCCACCGCATAGCCCCCCGCCTCGATACGCCAGGCTGCGGCGCTGCCGTCGTAGCGGGCGAGCAGGCGCGGATCGGCCTCGATTGTCACCCGGCGGACTGTGCCGGGCTCGAGGTCGACCCGCTCAAATCCGAGCAGCCGCGACCGCCGGCCATCGGGCGCCGCCGTCAGATACAGCTGCGGGACATCCGCTCCGCGGCGGTCGCCGATGTTGACGACGCTGAAGCTGGCACGCACCGTGTGTCCGCCAGTGATTACCAAGTCGCGGTAATCGAAGCTGGTGTAGGACAGGCCGTGTCCGAAGGCGAACATCGGGTCTTCGCCCGTTCGCGCGAACCAGCGGTAGCCGACGTCGGCGCCCTCGGAGTAGTCGATGGTGGTCGACGTCCCCACCGGTGCGCCGAGGTCGGGCAACTCTGGGCGTGGGGTCTGAGCGAGGTCGACCGGGAAAGTGATGGGCAGCCGGCCCGACGGATTCACTTCGCCGGAAATGACTTCCGCGATGGCCTGACCGCCGGCCTGACCCGGATACCAGGCCTGCACGATGGCGTTCACCGAATCTCGCCAGGGCATGGCCGCCGGGTTGCCGGTCTCGAGCACCACAACCGTGTTCGCATTCGCGGCCGCGACGGCGGCAATCACCGTGTCCTGGCCCCACGGCAGCGACAGGTCGGCGCTGTCGAACCCCTCCCCCTCGACGCGGATCCCGAACACGATCGCAAGATCGGCTCGCCGCGCCGCCAGCACCGCCTCACCCGGACTGAGGCCGGGATCGAATTCGATGTGAGCGTGCGGAAATTGCTTTCTCAGCGCGTCCAGTGGGCTCGACGGCAGTAGGTACAGATTACGCAAGGACGCCGTCAGGCCAGGCCCGCCGATCGGGATGACCGCCGCGTAGCCGCCCGGCGGAACGACGGCACTCGAACCGCAACCAATCGGCACACCGAGCTGCGCATAGCCGCCGATGACCGCGATGCGTGCGGACGATTCGGGCGCCACGGGCAATACCCCGCGGTTCTTCAGCACTACGATCCCCTGCCGTGCCACCTGCAACGCAATCTCTTGGTGTGCAGCCGGATCCGGTGCGGGCGCGGCTTCCCACCGGTCGATTCCGACAGCGAACATCGACCGCAATATCCGCCGGACCATGTCCGACAGGCGTTCTTTGGGCAACCTGCCATCGGAGTAAGCAGCCCGCAGGCGGTCACTGAACGCCTCCGACCCCCAGAGCACGGCATCGATCTGTGCACCGCACTCTTGGTCGAGGCCATGCAGCGCGAACTCCCAGCTCGGCGTGGCGCCCCAATCAGACATGACCCAGCCTCGGTACCCCCAGGCACCTTTCAACACGTCGTCGATCAAGACGCCGTTTCCGCCCGCATAGTCGCCGTTGACCTTGTTGTACGCCGTCATCACGGCGCCGGGTTGCGACCGCTCGATGGCGATCTCGAAGGCCAGCAGGTCCGATTCGCGATGGGCGTCGGGATCGATGACCGCGTCCAGCCAGTGCCGGTTGGTCTCGTTGCAGTTCAGTGAGTAATGCTTGACCGTCGAGATCACGCCCTGTTGCTGGATCCCGTTGATCGACTCGGCGGCAATCGTGGCGCTCAAAAGCGGATCTTCGGAAAGGTACTCGAAGTTGCGGCCGTTACGCGGGTCGCGCGCCAGGTTCATCGCGCCCGCGAGCTGCACGTTGAATCCGCGGCTGCGTGCCTCGCGGCCAATCAGCTCGCCCGCGGACCGGGCGAGCGCCGGGTTGAAGCTGGCGGCCAGCGCCAGACCGGCCGGCAAGGCGGTGGCAGTGTCGCCCGGCCGAAAGCCGGGGTTTGTCACGCCGAGGCCGGCATCACTCATCAGCAGCGCCGGCACACCGAGCCGGGGAACCCCGGGCACATACCCGGCGCTAATCGGAACGCCCGGCGGGATCCGCTCATCTCGCAGTGGCCACATTTCGCCGCCCCCCATTACGCCGAGCAGCAGGGAGAAGCGCTCGTCATCTGTCATCCGGGCCTCGACGTCGCGCGCACGGACATCGGCGTCGACTAGCTCGTCCAACTCACGCCCTCCTTGGCGTAGACAACACGCAACACGTGCCCGACTTCTGGTCCCATGACCAGCTCGGCCAGCGTACAAATGGTCGCGACGAACTCCGGACCATGGGGCGGCAGCGCTCGGCACAGGTGATGCGCCACCTCGTGCAGCAGCACCAGCTCGCGCATCGCCCAGTCAGCGGTGTCACGGTCGGGAACCGCGATAACGCCGGCACCGTCACGGTTCTCATAGTGCGCCGCGGTGGCCGCCCGCCGCGCCCGCACTCTGGCCTGCGACACGTCCGGCCAGTGCTGCCGTACCGCCGGTAGCGCGAGTACGTCGTCGACGTAGCGCTGGACGGATTCAACCGAAGCGAACCGTCCCTCAGGCGGCAGCGTCAACTGCGTACCGAAAAACTCCACGATGGGCGACCCGTGCTCGGCGGCGCGGTCGAACAACGTCCGGACGAACTCCTCGGCCGCATAAACCTTGGAGCGCTGGGAGTCTCGCTTCCGGGAGTCCCCCGAGGAATCCCCCGGAGTCACCGGCCCAGAGCGGATCGCGCGCCGGGCAGCTCGGGGCTATTACCGAGGCGCGCTCGCCTACCGGCCCGGTCACCGGCGCGCCGCGCCGACGACGAATAGCCCGCCGTTGCACTGGTGGCCCGCCAGGTACCGCGCGCTTTCGATGCGCTGCGATAATAGTCGTGCAACTCGATATCCTTGTCACGCAAGGCAATAGCGGTACCCGGTGCCCGACCGCGATCCTTGGTGGCCTCGCTCCTGATCTCGTCGCGCGCCTCGGCCAGGCGCTGCCCGACGCGGGCTCCGAACGCGAGCTGAAAGTTGAGCCGGGCGGTGATCGTCGGCGTGGGCCGGTGCGCACCCGAGGAGAGGTAGGCATCGGATGCCCGCACCATTTGGACCACCAGGCTGGCGTACAGGGCGTGGCTCGCGTCGATGTCCTCGGCGAACCCGTACGCGTACAGGAAGGTCGAATTCGACGCGATGTCACAGCGCACGTCGTTTGCGTGGGCGATCACTACGAACAGCTGGGCGTACGTCCGCAGCCCGCGGGTGCCTGCGGTCCCGATAGTGATGGTGCGCTGGATAGGGGTCTGCGCGGCGGAACGCTGAGCCGCGTGGGACCGGGCCACCGCAAGGTCGATGGATGAAGTCGTCGCCAGCCGTTGCGCCGCGCTCATGAACGCGTCAGCCTCGTGCGCGTTGTCGGTACCTTCGGCCTGACGCAGCAGCGCGGCGATGCGCGCCAGCATTTTGTCGTCGGTCATAGCGCCAAACTACGTGAGGTGTATGACACTTCGCTTACAGCCGCTCACAAACGTTTCAGGATCCACGCGGCCACATCGTCGAGCACCTGGTCGCGCTCCGGCTCGTTGAAGACCTCGTGGTACAGGCCCGGGTAAACCTTCAGTTCAACGTCGGCGGACCCGACACATTCGACCAGCCGACGGCTCCCGGCCACGGGGATCAGCCGGTCGTCGGAACCGTGCACCACCAGCAGCGGCGCGGTCAACGCGGGTGCCCGCTGGGGCATGGTCTCACCCACCTGCATCAGGGCACGGCCAATGCCGGCGGGGACTTTGCCATGGTAGACCAGCGGGTCGGCGTTGTAGGCGGCCACCACCGCGGGATCACGCGATATGGCATTGACGTCCAGTTCTTGCGCCGGCAGGCCGGGCACGACCGCTCCGAGGATTTTGGCGGCAAACGCCATGAGCGGCGACACCTGGTCCTGGGCCGCCACCGCCGGCCCGGAAAGCACCATCAGGTCGTAGGCGTCCGGGCGTTCGACGCCATAGGCGAAGACGATGCCCCCGCCCATGCTGTGCCCGAGCACGATGCACTTGAGGCCAGGGTGTTCCCTGGCTGCGATGTCCACCAAGGTGGCGAAGTCACCGGTGTACTCGGTGATGTCCCGCACCAGCACCCGCTTGCCGCCCGAGCGGCCGTGCCCGCGGTGGTCCAGCACGTAGGTGACCAGCCCGGCCTCGCCGAAGCGCCGCGCAACGTGGTGGTAGCGGCCGGCGTGCTCGCCGAGACCGTGGGAGAGCACCACGACTGCCTGTGGCGGGGTGTCCGGGGTCCAGACGTCGTAGACGATCCGCACGCCGCCGACGCCGTCGAAATTCCGCTCAGTCCGGGTGGTAGTCACTACGGGCAGCGTAATGGCTCCTCGCGCGGACCGCGGCCGGAGGCGCTGCGTAGGCTCACTTGGGGAGTTGCCCGCTCGCGATGGGTCGGCTGTTTGCACCGGCTCGGGTCCAGGAAGGTGTAGCAAATGACGGATACCCTGCTGGTCAACCAGGTGCCCGGGAAGCCGAATCTGCTGTTGGGTGCCTTTGACATCGGCAGCGTGGGCTATGTCGCCGAAGAGTTCTTCGTTTCCGCCACTGCGTCGTCCTTCACTTCGGCCACACAGCTGAGCCCAGACGGCCGATGGAGCGTAACGCCGTCGGACTCCGCCGATTACACCACTCGGATAGTGGTGCTGACGCCGGCCGATCGAGCGCACTTCAACGGCACGGTGTTGGTCGAGTGGCTCAATGTGAGCGGCGGCATCGATGCTCCGGCCGTGTGGATGATGGCGCATCGCGAAGTAGTGCGCGCCGGCTACGCATACGTGGCGGTCTCCGCCCAGCGGGTGGGCGTTGAGGGTGGTGCGAGCATGCTCGGCGCGGATATGTCCCTGAAGAGCCAGAATCCGACGCGATATGCGTCGCTGTCGCACCCGGGTGACGCCTTCGCCTACGACATCTATTCGCAGGTCGGCGGGCTGATCAAGAATGCCGAGCACAACAACGTTCTGAGCGAGCTCGACGTGCAGCACGTCGTCGCCGTTGGCGAGTCCCAATCGGCCATGTTCCTGACCACCTACGTCAACGCCGTCGATTCGCTCGCCCGGATATACGACGGCTATCTGGTGCATTCCCGATTCGGTCCGGCCGCACCGCTGGACGGCGTTTCCATATTCGAAGACCCGCAGACCAACACGCCGCAAGCGGTCCCGTTCCGAGCAGATCTACGCGTTCCACTCCTCTCGGTCATCACCGAAACCGACCTGCTCGGCGGCGTGCGACATGGTTATTACTTCGCCAGGCAGCCCGACAACCAGCGGCTGCGCGTCTGGGAAATTCCCGGCACCGCTCACGCGGACAACTACACGATCCAAGTGGCGCCGATCGACACCGGCTCCGCTCCGCTCGACGACATCGTGGCGGCGTACGCGCCGACCAACATGCTGATGGGTCAGGAACTTGGGCAGTACATCAACTTCGCCCCCCAGCACCACTACGTGCTGCAGGCAGCAGTTGCCGCGCTGAACACGTGGGTCCGAGCCGGCCAGCCGGCGCCCACGGGGCCACCTATCGCGGTACGCGAAACCGATTCGCCCCAACCGATTCTGGATTCCAACGGCCTCGCCCAAGGTGGCGTGCGGACCCCGTGGGTGGACGTGCCGATCGCACGGACATCCGGTTCCGGCGCCCTGGAAAGCGTCATGTCGGCGATCTTCGGCTCGGGCGAACCCTTCGACGCCGCCACGTTGGGCCGGCTCTACCCTGGCGGAAGTGCTGAGTACCTCGAAAGATTCACGGTGGCACTGGATAGCGCGATCAAATCCGGGTTCATCCTGCCGGCGGATCGTGCGGAGATCCTCGAGCTCGCCGCCGCGACGTATCCGAGCGGCCAATAGGCGGCTGTCCGGTGACGGCCCGGCCACCGGCCGGACCAGACCGGCCCCGGTGATCAACGGCAGGTCCAGTGCGGGCAGCAGACCGGGCGGTGCCGCGCACACTGCAGGATGGCGTTGACCATTCGCGATTCGCCCGCCATCACCATCGGCTGACCAGTAGTCGGCCGCCCGTTGATTCATGCCCACTACCAGCATCGCGGACCAGGCCGCCCGTTGACCATAACTTCGATCGTTGGCATAAATTATAGCCTTGAACAGGCCCGAATTCAGGCCGTACAATGACGCTATGCGGATTCTGTCCATTTCGGCGATCAAGGACAAACTCAGCGAGGTCGTCGACGCCGTCGCGTTTACGCAAGATCAGGTGACGATCACCAAAAACGGTGCTCCGGCCGCCGTCCTCGTCGGTGCCGACGAATGGGAGTCGTTGCAGGAAACGCTATACTGGCTCTCGCGAGCCGGAATCCGAGACTCCATCGCCGAGGCCGACGCGGACGTGAAGGCTGGTCGGACCTACGGGGAAGACGACATCCGCGGCGAGTTCGGAGTACCGCGCCGCAAGCAGCCGTGACCGGCACGGCGTACACCGTACGGTTCACCGCCACAGCCCGCCGCGACATGCACAGGCTGCCGCCACGAGTGGTGGCAGCAATGGTGGAGTTCGCCTTCGGCGATCTCGCGCGCGAACCACATCGAGTGGGCAAGCCGCTAAGACGTGAGTTATCAGGAACATTCAGCGCGCGCCGCGGCCCTTACCGCCTTCTCTACCGCTGTGACGACGACCAACTCGTCGTGTGGATTCTCCGTGTGGATCACCGCGCCGACGTGTACCGACGGCAACAGTAATCGGTTTTACCGAATTGACCGGCGGGATGGCCTGACCGATCCTCCCGATTGGGCTCTCAGATTAGACTCAAATCATGCCAGCCAACGTGGAGCTTCGGCGTGCCGCCGAACGGGCCGTCACCACGACACCTTGGCTGAAATCCCGACACTCGTTCTCGTTCGGTGACCACTACGAGCCAGACAACACCCACCACGGACTGCTGCTGGTGAACAACGATGACTCCGTGCAGCCCGCAAGCGGATTCGATACGCACCCACACCGGGACATGGAGATCGTCACCTGGGTACTGCGGGGCGAACTGATGCATCAGGATTCCATGGGCAACCGCGGAGTGATCTATCCCGGTCTGGCCCAACGGATGTCGGCAGGCAGCGGGATCCTGCACTCGGAGAAGAACGATTCTTTGACCGAGCCAGTGCATTTCGTGCAGATGTGGGTTACCCCGGACGAGACCGCCGTCTCCCCGAGCTACCAGCAGCATGAGATTGACGACGGACTACTGAGCAGCAACCTGGTGACCATCGCTTCCGGCATACCCGGGCGCGAGGCGGCCATCACCCTGCACAACCGCGATGCCGCGCTGCACGGCGCGCGGTTGCACCCCGCTGCTGCGGTCAACCTGCCGGCGGCGCCCTACCTGCATTTATTCGTCGCGCGCGGGCGTGTCAACCTGGAAGGCGCCGGTGAGCTGAACGAGGGCGACGCAGTCCGGTTCAACGATTCCGATGGCCGACGGGTGACCGCCGAAGACTCGTCGGAAGTCCTGATCTGGGAGATGCACACAAAACTGGGCGGCCAGGGCACTTAGAGTGGGCACGACAGACAGGAGCCGGCATGTCTAAAGCGCAGCCGCGGCACGCGGCGCCGAACCCCAAGCGCGACGTACGAGCGCTACGGACCGTGCAGTTCTGGACGTTGCCCATCGTCGTCACCTTGGCCCTGATGTCGGCGCTGTGCGCGCTCTATCTCGGCGGCATCTTGAATCCCACCACGAACCTGCGGCATTTCCCGATCGCTGTGGTCAACGAGGACGCTGGGACGGCCGGCGGGCAGATCGTCGACGGGTTGACCGCCGGGCTGGACAAGAACAAGTTCGACCTGCGGGTGGTATCCCACGACGAGGCCAAGCTGCTGCTGGACCGGGCTCAAGCGTACGGCGAGTTGCTGATTCCGCCGACCTTCTCGTCCAACCTCCATGATTTCGGGGTAAGCGCGGTCCTGCCGGGCCACGCGGACCGGCCCTCCGTCACGATCTCGACGAACCCCCGCGCGGGGACGCTGGCGTCCGGCATCGCCAGTCAGACCCTGACCCAAGCGATGGCTGTGGTCAATGGCAAAGTGGGCCAAAGGCTTACGCACGCGGTCGCCGAGCAGTCCGGCGGGGCGACGCTGACCGGAGCGTCGCAGACGGGTCTCGCCAACCCGATCGATATCAAGTCGACCGTGTACAACCCGCTACCCAACGGCACGGGCAACGGGCTCTCGGCGTTCTACTACGCGCTGTTGCTATTGCTGGCCGGCTTCACCGGCAGCATCGTGGTCAGCACCTTGGTGGACTCATTGCTCGGTTATGTGCCCGCCGAATGGGGCCCGGTGTACCGATTCGCCGAGAAGGCAAACATCTCGCGCTTCCGCACCTTGTTGGTCAAGTGGGGGATCATGGTGGTGCTGGCGTTGTTGACGTCGGGTGTCTACCTGGCAATAGCCCACGGACTCGGTATGCCCATTGCACTCGGCTGGAAGACTTGGGCCTACGGGGTATTCGCGATCATCGCGGTCGGTGTCACGTCCAGCTCCCTGATCGCGGTGCTGGGCTCGATGGGGTTGCTGTTCAGCATGCTGGTTTTCGTGATCCTCGGGTTGCCGTCGGCGGGCGCCACCGTCCCGCTCGAGGCGGTGCCGCCGCTATTCCGCTGGCTGGCCGAATTCGAACCGATGCACCAAGTGTTCCTGGGCGTGCGGTCGTTGCTCTATCTCAACGGTGCCCCGGAAGCCGGTTTGTCCCAGGCGTTGTTGATGACGGCGATCGGCCTGCTCATCGGGCTGTTGGTGGGCGGCATCACCACACGCATATACGACCGCAGCGGATTTCACCGGATTCCGGGGGCTGTCGAGATGGCCATCGCCGAGGCACACCAAACCCAACATCAGGCGCGCGCAGGTAAGAACGAAGATCCAGTCGGGCCGACGCTCGAGAGCGCAACCGAGCCTGACCAGGCCAGTGCGACCGCGATGCCGACTTCGACCGGAACCGAAAGTCCAAGCGAGCAAACGTAATTCCGGCGCGCCCTTAACGTCATTCGTTTGTTACTAAAGTTGACAGTGTTGCTTGTGTGGCTGATGCTGTGACTACTGCTGCGTCCACATAAGGAACTACCGTGCTGACACCAACCGCCGGCCTGCGCCGACTGACGGCGTGCTGGGCTGCCCTGGTTGGGTGCACGATCCTGGCGATCAGCACGGGGCAACCCGTCGCGCACGCCGCTGACGCGCGCGAGATGCTGGAAAGCGCCATCAGCACCACCAAGGGCTCCTACCTGGTCTACAACTTCGGTTCCGGTCACCCCGCGCCAATGCTCAACGCCGCCGGCGGCTGGTCCGAGTCGAGCAGCGGCGGCCATCTGATGATCATCAAGAATGCGGCCGGACGGCTTTCGCCGCATCTCCTGGTGGACACCCACCAGGGTGCGCAGGCGCGCTGCGAGAGGAACGCCGGGGCACGCACCAGCGAAGGACTATTGCAAGCATCTGAGCTCTACGAGCCGCTGCAGGCGTGGCAGCGGATGGGGCAACCGACCATCGCGATCAATGCCAACTTCTTCGACGTGCGCCCGCAGCAGGGGGGGTCGTGGCATACGACGGGCTGCAGTTCACCGCTCGGCGCGTTTGTGGACAACACCCACGGTCAGGGTCGCGCCAACGAGGCGGTCACCGGCACGGACGCCTACCCTGGTAAGCAAGGCCTGTCGGGCGGCGGCGAGAGCTGGTCGACACTGACCACGATGATCCTTCCATCGGGCGGTGCGCCGTACGTGGTGTGGCCCAGAAGCAAGACCGACTACGACTCCGCCACTCCCGTGATTGAGGATTTGCTCAACAAGAACGAGAGGTTCGTCGCGGTGTCCGGGATCGGGCTGTTGGCCCCGGGTCATACCGAACAGCTCCACGACCCGGGTCCGAACGCGGCCCGAACGGCCCTGGCGTATTCGAAGCAGAAAGACGAGATGTACATATTCCAGGGCGGCGACTACACCCCGGACAACATCCAGGACCTGTTCCGCGGTCTGGGCAGCGATACCGCAATCCTGCTCGACGGAGGCGGATCGTCGGCCATCGTGCTGCGCCGTGACACCGGTGGCATGTGGGCTGGCGCCGGGTCGCCGAAGGGATCCTGCGACACCAGGCAGGTGCTGTGCGACTCGCATGAGCGCGGGCTACCCAGCTGGCTGGCATTCAATTAGGCGGTAACAGACCGAGCCGCAGTGGTTTTCGGATCGGTAGGCCCGAACCTGAAGATCAGCAGACTTACCGCTATCACCCCGGCCGTAACCGCAAACACCGGAGCCACGACGTACCGCGACATTGTCGCGCCGAGCAAGGCGCCGGCGCACATGGTGAAAACAACACTGAGACGCAGCTTTTGGCGGGCGCCCGTGCCACCCGCGAGACGGCTGTCCAGCCCGATGCTGACGATGGTCGACGTCAACACCGTGGTGGACAATTCTTGAATTCCGAACTGGCGCGCGCTCGAGTGCTGCAGACCGAACGTCACCGTCAGGAGACCGATCATGATGAGTTTGGTGTTGTCGTGATAGTGCAATACCCCCGCGCCTGCGAGGATCGACAATGTCACCAGCAGCAGGATTTCCGTTACCAGGACCGTAGTGATCCACGGTCGCGTCCGGTCACCGAAATGCCGCGACAACCGACCGCTCAAGATGGTTGTGCAGAAGAAGGTAGGAAGGGCGACGGCCACCGCGGTCAGGTCGATGGTGGTCTTCGGGGCAAGCCAGAAGCCCAGGAAGATCACGTTGCCGGTCATGTTCGCGACGAAGACGTGGCCAAGGACGAGGATACTGATGGCGTCCGCCAACCCGGTGGCAAAGGTCAGCAGCAACAGCGCTGCGACCGTAAATCGCTCCGATAGCGACGAAGTAACGGCCATGCGGTGCAGTACCTTTCGGGGCAAGCCTGCGAATTCGTCTTCGCCCGACCTCACTACAAGTGCGGCGTTACGTCCAACGAAGTGACGGTCGTCATCCTGGTCACCAGCCAGCGGCCGTTGGTGCGCTTCATGAACAGCCGGTAGGACAAGTACTTCAGAGCCGGGATGTTCTTCGTCAGTGGACTGGTCGACGTGGTGTTGGTGAACACCATGACAACAGCGTTCGGGTCATCGAGCGATTCGACGGCCGCACCGGTGACTTCGGTGCTGTTGGTTATTTGGGCCTGCTTGTTGGGAGCCACGATCCCGTCGACGAATTTTCGGTACTGGGCTCCGAAATCGCCGCCGAGGTAGGCTTGCGCGCGATCCGCGAGGGTGTTCATATTGTCCGGCGTGTAGGTCCACAGGGTTGTTATCGCATTGGCCGCGGCCCGCGCCACCCTTAACTTGGTTGCGGCGGTGGCGCGATCAGCTAAATATGGCTGCACGACCGCGCCGGCGAACGCCGCAGAACCGACAAATAGCACAGCGGCCACCATCATCGCGGCGGCGAGCCGCCGACCGGCCGGCCTTCTTTCGCGGGCGCCGTCCGGGGTGATCGTTGTGGCTTCGTCGTCGGTGTCGCCGCCTTCCAGTTCTGGTTCCGCTGCCGCACTGTCGATCTCATCGACGGGGCGCGCATCCGATTCATCGGCTTCCTCGTGTACGGAGTCCGCCTCCGCGGTCAAATCACCTGCTGCAGGTTGCTGATCTTCCACTGATTCCCTTCCTGCGTGACCGTCGTCGTCCAACGATTTGTGTTCTCTAGCACTTGCTTTTCGTCTGGTGACTTCGAAGTGACTTCGGTAGCCACGATCACAATGGCACTGCCGTCGTCGTTCCACCGCTCCACGCCGGCGTCGAGGACGGTGCCGGTGGCTGGTTCGGCTCGCGCGATCTGCAGGAGGATCTCGTTTGCCTTGTCCTGATACTGCTTCGCGAAATCGCCACTCGCCTGGGCAAGTACTCGGGCCACGTAGTCGTTGGCGTGATACGGGTCAATGGAGGTGAATTCCGCCATGAATCCGGTCACGTAGCCGAGTACATCACGGTCCTTCGACGCGGTGCGGTCGCGGGATTGGTGGGCCAAGAACATCAAGGCGGACGCCGTGACGGCCGCCGCCATCAGCAGCCCGGCGACCGCGGTAACCAGCGGTAAACCCGACGGCCGGCGCGCGGGAACGGGCTGCGCGACGAGCAGTGGTTGCTCGCCAGGCTGAAACTTGCGACGGGGACTCATTTCCCGTTCCCGGGCGGCTTGGGTTTGGTCACGACAGTGAGGTCGTCAACGCGCCAATGGTTGTCGCCTTCTTTGGCGAAACTCACCCGAACGGTTGCGCTGATGTAGCGCTCGTCGGGCGGGGCACCCCGCCGGCCATGCATGAACAACAGCATCGTTGCGCGATCCGGAGACGCTGATTTTATGGCGCCGTCGGCCGGCCAATACTCGTTGATGACCGGATGCCCTTTCGCCACGACCTCCTGCTGCGCGGCCAACTGGCTGCGGTAGTTGTCGGTAGCCAGCGACTGGGCGCGCGCGAAATCCTCACGCAACGATTTCGGGTCGTAAGTCAGCATCTGTGCGACGATCTTGGGTCCTTCGGTCTGAACCTGCGCAATGGTTTGTTCCGTCGCTCGATCACGTTCGTACACAACGCCATAACTCACCGCCGCGCCTCCCATGCACAGCGCCGCCGCAGCCAGCACCGCCGCGGCGGTCCACCGACCTACGCCGTGCGGCTGTTCTTTCGTTTCAGCTCGCGGCACTTCGGTGCGCATCAACATGTCGGCAAAAGTACGGCGGCGCGGATCCCACAGTGGCCATAGCCATCCCACGAACACTGATGCGGTGTCGAGAATGTGCGCCAGATCCCTGAGCAGCAGGCCCCATGCCCCGATGGCTGCACCGTCGCGCTTTACCACCACGATTCGGCACAGCGCGCGTCCCAAACTCCAACCGAGTGTGGTGGGTAGCAGAAGCCGGTTGACCAGCATCAGCAGGATGGCTAACCCGCCGATCGAGACACACACCCACCGCCAAACCGGGTGCAGAACCACGGTTAAAGCGACTAACGCCATCGTGATAACCACGGACATTCCCGGCAACACGTCAACAGCGAATGCGCCGGCGCGGATCTGCCATGGCGCCAAGTCGTCCTGCGGTGACTCTTGGATGACCGCGGTGGTGGGAGTCTGTTGGACCACCACCGTCACTTCGTCACCTGGTCGAGCTTGGAAATCTTGTACTGTCCGTCAGCGTGTGACATTTTCACCCGCAGGCGGTAGCCGGTTTCGTTTTGCGTCTGATCGCCGGACACCTTGACGCGGAGTGCGACCAATACGTCGACGCTCCCGTCATTGTTGTTGCGCTCGACAGCTGCCCGCACATCGGAGACCTGAACGTGTACGTTCGCAGCCTGATAAGCCTGAACAAGCATGCTGGTGTAGAGCAGAGCTTGGGACCGGAAAGCGTCTGTGCCGCAGTCGATGATCTTCTGTTCACTGGCCATCATCGCGTTGGTGTCCGGCGCCTGCGTCGCCGCAACGCAATCCGTCGCGGACTTAAGCGCCGCCGCATCGTTGCGCGCGATGGCCTGGCTTTCCTGGTGGTATCGCAGTGCGAGGTAGCCGCATGTCCCGACGGCACCGGCGGACACCAGAAGCGCCGCAGCGATACCGGCCAGCCACCAGCCACGCAGGCGCGATGGACCGCGTGCGGCGGCCGTCTCCTCGGTTCTCAACTGCTCGGTTCCGACCTCGGATTCCGACGAATCCTCGGCCGTCACCTCGGGGCTGACCTCGTCGACCGTGGCTTCAGATTCCTGACGAACCTTCGGCTCCCGCCGACGCAAACGACGCATCCTTGACATCGGTGGTGGGTTCAGCTGGCGGGCGCCAGCATCTCCTTCCATCCATCGTCTCCTGTTTTGGTCGAGTTCTCGACGGAGTACTTGACTCCGTCGGGCCCTACCAGCTCACCGCTCTGGGGACTGTAGATCGCCGCCGAAGGCCCGCTCGGAGTGTAAACACACGGGTTAGGCTGCTGGCCGTTGCACTGCACGGTACCCGACCCCGGCCGCGACAACGGATCACTGACCGGCGGCGGTGTCCCCGCCACCCGGTCGACCGGCGCCGGGTTCAAACCGTTGTCCACCGACGGCGCCGGGATCACCATTCCCGGTTTCACCGGCTGATCACAACGCGCCGCGGGCGCCGGGCACGTCAAGAGCTGATTCGGGTCACCAAACCACGGGTTGGTCCCCGCCGGAACGTAGGGCTTAGGGTCGCGGCACTCCCGCGG
>Ga0075021_10000897_pt1 | contig 15312 bp, 10 predicted proteins | sample ColStrG_CSR_2012_FD_72749 | JGI IMG/M metagenome (GOLD analysis project Ga0075021, IMG submission 72749) | Freshwater sediment microbial communities in response to fracking from Pennsylvania, USA - Cold Stream Run_MetaG_CSR_2012 | ecosystem: Environmental > Aquatic > Freshwater > Creek >...
TAGTCGCCAAAGCCCGCGTTCTTGATGTGATCTCGGGTTGCCCGGTCGACTTCCCAGCCCGCAATTTGCTTGCCTGCCGCAATTGAAGAAATTACCTTCTCCGCACCCGCATCGCGCGCGCCGGTCACCACTTTAAAAACTTCGCGGTGCTTGTCGGATGGGGACGCGCCAACAAACCCCGTCCATGTGATGTCGTAGTAAACGGAATCGGGTTTGTCCATCTTGGCCCAGATGTCGAGCAGAACCCAGTCGCCTTCGCGAATCGGCATCGAGCGATCGGGGCGCGGTTCGTAGTGCGGATCGCCGCTGTGGGCATTCACGCCCACAATCGGGGGATCGACCGTGGTCAAGCCTTCGCGTCCAAAGGCTTCCATGATCCACTGCTGTATTTCGAACTCGTGCGTGCCGCCGTTCCGTACGCGGCGTCCGATTTCCTGGAATGCCGCCGCCGTTACGCGGTCCACGCCGTCGCGCGCTTCAAAATGGCTGCGAATCTGGTCGTCCGTTAACGTCGCTTCGAACTGCGCTACCAGGTCGCCCGAACTGACAATAGTTGTTCCAAAACTGCGAATTAACTCGGTCGTTCCACCATCGACCAGAGAAATCACGAACACTCGGTTGTTCGGCGAATACTGCATGGCGACTGTCTTGTACGGCGCCAGCATCGCTTTCAGGTTCTCTTCCAATTCCTGCCAAGCCGCGTATTGCCGCTTCGATCCGGGCAGGGAATCCAGATGTCCGGCCTCGATTTTGTGCACCAGCTTCGAAGGCTCTCCCTGTGCCGGTATCACATAAAACCACCGCCGAGTGACCATCATGCTCGCGGGCAGACCAAGAACACGATAGGAAATCGGATCGCGATGGTGATGATCGAAGAAGAGCCAGGCGTCAAAGCCTTGCTCGCGCAGCGCGGACTGAATGGCAGCGAGGTTCATAAGCAATTCTTCATTGTAACGGACGGTTTGAGATTTGCGCGAACCGACGTGGAGCCCAGAGTCTTATAGCTCAGATGCCACACTCTTTCGAATAGTCTTGTCGTAGATCCAAAGCAGTGCAGCCGTGGCCACGCCGACACCGGAAATCGCCCACCATATACGCTCAGGGCGATGCGCAACTTCGCCGAAGTGGTGCATCAGCGTTCCGCCGAACCATCCGCTGACAAACGCCCCGATGCCCAGCGGCAGGAAGGCAAATCCCATGTAAGTGCCCTGCTGTCCTGACGGCGCGAGGCGCGAAACATATTCATAGTAGCGGGGAGTTTGTGTGATCTCTCCCAATGCCACTACGACAAGCGTAGCTACAACCATCGGTACCGATGGCGCGATAATCAACAGCACCCATGCCAGTCCGGAAATGAGCGTCCCTAGAATGATCGCCGTGAAGCCATCGAGTTTTTGGGTGACATGGGTTACCGCAAGTTGCAAACAGATGACAACGATGGGCCCCACAGCGAGAAGCGATTCCGTGTTGGCTGTGGAGCTAATGTAGTTGTGCACAAATATTGGCAGGGTTACGAACAGCTGCCAGTACACGATCCAATAGCCGGAGAAAATCAGAAGAAACAACATGAAGCGCGGGTTCGTAACGACGGTCCAGAAGTTCTTGGCGGATTGCGCCAGACTCAAGACTTGAACTTCGTCCGCGCGGCGGGGCTCCTTGAAAAACAGCAAGACCGCGAAGAACATCAAGAACACGCTGAAGGCGGCAACTAGAAATACCTTCTCGACCGCCATGTGTTGATGCACCCATCCGGCGACCAAGGGGCCGAGAGCTCCGCCGATATTCACCAACGTGTAGTAAACGGAATAGCCAATGGAGCGAGCGCTCTCTTTTGAGGCACGGGCCGTGGTGCCGACGATACTGGGCTTTACCAGCGCGATTCCAAGGGCCGGCAACATCAGGACAATCGTCACTAGCACACCGAGCGGAAGAGCGCTGCGGATGGGCGCCATCCACTGGGAGCCCAGCGAACCCAGGGTGAAATACGACAAGCTAAGAATGAAATAGGCCAGCGAGAGTGCCCGACGAAATCCGAGTCGGTCCGCCAGCGTGCCGCCGAAAGCTGCAAGAAACCACACCAGGCCGCCAAACAGGCCCGCCAGGCTGGATGCCCGTTGGATGTCGAAGTTCAGCGTCTCATGGAGATAGCGCGCTAGCGAAGCAAAGGCCGCGTAGTAAGAGAGCCGCTCGAACAATTCGGTAATGTTCGCAACCCAGAACGGACGCTCGAATCCAGTCCTGATCTCATACCACTGTTCGGAAATGTTCACTCCGGCTCCTTCTGGGTAATCCGCGGCGATTTTTTCAGATTCGACAGTTCATTTTCTGTTGAACTATGGCGGTAAATTTTCCCGGCATAGTTCACTGCAGAATGAAGTATGCCTGCACTTGCTTGGCAGACAACCCCGCCACGCGGATTATCTTATTCCGCCCGCTCTGGCCCGCCGCAATACTAACGGAAGAGCGAGGCACCCGCAAAATCTTCGCGAAAAAATCGATGCAGGCCTCGTTGGCTCGACCTTCTAGAGGTGGCGCGGTCAAGGCAACTTTCAGCGCATCGCCAAGCTCTCCGGTGATGGCGTTCTTCTTGGCGCGGGGATGGACTTTGATCGCGAATGTGGCGCCGGAAGGGGTGTCGTGAATGGGGATCATGAAGGCGATTTGTAATTTGTGATTTGGTGATTTCGGCACATTTGAGCGCCACGCCAATCCGATTTGAAGTCGCAAATTACAAATTACAAATCACCAATCACCAATCACAAATCCTTGCTCCTTATTCCAAAGATTCCTGTTCCCACACGCACGCAGGTGGAACCCTCCTCAATCGCGACCTCGAAATCATGCGACATGCCCATCGAGAGCGTATCCAGCGCAATATTCGGGAGTTTGCGGGCCCTCAGTTCATCGCGCAATTCGCGAAGTTTGCGGAAGTAGGGCCGCGTGTCTTCCTCGTTTTCGGCAAACGGAGGGATCGTCATCAGCCCGCGAATTTCGAGATGCTCAAGCCGAGGCGCAGCGTTCAGCAATTGCGCTAGTTCGGAGGAGCCGGGAGCCAACCCGCACTTGGCAGCTTCTCCACCGATATTGATTTCGATCAAAACTCTGAGCTTTTTCTCAACCGCCGCAGCCGCCGAGTCCAGTCGTTCGGCCAGTCGCAGCGAGTCAACGGAATCCACCGCGTGGAAAAGCTCGGCCGCCTTGTTCGCTTTATTCGATTGCAGATGTCCAATCAGATGCCACTCGGCGCCCTGCAAATCATTCTCTGGGCGAGCGAGCAAGGCGGATTTTTCGGCAAATTCCTGCACGCGGTTCTCGCCGAATACACGAATCCCTGCCGCAAATGCTTCGAGAATGGATTCTGCAGGAAACGTCTTGCTGACGCCCATCAGCGCGACTTCGTCAACGTTCCGTCCCGCGCGCCGAGCCGCTACCGCTAGGCGTTCCTGGATGGCCGCAACATTTTCCGCAATTGACATATCTACGAAGGCAAGAGAAAACACGGAGAGACACGGAGTTCGGAGAAGTTAAACACGTATCCGTTTTCTCAGTGTCTCCGTGTTGAAAGACTACATCATCGCTGTCGGAGGAGCGGGTTCATCCGGACTCCCCGCGCTGGAAAGCGGGAGGCGAATCATGAGCGCGGCCAATCCAACCATCACGACCAAGCCAAAGAAATAGGAAGGATTTGCAAAGATCTGGGGCCGTGCCCACGCTGGCGCAAACTGCAGGCCAGCCCAAAGCAGTCCTAAAACCGCTTCGCCGGCGATCAGCCCGGAGGAAGTTAGAACGCCGGCATTCTCCACCCGAGCCATCTGTGCCGAGTTGTATCCGCGTCGCTTGGCGAGCCAATCTCCAAGAGACCTGAACACTCCGCCCAGGAAAATCGCAGCCGTTGTTTCAAAAGGCAGATACATTCCGACCGCCACAAGCATGGGACTCTTGACTTGCAGCATGATCATGGCTACGCCCATGAATATCCCGACGACCACCAAGGGCCACGGCATATCCCCGCCCACGATGCCGAGCGCTAGCGTAGCCATCAATCCCGCCTGGGGCGCAGGAAGTTGCCGGTCGCCGAAGCCGATGCCTCCGGCTTTGATATTTGCTTCGTGCAGCAGCATCAGTGGGAAGTACATTACAAGGCTGGCAACGACGACGGCGATGAGTTCTACGATCTGAATATTTCTAGGTGTTCCGCCTAAGATGTAGCCAACCTTAAAGTCCTGCAATAGTTCGCCTGCGACCGCAGCGGAGACGCAGACGACGGCTGCCACTCCCAACACGGCTGCGACGCCTTTTATGCCCGATACACCCAGCGAGACCATGAGCAGCGCCGCAATAATGAGGGTGGAAAGGGTCAACCCGGAAATCGGATTATTGGACGAGCCGATCATGCCGACCAAACTGCCTGATACTGTCGAGAAAAAGAAGCCGACTATTATCATCACAACCGCAGCTAGAATTGCTGGCCAAAGCAAACCTGAGATGCGGACGTAAAGGAAACACATCGCGACGAACATGATGAAGATCAACCCAAAGACAATCTTTGAACTCATGTAGCGCTCAGTTCGGACCAATCCGGCCTGCTGCTCCGAGGTTTGCCACAAATCCGAAAATGCTTTTCGCAAGCCTACGGTTAAGCTCTTCCGCATCTTAAACAGAGTGTAAGCCGCTCCCACCAACATGCCGCCGACCGCAATCGGGCGTACGATGTATCGCCAGACCGCAGCCGCCAATCCAGCCCAGTTTTCGGGTGTGTCCGCCGGTAAATACGCCCGCAGCTGTGGACCCAAGAAGAACATGAGTAGTGGAACCATCAGCCCCCAGGCTAAAACTCCGCCAGCGAATTGTAGGGCCGCTAAACGCAACCCGATAATGTAGCCGACTCCCAAATAGGCGGGGCTTACGCTGGGAGCGGCTACCATACTCATGCCTCCCGCACCCACGATATGTTCTGTTCCTACGGCCCCGAGCCGTACCTGACTATGGCCGAGGTTGCCTACATTGAAATGGAAGTCCTGATCCGCTGCGAACAAGCCAAACCGGCCCAGCATAAAAACCAGACCGCCCACTCCAATATTCCAGAAGAGATATTTCGCAGCTTCAGCTCCGCGTTGGCCGGCTTTGTGAATTTCCGCGGCAGCTACCGATTCCGGGAAGGGAAGTTCCGGATCCTCTACCATCACGCGCCGGACTAACGAAACAAATAGAACGCCTAAAATACTTCCAACCATCATCAGGGCGGTGGATTTCCAGTATGCGTCTGCAAAACGGAAAGAAGGCCAAGCCTTTGCAATGAGGAATGCGGGGATCGTGAAAATGGCTCCTGCCGCCACGGATTCGCCAATTGATCCCGCTGTTCGAGCAAGGTTTTCTTCGAGGAGAGTTCCTCGCCAAGCCCGAATCACAGCCATGGAGATCACAGCAGCTGGATATGTAGCTGCTATGGTGATGCCAGCTCGCAAACCTAAATACGCATTGGCGGCGCCAAGAATGACCGTCAGAAATAGGCCAAGAAAAATGGCTGGGAGACTTTCCGGGATATCGAGTTCCCGCATCTTCATGTCTACTGGAACGAACGGCTGGAAACGTTTCCCGCTGGATCCATTCGGCGTATTTTCTGTCGTCATCCGGCTAAGTCCTCACGTTTGAATAGTTTCTAGGCCAAAGCGCGCACGTTATCACGAGGCGCAGTGCTTTTACAAGTCTAGGGACTTTTTCTAATGGGCCAAAACTCCCGCTAGTATTGACCTTCCGGACAATGTTCTAAAATTCACATTTTTTCTGACAACTTTACCCCTACTGACGTGTTATGAAAGAGACAAGAGACTTAATGCCCGCGCGGGTTTTACCCCTCTCGGCCCTGGATGTGCATTTATGACCGCGTTTGCTTGTCACAGTTGCAATTTCAAGAAAGGCCAGATTTCCCAAGCACGATCCCTGTTTGAGCGCTGGCTTTTGCCAGCAATGTTACTTCGCCCGGTGCGCTGCACGCGCTGTTACAGACGTCAATACGTGAACATTTTCTGCCGGGTTCAGGAGCGACCGGAGTCGCAACAGACCCGGCCACCGGCGCCGCCCGGCAGGATTGCTGCTTGACCGGGTTGCTGCCGAAGGAGATACCGGACCTTAAGGTGCATCGGCGTGCGTTGCGCTGTTGCGACCCGGGCCGTTATACTCTGCTCAGGTAGCAAGTCCAAGCCGCAAAGGCTGGCGAGCAGGAGGTCGTCTTCAGCAGTAGAAGCGACGAAACTCGGTCTACCATGTCGGGCCGCCCAGGTTCATGGCCGACTGTTGCAGGGTGGTTGCGCCCTTTCGCGGATAGCGTTGTCACTCTCCTTTTTCATGCGAACTGCCGTATTTGTAGCGAGCCGCTTCTTCGTAGTTCGCGTTTACCTGTCTGCGAGCCGTGCAAGGACAGCATTTCACCAATCAGCGGGAACGTCTGTCCGGTTTGCGGCGAACGAATTTTTTCGTTTTATTTGGATGTCTCTTCGCCAGCGGTCGCGGAACTGGAACCGTGCGGGCTTTGCCGTCGCGCTTTGCCGCCCTACGAGCAGGCTGCGGCTTTCGGTGCTTTTGAGGATCGGCTGCGCGAGATGGTGCACCTGTTGAAGTACGACCGGGTGCTGCCCGCTGCGGACTTCCTGGGCGAAAGACTGGGCGCGGCAATGACGAAGCTTCGGGGAGCCGCGATCGCGACTCGCAGTGATTCTTGGCTCGTGGTGCCCGTTCCGCTGCATTCCAGCAAATTGCGCCAGCGCGGTTTTAATCAGGCGGAGTTGATTGCGGGCGCCGCCTTGCGGACCGCCGGTTGGCGGCATTTGCGAATGGGAACCAAAGCGCTGGTGCGATATCGGGAAACCGTTTCCCAGGCGGGCCTGACTCGCCATCAGCGCAGGCAAAACATTCGAGGCGCCTTTCGAGTGCGGAAGCCGGAGTTGGTGGCTGGCAAGGATATTCTGCTGGTCGACGATGTGTTTACGACCGGCGCAACGGTTTCGGAGTGTGCGCGCGTCCTGTTGCGAGCGGGCGCCAGAAGTGTACGAGTAGCAACGGTGGCACGAGCGTTGAAGGCGGACCGGGTTTTCACGCCGGTACTGATGACAAAAGCGGCAGCATAACTTGCGATAGGCCTGAAAAAATGTCATTGCGAATGAATAATTCGATTAGCTCGCAGGGAAGCGGACACGCGCGTCCCGAAGCCGTGGTGTATCACGAACCTCGCATGCCGCTGCACGCGCCGGTTTTGGTGCTCAACGCGTCCTATGAGCCCATCAACGTCTGTGCCGCGCGGCGCGCAATCATTCTAGTTTTGAAGGGCGTGGCGCGGGCGGAAGAAGAGAATGGAAACTACATGCACGCTGCCCGGGTGGCGATGCGCATCCCGTCCGTGATTCGCCTGCTGGAGTACCGCCGAATTCCGCACCAGACCAGGGCGCTCTCGAGGAAGAACATTCTGTTGCGAGATCGGAACACTTGCCAATATTGCGGAACTATTCTTGGAGCGAGCGATTTGACGTTGGATCACGTGCTGCCTCGCTCACGCGGAGGTGCATCTTCATGGGAAAATCTTGTAGCTTGCTGCCACGGATGCAACCGCCGCAAGGGAAATCAGTTGCCGCATGAAGCGAATATGAAGTTATTCCGCGAGCCGCGATCGTTCAATTTGCATACCAGCCGCCACATCATGCGCATGATGGGTCACTCCGACGATAAGTGGCGGAAATACTTGTTTTACTGACAATCAATCCTGTTTGGGTGATTCGCAATGTGAGAGAAGCTCTTGGGTCTTTCCCAAACCGCGAGTCACCAACCCGGAATCGGGTAGCGTCTGGTAGGTAAATTCCGCTCGTGTCCCACGTATGATTTACTCGTAACTTCTTCTTCAACAATTTCAGCGTCAATTTCAGCGTCCGCCGAAAATTACGATACTGGTTTGAAGCGCGTTCCCCAGCGCCGTTCTCGCATCCGCGCGGGATTTCCTTTCCCACGGCCATGAATTGTTACATGGCAGTAACATTGCTCCCTTACCATTCCGTAACACAACTCACTTAGAAAGACTAAAGGCCACCCTCCCCTATGACCCCCGTTCGTTTGTTGTGTGTAGAAAGTGACGCCGGATTTGGCGTCCTTTATCAGGCGTTGATGCGCAGTCACGGATTCGCAGTGGATCTGGCGACTGATAGCAGTTCGGCGTTCGAGCTCCTTCACTCCTCCCGCGTACAAGCCGCCTTGGTCGCCCACGATCTTGAAGTCGGAGACTGTGAGATCAGCGGTTTCGAACTCGCCGTAGAATTCAAGCGGAGAATCCCCAGCTTACCCGTAGTGATTGTTTCCGATTGCAAGTCCGTGGTAGAAGGGGCGCGAAACTTCCTGGACGGCTCTATCGCCAAGAGCGCGCGTCTCGATAAACTCGTGGAACTGATGCGGAGCTTGACCGGCGCTGATGCGATACGGAGGCCCGCACTTGTTCACACAATGGAAATTCCAGCGCATGTGGCTGGACCACGCCCGAGGCGCCGTTTGCCGCGGGTTGCTTCCTTTGCCGCCAGCTAACCGGAATCCCACTGGCCGTATTGGCGGCTTGCATCTTCAACGGCTTGCATCTTCGGAGGAGCGCATCTGAATTTGCAAGCCGCCGATTCGCCTATTACGGATTCTTGCGTTTATAGTCGGTAAACCTGAGGACTTCCTTGACGTGGGTATCGCCGTGGACGAAGTGCAGCGTGTCGTCGGCGGAGGAAAACGTCGGAAACCAGTATTTTCCATCCACCAGTTCGCGCCAGGTGGTGAACTTGGGAAAAAGATTCTCATCCACCCGTTTTCTGTGCTGGATGCGGATGTCTGGCACCGACTTGCCGGTGTTTTTCACGATTTGGAAATCCTGGCTGTCTACCCAAATCCGTCCCTGAAAATAGCGTTTGCCCTTCTCCATTTGCTTCGGTGCCACGTCGAAGGCATAGCAATGGAGTTCGTCCAGCCGCTGTTGGCCGACGTAGGTCAGGTTGTACTCTGGCAATTCGTCGGTTCCAATGGTGAAGGAGTGTCGCGTCTCGAGATCGAGCAAGTCTTCTTTCGACATGGGCAAACTGGGTTGCGGCGCAAAGACAACGGTCTTGGTCCATTGTGTTTTTTCGTCGTAGCGCATGTCGGCGACTTGCTGGTATTCGCTGGCGACCTTGCCTTCGGAATCGATGGTGTGCGCTTTAATGTTTTGCCGGAACGTGTAGCCGCGGCGGATGGCTTGCACTTCCGTTTCTTTGGCCGTAAATCGCTGGATGATTTGCGCGGGGGTGACTTCTTTCGGAGGGGCTGGGTCGAGGGTCCCCTCTCCCCGGTCTTGGGCTGAAAGCGACGCAACGAAAAAGACGCACAGGGCAAAGACCCTAAGGGGAATGCGAGAAGAAATCATGGCACTCAGTCTAGTGGCAGGCTCGCGGATATCGCAAGGGAGCCTGCCTCTCCTGGTTGGCAAGAAGCCCTTCGCTACTGCGGTTTCTTCTCTTCGTCGGGCGATGTTTGTTCTTTCGGTAGCTCTTCTCCGGCCACAATGATTCGAGTAGTGGATCCGAACCGTTTGTAGTTCTCATATCGCAGGATCTCGCGAATTCGGATATCGCCCGTGGAGAAGTGAAGGGTATCGTCCGCCAGCGAGTAGGTCGGAAACCAGTACTTGCCGTCGATCTGCTCGCGCCAGGTCGTGAAGGCGGGGAAAAGATTTTCCTGGCCGTGGCCGCGTTTGTTCAGATGCTGATCGGGAACAATCTTCCCTTGTGTCTTAACGATCTGGAAATCGTGATCGTCCACCCAGATCCGTCCCTGAAAATATCGCATGCCTTTTTCAATCTGCTTGGGCGCAATATCGAAGACGTAGGTGTGCAGTTCATCTTGCTGCTGCTGGCCAATGTACAGAATGTCGTATTGGGCAATCTCGTCACTGGTGAGAACAAAGGGCAGCCGGTCGCGCAGGTCGGAAAGATCTTCTTTCGTGATCGTGAGCCCACCATTCTCAATGGAGGATTGCGGCGCGAAGACAACATGCTCGGTGCGATGGCCTTGATCATCGGCCAGCACGTCGAAGGTCTCCTGATACTCGCCTTTGACCGTGTCGCCATCCATCGCCTGTACTTTCACGGTCTGCCGGAAGGTGTAGTGGTCGCGTGCCTGCTTGAATTCCTTTTCCCTGGAGGCGAAACGCTGAATGATTTCCTCGGGCGTGATGCCGGAAGGCTTGGCGGGATCGAGCGGGCCTTCGGATTGGTCAGCGCGGACTGAAATCGCGAGCAGGGGTAGCAACAGGATTGTCGCGAGTCGGATTGGAGTCTTCATTGGTAAAGGCGGTCCTGGACGGCAAAAATGGTGGTAGCTCTATCAGTATTGTAGATGCGGCTGGGGCTGGAAAGGTTATCAATCCGTCCGCAAGATCGACTACACTTACCTGTTTGTGGAGGCCTTATGCGCCGTTTCATTCTTTTGGCACTGTTTTTTGTCCCTTCCGTCATTTCGACTCCCGTAGAAGCCCAAGCCAAACACCCCTTCACCTTTGAAGACATGATGAAGTTGAAGCGCGTCGGAGAGCCGGTACCTTCGCCGGATGGGAAGTGGGTCGCGTTCTCGGTGGTCGATGTCAGCCTGGAAGCCAACACGAAAACGCCGCATGTATGGATCGTGCCGATCGCGGGAGGCTCTGAACGCGAAATCATCCCAGATCAGGATTCTGATCGCCCGCGGTGGTCGCCCGACGGAAAGCGTTTCGCGTTTCTCTCTTCCAAAGACGGGGGCCAGCAAGTCTGGATCGCAGATTTCGATAGCTCCACCGGCACGGTGACCGCCACGCACCGCCTCACGAGCCTCGCGACCGAAGCCGATGGAGAACTCTGGTCGCCCGACGGCAAGAACATTGTTTTCACTTCCAGCGTCTATCCCGAGTGCACGGGATCTCCGGAAGAAGCCGCAGCCTGCAATGCGAAGAAGCTTGACGAAGCCGCCAAGTCGAAAGTCAAAGCACAAATCTTCACCCGTCTCTTGTACCGTCACTGGAACGCCTATCAGGAAGGGAAGCGCAATCATCTCTTCGTGGTCTCAGCTGACGGCGGCAGTCTTCACAATGTCACACCCCGCGATCTAACTCCCGGCGACTTCGACTCCCCTGTTTTCAGCCTCGGCGGCCAGGACGACTACGCCATCTCCCCTGACGGCAAGGAGCTTTGCTACACCTCCAATCACGACAAAGTCGAAGCCACGTCCACTAACAACGATCTCTGGCTTGTCCCCATCGAAAATCACGTGGAGGCAGGCGCCTCGCCTGCCAACTCTTCGCAAACGCAGCCAAAAAACATCACCGCCGACAATCCCGCCAGCGACTCAACTCCACTCTATTCTCCTGATGGAAAATACATCGCGTACCGCGCACAGAAGCGGCCGGGATATGAGAGTGATCGGTTTCGGTTGATGCTGTATGAACGGAAGGCGGAGAAATCCAAACCGCTGACCCAAACGCTTGATTCTTGGGTAGGAACCTTCACATGGTCCCTGGATTCCAAGCGCCTTTACTTCGCGCACGAATGGCAGGGTAAATCACCCGTGGATTCGTTCTCGATTGAGCGTCCCTATGACAGCACCATCACGGTAGATGGCGATCTCAAGGAATCAAATCGAACGAACTTCGCGATAGAAGTTCGCGACGGATTCAACGATGATCTGGCGATAACGCCAGGTCGGAAAACTCTCGTTTTCACGCGCATGTCGATCTCGTTCCCAACTGAACTCTATCAAACCGAACCCGATAGAACAGTGGCTCAACAGATTACTTACCCCGTTGTTCCCCTCACCCACGTCAACGACGCCGTCCTCTCCCAAGTCGCCATGTCCCCAATCGAACCCTTCTGGTTCGAAGGCTCCGAGAAAGCCAAAGTCCAAGGTTTTCTCGTCAAGCCTCCAAACTTCGATCCCAAGCAAAAATACCCCGTCAAGCTCCTCATCCACGGCGGCCCGCAGGGAGCCTGGGGAGACGACTGGTCGTACCGATGGAACGCCGAGCTTTTTGCAGCCAACGGCTACGTCGTCGTCCAGATCAATCCGCGCGGTTCCACCGGCTACGGCCAGAAATTCATCGACGATATCAACGGTGACTGGGGCGGGCGCGCCTACGAAGACTTGATGAAGGGCATGGACTACGCGGAACAGCACTACTCGTTCATCGATAAAGACCGCGAGTGCGCGCTCGGCGCCAGCTACGGCGGCTACATGATTAACTGGATTCTCGGCCACACCGACCGCTTTAAGTGTCTCGTCTCGCACGATGGCATGTTCAACACCGACTCCGCCTGGGGCACGACTGAAGAACAGTGGTTCAACGACTGGGAATTCAAAGGCACGCCCTACACCAACCGCGAGATCTACACGAAGTGGTCGCCGCATCTGTTCGCGAAAAACTTTAAGACGCCGACGCTGGTGGTTCACAGCCAGAAGGACTACCGCCTCGATGTCTCGGAAGGATTCCAGCTCTTCACGACGTTGCAGCGTATGAACGTCCCCTCGAAGATGCTTTACTTTCCCGACGAAGGCCACTGGGTGCTGAAGCCACAGAACAGCCAACTCTGGTACAAGACTGTGAACGACTGGGTGGACCAGTGGATCGGGGATGGCTCGAAGAAGTAGCCGGTCAAGCGCCGTGAGCTTTCAGCGTCATTTGTCATTCCGAGCAGAGCGAGGAATCCCTATCCCACTGAGAATGCACGGGAGATAGAGGGATTCCTCGCGGTGCTCGGAATGACAAAGTTTCTTACACGTAAGTTTCGCGTGATCGCAGGCAACCGTACCCGCTCACTCCAGCGGCGAGCAATTTTCTCCGCCACATTCCTGGCAATGATTCTTCGGCCGATTAGGTGCCGGGAATGGCGGCTTGGGACTCTTCGTTAAGCGTTCTTCAGTTTTAGCGTGTGCGTCGTCTTGCTCTGTGATTACGTCGACCGGAACACTCAAGTTGTATGGATCAACTTCCGGAGCAAAAACAAGGAAAATAGACGCGCCTCCATTCAGCGCAGCGTCCGCATGAGATCGATCAGGCAGGGGTTCCGCAGTTCGCACAAACGTTCTTGATCCCCCAGGCAATCCGCCGATCGGAATCGGCGGCAGCACGAGCAACGAAAACGCAATCTGCGCTCCAGAGTCAGCCATCGCAAAACCTGAAACTTCCTCTCCCGCGCCGACTGGGGACGCCCACGGCGCCAACTGCGCCGTGCCGCTGATGTCCGAATTCAGAGGCGTTTTCACTGACCCAAGGATCACGAGATCGGAGGGTTCGTAGATGATCTCGCCATCCACGACAATCGTATGCCCGCCTGAATCCGCTCGTGAAAGCACATTTTGGAACGTGGTATTGGCGCCGAGCACGGGGTTGGGTGGAGAAGCTCCATCGGTAACGCGCACGACCACCGGCAGCGGAGTTTTGCCTGCGATCGTCACTTGCTGCGCTCCGCTTACCGCTTCAATCTGCAGCGCGGCTATCGGCACGGCGTTGATAGAGAACGTCTTGCACGGTGCATCCTGAGGACCTACGCAAGCCGTCACCTGCACGTCCGCCGCAACACTTGTTAGGGCCACGGAGTTGGCGGCATAGCCATTCGTGTCGGTTATCACCGTGTGGGCGTGGAGCAAGCCGAGTCCCACGGCGACTTGAAAATTGACCCGCTGCCCAGGCAAAGCAACACCGTTGTTCAGTACACGGGCGAGGAGTGGCACGCTCAATGAGGTTCCCTGTTCCACAGCAACGACTTGACCGGTCAGAGCTATATCCAGCGACGAAGCTGTTCCCACGAGCGTCGTCACCGCAGAGGACGGGTTCGGATAGCTTGCGGGTGCGAGTTGTGCCGTGACTTGCGCAACACCTACAGCGGTAACTCCGGCGTCCGTGACTACGCGTCCGCTTTCATCGCTGAACACGGAGCAGGCACTCGCTCCTCCGCAAATGCTGAGGGTGAGACCGTTCGTCGTACTTAAAGCAACGGTAGCCCCCGTCACAGGCGTGACAGCGTCTGCCTGGGCGACCTGGAATTGCAGGGCATTCGGCGTGGTACCGCCGACCGGAATCGCGGGGTTCGGTACCGGCAGCAGGACTACCAAATCGGTCGCGCCAGCACCAGCGGTGACAACGTCTGTGAGGGTGGAGAATCCGCCGGTTGCCGGATCGGTTACGACCACGGTTTGCAAGCCATCCGCCGAAGCGGGCGTCAGCAGCAGCAACTGGCTGGCCGAGAAATCTGCAACGGGCGCCACCACCGATCCCACTGTGCCTGTCATTCCAGGACGGAAGCCTAGCCCGTTGATGCGCAAGGCGTCGCCGCCAGCTGCGCTGATGCGAGACGGAGTGGCCGTGTCTCCGTACAGAACGCGCAAATGATGCGTATAGTCCGGACGCGCATCTCCCCGAAAGTCCGTGACTCCAATGCGATAGTTGGTGGCCTGGAAGAGTTGTGCATCGAGACGGGTTTCTGCAAATGTTCCTGCGTTGAACGGGCCTGGTGTGGCGGCTGCGGGAGGTGTTCCCGGAGGGTCCGCCAAAGACCAAATTCCGATCACAGGCTGCGCCTTGTTCTCGGTCGTGTTCTGATTCTCGTCCACCGCGCTGGCTTCGATCGAAAGCGTTCTGTTGGCCTGTGCCGAGATCCAGTAATAGTTGGTCCCGCCGGTTACGTTGAATCCGCTCAGCCACTCTCCACCCGGAACCGCCACCGGATTTGAGTAATCCTGCGAGTCGTGATGCGCGCTCGGCGGTATCGCTCCACCCGCCATGACAACATCCTGCAAAGCATCGCCGCCGATCACTACCTGTACTACGACAGGCGCCAGTAAGCCGGAGGGGTTCACCTGCAGCGGCGCATATGGGCCCACGGTGGAGGACAGGAGTGGATCCACTGGCTCGACATTGATTTGATAGCTCGTGGACAGGCTGCCATCCGGAAACTCCAAGCCGGCGAGGTCGAAGAATCCTTCGAGCGCCGGGTCGTCGGACCCCCATTGGTTGAAGGGTGTCCCTGTTGCATCCACGAACCCTGTAATCGGATTCCCAGCATTGCCGCCGTAGAGGAATCCGGAGACTGCAGTCGCTACGAACGTTCGCGAAGGCTGGAGTGTCATAGGATCGATCCAGCGCGCAACTATGTTCACTCCCTGCATCTCTTGGCCCGGCAAGCCGATAAAATCGGGGAAGCGGACCGTGCCATGAATGCGCGCGGTAGTCGCCGAGAAGAGGATTTTGCCGGGGAAGTTTCCCTGGTTTTGAGGCGTCACCGGATAGAGTCGACCCAG
>Ga0075021_10000898_pt1 | contig 15304 bp, 17 predicted proteins | sample ColStrG_CSR_2012_FD_72749 | JGI IMG/M metagenome (GOLD analysis project Ga0075021, IMG submission 72749) | Freshwater sediment microbial communities in response to fracking from Pennsylvania, USA - Cold Stream Run_MetaG_CSR_2012 | ecosystem: Environmental > Aquatic > Freshwater > Creek >...
CCGACACAGGTAGGTAGGAGGAAAACTCTAAGGCGCTTGAGAGAACTCTGGCTAAGGAACTAGGCAAATTAGCCCCGTAACTTCGGGAGAAGGGGCGCCTCATTAGGGTGTTAAAGCCCGAAGAGGCCGCAGTGAAATGGCTCTGGCGACTGTTTATCAAAAACACAGGTGTCTGCTAAGCCGCAAGGCGATGTATAGGCACTGATGCCTGCCCGGTGCCGGAAGGTTAACAGGAGGGGTCAGCCGCAAGGCGAAGCTCTGAATCGAAGCCCCGGTAAACGGCGGCCGTAACTATAACGGTCCTAAGGTAGCGAAATTCCTTGTCGGGTAAGTTCCGACCTGCACGAATGGCATAACGACTGGAGCACTGTCTCGGCCAGAGACTCAGCGAACTTGTATTATCGGTGAAGATGCCGATTACCCGCAACTAGACGGAAAGACCCTGTGAACCTTTACTATAGCTTGGCAATGAATTTTGGAACGGTATGTGTAGAATAGGTGGGAGACTTTGAGACGGGGGCGCTAGCCTTCGTGGAGTCGCCGTTGAAATACCACCCTTATTTTTCTGAAATTCTAACCTGGGCCCATTATCTGGGTCGGGGACATTGCCTGGTGGGTAGTTTGACTGGGGCGGTCGCCTCCCAAAGTGTAACGGAGGCGCCCAAAGGTTCCCTCAGGCTGGTCGGAAATCAGCCTACGAGTGTAAAGGCATAAGGGAGCTTGACTGCGAGACTGACAGGTCGAGCAGGTACGAAAGTAGGGCTTAGTGATCCGGTGGTCCCTCGTGGGAGGGCCATCGCTCATCGGACAAAAGGTACTCCGGGGATAACAGGCTTATCGCGTCCAAGAGTTCACATCGACGACGCGGTTTGGCACCTCGATGTCGGCTCATCGCATCCTGGGGCTGAAGTAGGTCCCAAGGGTTTGGCTGTTCGCCAATTAAAGCGGTACGAGAGCTGGGTTCAAAACGTCGTGAGACAGTTTGGTCCCTATCTGTTGTGGGCGTAGGAGATTTGAGAGGATCTGTCCCTAGTACGAGAGGACCGGGATGGACGAACCTCTAGTGTGCCAGTTGTCCCGCCAGGGGCAGTGCTGGGTAGCTATGTTCGGTCGGGATAACCGCTGAAAGCATCTAAGCGGGAAACCCACCTCAAGACTAGATCTCCCGGGTAGCAATACCCCTAAAGACCCCCGGTAGACCACCGGGTTGATAGGCTGGGCGTGTAAGGGTGGTAACATCCTAAGCTAACCAGTACTAATAGGTCGTGCGGCTTAACCACTAAATTTTCTGCTTCTGACAGATTCGGCTTTTTTAGTATTTATTGCTTATTCAGTGTCAAACATGTAATTAGGTTTCTCGGTGTCTATACCGGAGGGGTCACACCCGTTCCCATCTCGAACACGGAAGTTAAGCTCTCCAGGGCCGATGATACTATGACCGAGAGGTCATGGGAAAGTAGGACGTCGCCGGGAATATTTTTGGAGCCCATCATCTTTTAGATGATGGGCTTTTTTTATTGGTGCTCCTTTTTGTAGATAATGGTATACTGCCTGCCATGCGTTTTATTGCCGACCTTCACGTTCATTCGCACTACTCACGCGCAACAAGCAAGGATATGTGTCCCGAAGGCATCTGGAAATGGGCGCAGCTCAAGGGCGTCACCGTCATCGGCACCGGAGACTTTACCCATCCTCAGTGGCTCAAGGAGCTTGATGAAAAGTTGGAGCCGCAAGGCAACGGATTATTCTCGCTCAAAAAAGAATTTCAGACCAATGATGTTCCCGGACCGTGCAAAGCCGACGTTTCCTTCATTCTCTCCGCCGAAATCAGCTGCATCTACAGCAAAAACGGAAAAACCAGAAAAATACATTCCATCATACTTGCGCCTGATCTTGCGAGCGCAGCACGCATCAATATTGCGCTCACGAAAATCGGCAACCTGAAGGCAGACGGCAGACCGATCCTGGGGCTTGATGCGAAGGAACTCCTCAAAATCACGCTCGCAGAAGCTCCGGACAGCCTCTTCATTCCCGCCCATGCCTGGACCCCGCACTTTTCTGTTTTCGGAGCCGCATCAGGCTTCGATTCCCTGGAAGAATGCTTTGAAGAATTGACCCCGCATATTTATGCGATCGAGACCGGGCTCTCCTCAGACCCCCTGATGAACTGGCGGCTCTCTGCTCTGGACCGCATAACGCTTGTATCGAATTCCGATGCCCACTCTGCGCCGAAGATCGGGCGCGAGGCGAATATCCTGGATACCGAAATATCGTACCCGTCCATAGTGAATGCCGTTAAAACACGAAAAGGATTTGTCGGGACCATTGAGTTTTTTCCCGAGGAGGGGAAGTATCATTTTGACGGCCACCGGGACTGCGGAGTAAGCCTGGCACCGAAAGAAACGATCCATTACGACTACCTTTGCCCGGTCTGCAACAGGAAGGTCACGGTTGGCGTGATGCACCGCGTTGACAAGCTCGCTGACCGTGAGGAAGGGGTAAAGCCGGAAGGTGCGCCGGGGTTTCAATCGATTATCCCGCTTCCGGAGATTATTTCTGAAGCCCTGAAGGTGGGTCCGAGTTCAAAAAAAGTGAATGCCGCGTATTTTTCGCTGCTTGAAAAACTTGGTAATGAATTCAAGATCCTTTTGGATATTCCACTCGACGACATCGAGCGCGCCGGCACGCCGCTTATCCGGGAGGCGATATCGCGCATGCGCAAGGGTAATGTCCATATCGCGCCGGGTTATGACGGGGAATACGGAAAAGTCAGGATTTTCGAGGAAGTCGAGAGGAAAGAAATAAAAGGTCAGCTGAAGTTATTGTGAGTTCCTAATTCTCTATCATGCATACAGCAGATCACATACTCGACGGTCTCAACGAAGCCCAAAAGCGTACGGTAACAACGACCGAAGGCCCGCTGCTTGTTGTCGCGGGGCCGGGGACCGGGAAGACCCTGACGATCGTCCGCAGGATTGCGCATCTGGTCCAGCAGGGTGTCCGGCCTGAGAACATCCTCGCAATGACGTTCACGAACCGGGCTGCACGAGAAATGCAGGAACGGGCAGTGTCGATACTGGGAGACACGGCGGTAAAGATATTTATAGGGACCTTCCATCTTCTCGGTCTCCGCATTCTTCGAGATGCCGGCGAAGAAGATTTTTCCATTTATGACAAGGATGACCAGGTCGAGCTTCTCAAGTCACTGATGAAAGGTTCAGCCAAGAAGGCCGAGCAGATGGCGGAACAGATATCCCGCATCAAGAACTTTCTGGATGCAGCGGACCCTGAAATACAAGAAAGCTACGGAGCCTACCAAGCCGCACTCAAGCAGCGCAATGCCCATGACTTTGACGACCTGATCCGGCTTCCCATTGAAATGCTGGAAAACGAAGACGATGCTATGGCGAAGTATCAGGAACGGTTCCAGCATATCATTGTTGACGAGTATCAGGACATCAATCCCGCGCAATACCGGCTGCTGAAACTTCTCGTAGGCAGGAGCAACAATGTTTGCGTTGTGGGGGACTCTGACCAGGCAATCTATGCATTCAGGGGAGCGGATCTTCAGAATTTTCTGAATTTTGAACAGGACTTTCCGGGAGCAGCAAGAATAACACTTACGGAGAACTATCGCTCGACTGGGGTTATCCTGAGCGCCGCGGACAGCGTGATTAAGCACAACCAGAAACGGATCGATAAAGAGCTCACTCCCGTGCGTGAGAAGGGCGCGCATCTGACCGTGATTTCCGTACCTGACGAGAGAACAGAAGGAGCGGCCATCATCCAGGAGATCGAAGAGCGAATGGGAGGGACGAGCCACTATCGAATGGCGCAGGGCTCGACGGGCAAGGGTGATCCGGCCCGCTCGTTCGGATTTTCCGATTTTGGTGTCATCTACAGGACCAATGCGCAGGCAAAGGCGCTGGAGGAGGAGTTCAGCGCTTCCGGCATTCCCTACCAAGTGATCGGGCACAAGAGCAGCGCACAGGCCAAGGATACAGAAGAAACGCTTATCTATCTCCGCTCACTCATTTCACCCAACGCTGCAACAGTGACGGCTGCCGTATACACCGACGAAGCCAAACTCCTTGGGCCGGCTGATTTTTTCGATCCCCGGGCCAACGCCGTCACGCTTATGACGCTCCATATGGCAAAAGGCCTGGAATTTCCGGTTGTGTTCATCACGGGCTGCGAAGACGGCTTGCTTCCGTGCAGGATAATGAAGCATGAGGTGGATCTTGAAGAAGAGCGACGGCTCTATTATGTGGGGATGACGCGGGCAAAAGATGAGCTGCTCCTGCTCCATTCACGCAGGCGGTTCCTCTATGGCCGGAAACTTTCACCAGCACCCTCTCCCTTTCTCGCAGAGATCCCCGGAGCGCTGATAAAGTGTATGGTTGTTCCGGCCAAGGTGAAGAAGCAGAAGGAAATAGACCGTCAGTTGGGATTGTTTTAGGAGGGTTCCCTCACTCCCACGAGAGGAGAGGGGAAAGGGGTCACTATGCCGACTAAAATAAAGATTTCGATCAAAGACATCGTGGTTGATGCTGAACTTTTCGATACCGCATGCGCCAAAACGATTGCCGCCGTGCTTCCCCTTGAGACGCGACCGAACGAGTGGGGAGATGAGTTTTACTTTGAAATTCCCGTGAAACGCGCGCTCGACGAGACGGCCACGACTCAGGTGAAGGTGGGCGAGATAGGGTTCTGGCCCCCAGGCAACGCTCTTGCAATATTCTTCGGCCCGACGCCCATGAGCAGCGGATCTGATCCCGTGCCGGCAAGCGAAGTGAACCTTGTCGGCAAGGTTCTGGGTGATGCTTCTATTTTAAAAAAGGCAAAAGGGACATCAAAGATCAAAATTACAGCAGCATAATGTGTCGTTCTTTCGATATCCCGCGCTACTATCGCGCAAGTATCGCGAGGGTCGAGACGCTCGCACCGATAAGAAGCAATGCAACATAGGGCGGAACAGCAAGCGTGGCGAAGCCCACAAGCAGCAGCGCAATCCCACCGACCACATGCAGTTGCGACCGAACCTTCGGCACTGCCCACAGATACCAGCCCTGGGCAGCCAGGAAGAGAATCGGCCCTCCAGCCAGCAGCAGGCTCAGCGCAAACGAGGTGTGTCCCTGCGGGTGCGCGATCACCTCTTCATTCGCGACCGCCACGGCGATGAGTCCCGCGACCATTACAGTCAAAGCATTTACCGCGTGGCGACTGGCGCGAATCGGGTCACTCGTCTCATCTAAATGTTGAATAATGAGCCGATGGGAACGCCCGAAGCTCAGCGCCCACAGAGCAACGGTTCCCGTCAGCGCGAACGTGCCGGTTGCCAGGGTGATCATCGTTATGGAAGCTTCGGCGATGGCCATGCCTGTGGTGACCACCGTTTCGCCGAGAGCGATGAGCAGGAACATGCGACAGCGTTCCAGCATATGGTCCGCGTTGAACTCGACGTTCTCGGATCGCAGCCGACGCCCGGGGATGGGATGCGCCAACCACCTGCCGATCTGATCTATCCCGGCTGCCAACGCCCACCACAGCACGCGGGCTTCCAGGCTCACTACCGCGCCCGCGATCCACAAGGGTGTCGTGGCGATCACCCAGAGAAGCGTACGGAAGTAGTGCTCTCGGAGCACCGCATCGGTTGAATTGAGGAGCGTCCAGACGGTACGCCCCAGTTGGATCAGCAGAAGCGGAACGACAAATGCCCAGCCTGACGTCGTGAAAGCTCTGGTCGCCGAAGCGTTCATGAACAGGCCCAGCAGCATTACCGCCAGAACCAACCACCCGGTCCGGGATTGATCGGCCCGGATCAGGGTCGCCGACCAGCTTGTAGTAAACCATACCGTGAAGATGGCCAGCAGCATAACCATTGTCTCGGCCGCACCACGCCATGACAGGTGAGTTAAGAGATGCTGCGAGAGCTGCGATAGTGCGAACGCGAACACGAGGTCGAACAACAGCTCCAACGGAGTGACCTCGTATTTCTGTTCGGGCGTATGCTTGAGGGAAGAGACAGTCATGTTTTCTATTATACCGCAGTCGGGCGTGTAATTCAGATTCAATTCTGCGGGCATCGTAATAACACATTTGTCATCATTGAAACCTCAAGTCCATTTCAGCCGCGACGTCCCGAAAGCTCCGTCCAAAAACCTCACAATAGATTTTTTAAAGGTAATAGAATAAGTACTGAAGGAATAAAGCTTCAAAAAAAGGCTCTCAATATTTTTTTATAGTTAAAGTTAAACATACAAGCTATATCTTTATAATTCCCATATTGTAGCAGCAAATTAAACTAATAAATTAGACTATTATCTTGGCTTTTTAACCATGTTATTATATTATCTTGAAAATTAACGTATATATGTGATTAAAAAATTAATTATTGAAGTACAATGCATGACATCCATAATATTTGGGAGTTTTTCTACAAATTAATATGATATCACCATGCGTTTCAATATAGATAGTGCTAGCATGCAAAAACATTGAGACACACAAATATGGAGGGATTATGGCCAAGCAAAATCTTGAATTGGATGATTTGATATCCGAAATGAAAGATATAAAAAAGCTTTTAATTTTTATTTTGATAAAGAGTGGTGCTTCTCAAGTAGAAGTTGCGACCGCTCTCAACGTCAACCAGAGCTCGATCAGTAGGTTGTTTCCCAAGAATTCAAAACGCAGTAAATAGAGGACTAGGTAAAAAAGGAACTAGAGCATGACGATACCAGTTAGTGATAGAAGCTCGAATAAGCCGGAACAACTTGAACATGCCGCCGAAGTAATCGGACGTTCGTCACACCGATTGATGGTCTTTAAAGCGATTTATACCGGCAAAGCCAAAATAAAGTCTGTGCCCGACCTGATGAAGTCGACGAAACTGGGTCGTACTCGTGTTCTTGATGCTGGTAAAAAATTATCCACTCAAGATATTGTGGAACAGGTACGCGTCGATGGCGTTACTGGGTATGCCAAAATAGGTTTTTTTCAAACACATAGGGATAAGATACTCAAGCTTGCTGAGAACGTTGAACAGCGAAGAAAACTTATTACAAAGAGAAGACCTGAACGGCAACCTTATAGTTTACGAGTGCAGCGAGTACGCGTTGATGTTTTTATTCCAAAGCAAAAAAATAAGGCGCGCTTTATAACTATCGATGATATTGATTCATTCAAAAAAGTGTGCCCTCTAAAAGCGGATACATATATCAAAATGCCGGAAAGTACGTTCAAACGAGGGATGGCACGAATTTTAATGGAAAAAGGTGATTTTAATGATTGGGGCGGAGAAAGCAGTGATTTAGTGAGCACGCGGGTTCTGATTCGAGGAAAACGTCATTCAACAGCATTTGCATTCAAGGGGCCTGGGACCACAGGCAAGCTTACACCCAAAAAAATGGGGAAAAATGGCGATCAAATTCAGCGCCTGATCAAGTGCGCCGCTGATGTATTCTTGATTCAATACTGGGGTCAAATTGATGAATCAATTCTATCACAGCTAGAGAACTTCGCCAAACTGAAAGCATACATGGAAAGCAGGGAAATATGGTATGGGATAATTGATGGCATAGATTCGGCTAGGGTAATAAAAGGATATCGTGAACAATTTGACAAGTAAAAAACGAAATTAATGCATCAGGTTCCTTATGACATTTTCACTTGATACAAGTCAAGACCTTTTTTTGGCACTAACTACGCAAGTTCAGGGGGGTGTTATATATGGCAAAAAATGACAAAACTGAAAAGCAAATACTAGAGGAAATAAGCAATAAGTTAAGTAAACTGATAGCTCTTAGCGCTATTCAGGGCAAAGCCAAAGTAGAGCAAATTAAAATTTTAACAACGCTAGAGTTTTCTAATTCAGAAATTAGCAAACTCACCGGCATTCCTAAAGGGACTATTGACAGTACAAGAGCGAAATTGAAATAAGGAGGCATTTCAAGTGGACGAAAAACAATTTGAGGCTATAAATGCTAAATTAAGCATAATTATAAAGTTACTTAGCACCCAAATGATTAGGGATGCAGACTATAGGAATCAAGTGAATTTATTGCACACTGCTGGTTTGTCAAACAAGGATATTGCGACACTAACAGGTAAAACCGAAAACAATGTTAAGGTCACTTTGCACTTTATAAAGAAATCAAAAAGAAAATGATAATCGCATCTACAATCGGAGGTGAATGATTATGGATAAATCAAATGAACAAAATGAAAGAATTGTATTTTTGCTTGAAAATCATCTTATCTTTGATATGTTAAAAAGTGGTGTAAAAGTAGAGGATGTGAGGGCAGTACTTAAAATCGACAAATTGCGAGTGAACAAAATATCTAAAATTCTTAAAAACGCCAAGACATCAAAAAACCTTTAGTGGAATTGGGGTCGTTTCTTTAGCCTTGACATTCATGTCAAGGCTAAAGAAGCTACGCTTATGATGACCCCTCCTTTTTCAAAATCAGGAAGTACTCAGCTCATCAATCCAACTCGACACATTTGATTCCGCGGAACTTGCATTGCTCCCTAGAATAGCAACTCCTTGAGAATAGTAGCTTTGGGACATGCTTTGGCTATATCCTGTTCGCTATGCCCCATGCCGCTGCCCTCGTGTGTGCAAAATGGAGCAATTGTTTTTCCGGAGAAATCATAGCTCTCCAGAAAGGTATAGACCGGCATAGGCATTGTTCCCCACCAATTAGGATATCCCAAAATAATAATATCGTACGCCTTCATGTTTTCAACTTGGCCCGTCAACTTCGGCCTGGCCTTGGCGCGCAGTTCATTCTTGGCAACTTCCGTAGTTTCCGTATAATCTTTGGGATAGGCAGTGACGGATTCGATGTGAAACATATCGCCGCCCGTTATTTTCTGAATCATGCCTGCGATAACTTCGGTATTGCCGACTTTCAGATCGACAAGTTTGCCGCTGACATAATTTTGTCCCTTCCGGGAAAAAAAGCTATCAGGCATTTTTTATTCGTTACGTTCATAATGAGATACTCCCAACCGGACAGCCGGAGCCAACAAACGGCGTCTCTCGCAGAGCACGCGGAGAACGCAGAGTTAAATCAAAAATCTATAAAGGTCTTTATTTTAAACCAGCAAAACGCTTCTTAAGGTTTTCTCTGCGAGCTCTGCGCCTCAGCGAGAAAATTTCTTGCCGTTTTGAGTAGAATTTGATTCCTTATGACTCACTTATTTCTGATCAAGAACTTTCTTCAAGTGATTAAACCCCGATGCTGCGGTGGGCCACCCGGCGTAGAATGCAATATGCGTGATCGCAGCCACAAGCTCTTCCTTCGTGAGGCCGTTTTCAAGAGCCTTCTTCAGATGAAATTCGACCTGTTCGATCCGGTTCAGGGCAACCAGGCAGGTTACCGTGATCAGGCTTTTGTCCCGCTGCGGTAGCGGTGGGCGTTTCCAGACATCGCCGAAAAGGACATCCTGGGTCAATTGCGCATAATCCGGGGCCAAAGCCTTCAACTCATCTGTCGCCTTTTTTACATCGCTGTCTGACATCTCTATCTCCTTTCTTGGTTGAAACGCTTTGATTCAAAACCCCATGCGGAAATTTAGGCATGCGATTGAAGTCCGAGGGTTAAGCATTTCGGACTGTTCGCGCGGCGCCTTCATGCAGGGAGCCGACGTAGGAAAATCCTCCGCCAGGGCACACAATTGCAAACGGGGCACCCGGTTCGCCCCGGAAGAAGAAGAGTCCTGTGAACGCGGCCATAAACAACGTCGCAAAGAAAGCCGCCCTAAGCTCCAACAGTACCTGTCTTGACTTTTCCAGTTCGTTTGTAATTGGCAATAATCACTCCACTTGGTGTAACCAAACTCTCTATTAATGTAAATGCTGCCGGAATCGTGCCATTGTCAAACAACTTGTTTCCTTTACCAAGAGTCAACGGGTGAATTTTGAGCCAGAGTTCGTCCACTAAATCATTTTTAAGGAGCAGCTGAATGAGCTTACCACTGCCGTGAACTTGAATGTCAGAACCTTTAGAATTTTTGAGCTTTTTGATATCTGCCAGGCTTTTGAGGAAAACTGAGTTTTTCCAGTCCGATTTTTTCTTGGTCTTGGACATGACGTATTTTGTGACATCATTGACACCTGGCCAATAGTCTGCATGTGCAGGCCAGTAGCCGGCAAAAATCTCAAATGTTTTTCTGCCCAAAAGAAGGTCTGCAGGTTTCATTTGTTTTTCCATGACCTTACCATAAACTTCGTCAAAATAAGGTGCAACCCAACCCCCATATTTGAAACCGCCCGATGTATCTTCCTTAGGTGCACCAGGCGCTTGCATTACTCCATCTAATGTAATAAATGATAAAACAATTATTTTTCTCATGTCCCGCCTCCTTCGTTAACATTACATCCTCAAACGTTGTCCATGATTTAGTATATCGCACATAGGTCCTGTCCATCAGCGTTTTCAATCACTCATGTATTATGCGGCTTTTGAACCTCTTTACTGCTGCAGCGCTCGTGAAGGTGTCGCCATAAAGACTTTGGTTCGTGTCCATGGCAGCAATCGCATTCATATCTTCTTCACTCAGCTTGAAGTCCCAGATGCTGTAGTTTTCAACGATACGCTCCCTGTGTACAGATTTCGGAATCGCAACCACTCCGCGTTGAACATGCCAGCGCAATATCACCTGAGCGATCGTTTTCCCGTATTTGCGCCCAATTGAGGACAGGACTTCATTCTTGAATATCTCTCTCTGACCCTCTGCAAGCGGTCCCCAAGCCTCCATCTGAACCTTATATTCGTCCATGATCTTTTTGATTGTATTTTGCTGGCAGAACGGGTGAACTTCCACCTGGTTGATGGCCGGAACTACCTCGTTGAACTCAGTCAGATCGGCAAGCCGGACGTCTGAGAAGTTGCACACGCCTATAGCCCGGATACGAGCCTCTTTGTAGAGTTCTTCCATTGCGCGCCAGGATCCATAGATATCACCGTATGGCTGATGGATGAGGTACAGGTCCAGATAGTCCAGACCGAGCAGCTTCATCTGCCGCTCAAAAGCGGCTTTGGTTTTCTCATAGCCGGCGTCCTGTACCCACAACTTGGTCGTAATGAACAGTTCTTTCCTGGGCACGCCACTGCGTCTGACAGCGCGGCCAACTGCCTCCTCGTTCATGTAGGACGCGGCTGTGTCAATCAAGCGATAGCCGGCCATGATCGCATCATACACGCCCTGTTCGCACTGAGTTGCATCAGGAACCTGAAATACGCCATAGCCAAGTGTCGGCATCTGCACCCCATTGTTCAGAATAATTGTATTCATGAATCATTGCCTCCTTCACAATATGCTCCGCGTATTTCGATTAAAGTCCTGTCCTTTTCTCCAGGGCTTCCGGGTACCGGGCCCCCTGGATCGAGATCTTTGAGGCTGCGCCGTTGATCTCACGCAGATCATCCGCTGTAAGTTCGACTGCAACTGCGCCGATGTTCTCGTCCAGGCGCGCAAGCTTTGTGGTGCCCGGAATCGGAACGATCCACGGCTTCTGAGCCAGCAGCCACGCGAGCGCTATCTGAGCAGGTGTCTTCTTCTTCCGTTCCGCAATAGTGCGAAGCACATCGACCAATGCCTGATTCTCTTTCCGTGCTTCCGGCGTGAAGCGCGGAACGATGTTCCGGAAATCGGTCTTGACGAACTCCGTCTTCTCATCGATCTTTCCGGTGAGGAAGCCTTTGCCAAGAGGACTGAAAGGAACGAGACCGATCTCGAGCTCCTCGAGCACGAGCAGCAGTTCCTCCTCGGGCCGTCGCCACCACAGCGAGTATTCGCTTTGGATCGCGGTGACCGGTTGGACCGCATGCGCGCGGCGGATCGTTTTCACTCCTGGTTCAGAAAGGCCGAAGTACTTCACCTTGCCTTCCCGGATCAGATCCTTCACCGTTCCCGCCACTTCTTCGATCGGCACATTCACGTCAACACGGTGTTGATAGTAGAGATCGATGGCATCGACCTTGAGCCTCTTGAGCGAGCCTTCGAGGCTCTGCCTGATGCCCTCGGTCCGGCTGTCCTGCACTTGCTTGTAATCGGCACTCATCTTGATTCCGAACTTGGTTGCTATCGCCACTTTCCCGCGAAAGGGGGCGAGGGCTTCACCCACGATCTCTTCATTCGTGTAGGGTCCGTAAATCTCGGCAGTGTCAAAAAAAGTGACGCCCCGGTCCACGGCTTTCCGTATAAGATCAATCATCTCCTGCTTGTCCGGAGGCAGGCCGTAGGCTATGCTCATTCCCATGCAGCCGAGCCCGAGTGCCGAAACTTCCAGGCCGCTTTTTCCTAATTTACGCTTTTGCATTATTTCTCCTTTCCGTACAACCAAATTATTGCATGAACGGCGTTTTAGCTGTTTTCTGCCCTTGCTGACGATTATATCCTACCTCTGAATGAACAAAGGTGGGTAGACCGATCCTGCCTATTTATTGCCTAATCGTCCGAAACCTTCGATAAATGTTGTACGCTGAAGCGGAGTGTGGTAATATTTTATCAGGAGGCATCAATGCGAAAGCTAGCCGTGAAGCAGGTGTTTGAGAATACTGAAATGGAAGGTGCGCTCAATACCCTGGGAAAGAACATTGCCCGATGGACCGATAAGAGCGACCGGGTTGAGACCGCGATCCCGGGATTGACTCTGTATCGGCGGAACGAGCCGAGCGAGCCGATAAGCATTATGTACGAACCGCGCATTTGCGTGGTCGCACAAGGGGCCAAGCGCGTGTTGCTGGGAGATGAAACGTACGTGTACGACGCGCACCATTTTTTGATTACGTCCGTTAACCTGCCCACGTTTGCCCAGATCATCAAAGCGAGCCAAGAGAAACCTTGCCTGGGACTTATACTGAAACTTGATCAGCGCGTGATGTCACAATTGATGGTGGACAGCAATCTTCCGCCGCCGCGTCCACAGCAATCGAGCCGTGGAATGGCGACCGGCGAGGTTACGTTGCCGATGCTCTCTTCCTTTCAACGGCTGATCGCCCTCCTCGACGAACCGAAGGACATCCCGATCCTTGCGCCGATCATCCAGCGTGAAATTTTTTACCGGTTGCTTGTAGGCGATCAAGGTGTGCGGTTGCGCCAGATGGCATCAACGGGCAGTCAGAGTCAACAAATAGCGCGGGCAATCGATTGGCTGAAGGGCAACTTCTCACGGCCGTTGCGCATCGATGACCTCGCAGCGCAGGTCAATATGAGCACATCGACCTTTCACCATCATTTCCGAGAGGTGACGGCCATGAGCCCGCTGCAGTACCAGAAATGGCTGCGTTTGAACGAAGCGCGGCGGTTGCTGCTTACCGAAAATCAGGATGCGACGACCGCGGCGTTTCAGGTCGGCTATGAGAGTCCATCCCAATTCAGCCGCGAGTACAGCCGCTTATTCGGCGCTCCGCCGTTGCGGGATATCACGAGTTTGCGACAGATGGCTAATAACGAACGGGATATGTAGCCGGAGAGGCACTCGCCTAAGACCTGCTTCCACCTTTTCCCTCTTTACCTTGCCCATCACTCTGTGTTAATATGCGTTCCGTGAGTCCCATGCAACCTACGATCATTTCGCGTTCTGAACACAGCATTTCCCGCAAGTGGATCAGTCCTAATGCTCTCCGCGTACTTTACCGTTTGAAGGAAACGGGCCACTACGCCTATCTGGTGGGCGGCGGCGTGCGCGACCTGCTGCTTGGCCGCGAGCCCAAGGACTTCGACATTGCCACGGATGCCACGCCCGGGGAGCTTAAAAAACTCTTCCGCAATTGTCGTCTTATCGGACGGCGGTTCCGGCTCGCGCACGTTCACTTTCACAATGAGATCATCGAAGTCGCCACATTCCGTTCGAATATAACGGATGCGCCTGAAGAAGAGATTGCGGTCGAGATCAAGGTTGAGGCCAAGGTTGAGACACCGGTGGTATCGTTGCCGGATAGTCAACCTGGAGCCGCTGCACAGCCTCCGACTGGAGCGCTGGAACGACCTCGTCCGCCGCGCATGCTCAAGACCGAGGACGGAATGATCCTCCGGGACAACGTCTTCGGCACGCCTGAAGAGGACGCGCTTCGCCGTGACTTTACGGTGAACGCGATGTTCTACAATGTCGCGGATTTTTCCGTGATCGACTACGTCGGCGGGATGAAAGACCTTCGGCAGGGACTTATCCGGATCATCGGCGATCCCGAGGTGCGCTTCACCGAAGACCCCGTACGCATGGTGCGCGCGGTGCGGTTTGCGGCCATGCTCGGGTTCGAGATCGAGGGAAATACCTACCGGGCACTGCTGGACCTGAAGGAAAAGGTCGCCCTCGCCTCGCCGTCGCGCATGTACGAAGAGGTTCTGAAGCTCTTTATGCTCGGTGAAGCCGAGAAAACGTATCAAATGCTCAGGAAAACCGGATTGTTCGGCGTGATCTTCCCGAGCCTGAACGAATGGGTGGACACTGAATCCGAAGGGTTTCCGCACATCAGGATCGGCAAGGCCCTCGACTGGGTCGACAACGAGGTGCAGTCCAACAGGCAGGTTCCTTCTCACATCCTTTTCGCACTTCTGTTCGGGCAGTACGTGGAGGAGAAGTCCGCAGCGCTCAGAAAATCCGGCGTATCCGCCCTGGATGCCGTCACCAGGGCGGTGGCTGAGGTCTTTGCCGAACAAACGCAGCGGGTACAGATACCGAAAAAAGTCGGACTCGCCATGCGCGACATATATTGGAACCAGCAGCGGTTTGAGAAGCGCGAAGGAAAATACCCGCGCTATTTTCTGCAGCGGCCCGGCTTCAACGATGCGTATGAGTACCTGCGTTTTTTCAGCGAGACCACGGGAGAGAAAAAAGAACTCTACGCCTGGTGGAAGGAATTTATCAAGGCTAATCCGCCGATCCCTGCTGCTGCGGGCCATGAGAAAAAAGGCCACAAGCCGCCCGAGAAGGCTTCACACAAAAGACGGAGGAGAAGGCCGAGGAGCAAGGCGGGAACTGGAAAACCAAAAGTGTAATTTCCTTTGCCACGAATTGTCACGAATGTTCACGAATTAAGGAATAGCAAAAAAATAAAGAAATTGGGTCTTGATTTATTAATTTTCGTTCGTGTAAATTCGTGCTAATTCGTGGCCGTATTATTCGTGCTCATCCGTGGCAAAAAAATGTCTAGACCCCCGCGATTTTTCATATCCCCTGAACAGGCGGCCGGCACCCGGATAATTATTTCCGGCGAAGACGTGCGCCATATTGCCACCGTGCTCCGCATGAAGCCCGGCGAGATGCTCCTCTTGTGCGATGGGAAGGGC
>Ga0075021_10000899_pt1 | contig 15300 bp, 10 predicted proteins | sample ColStrG_CSR_2012_FD_72749 | JGI IMG/M metagenome (GOLD analysis project Ga0075021, IMG submission 72749) | Freshwater sediment microbial communities in response to fracking from Pennsylvania, USA - Cold Stream Run_MetaG_CSR_2012 | ecosystem: Environmental > Aquatic > Freshwater > Creek >...
CGCTGCCACCACAGCGTGATGGGCTGTTCGTGACCCGGCGTAAGCGGGCTGAGTTTGTAAGCTAGGAGCGCGATCTGTCCGCTGGCACCGAAACGCGTATCGACGGCCGTCGCATCACCCGGCACGCGCGCCGCGGGCAGTGCATCCGGATAATAGCCATATTCGTGGGTGCGGATCAGGGATCCTTGTGTCACCAGCTGCAGCCCAAGCAGGCCTATCGTGAAGGCCTGGAACGCACGTGTCTGATCGGCTAGCATCATCGCCGCGGCACCCACGGCCACCGGCGTGAAATACAACCACACTCGCCCAGTCTCGCCCCGGGCCACATGCGCCAGCGACAAGATCACGACCGGCACGACAAACGCGGCCGCGAGCACCGGGGCCTTGCGCCAGGCGGCAAAGATCGCGATCAGGGCGATCGGCAAGCCGATCATCGTCAGCATATCCCAGGGGTGCCAGACCACAAACGGCCAGAAGGGGAAGTCGATGCTGTAGTGCGAGTCAAACACCGCGGTGTAGAGCGTCCTTGGGTTCAGGCCAGTGGTCACAAATGCGATTCCCCACACAACCCCCAGGCCAACTAGGGCCAAGGCGGTGCATTGGGCCAGAAACGGCACTTGCCCGCCTAGGCGCGCCACACGTGACGCGAGAAGGTCATCGGCCGTCGCATGTCCTGTTTCGGTCGTCTCGGCCATTTCGACGGTCAGGAGCCGGGCGACGACATAGACCGCCACGATCAGCCCGATCGGGACGGCCCCAAAGGTCATAAAGGTCGCGACCGAGAGCGTGAGGCCGATCAAGAACGCATAGCGCCGCTTGTGCCCGGCCAGCATGCGCTCGCTGAAATAGAGCCCCAGCGCCGTTGCAAGCGCCAGCCCGCGGTCGAACTGCGACACCCATTGGGTAAACCCTGGCGTCAGCGCATACAGGAGCGCCGCCCACAACCCCGCGCGTTGGTTGGCGAGGCGCCGCACCAAGGCATACAGCGGCAGGATGGGCGCGTAGGCTAGCGCCATCTCGGCCAAGGCGCCGAACAGACCTGACGCCACCTGTGTATCCGGGGTGCTCAGTGAGACCAAGCTCTGGCAACTGGTTGGCCGTAACCAGGCCGCCACGGGCGCGGCAAGGCCGGGGACACGCGCAAACAGCCAGGTGCCAAGGGTGAAGATCAAGGACAGCCCAGGCGGGTGGCGGGACTGGTGGACGGGATAGAGCGGCGCGCGCTGGGCATAGTTGCCAATAAAGTCGCGCAGGTCCTTTACGCCAGCCCCGACCGACCAATACCCGCCGGTCTTCCAAGCAAACGTCCGGCGCATGATCTCAACGATGGGGTCCGGGTATGGCACGGCCGCGACCGCGAGTTGCAGGGCCAGGCCCCCGGCCAAGATGAGCATCATGGCCGCGGCTGGGCTGACCTTTTGGGCGTGGACGATACGCCAAGCGACCAGGCTGTAAACAAGCGTGGCCAGTGCGATGCAGGCGATGGTCGTGCCTGAGACGCTAAAGTCGCGCGGCCACAGAATCAGCAGATCGCGTCGGGGATACCACACCAGCATGCCGGTATAGACAAGCGTCGGCACAGCGATGAGCGTGAACAGGGCAATCTGGGTCAGCGAGCGAGGGGATGTCTTCCAATGCACGGGGTATGAACTTTACCGCGTGCGCGGGCCCGCTGCCCTGTCGATTGCCTGCCAGCCGGTTGGTGGCCAGCGGTCTGCCCGTTTGCCGGGCACGACCGGATCTCGTGCGATTGTCCGAGCCACACCGCCGCCTGTCAGCGCCCAGGCTGTCGGGCCGGTTACAAGCTCATCGTGAACGTCGCACCGCGTCCCGCACTGGATTCAACCCAGATGTTGCCGCCGTGCGCCTCGATGATGGCCTTGGCGATGGCCAGGCCCAGGCCGGATGAATCCTCGCTATTTTTCACCCGCTGACGCGACTTGTCGGCGCGGTAAAACCGATCGAACACGAAGGGCAGGTCTTCTGGGGCAATACCGGTGCCGGTGTCACACACGCTCAGCGCCACTTTTTGACCCGGCTCTACCCGTTTGGCAGCCAGCACCACCTCACCCTGGGTCGTGTGGCGTAAGGCGTTTGATACCAGGTTGTTTAGCACCTGTGTCATGCGCATGGTGTCAGCCGAGATCGAGGGCAGGTTGTCGGGGGCATCCACCCTGAGCGCAATGCCTTGCTGCTCAGCCTGGACCATATATGCCAGTGCGGTTCGCTCGAGCAAAGCCTTTGGATCGACCGAGCGTTTGTAGAGTCGCATCTCACCTGCGTCGGCGAGTGATAAGGTGCGCAGGTCGTCGACCAAGCGTTGCAGGTGGTCTACTTCACCATGCATGATGCCAAACAGCTTTGGTGAACCCTCGAGCCGGCCCTCGAGTAAGCCCTCGGTGTAGCCGCGCAAGATGGTCAAGGGTGTTCGCAGGTCGTGGGCCAGGTCAGCGGTCAATTGTTTCCGGCTTTGGCTGGCCTGCGCCAAGTCGCGGCTCATCTGATTAAAAGACTGGGCCAGTTCGCCCAGTTCGTCGCGCGAATGCACGACCACCTGTTGGTCAAGCTGACCGGCTGCCATCGCCTTCGTCGCGACGGTCAAGGCACGCACGGGTTTTGTCAAGGTGCGAGCCAGGACAATTCCAATCAACGCCGCGATGAGTGCGGCGATACCGGCACTTGTCAGGGCCGCTTGCACCACCCGGTTCAAAAAAGCACTCTCGGTCGCCGCGGGTCGTGGTCCGTCACCACTAAACGGCCCGGTTGTGCCCGACACTATGGGCGCAAAGTGAACATAGCCCACCACCTGTCCGCCTGCCCGGACGGCGGTGCTTTCATCAATCTCCTGTGGAGACACCTGCTGCCCAACCACATAGGGCGTGTGGCCGAGCACGACGATGGCGTGAGGGTCAAAAAGGGCAGCGCTTTGCCGGTAAAAGTTGAGTTGTGGATCGGCGGCGAGGTTGGCATCGACCCCCGCCCAACTATTGTGCTGCTGGTAATAGTTCGCGAGCGCGCTGACTAAGGCGGCCTGATCGCGCCCCGACAGGAAGCGCAGGAACTCGCCCTGTGTCTGCCCACCCACCAGCGCGGCAAAGATCAACACGCCGGTGACGGCGACCAAGAGAAAGGCAAGGGTGAGTTTGAGGACAAGTGATCGCATCGTCTACTCGTTACAAATCGCATTCCAAATTCCTGTCCCCGGCCTGGAATGACATTTGGCGTGACCCATGTAGGCTGACCATTTAAGTGGACGCACGGGGCGATACCTCTTTTGCAAACCGATACCCCATGCCATACACCGTCTCGATGTATGCCGGATTCTTCGGGTCCGCTTCGATCTTGGTCCGCAAGTTGCGGATGTGCACATCGATCGTGCGCTCATACCCCTCGTAAGCATCACCCGACACGTGGTCAAGCAAGTCCAGCCGGGAGAAGACCTTGCCCGGCGCAGCCATAAACGTGGCCAGCAGTTCAAATTCGGTCTTCGTCAACTCGACCCGCTGTCCAGCTACCGTCACAAACACGCCCGAGCGATCAAGCTCGATGTCGCCAACACGCAGCATATCCGGCGCATCGGTTTTGTTCATCCGCCTGAGCACAGCTCGGATACGGGCCGTCAACTCGCGCACGTTGAACGGTTTGGTCACGTAATCATCGGCGCCCAGTTCCAACCCAACGATCTTGTCGGCGTCCTCTATCTTGGCCGTCAACATGATGATCGGCGCTTGTGCTTCCTTGGAATATGCCCGGATAAATTCGGCTCCGGTCATATTCGGCATCATCCAATCCAGCACGATCAGGCTTGGCTTCTCGTGCCGGGCCACGAACAAGGCCTCACGGCCATCGGCGGCTTCAGCCACTTGGAAGCCCTCTTGTTCGAGATACACGCGGATCATCTCTCGCAGCGCCGCCTCATCATCGACGACCAGGATTTTTTGTATCATCGCAAGTCACTCCACCCGTGATACTACCTCTCTAGCGCAGATATGTGGTCAGCGCAGTCGAAGCACTGCACGAATCGGAACGCAGTATCCTTTATCTCTTCCTCCCCGCTAACCCTATTACCGTTGACCAAAGGCCGGATGCAACTCAGGTTCTGCGGCTGGTCTCAAAGCCGGGTGCACATAGGTCGCTGCCAGGGCAACGATGGCCGTGACGCCCATCGCAAAGGGGGCGAGCGGTGGATTGTGCCCGGTGAGCATCACGATCAACGGCGCGGCAGCAGCCTTGGCTGGATTCACCTCCTGGGCGAGCACAAGATTACCTGATAAGTGGGCATATACGCCTACGAAGCCACTGATACCAGCGACGATCATGATCGCTTGCAAGGCGCGAATGGCCAGTCGGCTAGGGCGAAACTGCACCACGACCGCTGCGGCCAGTTCTGCGAGGCTCATCACAATCGGCACAAGCTGAAGCGGCTCTTTGTAATGCCCAGTGATGAGCAACTCAGCGATGACGCCGATGCATAGCGCACAGGATAGCCAAAGCAAAAACGCCCGGTAGTGGGAGTTCAGTGTTGATTCAGGCATAGACATTGTTATCGTCATATGGTTCAACTTGCTCCAGACGCTAGGTGTTACGCTGCGCCTGGAGCACTGCAAATGCGTATTAGGCCTCTACGAACGCGGCTGCTTGAGTCGCCTGGTCGGTTGATGTCAATTCGGTGAGCTTCTTGATAAAGGCATCCTTTGAGGCATAGGGCCGGGCGGCGATCAGTTTGTCCGCGATGGCTGCACTGACACCTGGCAACTGTTGCAGGGTGGCCGCGTCGGCGGCGTTGGGTGTGACGGGCACGTAGACGTATTTCTCATATTCAGCGACCCGGGCAGCGCCGACGTATTTACCAATTTCTTGCCGGAACTGTAGGATCGAAGTGTAGGGCCGGTATTCCTGAAACTCACGCACCATCTGATTTCCAGCGTTCGGGACGGTCAGAATCTGCTCAGGCGTGATGGTGTTTAGATTGAATTTGTTGGCAGGTGCAGCTGACTGGCTTTGCGATCCAGTTGAGGCCGCGCTAGCAGCCGTCGTAGCAGCCGGAGCCGTCGTCGCAGCCGGAGCCGTCGTCGCAGCAGGTTGCGCAGCGCTTGTGTTGGATGTGGTGCTCGGCGCTGCATTACCGCCGCAAGCGGCCAGCGCCAACAGGATGGCTGACGCCGCAAAAAGGGTGTAAGTTGAGTGCAACATGCGCTGATTTGTATTCATTTTCTTTGCTCCATTTTTATGTCCCATCTGTTTTCACCCTGCGGTGTGCGGGATCTGTCGATGAGCATAGCGTGGACTTCTTCAGACATTGTGAAGATGAGATTCGGATGTTATTTGCACTGGACAGAGGCGTTTGCCGCGCTGTGCGAGGTTTTGCCGCGTTTTGCCGCGTTTTGCCACGTGTCTTGACCCACATTGAAGCGCGAAACGTCGCTCATGTGGCCGATACGAGCCTTGATTCGATTACCCCGATCGTGCAGGCTCCAGGCGGTGGCCTGGCCCATCACAGCTGAACTCTACTGTCCCAGAAGGTCTTAACCATTGCACCTTACGCGACGCTCCGATCCGGGTTTTACCCTGTAGGCGCTTTTTCCAGCATCAAGGAAGGCCGATGCGTGCCCTACCCCTCGCTAAAGCAGCGCATGACGAATCGGTATAGCGAGGATGGCCGGTGAGTCTTTTACGCGGATCGGCGCGTTCTATTCGCATCATCACACGCTGCGACCGGACCCACACGTGCTTGATGCATGGGTGCATCGGATTTTGGCCGCCGTTCAACTGTTACAAGTCGTCTCATTTGGCCCAGGCGCGGGGCACCATTTCTCTCGCCATAATCGATTCAGGTGTGTGATCGACCTGATTCAAATTCGTGCCTAGCGCTGGATGATTGGTGTGTCGTCCACAGGGCAATTTCAATGCCAATGTCTGACAGATAGACATCTATCAGCTCTCTCCACTTGCACTGGCGTAGGTCACTTTCTATCCCGCCTCTCAGCTGGTCTCCTTCGTTTCTCCACAGCCGACGTCTAGCATAACGGTCATGCGGTATCAGACATCCGCTCATAACTAGAGTAAGACAGACAACTCAGCTCGCTCTAGCACTCAATTGGAGACATAAAAACATGAAACAAAGTATGAAACTCAGGATGGGGCTTAGCGCCGGCGCTATAGCCCTCGTCGCAGCCGCTGGCTTGACCGTCGGGCAGGCTGCATTCGCACAATCGAGCAACCCGCCTCAGGCGACGGCGACCGCGCCTCAGCACGGTGGTAAAGGCTTTGGCGGGGCGTTCTTTGGTCGCGGCAGCGCGCGCATCACAACCATCGCCAAGGCGCTGAACATGACCGAGGCTGATCTTCGGACAGCGTTGCAGTCGGGCAAGTCAGTGTCCGAGGTGGCGGCCAGCAAGAACGTGTCACTCGATACCGTCGTCAACGCCATCATCACGGATGAGACTGCGACGCTCAAGCAGGCCGTGACCGATGGCCGGCTCACCCAGGCCCAGGCAGACACGCGGCTCGCCAACCTGAAAGTAACGTTGCCCGGGCAGTTGCAGACGCACATGGTGGCTGGCTTTGGTAATGATGGGCAACGCGGGCCCGGTGGGCTACGCGGTGTGGGTGGTGCAACCCTGACCATCGTCGCCAAGTCGCTCAACATGAACGTGACGGATCTGCAAACCCAGCTGCAAAGTGGCAAGACCATCGCCGATGTGGCCAAGAGCAAGAACGTTGACCTGGCAACCATCTCAGCTGCGATCTTGGCCGATGAGAAGACCCGCGTGGCGCAAGCCGTGACCGCTGGTAAGCTCACGCAAGCCCAAGCCGACCAGTTGCTGGCGAACGCTTCAACGCGCATCAACGACTTCCTGAATGGCAAGTTGCCGCAAGGCGGCCCAGGCCGTGGCCGTGGTGCATTCGGTGGCCCAGGCCGGAATTCTGGTGGCACACAGGGTGGTTCGCTGACAGCAACGCCCCAGCCGGGCGCGTAGGATACACCGCCTAAATCATCGACTCGCAGCACAGAGCACCATGCAGCCGGAAGCGCCACAAGCCTTCGGTGTGCAGGTGCTCTGTGCACTATGCGGACTGTGGTCCAATCACCGCTCGAACGCTTTTTTGAAGGAGGGTTAAAGTTGAAATGGATAACGATGATGCACTCATAGGACGTATCTTGAGCCGGCGTGAGGCGCTCGTACTCTTGAGCGCGGCCGGCGCGGCGATGTTAGCTGCCTGCGCCAAACCAGCCCAGCCAGCAGCCACGCTACCGTCGTCTACCCCATCGCCTTTATCGCCGGCAGATAGCGCCACCAACGCCGCCACCAGTGTGGCAACCGAAGGGGCAACGGCTGCTGGGTCAACGCCGGCCGCCACACCCCTCGGGGCTAAAGCGGCGACCGCACCGGCCATATCCGGAAGTCCAACCGCACAAGCCACTGTGCTGGCTGGGCCTACCTCGGTGGCAGTTGCCAATGTGCCGGTTCAGCCCTCATGCGTCGTATCGCCACAAATGACCGCGGGGCCATACTTCGTCGATGAGAAGCTGAATCGATCCGATATCCGCGCGAACACAAGCGATGGCACGTTAAAAGAAGGTGTCCCGCTCAAGCTGACGATCCGTGTGGCTCAGGTGTCGGGCACGGGATGCACTGCGCTCGCTGGCGCGCAAGTTGACATTTGGCACTGCGATGCGGTCGGCGTGTATTCAGACGCAAGCGACCCGAGCTTTAACACACGCGGCCAGAACTTTTTGCGTGGTTACCAAGTGACCGATGCAAACGGGGCAGTGACTTTTAACACCATCTTCCCCGGCTGGTATCAGGGACGGGCCGTGCACGTTCACTTCAAAGTGCGCAATGGCGCGACGCAGGCCCAAAACTTCGATTTCACGTCGCAGTTCTTCTTCACGGAAGCCGATAGCTTGGCGGTTTATGCCCAGACACCGTATGCGAGCCGAGGCACCAACTTCCTGCGCAACGCACAGGACGGCATCTTTAATGGCGGCGGCGACCAGACCACGCTCGCATTGACCAAAGATGGCACGGGCTACGCGACCACGTTCGACCTCGGCATACAGCTGGCCTGATGCCGGATACCAGGACGCTAGGATTACCACCGAACGCCAAGCCGAACGCCAAGCCGAACGCCAAGCCGAACGTGTGCGCTCGCTGACCAACAGTCAAACGCTCACCCGTGCGTGATACTTTCTACCCATGGCTGCACGCATTCTGATCGTCGACGACGACAAGCAAATTGTCCGCCTGCTCGAGAGCTATTTCGCACAGGACGGTATGACCGTGTTTACCGCCTATGACGGTGAACAGGCCTTGGCTCAAGCCCGGCACGAGAAGCCCGATTGTGTCGTGCTCGACCTGATGCTGCCAAAACGCAGTGGCTGGGATGTGACACGCCTACTACGGGCCGACGACAAACTCGCCACGACACCGATCGTGATGCTGACCGCACGTGTAGACGCGGATGACAAGCTGACCGGACTCGACCTGGGTGCCGACGATTATGTGACCAAGCCGTTCAACCCAAAGGAAGTGGTCGCGCGCGTGCGGGCTCTTCTCCGGCGGTCAGGCTGGACCGCTCAGCCGCCGGCACCCGCGGTCGTGCAAGTCCGCGAGCTGAAGTTGGATGAGGCCCAGCACATCGCATCACTCAACCAACAGCCACTCGATCTAACACCGACTGAGTTCGCCCTCTTGCGGGCGTTCATGGCGCAGCCCAACTACGCCTTCACCCGCGGCGAATTGATCGAGAAGGCCCTTGGCTACGACTACGATGGCCTCGACCGCACCATCGACAGCCACATCAAGAACCTCAGGCGTAAGATCGAGCCGGATATGACCAGCCCGGTGTATATCGAAACGGTCGTCGGCGTAGGCTATCGGCTGCGGGCCGAAGGCGAGGTGAGCGCATGAGCCGGTTATGGGTCCGGCTGACAGTGGCCTTCGTGCTTGTGACGCTGCTCATGGCAGTGCTCGTGACGGTTGCGGTGGCTTGGAGTGCCGGGCGGCAATTCCGAGGCTATCTGGCCGAGCCAGCCGTGTTTGCCCGCGGCGCTTCACTCGAGGTGCTACAGGGTTACTTCGAGCAGCATGGCTCATGGGATGGCGTCGCAAGCGCCATCCGGCCGGCCCGTGGCCGGGCCCGCACACGACCCGACACGGCTGATGGCCCCGGCAAAACGGGGAGCGCTGGTGGCTCAAGCAACTTGCCCCTCCAGCCTCTCCCCGCCCGGGATCCAAACAGCCCACCCATCATGGTGGCGGATGCGCACGGCAAGATCGTTTACGACGATCGGCGGGCGCGGCTGGGCCAAACGCTCTCAACGAGTGAGCTGGGTAATGCCCTGTCCATCACTGTGAGTGATACCGTGGCCGGTTATGTGCTCGCATCCGCACCGGACTTCAATTTCGTTGGCTCGCCCGAACAACGCTTTCTCGATGATTTGCAGCGCTCGATCGTGATTGCGGCCCTGGGCGCGGTCGTGATCGGCATCGTCCTGGGTCTCCTCATCAGCCGCAGCCTATCAAAGCCGCTCGCCACGGTTGCGCAGGCGGCCCATGGTTTCGCCGCGCGCGATTGGTCACGGCGTGTGCCGATGGACCAGACCAAGCACATCGCCGAAGTCAGCGAGGTCGCCAGCGCCTTTAACAACATGGCCGACTCGCTCGAACGATCCGAGGCCGAGCGGCGCAACCTGATGGCCGATGTGGCACATGAGTTGCGCACGCCACTGACCGTGGTCCAGGGCTTGCTGCGCGCGCTGCTCGACGGCGTGCACACACTCCAGATGAGCGAGATCGCGGCCATCTATGATGAGACGCGCCTGCTCTCGCGCTTGGTCGACGATGTGCGCGAGTTGGCCCTGGCCGAGGCCCAGCAATTGCCACTAATCTTGCGGCCAGTCGATATGACCGGACTGCTCGGTGTGACGGTAAACCGCTTTGCGGCAGCGGCCGATGCTGGGGGTATCAGGCTTGACCTGCACGTGCCGGACAGCGTGCCAGCAGTGCAAGCGGACCCAGACCGCGTCACCCAAGTGCTGCAAAACCTCGTGAGCAACGCCTTCCGCCACACCCCCCAGGGTGGCAGAGTCGCGCTCCAGGTAGAGGCCACCAGCCAGCCAGGCCAAACCGTCGTCGTGAGCGTGCGCGACACCGGTGAGGGCATTAGCGCCGAAGACCTGCCGCATGTATTCGACCGGTTTTATAGGGGCGATAAATCGCGCGCCCGGATCAGCGGCGGATCGGGGCTTGGCCTCAGCATCGTCAAGGCCCTCGTCGAGGGCATGGGCGGCGCAGTTGGGGTCGACAGCACGCCCGGTCAGGGCAGCCGGTTTTGGTTCACCCTGCCCAGTGTGCACGGCTAAACACCTAGCCGGACACCGTTGCTAGGGGGCTGCGACCGGACCAGTGCCCCAGCGACGAGTTATCCGGCCGCACTGGCAAATCAGTCGCACCTAACGCGCTTCCAGGAGACATCACAAACGCTCAGCGCAATGTGAATTGGCCGGCCTTCACCAGGTCATCACGGGCACTTTGGCCGTCTTGCTGCGCGGGCCAGCGGGCATGCTCGCCCTGGCTGTCATATATTCCGACGAAAAGCGTATAGTCACCCGCGGGTAAGTCAGGCCTGAGTGTGACTCGGTGCACCTGATCGATGCCATCCCCCGAGCGATAGGTCAGCGTCGAACGCGGCGGGCCCGTGCGGGCGAGTGGCAGGTTGTCGTCTTGTGCCACGGGCTTGCCGTCTGGACCAATGATGTGCAAGAATAACTTCCCATCGCGCTGGGGTTGCCTATCGACCCGCCAATGCGTCACCACATCGAGCGTCGCGCCGCGCACAAACGCCCCTCGGACGCTCATCCCAAGCAAGCTCAACTCACCCACCCGAGCGTTTAGGGGCTGCTGGATCTCGGTTGCAACGGGCGTATGTGGGTAGTCTTCGACCTGGACCAGCCCCAGCAGCGTGCCATCCACAAAGTGCCCGTCGCGATACCGGTTGAGCGACAACCGATACCAGCCTGCTGGCGTCGAATAGGGCACCGCGAGTGCTTGTTGATCACGCACGAGTTCGCCGGCCGGCCAAACCGGCGGCCCAAAGCTGGGCACACCCGCCGCGCCCAAGACCTTGTCCACCACACCCCCGAACACACCTTCGAGCCTGAGTTCGGTTTGCCAGGCAGCCGTATGGGGTCCAAGGGCACGCCACGTCAAGGCCACGGGCAAGGTTTGCCCGGGCTGGATCACCGCTGAATATTCGGCTTTAGCCAGGCTGACATCGCTCGCACGCCAGCGCTGTCCGGGATATGTCGCCACCCGCAAGCAACAGGCCAGTGCCACCTGCGTCGCCGGTTGCGCCACCGCCTGAACGACCTCACCCTTGTCACCGGCGTGCACCTGCAGCTCAACGGTGTAGGGTTGGAGGGGTAAACCGGCTGGAACGGGCACAACATAGCTTTGGTGATACAACGCACCCGCCGTCCAAGCCACCGGGGCAGGCGCGAGTTGTGCGCCCTGACTCCAGTCCCACCACGTTTGACCATCGGCGCCCGTCAAACGGATCGTCAGCGCGTGCTTTGCCAAGTCCTCGCCCGGATCGTTGACGCTACCGCCGTCATTCGCGCGGCGCCAGTAGGCATCCAAGATGAACGTGGGGAATGGCGCATAGGGACTGCCTGGACGAAAGCCGTATGCGGCGAGTGCGATGCGGTCATGGGCCGCGTCAAGGATCACACTCGCGCCCTCTGGGGGGGTGGCGTGCACATCTGAGCGCGGCTCATAGTCGAGGAGTTCAATGATCGTCGTGCGGCTGGCAAAGGTATGGCGCGCTTTGAGCGCAAATGGCTCGAACACCTGCCGCATCAGGCCGTTTTGGTAACCGCCATCACCGCCGGTGTTGGCATACCACACATGCGCATGAGCCGAGAGGCGCGTGCGGGCCAAGGGAATGGGCGTCATAAGCCAATCCCGCGCAAACGACACTGCCCCAGGCCGATCGGCGATGCCATCGATGACCAGCGGCATGATGGCCTCTGGGGTATTGAGATTCAGCACGAGTATGTCACCTGGCTGCCAGTGGCTACGGAGCAGCGTCCCAAAACTGCGCCAGTCGTCTTGAACGGTCGGCGTGCGAGCAAAGGCCATGACCAGGCCGTGGAAGGACGCGCCAAAGAGCACAAGCGCTGCGCCAGCCGCCGCGGCGCGCTTGATAACAGGTGCGGTCATGGCGGTCTGCGGCGAACTAGCAACAACGCGGGTGTCGGCAACACGGGTGGAGGGCGTGGCAGGATGCACTGCTGTGACCGGCGCACTCAGCCAGGCCACACAGCGCGCGATGAGCGTATGCAGTAGGGGGAAGATAAAGATCACATAGCGAAAGCTTGGCTGATTCGGGATCAAGCGTGACAAGACGAGCCAAAACACGAATGGCACCAGGACCCCGGCCGCCAGGAGGAGCCGAGCGAGCCCGTCTGATCTTGATCGCCCTGGCTGGGCGTGATGGACGCTCAGCACCGCACCCGCCCCGGCGCATATCGCGACCAGGGTGAGAATCGCATCGCCGGTCGGATCGCTCGCGTTGAGACCAAACATCAGCGCGTTGAGCGTCTCATGCCCGAAGTCCAGCGGCGAGACCATTTGTCCCTGCGGCGCCGTGAGCGCATCATGCGCTAGTTGCCAGGCACGCGCCAGCGTCGGTCCTCCCACGATAGCCACGAGGACGATCAGACCGGTCGCCAGCGCCCCAAGCGCCGTCACGGCAGTTTGACGACGGCCGCTGGGGTCATCACGGGCAATTCGTCCCCGTAGCGCACCGATCGCCACACCGCCGAGCACGAGCAATTCACCGAGCAGTAACCCCAGAAACGAGAAATGCGTGAACAAACCCAGCACACTCGTGCCCAGCCAAGTCATACCCCATACCGGACTGCGCGAGACCCACGCGCGATAGAGCGCATACATCGATAGCGCCCCAAAGCAGGCTACGAGCATATACATCCGCAGTTCGGCCCCATACCACTGATAGGCACCACACAGCACGGCCAAAGGGGCCGCGACAAAGCCACTCACGCGCCCGCCCATGCGGCGCGCCAACACGTAGGTCAGTGGGACGAGCAAGACCGAGGCGAACGCCGAGAACAGTTTGAGGCTGAACTCGCTCATCGTGGCGGCTCCGGTCCAGGCCTTTAACAGTGCAAAATACAGCGGCGGGTTCAGGTCGATGGTGAATATGCCTTGCCGCATCACGATATTGCTAAACAGATGCGGCCAGGTATCGTTCAGGCGTAGCAGGGTGAAGCTTTCATCCAGCCACAAGCTGCGCGCGGTCAGATCCCAGACACGCAAACCGAACGTGACGAGCACCAGAAGCGCGACCCACACCAGATCCGGAACATGGACCCCGGGCCCAGGCGGGAACTGGCCCCGAGACGGCGACGAAAACGGCGGGCGTGACACGTGCCTGCGATTGTACGAGCGCTTGTCGGGCGCACAGGCACGACACCTTTGGGCAACAAGAGATGGTATCTTTGATGGGCATTTGCCGCTTCATGTCCCGCTAAGCGCCTGACGCCGAGTCGGGCTTCGAGATAGGCAATTACGCATCACCCGTCAATAGTTGTGTCAACACCTGCATCCACTTCTGAAGGGGCGTCAACGGCCGCAGCGCCCAATGGGCAAACACCTGCCCCCACCACCCGCACGTCCCTCGGGCTGATCCCTTTCTTGGCGGTGCTGGGGGCCGTCGCTGTGGTCGCAGCGGCTACGCTCGTGTATCTGCCCAGCCTGACGCTACCGCTGTCCTTCGACGATGCCTGGAGTGTGCGGCTGGTTCGTGACTATTCTGCGCTTGACCTGTTCACCCGCACTCAGAATTTTGGCTATTACCGGCCGCTGTATCTGGCGTATTACCGGCTCGCAAGCCTGGCCGGTGCGAGTGGGCCACTCGTGCTCCATATCTTGTGCATCGTCACCCACGCGCTCAATACGCTGCTCGCCTACGCACTCACGCGTGTTTTTTTACGGCCTTCGCCCAACGAGCGGCCCATCGCGCTCGCGACCGCGGCTTTATTTCTCTGCAACCCACTCAGCGTGCAGGCAGTGGCGCTACCGGCTGGGCTAAACCACTTGATCGCCCTGTTCTTTTTACAACTGGCGCTCCTGAGTTACGCGCGCGCGCGTCACTATACGCAACATACGCCACTTGGGTCAAAGCCCGGTGAAGCCCAGTGGTCTTTGATCTGGCTTGGCGGGGCGTGCATCGCCAGCCTGGTCGCCTTTCTAGCCAACGAAGTGGCCCTGTGTGTGCCCGGTTTATGTCTGGTCTATGAGGTATCCAGGTTATTTAGGGGAGAGCGCATTGGGCGTCAATCGTGGCCCATGCTCGTCATCACGGCCCTCGCGCTCGTCTATGCGGCCGTGTATACGCTCATCCCCAAAGGTGCCTCCCCGCCATTCGTCTTTACACTCGGCGGCGCACTGGAGCGGGCGTTCATCGCAAGCCAGGCCTTGGCACATCCCTTGGTGTGGTTGCTCGCGCCCTATGAGATATCCGGCCTCGCGACGGCCACCCTATGCCTGGCGATCATGGGTGTGGGGGTGGCGTACGCCTGGCCGGTGACGCGCTTAGCGCTGGTATGCGGCGCGCTGCTTTTTGCCGCGGGCGTGGCCTTGCCGGTCCTGCGGTTGGCCACTGGCTATGTCGAAAATGCCGAGCGTGTATTTTATGTCGCGTCACTGGGTGCATCGCTGATCTGGGCAGCCCTAGCAGTCACGACGGCCGCGCGTCTGCAAAGCTGGCTAGGGCGCAGCCTGGGTAGCCAGCGTGGACCGTTCCTGATCCACGCCAGCCGCATCGCGTGCACTGTTTTGGCCGCTGGGCCTGGGGTGTTGTATGTGCGCAACACCCAGAGCTTCTACGCCCGGGCCAGCGAACCGGTGCGCGCCGTCGCCGACTCGGGCGCTGCGCTCCAGCCAGGCGAGACACTGCTTGCCTTGAACGTGCCGGAATGGGTCGCGGTGCCTGTGCGCCGGTTTCCGTTGTTTATAGAGGGGGCGATTTTGATGGCCGACTATGTTGACGGCCGCGATCTGGTATTTTCTAACACGGGTCTTGACCGGCAAGTGGCGGTGCAGCGTTTTCAATTGCCGTATCAACCTGAACTCGCGTATGCCTTTCAGACCTTTGGCGCCGACGTCTCGCCCGAGCCGGCTGCACGTTCGCTTGGAGAGGCCACCCGGGTGCTCGACGTCTCTTACGCGCCCGACGGCCCCCACACGGCCTGGTTGGGCGGTGCCACGC
>Ga0075021_10000901_pt1 | contig 15297 bp, 13 predicted proteins | sample ColStrG_CSR_2012_FD_72749 | JGI IMG/M metagenome (GOLD analysis project Ga0075021, IMG submission 72749) | Freshwater sediment microbial communities in response to fracking from Pennsylvania, USA - Cold Stream Run_MetaG_CSR_2012 | ecosystem: Environmental > Aquatic > Freshwater > Creek >...
CGATGCCGATACTGTTACCCGTGACCGAAAGTTCGCAGGGCAGTCGACTCGCCGTCCGGCGTGCGCGAACGTCCGACGTCCCCGCGATCAAACGGCTGGTCGACACCTATGCGGGGAAGATCCTGCTGGAAAAAAACCTGGTGACGCTCTATGAGGCCGTTCAGGAATTCTGGGTCGCCGAACACCCCGATATCCAGGGCGAAGTGATCGGTTGCGGCGCGCTGCACGTGTTGTGGTCTGACCTCGGCGAGATCCGTACTGTCGCGGTCGACCCCACGGTTACCGGCCAGGGAGTCGGCCATGCGATCGTCACGCGGCTTCTCGAAGTCGCTCGCGAGCTGGCGCTGGAGCGGCTGTTCGTGTTGACCTTCGAGACCGAGTTCTTCGGCAAGCACGGGTTCACCGAGATCGAAGGCACACCCGTCACCGCCGAGGTGTTCGAGGAGATGTGCCGGTCGTACGACATCGGTGTCGCCGAATTCCTGGACCTGAGCTACGTCAAGCCCAACATTTTGGGCAACTCCCGGATGCTGCTGGTGCTTTAGCCCGGCGAGCAGCCGCAAAAGCCCGCGACACGCCGGGAAAAAAGGGGATTTTGCGTCTGCTCGGCGAACTACTCGCCGCTGTCTGATTCGTCATCCGAGGCGCCAAGGCCTCGGATCGACCCCAGCGTCGCCGCGAGCTCGTCGGGCTTGACCAATACCTCGCGCGCCTTGGATCCCTCGCTGGGCCCGACGATGCCGCGCGTCTCCATCAGGTCCATCAACCGGCCTGCTTTGGCGAAGCCCACCCGCAGCTTGCGCTGCAGCATCGACGTGGACCCGAACTGGCTGGACACCACCAGCTCGACCGCTTGCAGGAAGACGTCCATGTCGTCGCCGATATCCGGGTCGACGTCGGTGCGTTCGCCGGTGGGCTTGGCGGTGGTCACGCCCTCGGTGTACTCGGGTTCGGCCTGGTTCTTGCACGCGGCGACGACGGCCTGAACCTCCTCGTCGGTGATGTAAGCACCCTGCAGCCGCACCGTTTTATTCGCGCCCATCGGCAGGAACAGGGCATCGCCCATGCCGATCAGCTTTTCCGCGCCGGCCTGGTCCAGGATCACCCGGCTGTCGATCAGCGACGACGTCGCAAACGCCAGCCGGGACGGGACGTTGGTCTTGATGAGCCCGGTGACCACATCGACCGACGGGCGCTGGGTGGCCAACACCAGATGGATACCGGCCGCCCGGGCCTTCTGGGTGATCCGCACGATGGCGTCCTCGACGTCCCGCGGCGCGGTCATCATCAGGTCGGCCAGCTCGTCGACAACCGCTAGCACGTACGGGTAGGGCCGGTACACGCGCTCGCTGCCCAGCGGCGCGGTGATGGCACCGGATCGCACCTTCTCGTTGAAGTCGTCGATGTGCCGCACCCGGGACGCCTGCATGTCCTGGTAGCGCTGTTCCATCTCCTCGACCAGCCACGCCAGCGCCGCGGCCGCCTTCTTCGGCTGGGTGATGATCGGGGTGATCAGATGCGGAATGCCTTCATAAGGAGTCAGTTCCACCATCTTCGGGTCGATCAGGATCATCCTGACCTCTTCCGGGCTGGCCCGGGTCAGCAGCGACACCAGCATGGAGTTGACGAAGCTGGACTTGCCGGATCCGGTGGAGCCGGCAACCAGCAGGTGCGGCATCTTGGCCAGGTTGGCCGAGATGAAGTCGCCCTCGATGTCCTTGCCCAGCCCGATCACCAGCGGATGGTGGTCGCGCCGCGTCGACGGGGCGGTCAGCACGTCGGCCAGCCGCACCATTTCGCGGTCGGTGTTGGGCACCTCGATGCCGACGGCGGACTTGCCGGGGATCGGCGCAAGCATGCGGACGCTCTCGGTGGCCACCGCGTAGGCGATGTTCTTCTGCAGCGCGGTGATCTTCTCCACCTTGACGCCGGGCCCCAGCTCCACCTCGTAGCGGGTGACGGTCGGCCCGCGGGTGCAGCCGGTGACGGCCGCGTCGATCTTGAACTGGGTGAGCACCTCACTGATTGCATCGGCCATGACGTTGTTGGCGGCACTGCGTTTCTTGGGCGGATCGCCGGCGACCAGCAGGCTCAACGGAGGCAGCGTGTAGGGCCCCTCAACGACCCGGTCCAGCGCTTGGGTGTCCCCTTTGCCGGATTTGCGACGACGGCTGCTGGTGGCGGGCTCAGGAATGGTGGGAGTCTCGTCGACCGGCACCTCGGCCGCGTCGGCCGACGGCCATGCCGGTGGCTCGTGCTCGGGGTCAAAGGACGCGTCGTCGTAATAGCCGTCGGAGAAGTCTTCGCGCGCAGCGTCATCGGCCTCGCCATCGCCTTGCTCGGCATAGTAAGCGTTGTATTCGTCCTCGTCGTCGTAATCGCGTTGGTAGCGGGTGCCGAACATGGCGCGCATCGCATCGGGCACCTCGCGGATGGTGGTGCCGGTCAGCAACAGCAACCCGAACAACGCACCGATGAACAAAAGCGGCGCTGCGATCCAGGGCGTCAACCCGTCCGACAACGGCCCACCGATGGCGAAGCCGATGAACCCGGCCGCGCGACGCCGCGCTTCCGGGTCTTCCGGCGAACCGGACCACAGGTGGCGCAGGCCCAGCACCGACAGTGCGATCAAGCTCGCGCCGAGGATCAACCTGGGCCGCGCATCGGGATTCGGTTGAGTCCGCATCAGCACCACCGCGATCGCGGCGGTGACGAGCGGGAGGGTCAGGACGGCCCCGCCGATGAATGTCCGCAGCACCTCATCCACCCACGCGCCGACCGGCCGGGCGGCGTCGAACCACGAACTCGCGGCGACGATGACGGCAACGCCCAGCAGGACCAGCGCGATCCCGTCGCGGCGATGCCCCGGCTCGATGTCCCGGGCCCGCCCGATCGACCGCGCCGCACCCCCGGTGCCCTTTGCCGCCATCAGCCAGCCCGCCCGTACGGCCCGGCCGCAGGTCAGCCCTGCAGCGACCAGCAATGACTGATTACGCCGTTTCGCGGGCCTGCTCACCCTTTTGCGCGGTGGTGCTGGTCGCGCAGGTCGGGACCCACCTCGCGAACTGGCCTTTGACCTGCTCATTCGGGTACCGGAGCGGGCGGCGGTCTTACTCGGCATGAACGCTAGCGTAGTCGCAAATACCTCATCTACACCACCCGCCACACTGGTAACGGGAACTGCTGGTTTGGGCCTCAAACGCCGTGGCCCGCGGTGCGTGGCGGTGGGCGCGTATTGCTGTAATGCTTCGATCACTGCTGAGCACCCTTCCGACTCGCGGACGGGTGCTTGGGCGGGAAGGGAATCAGAATCAGATGCGGATATTCCGTGCGGTGTGTGCGGTTGCCCTCAGCATCGCCTTGCTGGCCGCCTGTGCTGACCGTGGTTCCCCGACTGGGTCCTCAAACGGGTCGTCAAAGGCTGCCAAACCATCCGCACCGAGCTTCGACGGCACCTACCGGTTTGATTTCGACGGGACCGAGCAACTAGCGGGTGGTACGCCCAAACCCACGAAGTCGAGATCCAGAAACTATGCGTTGCGCTCGACGTGCACCGATTCGGGGTGCGTCGCGACAGCGACGAAACTGGCAGACGACGACCCGAAACGGAAGTCAGATCCCCCTGTCGATTTGGTGCTCGACTACATCGATGGTCTTTGGCAGATGTCGCTGCGCGAGGACAGTGCATGCAGTGACAGCGACGCAAAAGGTCCGTCGATCACCGCCTGGATCCTGCAGCCTCAGCCCGACGGCACACTGAGCGGCACTTCCTACGTGGCGATGAACCCGAGTCCGGATTGCGCCGTGGCGACTCAAACGCCGGTGACGGCAAAGCGCCTGAGCGACGTCGACCCGGGTATCTCGGTTGCTGATCCCGGCAAACAGGCCGGGCGGTCACCGTCTGCGCCCGAAGGCCTCACCGGGCATTACGACGAGACCAGTGTTCTGCGCGACGCGTCGAAACCGGGTGTGCGACGCCTCGCCATGCAGACGATGTGCGTGCGAAACACCGACCAGTGCGCGACATTCAGGTCCTTTACCGGCTCCGCGACCGCCGTGGTGAATTCGTTGCTGTTCAGCAACGGCAAATGGCTGCTCAACCAGCGTACCGAGGTCAACTGCCCGAACGGCGCGACCGCCAAAACGGTAAAACACGAGGAATATGCTCTGCCGCAACCTGTTTCGCATCCACTTTCGCGGCTCACCGGAAACGTCCGCTTTGATGTTGCGGATTCCTGCCCGGCACAACAACTCGACATCTCGCTAGAACGAACGGGCGACTGATCCGGACGGATCCGCGGCGAGGCCGGTCCCGAACGCTGAGTAGGGTGAGAAACGCGTCACCACGCACCCCCTCTCACGCATTTCTCGGAGCCACCAGGAGGCCCAGCATGCCCGTCGTCGTCGTCGCAACCATGACCGTCAAACCCGAATCGGTCGACACCGCCCGCGGCATTCTCACCCGCGCGGTCGACGAGGTGCACGGCGAACCCGGCTGCCAGCTGTACTCGCTGCACCAAACGGGCGACACGTTCGTCTTCGTGGAGCAATGGGCCGACGAAGAAGCGCTGAAGGCCCACAGCACCGCGCCCGCGGTCGCCAACATGTTCACGGCGGTCGGTGAGCACCTGGCCGGCGCGCCGGATATCAAGATGCTGCAGCCGATCCCCGCGGGTGACCCGGACAAAGGATTAATCCGCAAGTGACCGAACGGGCGCCGGCGGGCCCACTGACGGGCAAGGTCGCGTTCATCACGGGTGCCGCGCGAGGGCAGGGCCGCGCACACGCGGTTCGGCTGGGCGCCGATGGCGCGAACGTGATTGCAGTGGACCTGTGCGAGCAGATCGCCAGCGTGCCCTATCCGCTGGCCACCCCGGAGGACCTGGCGGCCACCGTCAAGCTCGTCGAGGATACCGGCGCCCGAATCGTGGCCAGCCAGGGCGACGTACGCGACCGCGCGTCGTTGTCCTCCGCATTGCAGGCGGGCCTCGACGAGTTCGGTCGGCTCGACATCGTCGTTGCCAACGCGGGTATCGCTCCAATGCAATCCGGCGACGACGGCTGGCGCGACGTCATCGACGTCAACCTCACCGGCGTCTACAACACCATCAAGGTCGCGATACCGACGATGGTCGGGCAGGGTACCGGCGGGTCGATCGTGCTGATCAGTTCCGCCGCCGGGCTGGCCGGCGTCGCCAGCCCCGACGCCGGCTCCGTTGGCTATGCCGCCGCCAAGCACGGTGTGGTCGGGTTGATGCGCGTGTACGCGAATCTGCTTGCCAAGCAAAGTATTCGCGTCAACTCGATACATCCGACCGGTGTCGAAACCCCGATGATCAACAATGAGTTCACTCGGGGATGGCTGGCCGCGATGGCAGCTGGGTCCGATTCGGCGGGGGGCATGGGCAATGCCCTGCCAGTGGAGGTGTTGCAGGCCGATGACATCGCTAACGCGGTGGCGTGGCTGGTGTCCGACCAGGCCCAATATATTACCGGCGTAACGTTGCCTGTCGATGCGGGCTTCTTGAACAAATAGGCGCCGATGGCACGAAATCCCGCAGCGCAGACCGCCTTCGGCACGATGGTGCTGACGGCCGTCGAACAAAACGAGCCACCGGGCCGCCGCCTGGTGGACGACGACCTCGCGTACCTGTTCTTGCCTGCCGCGCTGCGATGGCTCGTCGCCGCGACCCGATTGGCGCCGATGCGCCACTTGATGATCCGCGGATCGGAGTTCACCGGCCCCGGGCTGTGGGTCAATATGGCCTGCCGCAAGCACTTCATCGACGACAAACTCGAAGAGGCGCTCGCGGGTATCGACGCCGTCGTCATCCTGGGCGCCGGGTTCGACACCCGGCCCTACCGGCTCACCCGACGGCGCCGCATGCCGGTGTTCGAGGTCGACCTGCCGGTCAATATCGCCAGAGAGGCGGAGACGGTTCGGCGGGTGCTGGGCGCGCTGCCGCTTTCGGTCCGGTTGGTCGCGGTGGACTTCGAGACTGACGACCTGCTCACCGCCATGGCAGAACACGGCTATCGCAACGACTACCGGACCTTCTTCATCTGGGAAGGCGTGACTCAATACCTCACCGAACCAGCTGTCCGGCGGACCTTGGAGGGGCTGCGCGCGGCCGCACCGGGCAGCCGTTTGGTCTTCACGTACGTCCGACGGGACTTCATCGAAGGGACCAATCGGTATAACACCCGGACGTTGTATCGCAACATGCGCGAGCGCCGACAAATCTGGCTTTTCGGCTTGGAGCCGGACGAGGTCGCCGAGTTCATCGCCGACTATGGTTGGCGACTGGTGGAACAGGCGGGGCCCGACGAACTGGTCCAGCGCTATGTCGAAACCCACCGGCCGCAAACTCAAAGCATCGCAGCTAGAATGGACCGTTCTCGCTGAAAAGACCTAGCCGAATCAGACCTCGATGACCGTCGGCACGATCATCGGCTGACGACGATAGACTTCGCCAACCCACTTGCCAACGGTGCGCCGTACCCCCTGGGCGATCCGGATCGGATCGGTCACATTGTTAGCGGCCAACGATTCCAGTTCGGCCTCGACCTTGCGCACGGCGGGCTCCAGCGCCTTGGGGTCTTCGGAGAATCCGCGTGAATATAGTTGCGGCGCAACAGCTGGACGCCCGGTACCGCGCTTCACCACCACGATCACCGAGATGAAACCCGAAGACAACGTCAGCCGCTCACCCAGGGTGATATCGCCGACATCGCCGGTGATCAGGCCGTCTACGAACATCTTGCCGACCGGCACCGAACCGGAGATGGTGGCTTTGCCGGCAACCAGGTCCACGCTGACGCCGTTCTCCGCCAACAGAATCGACTCTTCGGGGACTCCGGTGCTGGCAGCCAGCTTGGCGTTGGCCCGCAGGTGCCGCCAGGTGCCGTGTACTGGCATGACATGGCGGGGCCGCACTCCGTTGTACAGGAATAGCAGCTCGCCGGCATAAGCGTGGCCTGAAACATGCACTCGTGCTTGAGCGTTGGTGACGACGCGGGCGCCGATCTTGGCCAGCGAGTCAATGACGCCGTAGACCGCTTCCTCGTTGCCGGGGATCAGCGAGGACGACAACACCACGAGGTCACCGGAGGTCAGCGTGATGCTGCGATGCTCACCGCGCGACATCCGAGACAAGGCCGCCATCGGCTCGCCCTGAGTACCGGTGGTGACCAGCACCACCTGTTCGGGCGCCATCATCTCGGCGGCGGAGATGTCGATCAGGTCGGAATCCTCCACCCGCAGGAACCCCAGGTCCCGGGCGATGCCCATGTTGCGCAACATCGATCGCCCAACAAAGGACACCCGCCGGCCCAACGCAACTGCGGCATCGATGATCTGCTGCACCCGGTCCACATTGGAGGCGAAGCACGCCACGATGACCCGCCCCTCGGCGCCTCGGATGAGCCGGTGCAGAGTCGGGCCCACCTCGCTTTCGGATGGCCCGACGCCGGGCATCTCGGAATTGGTCGAGTCGCACAGCAGGATGTCCACACCGGCGTCGCCCAGCCGCGACATGCCGGGCAGGTCGGTGGGTCGGCCGTCCAACGGTTGTTGGTCGAGCTTGATGTCACCGGTTTGCAAAACCGTTCCGGCGCCGGTGTAGACCGCGATAGCCAGCGCGTCCGGGATGGAGTGGTTGACGGCGAAGTACTCGCATTCGAACACGCCGTGCCTGCTGCTCTGCCCCGCGTCGACCTGGACGAACACCGGCTTGATGCGGTGCTCCCGGCATTTCGCGGCAATCATCGCCAGGGTGAACTTCGAACCGACAAGCGGGATGTCGGGCCGCAATTTGAGCAGGAAAGGGATCGCCCCGATGTGGTCCTCGTGCGCATGGGTGATCACGAGGGCCTCGATGTCGTCGAGCCGGCCTTCGATATGCCGCAAGTCCGGCAGGATCAAGTCGACGCCGGGCTCGTCATGAGTAGGAAACATCACCCCGCAGTCAATGATCAGCAGCCGGCCCAGGTGCTCGAAAATCGTCATGTTGCGGCCGATTTCGTTGATGCCGCCAAGCGCGGTGATTCGCAACCCGCCCGCGGCCAACGGACCAGGTGGCGCGAGCTCTTCGTTCATGTGCGGATCACCTGAGCACCGAGGCCGCGCGCATGTCGGCAGCCAACGCATCGATCTGCTCGGGCGTCGCCGGCATCTGTGGCAGCCGGGGATCGCCGACGTCGACACCCTGCAGGCGCAGGGCCGCCTTGGACATCGTCACCCCACCAAGCCGTCCCATCGCGTCGCACAGCGGGGCGACCGCGACGTTGATCTTTCGGGCGGTCGCAATGTCTCCGGAATTAAAGGCGGACAACAACTCTCGAAGCTGACCTGCCGCTACGTGGGAGATCACGCTGATGAAGCCGATGCCGCCCATGGCCAGCCAGGGCAGATTCAGCGCATCGTCGCCCGAGTAGTACGCCAGCCCGGTCTCGGCGATGATCTGACCACCGCTGTGCAGATCGGCCTTGGCGTCCTTGACACCGACGATATTCGGATGCGACGCCAGCGCACGTATCGTGTCAGGCTCGATCGGCACCGCTGAGCGCCCGGGGATGTCGTAGAGCACTATCGGCAGTTCGGTCGCGTCCGCGACCGCGGTGAAGTGTGCATGCAACCCGGTCTGCGGCGGCTTCGAATAATAGGGCGTGACTACCAGGAGTCCGTGCGCGCCTTCGGCTGCGCAGGCCTTGGCCAGCCGGATGCTGTGCGCGGTGTCGTAGCTGCCCGCGCCGGCGATGACACGGACCCGGTCGCCCACCGCCTCCAGGACGACCCGCAGCAGCTCGAGTTTCTCCTCATCGCTGGTGGTCGGCGACTCTCCGGTGGTTCCCGAGATCACCAAGCCATCGCATCCAGCGTCCACCAGGTGATTCGCCAGGCGCGCCGACGCGGCGGTGTCCAAAGAGCCGTCGGCACCAAACGGTGTCGCCATCGCGGTCAGGAGGGTTCCCAATCGCGCGGGGGCATCGAATCCGGCGGTGCTCACGGCTCCCAGGTTACCTGGCGGCGCCAAGCTCTTTAGCACCCGCGCCAGCGCGTGAGTCTCAGGCTTCGGTAGCGAGAGGGCTGGTCGCGACCTCGGTCCCGTCGGCCAGCGTGGACACCTCGAAGTCGTCGAATGCCGCCGGTGCCCCCTGGATGAGCTGGCGAAGACACTCGATGGCCAGGCGGCGGATTTCCACATCGGCGTGCTCGCTGGCGCGCATCGCGATGAAGTGCCGCCAGGCCCGGTAGTTTCCGGTGACGACGATGCGGGTCTCGGTGGCGTTGGGCAGGACCGCGCGAGCGGCCTGGCGCGCCTGCTTGCGCCGGAGAACTGCGTTGCCCTGGTCGGCGAACTTTGCTTCCAGCTTGGCCAACAGTTCGGTGTAGGCGGCGTGGCTCGCGTCGGCCTCCGCGGTCAGGATCTGCTGCAGTTCGGGGTCGTCCTCCATCCCCGGCGGCATCACCACCCGCGAGTCCTTTTCCGGCACGTACCGCTGCGACAGCTGCGAGTAGGAGAAATGCCGGTGTCGGATCAGCTCATGGGTGCAGGATCGCGAGATGCCGGTGATGTAGAACGACACGGTGGCGTGCTCGAGCACGGAGAAGTGCCCGACGTCGATGATGTGCTTGATGTAGCCGGCGTTGGTCGCGGTCCGGGGATTGGGCTTGGACCAGCTCTGGTAACAAGCTCGGCCGGCGAACTCGACCAGCGCCGGGCCACCGTCGGCGTCAGTGGTCCAGGGCACGTCGGGCGGCGCCAGGAACTCGGTCTTGGCGATTAGTTGCACGCGCAGCGGCGCGATCTCGGCCACGGCGCTCACCTTAGACGCTGTGCTCGCATAACCGCCGCGTCTGCTCGGGATCAACGGCCCTTGGCGAATGCTGCCGGGAAGTCCGACGTTCTCGACCACCCTGCTGGTCGTGCGCAGGCGCAGATGCGCCGCGCCACTGTGCCCCCAATTCAGGGCAACCCGAGACCGGCCTAGTCTGGAAACGATATGGCCACGGAGGCACCGATGAGCGAGCACGAAGTACGGATGATCATCTTGTCAACCGACGACCTGGATGAGTCGATCCGGTTTTACAGCGAGACCCTGGGAATGCCAGTGAAGTTCCGCGACGGAGCCCACTTCGCAGCCCTCGATGGCGGACCGGTCACTGTGGCATTGGCGACTGCGGTCGACCATCCCATACCCGGGCAGGTCGTCGTCGGTGTCAAGACCGCTGACGTCGACGCCGCGGCGAAAGCGGTCGAGGCCAGTGGCGGCGGCATCGTGAAAGGCCCGTACGACGACGCACACGAACGCCGTGCTGTGGTCTACGACAACAAAGGCAACGGCTTGGTCTTCTACAGTCCGCTTCCCCGGTGAAAGACGCGATGCTGTGCGAGCTCCGGTCAGCCGATCGCGACTTTTGGCGATTCGGTCCTGTTCTGGCCGTTTCGAATCCATCAATCGACCGATACGTCTGCGACTCGCACCCTGCCCGACATGAGCAGCGGCAGCACGGCGTCGCGGAAAGCGGACAGTCGTATGCATTCGGTACGTCGCGCCTGACATAACGCACCCAGGCTCGTGATCCTGTGCGCCGCCTCGGGGGCCAAACCCCGGACATCTCGCACTCGAAAATCGAGTAGGTCGCGCGGTTGGATCCTCTGGTGGCTCCCGGAAGTTCCGGCGACCTGCCGCTGCAGCGTGTCCGAGACTTCGCGCTGCCGCACCGCCGACCACAACGCCGACGTATCGACGCCGATCGGCAGCAGCACGACAAATTCCGTACTTGCCAATGCCATCTCGGCAGGCAGACTCAGCACATTCCAGATCCGCGGAATCCGGGGGTTCAGCTTCGCGAACAACACGCACGGCTCGGACAAGACGAACTTGCCGCTCCTCACCGATGCAGCGTTGACACACTGGGGTTTTGCGCCGTCGTCGAACGCCGGAAGGCTAAAGTGGGCCACCACGTCGTCGAATTCATCAGGTTCATGAAATGCCGTCGCGCGGCTCGCCAGGCTGGACAGCGGCACGTGATCGGAGACCGACCCCACGGTGGCCACCATCAGGCTCTCGGCAGCCTCGATCACACGCTCGTTGGCGGCGATCTTGTCGTCGATGGCGCCGAGCAGTTCCAAAATCCGCCGACGTTCGCCGACTTCGGCGGCCCAGACCGAAACGTCACGCAGAATTCCCTGGTTCAGTAGAGGCTGCCCTGATCCGGTCCGCTGCTCGTTGAGCCGACAAGTCTGCAGCGCGTAATACCAATATCGCGTTTCGTCAGGGTTCTTCGCCCGACACACCAGCGCGTTGTCGGTAACCCAGACATCACCATCACAGTAATGCAGACTGCCGCAATATGATCCGACGCGACCTAGCACGATTAGCGGGCCGTGGGCATTGTGTTGCGCCGCGTATCCGATCGCCCCGTTGGCGCCATAAACGGGATAGCGCCCATCCGGCCCCCGCGGCGGCGAAGTACCGCCGTTGCTGAAGTCGAGATGGTCACCCAGCCTGACCTTCACTGCAAGCGCTCCACTTGCTCGCGGACGATCCCGTCCAATCGGGCAGATTCGTCGAGCGCTTCCAGCAGCTCCTTCATCAGCCGCACGATCTTGTCGTCGGCCGGCTCTGCGTCATCCACAGCCACGGGCGCACCCACATACCGCCCCGGCGTGAGCGGGTAGCCTGCGGATTGGATTTCGTCGAGCGATACCGACTTACAGAACCCCGGAACATCCTCGTAGCTAATGCCTTTCGCGGTCGCCGACGCGGACCCACACCACGCGTGATACGTGTCGCCGATGCGGGTCACATCGGCACTCGTCAGGGTGCGCTCAGCGCGATCCACCAGGTGGCCGAGCTCGCGGGCGTCGATAAACAGCACCTGCCCGGATCGGTCGGTCTTGTCCATGCAGAAGAACCACAGGCACACCGGAATTCCGGTGCTGCGAAAAAGCTGTGCGGGCAGCGCGACCATGCACGACACCAGGTCCGCCTCAATGATGCGCGCCCGAATGTCGCCTTCCCCGCCCGCGTTCGACGACATCGAACCGTTCGCCATCACAACGCCGGCCTTGCCGCCTGGCGCCAGCTTGGACAGGATGTGCTGAATCCAGGCGTAGTTCGCATTGCCGGCCGGCGGAACGCCGAAGCGCCAGCGCGGGTCTTGCGCGTCGCGCGCCCAATCCTTGATGTTGAACGGTGGATTGGCCATCACGTAATCCATTGGAACGTCGGCGTGTTGGTCACGGACGAACGTGTCCGCCCACCGCTGCCCCAATCCCGCGTCGTCGATGCCGTGGACGGCGAGGTTCATCTTGGCCATCCGCCAGGTCTCCTCGACACTCTCTTGTCCGTAGATAGAGACGCCGGTCGGGTCGCCTTCGTGCTGACGGATGAAGTTCTCGGTCTGGACGAACATCCCACCCGAACCGCAGCACGGGTCGTACACCCGCCCGCTCGACGGCTCGAGGACCTCGACGATGACCCGCACGACGCTGGGTGGGGTGAAGAACTCGCCACCCCGCCTGCCCTCCGCGCGGGCAAAGTTGCCGAGGAAGTACTCGTACACCTCCCCCATCAGGTCGCGATCGCGATGCTGACCCGGCTGGCTGAATCGCGCGCTGCTGAGCAGTCCGACGAGCTCGCCGAGTCGCCGCTGGTCGACGCCGTGGTATCGCTGCGGAAGCATCCGCGCCAGCGTTGGGTTTGCCGTCATCACCGCGCCCATCGCCCGGTCTACGAGCCGGCCGATATTGCCGGCTTTCGCGTTGTCCGCCAGTGACTTCCAGCGCGCCCCGGACGGCACCTTGAACGTGCCGTTGGGTCGCTCGTCATCAGCGTCGGAAACGTATTTGAGGAACACCAACCCGAGGATGACATCCTTGTACTGGCTGGCCGGTAAAGTTCCGCGCAGCTTGTTGGCGGCCTTCCAAAGTGTGTCTTTGAGCTCTTTCGTCGCCAATTGCGCCATCAGCTGACCCGCTTGGCCGCCGTGCGTAGCTGTCCGGCCAGATCGCCGCGGCCGGCCACGCTGACCCCGCCCAATCCCAGCCAGGACGCCATGGACTCCAGCTCGCCGGCCAACGCGGTGGCAACCCGGAGTCGCGGCGCTCGGTCATCGGTAGCGGCTTCACCGAACGCGCCCACCACTCGCAGCGTGTCCGCCGCGCGGTCGGCCTTGAGGTCGACCCGCGCAACAAGCTGCCCATCCACCAGCAGCGGCCACACGTAATAACCGTACTGGCGCTTGGCCGCCGGGGTGTAAATCTCTATGCGGTAGATGAAATGGAACAGCCGCTCGACCCGGGGCCGGAAGAAGATCAGCGGGTCGAAAGGGCACAGCAGCGCGCTGCCGCGGTCCAGCCGGGGCACCCCACGGCCGGTCCGCAGATACGCCGGTGCCGACCAGCCGTCGACATCGACCCGCTCAACCTCACCCGTGGCCAGCAGCCCCGCGATGGCCGGCTTGACCTGCTGGGCCGACAGCCGGAAGTAGTCGCGGATGTCGGCCTCGGTCCCGACTCCCAGCGCGGTGGCCGCCCGCAGGGTGAGCTCGCGGACAGCCTCGTCGTCGTCGACCTCGCGGGCCAGCACGTTCGCCGGCAGCACCCGTTCCACCAGGTCGTAGTACCGGGCGAAGCCCACCCGGGTGGCAGTGGTGAGCACCCCGGAGGCGAACAGCGCCTCGGCGACCCACTTGGTGTCGCTGCGCCCCCACCAGGGACCTTTGGCCCCGCGCGGTTCGGCCTCGAGGTGTGCCTCGATCTGCCCGGCGGTGCTCGGACCGAGCTGCGCGATGGCGGCGACAATGTCTTCGGCGAGTTGCGGATTGGCCCTGACGATGTGGCTGCCCCAGCGGCCATGGCGGTACTGGCGCATCCGCCAGCGCAGCAGCGGCCAGTCGTCGACGGCCATCAGCGCGGCCTCGTGCGTCCAGTACTCCGCCAGCAGCCGCGATTTCACCGGGCCCCATGCGGCGCGGTCCAGCACGTCGCGATCGTAGGGGCCAAGCCGGCTGAACACCGGCGCGTAATGGGCACGGACGGCCACCGACACCGAATCTAGTTGCAGCACTTGAATCCGCGAGATCAACCGCTTTAGGTGCGCGCGGGTGACTGCGCCGGCGGGCTTGGGCTCGGCGAAGCCTTGTGCCGAGACCGCCACCCGGCGGGCCTGCGCGGCGGTCAACCTGGTCATAACCGTTGGTAGCTGTGAAACCGGTATCGCAGCCCGGAGCGGCTCACCAGCCACTCTCCCGTCTCGCCCACCCAGGCCTGGTCGAGCACCGGGGCCAGCGCGTCATCGTCGTCGCGCGGCAGATCGATATCGACCTCGGTGACCTCACACCGAGTGGCGTAGGGCAGCGCCAGCAGGTAGATCTGCTCCCCACCGATCACCCAAGTTTCAGGCGCCGTCAACGAATCGTCGAGTGACCCGACCACGAGAGCTCCGTCAGCCATGAAGTCAGTCTGCCGGGACAGTACGACATTTCGGCGGCCGGGCAACGGCCGAACCCCGGCCGGCAAAGATTCCCAAGTGCGCCGGCCCATCACGACGGTGTGCCCAATGGTCACCTGTTTGAAGCGGGCCAGGTCCTCGGGCACGCGCCACGGGATGTCCCCGCCCCGGCCGATGACACCCGACGTCGACTGAGCCCACACCAGGCCGACGTCAGTCATACGCGCCACTCCTGGATCCCGGCTACGCCGGCATCATCGTCGCCGGCGGGCTTCATACAGCGACGGGAGCTTTGATCGCCGGATGCGGATCGTAGTTCTGCACCACGACATCGTCATAGGTGTAGTCGAATATCGAATCCCTTTGGTTTAGAAAGAGTTCCGGGTACGGCCGTGGGTCGCGACTCAGCTGCAGGCGCACCTGCTCGATGTGGTTGTCGTAGATGTGGCAGTCGCCGCCGGTCCAGACGAACTCACCGACCGCGAGGCCGGCCTGGGCGGCCATCATGTGGGTGAGCAGCGCGTAACTGGCGATGTTGAAAGGCACGCCGAGAAACAGGTCAGCGCTGCGCTGGTAGAGCTGGCAACTCAACCGCCCATCGGCGACGTAGAACTGGAAGAACGCGTGACACGGCGGCAGCGCCATTTGCGCGATCTCGCCGACGTTCCAGGCCGACACAATCATGCGCCGGGAATTCGGGTCGGTGCGCAGCAATTCCAGCGCGGCGGCGATCTGGTCGATATGTTCGCCCGAAGGGGTCGGCCAGGATCTCCACTGCACACCGTAGATCGGCCCGAGATCTCCTGTTTCACTGGCCCACTCGTCCCAGATGGT